>ERZ773114.3056-NODE-3056-length-14395-cov-2.849372_pt1 | contig 14395 bp, 18 predicted proteins | sample MGYA00580564_ERZ773114 | MGnify/ENA primary metagenome ERZ773114 (study PRJEB29015, sample SAMEA2737836) | human gut metagenome | biome: human gut; feature: human-associated habitat; material: faeces | place: China | collected 2012 ... | reverse complement strand
CCGGAGAAAATGCGTTCCTTGGTGGAGGGTGTTATCTTGGTGACAACGATCTTTGTGCTTGTGCGCTTGTAGTATATGAGTTGTTCCAAAGTCATTTCAAACTCCTATCTATGTTCGCCTTCTTGACGTAACCTATTATAGTGTATTATGCTACATTATGCAACAAAAAAAGTTGCAAGTGATGGTGTGGAGTACCTCTTACTCATACACCAGAATGTCGATGTAGGGAATACCGTTTTTATCAATCGCGGTTCTGTAGTTGATAACAAGGTGTTTCTTATACTCCTCTAAGAACTCCATAAATTCCGGCGTAACCTCGTTGCAGATGTTCTTTTCATATCCGGAGAAAATGCGTTCCTTGGTGGAGGGTGTTATCTTGGTGACAACGATCTTTGAGCTTTTGCGCATATAGCAGGTGATGAGCTGTTCCAAAGTCATTTCAAACTCCTATCTGTTTGCCTTCTTGACGTCTTCCATTATACTGGTATATACTCCACTATGCAACAAAAAAAGTTGCAAAATGTGGCATACGATAGGAGGAAAAATGAAAGTAGTAAACGAACGTTATTATTGTGATCGTTGCGGGTCTGAGTGTACCGGGGAGTTTGATTCGGGAAAATCGACCTCGATCTATGTCGGCCTGTACGAGATCGTGCGGGAAAGATTAGGGCGCTCGGTGCCTCATTACAGTGGCAAGGTGTATATGTGCCTTTGTTCCGATGATCCGAAAAGCGACCCTATCACGCTGTGCAGCACCTGCCTCGATAGCTTGCAGGTTTGGTTTAAGGGGTGCGAATAATGTCAAGTTATTTCGAATGTTATTACGGAGGGGAGCGCGAGGGGGTGACTTTTGCGGGAATGCTCTGCGATGTGCGACGTTATCATTTCGATACTTTTGCGGCCTACGACCATGCCATGACGTTGATGCAGAATGATTTCCGTATCGCCTATATAATCCTCGCCGAGGATCGCGAACAGATCAATGTCGGGTACTACTACAAATTCGAGCGCGAGGAAGACGGAACTGTCTCCCTATACTCCCATACTCCCAGCTTTTGCGAGAAAGTGTCGTTCTCCAATATCTGCGATTACTTCCGAAAGCCCGTTTATAGGAGGTCTGCCCATGTCTAAGAGAGTTATACTAGACAACAAGGTATTTCCGTCTCAGGCGCGGGCTGCGGCCTATGCGGGCTGCGACCGCTCCACCATGCAGCGCGCCATTAAACGGGGAAGCGTCGTATGGGTAAGCCCCTTGCACCGCTATGTGCATCCCAAAGCGGTGTCATCGGATGTTACGGGCGTCCCCTACGATGGCGAAATACCTTATGAGGTCGTTACTGATACCTTGACGATCTCGTGCCCGTGCTGCGGAAACTACTTCGAGGTGAAAGTGAGTCTGGAATGATCTATGCAATCAAGACTGACGATAATAAGACGGTCGCGACAATGGACTATGTTAGAAATGCCCAGGTTTTATACGACATTTTGCGCGAGTATGCCAAAGACTCCGACACTCATAGCGCAGTTCTTTATTACTTGGGTAATCCACTGTTATGCTGTTCGTATTACTTGAAAGATCGGGCAAATCTTGATCGCACAAGATGGAAACCGACATTTCACATTGTAGCTTTTAACAAATTGCAAAAGATAAGTGCCTCCGAGGCTAAAAGTCGACTTAAGTTGCTGTTGGAGGTGCGCGCATGCTGGAATCGATCTATCTCATAGAAGTCTGCCTGCTCCTGCTCATTCTCGCCGTATCCATCCTCTGCTGGCAGGTGGCGCGTCTTTTGGAAAGTCTTGACAATGTTTACAGGCGGGAGGAAATACTCTACCGCATCCGCACCGGGGACATGATAGACTTCAACCGTCAGATAAAACCGAAGAGAAGGGACAGGTTATGAGAGACGGCGGATGCGTTGTCTGGGCCTTCATGGGGCTGCTGTGCGTTGTCGGCGCGGTGTGCGCCATTGTCATGAAAGGATGTGTGCTATGACATTCGAGCCAATGGTTTTGCTTTTGCTGCTGGTTATCATCGACTATATAGTCGGAACTATCGGGCACACGTTGCGCGAGGGATTTTCCAGTACGAAGATGCGCGAGGGACTGGTGCACAAATTCGCCTATCTGGTTGTGCTGGGCGTGTGCCTCATCATTCAGGCGCTTTTGAACTACTGCGAGCTGCCCTATTACTACGGCGATGCTTGTTTCTCGCTTGCCTTCGTTTGGATTTGCGTTACCGAGGTGGGAAGCATTTTAGAGAATGTCGTTCTGCTGAACCCCGATTTGGCGGACAGTTCTTTTTTGCATATATTCGACAAAAACGAGCAGAATGATGAGGTTGGCGGAGATGCAGAAGGTAATTGACGTTTCCTATCACAATGGTTCCATTGACTGGGAGCGCGTGAAGTCAGCAGGGTACCACGCCATTATCCGCTGCGGCTATGGCTCGAATTTCGAGAACCAGGATGACGAGCAGTTCAAACGCAACGCTAATGAATGTGTGCGACTGGGTATTCCCTTCGGCTGCTATCTGTACAGTTACGCCAAGGGCTCGACCCAGGCAATGAGCGAGGCCGAGCATGCTATAAGACTGTGCGCGCCATATCGCGATGCAATGGCCTATCCGCTTTTCTTCGATACGGAGGAGCCGGGGACGGAAGCGGTAAGCGCCTCCCATGCCGTTATATTCTGCTCGCGCGTCAAAGCCGCCGGATTTGTGCCCGGCATCTATGCCAGCCAAGCATGGTGGCGTGAGAACCTGTCCAATGTCAACGGTTATGTCAAATGGGTGGCGCGTTGGTCTGCAACCCAGCCGGACACAAGCGCCTGGCAGTTGTGGCAGTATTCGGAAAAGGGAAATGTGCCTGGAATAAACGGTAATGTCGATCTCAATTATTCAAGATACACGCTGAAAGTTGCCTCTAATACCGCTTATGTCGATGCTGTCGCAAGCGAGGTAATAGCAGGAAAGTGGGGCAATGGCGAGGTGCGCAGAAAGAAGCTGGGGCGCGTTGCCAACATTGTTCAGCTTATCGTCAACCACGATCTAACGGGCAAATGGACGGGAGTCGATAAAGTGGCCCGCGAGGTCATAGCCGGTATGTGGGGCAATGGCGAAACCCGCAAAAGTAATCTAGGAAGTGCCTATGATGCTGTGCAGAAGCGCGTTAACGATTTACTGAAACAAAAAAGTTAGAAAATACTGTTGCAGAGTTTGATTTAAACAGCTATACTTCATTACGTCGAAAAAAAAGGAGGTGACAAACTCGAATGGAACTGGCTCAAATCGACTACAGAAAGCGCATAGGGCGAACGATAGCCCTCTCGCGGTGCTCGGGGCAGATGGTGCACGACGGGGAGTTCTTCGACGTGTACGAGGAACTGCCCGGGCGATTCACACCCGAGAGGGCAACGCGAAAGCTCCGGCGCGAGCTAAACGACGAATCAATCACGATAAACCATGTTGAAATCGAATCGCACTACTATTCAATGACGCTAGAAGAATTTATGACCCATGCGGAAATCACCGCCTAAACCGAAAGGAAAGAAATTATGACCCAGGAAATCACCGCCTACGTTGCCGAGCCGACCGAGATTGCAAGTGCCTCTGCCTGCAACGCCGTCCAGGGCGATGTGAACACCTTCGACCTTGCGACCAACGAGGGCAAGCTGGCAACGCTCAGGACGCTCAACAGCGCCGACTCGCTGAACGGCCACGAGGGCGAGATTCTTGACATTGTGGATTGCGTGACCAAGCCCGGTATTCGCAAGAGCCGCGACCCGCGTCTTCCCAATACCCCTTGCACCAATACCTTTCTGGTTCTTCTGGATGGCACGGTGCTCATGACCCAGTCCGAGGGCGTTGCTAACTCCGTCCGCGAGATTGCGGCCATGTTCCCTGACTTCGGAAAGGGCTCTCTGGCAGACGGCTGCATCCATGCCGTTTTCGTGGCAAAGGACTTGCCGAATGGCAACACCATCAAGAAACTGGTGCCTCAGTTTTTTTAAAAACAGGGCACGGATATTCGATGAGGTGCGCCCTCGCCAGAAGGCGGGGGCGTTTTTTTCGATAGGAGGAAGTCATGGCGAGAAGGCCGCGCGCGGGACGCGATGCAGCGAAGGAAGAGAGAACCGACGAGATTTACAATGCTCGCCGACGTGCGAAGCGCTCGCTGGAGAGACTTGACCGAGATATAAAGGCAGGCAAGGTAAAGAACACGCGCCAGGTGAGGGCGTACCGTTCCGAGATCATGCGCCAGATATCCGAAAGTTATCAGGGGAAGAATCCGACTGATGCGGATGTGTCAGAAGCCCAGCGCGCTGCTCGGAACCTCGCTCGTTACACGGTAGGCGCTCGCACAAATGCAGTTCAGCGGCGAAATGTCATGTTCCGAGCCAATATGAAGGCCGGAAGCGCCGGTGCGGGCTCTCTCCCAAAGGAGAACGTGCAGCTGTTTTGGAACGCGACCAAGCACGCATGGGCGGGCCGGGGGCGCGACCGATACGCCAGCATTATGAGCTATTACGGAACCGACGATTTGCAAGCGATCTTCAACGATGTAATGCGCAAGAATAAGGAGGCACTGCGTCGTGCGAAGAGCCTTGCCGGGGCTGGGAGCATCGCCGACACGACCGACGCGGCAAATCCGTTGCAGCAGGCCATGGGTGAGGGCGTGGAGGCAGACGGAAATTACCCCAACGATTTTCTAGCCTACACGGTGCCCGTCTACAATGTCGCGTAAACTCCCATTCAAGGTAGCGGGCATATATGACACGGAGACGACCACGCTCCAAGATGGGGCGCGCTCCGTCGCGTTCCCCTGCCTGTATATCTGCAACGATGTACGCGACGTCGATATAAGCTCCTACGAGGTCGATACCTGCGATGATATCCGCTATTACCGCTATGCGGGAGATGTGCTGGAATGGCTGGGCGACCTCATGCAATGGGGATATTCGGCGGGCGTCGTGCCCGTGGTGTGCGCCTACAATCTCATGTTCGATTTGCAACCGCTCATGCACGATCTGGCGCGAGACTACGAAATTGCGGTGAATGCGCAGTCATCGACCCATGTCTATACGCTCGATTTGTGCTACGAGGGCGATATATGTCTCCGATTATGGGACACCTATTATCTTGAAATGGGCGGACTCGCCGCGATGGGGCGCACCTGCGGACTTGCAAAGGCGCTCGGCGATTGGGATTACAATCTAATTCGCACACCAGAAACTCCCTTGACTGCCGATGAGCTGCACTATGCGGCGCGCGACGTGCAGGTTATCCCCGCATATCTCCGCTGGCTCACTGAGGCGAACGAGTGGCTCGACGCCGATATGCTGGGATGTACGGTGCTCACTAAAACATCGCTGGTGCGTCAGATGGCACAGCGCACCATAGGGCGCGAGGGCGTGACGTTCTCCAATGGTCATCGTCATTCGCTTTTCGATGCCTTCAAAATGACCTGCATACGCGAATGGGCCCCGAATTTTTATTTGTACGCATTGCGCAAGGCTTGTTTCAGAGGGGGGCTGACGTTCACCGCCGCGAACCTCGCCGCTACGGTGCAGACCAATGTGGCGAGCCTGGATGTGACGAGCATGCACCATCTTTTCATAGCGGGACGCTATATGCCGCGAAATTTCCGTGTGCCGAAAACAGCACAGCCGTTGCAGCGGGTGGCAGAGCGCATATTGGAGACGAGTCGCGCGGAAGTGCTGAGGAGCTATTGGTGCCCGTTTCCGTTCGCTCTCCATGCGCGCATTCGATTCACAGGTATCCGGCTCAGGCCGGGAACCGTCTTCGAGCGCGAGGGAATCGCGCTCATACCCCAGGGTAAATTTACCTCGAAAATCGGCGACGTTGATTTCATGACGCCCTCCGGCGCCGTTGCCGAGGAGGCGACTCGGCAAAGCGGTTGGATGGACTCGGCCACGGGTGCGCGCTTCGCGTTCTCCAAGCTCATAAGCGCCGACGCCGCGACCCTGCATCTGACAGAGGTCGAATTATGGAACCTGTCGCGCGCCTACGTTTGGGACGATATGCGCGTCATCTGCGGAGAGTATTCCCAGAACTTCGTGAAGGCACCGGATTACCTCGTGCTGCAAACCCATGTGCTCTACGCGACCAAGAACGCCATGAAGGAAATTGTCAACCATTACGAGGAGGGAGTGCCCTACGAGCGCCCCATAGGGGCGACGGTGCCCGAGGCCATCGCCGAGGACGTGCGGACGGGTGTCGCCTCGCCTGCGTTTCTAAAAGCCTATTACAATTCGACTGTCAAGGGAATGTTCAATGGCATTTACGGCACACAGGCCCAGGACATAATGAAACCCTCCTACAAGTGTCTCGCCGACGGCACTTTGGAGGTAGACCGTGCGACTGTCGCCAGTCTCGAAACCTACGACGATCTAAAGCCCAAGGCGGTGAAAGTTCTGTACAACTTCGGAAGTCGCATCGTGGGCGGCTCTAGAATGCACCTCGTTATAGCGCTCGAATTGCTCTATGAGGCGCTGGGAGGTCGTGCGAGGGCATGCGGCGGGGACACTGATTCAATTAAGCTGGCATGCGACAGTGATGTGACGGATGCCGAGATACTGACCGCACTCGCGCCGCTGCACCGCGCGGCCCGTGCGGCCATCGATCATGGGAGCGAGCGCGTGCGCCGCAACTTCCCCTATTTGGCGAGCGAGCTTTCAGGCGTCGGCGAGTTCGATATCGAGGATTGCGGTGGCGCGACGCGCTACCCCCTGCACTGGGAGGCATGGAACAAGGCGCGCATGGACAGGGACGCGCTCGGCGCGTACCATATCATCTGCGCGGGGCTGTCTCGTCCCTCTGATCGTTACAATGCCGAGGATTGGGCTCGCGACATGGAAGCGGCGGGTATGGGATTCGAGGACGTGGCATCATCGCTGCTCGGCTATAATTCTGTGATGGATTACGGACTTTGCTACCACTTGGAGAGAACCCACCCGCACCCCGCCGAACGTGTGCGACGCGATGTGACCGACTGGCGCGGCAATACCGCCCATGTGGACGCCCCCGCCTCGGTCGCGCTCTATCCATCTGCCCGCGTCATCGGCGACACAACGAAGATTTCCAATGCCCAGAATCTTCAGTATTTGCGCGAGATAGGGCGCGAGGTGGACGATGCGATGAAGTTTCTGGGACACAACGAGGGAGGTGCCTACCTTGACAGAGAGTAAATTCTACGACTGGGGCGACACATTTTCAAAAGACGCATATATGACCATGGTTTGCGCATCGCGCGACGCGGGGAAGACCTACGGGCTGCGCCGTCAATTCGTGCGCGATTACCTTAAAGACAAAAGCCGCTTCGTGCAGCTCGTGCGCTTCAAGACCGATTTGGCACCGGTATCGTCGGGCTACTTCGACAAATTGCAGCAGGGGCCCGACGTGGAATTTCCGAACTACATTTTCAAAACCGACGCGAGCACCGCATGGATTGCCGAGCGCGTGCCCGAGGGCGATAAACCAAATTGGCAGGTAATGGGGTACTTCGGCGCGCTCTCTCAAATGCAGCAATTCAAGCAGCGAACATTCGCGGATGTGTACCGGATAATGCTCGATGAGGCGATCATAGACCGGGCCATGAACCGATTCCAGCGCTATTTGCCCAATGAGTACTACGTGCTGACCCAGATGATCGATTCTGTGAGCCGCGAGGTTCCGGGGGTGCCCCGTAGGCACGAGCCGCGCGTGTACCTGCTTGCCAATGCGCTATCGATGCGAAATCCCTATTTCACGGTGATGGGCATACGCAAGCCGCCCGAGTTCGGAAAAACGTGGTACGAGATTCCCGGGCTGGGGCGTCGCCTTCTGCTCGATTACGTGGAGCCGACCGAGCACACCCGCCGACGGCGCACGGAGACGGTAGCGGGAGCGCTCGCATCGCTCGCCGAGGGCGCGGGCGGTGCCATGGACAACGTTTTCCAGGATGCCACGGGGCTTTTCGTCGGGCGCAAGCCCGCCCGGGCCAAATTCGAGTTCGCGATAAAGGGACGGGGGCACCGTCTCGCCGTTTGGAGCGACGAGCGGGAGGGATATCTTTACGTGACCGCCAAGCTTCCGCGCGATGCATCTCCGCTCTACGCGCTCACCAACGATGACGGGGAGTTCAACGCGCTTTTCGCCAAGCGCAACGAATCGGCGATGCGCTACCTTCTGGAAGTCTACCAATACGGCCTCGTGCGCTGCGATTCCGATGGGACGCGCCAGGCGCTCGCCGACTGCCTTGCGCTCTACGGTCTTCGGTGAGATAATGGGGCTCGCCAGGGCGCGGCGGTGCAGTCGCCGAGTAGCCCGAATGCGGACACCCCGCGTGAAGAGCGCGCCGCACGGGCGGCCCCAGGGTACGGCTTTCAGGCGCGCCCCCGATGCTGTGGCAAACTCCTATCTGCCCTCGCCGCTATCATGTCGGCGGGGGCGCTTTTTTTTCTATCGTGCTATAATGCGCGGAAGGCGAATCCCCGACACGAAAGGAAGATCATGGACGAGGAAAACGAGGAGCTGCGCGACGATATCGAGCGCGTCCGCGGCATCGACGAGGGCGAGGCAGACCACCGCATCGACGAGTTCCGCGATATCGTGGGCCGCATCGAGGACTTGAGCCGACAGCTCGCCGAGCACAACGGGGCCGTTATGCGCCGTCTCGACGCCATCCAGGGCATCGTGAGCGACAACGGGGCCGACGAGGGCGCGGGCGAGCTGCGCGAGGAAGATTCCGACGATGACGACGATATCACGGCGCGCGACTGGGACGACCTGGCCGACGAGCTGAACATCTAAAGGAGGTATAACACATGGCACTGACCAATTCCGTGCTCGCTGAGAAAATCTGGCTGGAGGCCGGGAACGATTTCCAGCAGCGCATCCCCAACCCCACCGTGAACAGCTTGGAGGCGACCTGGCGCGCGCTCTTCAAGCCGGGCAACAACGCCTATCTGAACCAGTTCATGGACGTTCTGGTGAACCGTATCGCCTATACCTATGTGCGAAATCTCGAATGGACGAACCCGCTAGCTGTCTTCAAGCGCGCCAAGCTGAACTATGGTACGACCGTGCAGGAAATCGCGCTCAATTGGGTGAAGGCGCACGCCTACAAGGATGATGTGGAATCCCTGCTCCGTCTGCACCGCCCCGAGGGCGATGTGGCGTATCACACTCAGAACCGTCAGGACAAATATCCTATTTCGGTAGTGCTGCCTGAATTGAAGAACGCATTTCTGGACGACTACGGCCTGAACCGCCTTGTTGCGGGTATCATGCAGGCCCCCGTCAACTCCGACAATTACGACGAGTACCGAATTGCGCTCAATATGTTGGCGACCTATGAGAACGCCTACGGTTTCTACAAGTATCCGCTATCGAAGGTTCCGAGCGACGAGGCGAGCGGCAAGGAGTTCTTGACCGCCGTACGTACGCTCGTGGGAATGCTACAGTTCCCGACTGCCCGCTACAATGCGGCGAGCGTGTCGGTGCCCGTGTTCGCCAAGCCCTCGGAGCTGGTGCTCCTCGTGACGCCCGCCGTCGCGGCGTCGCTGTCCGTCGAAGTGCTGTCCAGCATCTTCCACGTGGAGATGGCCGAGGTCAACGTTCGCCAGATCATCGTGGACGAGTTCCCCATTCCGAACACCGTGGCGATGTTGACCACCGAGGACTTCTTTATTCTGCAAGATACGCTGTACGAGAACACCTCATTCTACAATGCCGAGACGTTGGCGACCAATTACTACTTGCACCATTGGGAGATCGTGAGCGCGTCGCCGTTCGTTCCGGCAATCCTGTTCACGGTTGGAGATACCGGCACGACCATTCCGACTGTCAAGCAGGCGGTTACCGGCATCACGGTGACGGGCGCGGCCACCGCCGAGGCGGGCACCGATGTTCAGCTTACCGTGAACCTGACGGGCACCATGACCCCCGCCGGGTACGGCGTCGCCGTGGAGCCCGATGCGGCGCTGTTCGAAGTGTCGGCGGTGACCGCCAAGCCCGACGACGACACCCCCGGCTCGCCTATCGACATCGATCCCATGAAGACCTACGTCGATAAGTTCGCGGTGCTTCATATCGCAGAGGATATGCCGACAGGGGCAGTTGTGACGGTGACGGCCACGAGCGCGTATATCAACCCTAGTGCGACAACGAGCAAGTACACGGCGAGCCATGCGGTGACGATCACCGCGCCGACAACCGGCGCGACCGACCCCGTGAAGCCCACTGTAAAGGCCAAACGCACCGGAAAGGGCGCGAGCGGCACGACCGACGTGCACGGCACGGAGACGGCCACCACGGCGCAGTAGCTTGCAGCTGCAACCTGCTAGAATGAGGGCACCCGTTGCGGTGCCCTCGTTTGTATTTAAAAGGAGGCAAGTAAATGGAACGAGATTTCCCCCATATCGGAGACACGGCATTTCCGCATTTGTCGAACATCGACGTATGGAAATATCGAAACAACTTCGATTACTCGCGCTGGGAGGACAACGCGCGCATAAAGTTATGCGCAGTCAGCTGGGATGGCGATTACCGAAACGTCGTGCACTGGGAGACGGACGAGGCCCGGGACGCCTATTTCGACAACCTGGACGGCTACAAGGTGGACGAGCCGACCATGTTCCAAGTACAGCCGGACAACACGGTGAAGGTTCCCGTGCCGTTCAACGCGGCGACCCAGTACAATTACCTCGTGCTCGATTATCCGATAATGCCGCCGCCGACCGACCCGGTGAGCTATGCCGCGCCCGCGCGAAATCGCTACCTCTACTTCTGCGAGGCCGTGGAGGAGCTTGCACCGAATACGACGCTCTGCCATGTGCAGCTGGACGTTTGGAGCACCTATATAAACTCCGTGGACGTGTCGGGGATGATGCTCGCCCGGGGCCATGCGCCCATGGCGCAAATCGACGCGGGGGATTATCTTAAAAACCCCTATGCGAACCAGGCGATGCTCACGGCCCCGGATGTGACGTTCGGAACGTTCGCCCGCACGCCCGCCGTCAAATCGCACGTGTTCAACGGGGATGTGCTCGCCGTCGTCACCATGACCGCCGTCAGTTGGGGCACATGGGGCAGCAAGTCGGCGGGGACGTGGCAGGTACCGGCAGAGCCGCTATATTTGGATGATACGCCCAGTTTATTGTCGTTTTGCGTCCCTCCCGACAAATTGGCGGGGCTTTTGTCCGCGATGAAGGCACAGACGCCCCAGGCGTTTCAGACGATCCGCGCGGTATGGTTCGCCCCCGCCGAATTGGTGGCGACGGGCGAGCCTTACACATTCGCGGGGGTATCGGTAGCCCGCGTCATGGCGCGCCCGTGGCAGACCTTCGAGGTGTCGGCGTGGAGCAAAACAGATTTCGGATACCCCGCCAAATGCGCAGATATGGCGAAACTCTACACCTACCCCTATGCGCGCGTCATGGCGCACACCGAGGCCGGAGACGTTGAAATCAAGATCGAGGAGACGGAGGGCAATATCTCCATTGCCGCGAAGTTGAATTTGGTGGGGCCGTTTATCTCCATCGACACCTATTTGCACCTTGGTGGAGCTACGGCATCGCTCTCCTTCGAAACGACCTCCGCAAAATCCATGCCGTGGGCGGGCGACGCGCTGCGCACGTTGCAGAGCTTGCAGATACCCACGTTCGCCGTCTACCTCGACGCGGGGACGGTCAACGACTACGCAACGCACTTCGACCGGGCCCAAGCGGAGACGGCATTGCAAAATGCCTACAGCACGGCGGTCAGCACGGCGACGGCGGGGCGCGACAATGCGCGCGACAGTGCGGACGCTGGTTACACTGACGCGACTTCGGGGCGCAACCATGCGCGCGCGTCCATCAACTCGGCCAACGTCTACCAGTCGAATATGTACCTCAATGCGGCAGATCAGCAAGCGGCAGGTGTGACGGAGTCTATCGTGCAATCAACTATCTCGTACAATTCCGCCATTGCCCAAAATTATATAGCCGCCTCGACCACGGCCACGGCCTCCATCGGTAACGGCCTCATAGGCGGCGCGATATCGGGAGGGCCCGCGGGCATGGCCATCGGCGTCGGTACGGCGCTCGCCAACACGGCCATGTCGGGTATCAACCTGCACACGCTGGCGTCATCCCAGGAAGCGGCCTATAAGGCCTCGAATTTGGGAAATATCAAGTACCTCACGGCTATGTACGGCGGTACGATCAGCGAGGTAAGCGGAGCCGATTACGACGCCATTTTGAACAGCTACACGGGAGGGGACGCGACGGGCTATGTCGGCGAGGCGCAAGTGCTCACGCGGGCACAGAACTCAAGTCAGGTGACGCTTTCCAACAATCTCAACTATGCTCAGGCCGTGAACGACCGCGCATTGATCAAGGGAGGCACCGGTGCCGAGGTGGACGCGTCGGGTGATGTAGCGAGTACGGGAAGCTACACGGGAAACGCTATCAGAAGTTACAACACAGCTGTGGGAAACGCCGGAACGAATCGCGATACCGCGCAAAGCGCCATCGCCAACCAGATCAAACAGGCAGCATTGGGCGCGCCCATTCAGGGCGGGACGTTCGCGAACGCGGGCACGGCATCGACTCGTCCGCTGGGCTGGGTCTTCGAGGTGCAGACCCAGGACGAGGGTTCAATTATGGCCGCGGCATCCCATTTCGCGCGGTACGGCTACGCATTGGGGCAGTACTGGGATTTCAAAAACTGGCAGGTGATGAGGAATTTCACTTATTGGCAATGCGATGATGTGTGGATTATCCCCCGCGCGTGCACACAAGCAGCGGCGACCCTCATCCGTTCCATTCTGATCGAGGGCACGACCGTATGGCGCGAACCTGCTATAATCGGCGCAACGGATATATGGGAGAACTGACATGACTAGAAAGAAGCACGGAAAAAACGATGCGCGCTATTGGCAGAGCGCGGCGTACAATCAGGAGCTGGCGCTCATTTATGAGGATTGGCTCATGGGGCTGGCGCTGTCGCGCTTCCGCTGGGAGGGGTTGCCGAACACCTGCGATGCGCGCTACCTTGAATGGACGCTTCTGACAGAGGGCATAGCCACCATCGCGAACCGTGACGGACGCTGGTACTCGCTCCAGGCCATCCAACAGGGAGCGCCGAACAAGTACGATATGCCGCGCTCATGGCGCGCTATGGGACAGTGCGGACGTCCTAATTTCGGGTGCGGCTGGGGCAACGGGGTGGTGCTGTACGACAACCTCATGCGAAGCCCGCTCATGTGGAAGCTGTCGGTATTCGCGCGCCGTCTGGCATTATGCGACCGTACTTTCGACATCAATCTGTTGCAGCAGCACAAGCCCGTGGCGCTGGCCGTGGACGATAACGGCGTGGAGGAGCTGGACGGTATCAACATATTCAAACAGCTATACGGCGGTGAGCCCGCTATCTTGGGAACCAAGCGCCTTAAGACGCTGGCCGAATCTGTTAGCGTCCTGAACCTCAACGTACCTTTTATCGGCGAGGAGTTGCAGACCGCCCAGGGCAATATCTGGACGCAGGTATATACCCTGCTCGGCATCGACGCACTCACACAGAAGAGCGAGCGCATGATAGAGGACGAGGTGACGAGCCTTCAATCTCCCGCCGAGATAAACCGTTACAACCCGCTTTTAGCAAGACGCCTCGGATTGGAGAAGCTGAACGAGCGTTTCGGGCTCGATATTCACGTCTATTGGGCGAATGAATGGGAGAGTGCCAATTACGACTATTCGCACAAGTTGGAGAGGATGGGCGACGATGGATTGCTCTCAAGTAACTAATCTGACCCCGCTGGAATGGCCCCGAGATTTCCATTCGGTCGTGACGATACAGTTCGGCGAGTTGATAGAATCGGGGTGGGTGGATTGGGAAGACCCGTCATGGACTTGGGACTACTACGACGTGGAGCAGTACAAGCGCCTCTGTCCCATGATCGAAGCGAGATACTTCTATCGCGAGTTGGGCATTCTCCCGCCGGGTCGATGGAAACAGCAGTTCATGCGCAAAATGAACGAGATCATGCCCAAGTACAAGCGCCTCTATACCATGGAAGCGCAGGGGCTGGACTTGCTGCAAACGGCGAACACCTACGGCAAGAGCCGCAATATCCACTCGGAATTTCCCGAGACGATGTTGTCGGGCAACTCCGATTATGCGAGCTTCGGTGATGATCGGGAGTTTGAGAACGTCACGGAGGGCGATGTTCTGGACAAATGGGAGCAGTTGCAGACGCGCTACAAGTCCGTGGATGTTATGATATTGGAAGAGCTGGACGAGTTGTTCACCTGCTTGCTCACGGTGGACATGAACGCATTTTAAGGAGGTGCGCTATGAGTCAATGCAATGCGGGCGATTTCGTCAAATTCGCCCCGCGCTGGTGGGCCTTCA
>ERZ773114.3053-NODE-3053-length-14414-cov-3.557072_pt1 | contig 14414 bp, 9 predicted proteins | sample MGYA00580564_ERZ773114 | MGnify/ENA primary metagenome ERZ773114 (study PRJEB29015, sample SAMEA2737836) | human gut metagenome | biome: human gut; feature: human-associated habitat; material: faeces | place: China | collected 2012 ... | reverse complement strand
CAGCCGCCACTTCGGGCGAGAGATCGAAAAGCACCGTCCCGTCGGGACGGAAGGTCCCGAGCGTCCAGGTTTCGAGCGCCTCGACCTCTTCGCCCGAGAAGCCCTTGCCGCCCACCTGATAGGCGTAGGTGGCGTCGGTGAAGCGGTCGGAGAGCACCCAAATTCCGCTCTCCAGGGCCGGACGGATCTTCGTTTCGGCATGCTCGGCACGGGCCGCGAAAAAGAGGAGCGTCTCCGTTCTCGGCGTCATGTTGTCCGAAAGCACGAGGTTTCGAATATCTTCGCCTACGGATGTACCGCCTGGCTCCCGCGTTACGAGCACGCGTTCGCCATGCTCCTCTAACTGTCGAGCGAGCCGTTCGATCTGCGTCGATTTTCCTGAACCATCGATGCCCTCGAAGGTGATGAAAAGCGGGCTGAGTGTCACTTGGAGTCCTTTGTCTTCTTTTGTTGATTTTTGTTCAGAATGAAGCGCCGCACCGCGCGGTTGTGTTCGGCGAGCGTGCGCGAGAATTCGCTCGTTCCGTCTCCGCGCGCGACGAAGTAGAGGTACTTCGTGTCGGCGGGATGCACGGCCGCCTCGATCGAGGCCTTCGAGGGCATCGCGATCGGCGTGGGCGGGAGCTTGTTCATGGTGTAGGTATTGTAGGGAGTCGGACGGCGCAGATCGGCGCGCGTGAGATTCCCGTTGAAGTCGGGCCCGATCCCGTAGATCACCGTCGGGTCGGTCTGAAGGGGCATCCCGCGCTTCAGACGATTGTGAAAGACCGAACTCACCTTCGTACGGTCGGCGTCGACCGAGGTCTCCTTCTCGATGATCGAGGCGAGAATGAGGGCTTCGTACGGGGTCTTCAGGACCGAATCCGCGGGGCGCGTCGCCCAGGCGGCTTCGAGCGTTTCCTTTTGACGGCGGTAGGCCTGACGCCAGAGCGCAAGATCGTCGGTACCCGAGCTGTAGCGGTAGGTGTCGGGCGCAAACCACCCTTCGGGGCTCATCCCTTCGGGGAGCCCCACGGCTTTTGCGAAGGCCGCGGCGTCGAGAGCCGAGGTCTTTCCTTCGAGCTCCTCGGCCGCCCCGAAGGCTTTGCGCACCTCCCAGACGGGCGCGCCGTCGGGAATGCGAACGGAGCGGTCCAGAAGCGGCGGTCCCGTGAGAATGTCGATCACGCCCGCGTGGGTCGTCCCTTCGGGAAAGCGAAAGACGCCCGAATGCATGGGCGCGGTCGTTTTGGGATGAAGCCGGAAGGCAAAGCGCATGAGGTTTTCATCGAGCTCGAATCCCGCTTCCTTCAAGCGCAGGACGGCGCTTCGCATCGTGTCGCCCGGGCGCACGCGGATGTCGACGGCACGCCCTGTGGCGCCGTCCTTCACGACCTCCACGCCCGCGCCTTCGCGAATCGCGACGGGCTCTTCGAAAATTTTCTTTTTCCCCTGGGTGTAAAGCACTCCGACCGCCGCGGCGGCAAGGAGGATCAAAACGAGAAGAGCAAGAAAAATCTTCCTCGCAAGACCTCGCTTTTTGGCGGGCGCCTCCGCAGGAAGGGTATCGGCCCCGTTCATCGCGGCGTCGGCGGTTTCCGAGGTTTTCTGCGGAACCGTTTTGGCGTCGGCGTCCTTCGAAGGTTCCGCCTCGGCCGGGTCGGACGGCTTTGCGACCGACTCCGGAGCGGCCGCGTCGTCGGGAGAGGATGCCTTTTCCTCGGACTCGTCAGACGTTGCGGACGCGTATTCGGACGCGGCGGCTTCCGGCGAAACGTCCTCTGCGGGGTCCATTTCTTCCAAAGCGTTTTCCGGACGGTCGGCGTCGGCCGCCGGGTCTTCGGACGGCCCCTCTTCGGCCGGCCCCTCTTTGGGATGGACTTCGGGCTCGGCCGGTCGGGATTCGGGCGCAGGTTCCCCGGGGATCTCGGGGGCTGCGGCCCGGTCTTCGTCGTTTCGGTCGGGATCAATCTTTTCGGACACGGCTGAGCCTTCGATGGAAGAAAAACCCTGACAGTATACGGGACGAAATGTGTCGCGGCGGTGACGTTTTTTGTCCGCGGCGCAGAAAATGCGCCTCTGGGCGGGCCCGCCGTGCTATCGTTGCAGAACTTTTTCCTCAAAGGATTTTTTCTTATGACGCAAGCCAATCACCCCGCCTTCGTGCGCCTTTCGAGTCTCGGCGTCACCACCGTGACGGGCAAGGACGCTCTTGCCTTCCTGCACGGCCAGTTCACGAACCGTTTGCAGCCGCTTGGGAAACGTGCGCCGCTCGCGGGCTACTGCTCCCCCAAGGGCCGCCTTCTCGCCACGATGCGCGTCTGGGGCGAAGGGGACGCGATCTCGCTTCTTCTCCCCAAGTCGGTCGAACCCGCGTTTCTGAAGCGCATCCGCATGTACGTACTGCGCTCCGACGTCCACTTTGCCGCGGACGAAGACCGCACGCTGCTCGCGGGGTTCGGCGAAGAAGCCGAAACGCTCCTCAAGGACCGTCTTGCCGCCGCCGGCGCGGAACTCCCCGCCGAGAACGAAGCCGCGGTTACGCCCGACCTTACGGTCGTGCGCGTCCCCGACGCTCCGTCCCTTGCGGGCGTCACGGACGTCTGCGTCCCCGACGCTCCGTCCCTTGCGGGCGTCACGGACGTCTGCGTCCGCTATCTCGTCCTCGCGAAGGATCCGGACGCCTTCTCCCCCGCCGAAGATGACTCTTACTGGTGGGCGACCGAAGCGCCGCGGGCATCGGCTCGGTCTTCGCCGCGACCGCCGACCGCTTCGTTCCGCAGTCGATCAACTACGAACTCACCGACGGGGTCGTCTTCAACAAGGGCTGCTACCCCGGCCAGGAAGTGGTCTCGCGCATCCAGCACATCGGCACGCCTGCGCGCCGCATGGCGCTCGGCCTCGTCGAAACGAACGTGCTTCCTGAAGCGGGTGCGGGCGTCTACGCCTTGAAGGGCGGAGCCCGCACGCTCTCGGGCGACGTCGTCTTCGCCGCCAAGGGCGAAGGCGCCGCGGCGGTTCTCGTTTCGATCCCGACGGGCGACTTCGGGCACGAATTGTCGCTCGACGCGGAAGGCGGGATCCCCGTCAAGCTCGTGCCGCTTCCCTACGAAATCCGCAACGTGCTCGACAGCTGAGGGGAGCGTTCTCTGCGCTGCAACTCGGGGACGTCTTGCGAGAAGGCGTCCCTTTTTTTTTCGCCTTATTCCCTGCGGGCCCGAAACTTTTCGCCGTCCGATCCGCTCGGGCGCGTCCTCTTCTTCCCTTCACTCCAAGATCCGAAACACGGCGTTCCGGAAACCGGAATCAGATTTCATCCGACTTCCTTTTTGACATTCGCATAACTAAAGACCTTCATTCCTCGGCAACGCCCGATCCAATCGACAACGATGCACTTTCCGCCCTCATCCCCTACAAAATTCCGAGATTTTCTGATCTCAATCATAAAAAGACGCCTCTTTTACACGAAATAAGCGTGATTCATTGATATTTGTCATTGCTTTTTAGGCGTTTCCATTGATAGGATATCGTCATTCGGTACGGCGCCACCCGGTGCCGCGATTTTTCCAAGAGGTGTCAACATGTGCGTCTACAATGCTGATAGCTCACTATGTAACGTGGGCATGCGCCGAACATGTCATCTGATGTGCTTCGCGCTCCGAACCTGTTTCGACTTTGCGCGCTTCGCCACCGACACAATTTAATCCTCCGCCTCTCGGTCGCGCCGCAGCTTTCTTCGGCCGCGCACCGTGCCTTTGTCCGACCGCTTTTCTCCACCCAAGCGTTCCGGACTCCTCTCCCGATTTCTTTCTTTTAAACGTCCTCGACGGACCGGTTGCGACCTGCTCGTGAAATCGGCAGCGTCCCGCGCACCCTTCCCGCCGATCGTAGCGTCCGCCTGCCCGTCCGCTCCGCTTTGAAGGACGGAGGAATCATTCGCGCGGCTCGAAAAGAGATTCGGGAACCACAATTCCGCTTTTCGCGTGATGGCACACGACTGCCAGGGGAACATGCACCCTGAATTCCGTCACGCGCTAAAACCAAATTTCTCTGTGAGGATTACAAAATGCGTAAGCTCTTTATCGCCGCCACCCACGAAGCCTGCGACGCCTTCTGCGCCGAACGCACGGTCGTCGACTTCGAGTGCGCCGACTTCACGACGGTTTCCGCCGCCGTGATGACCGCCGCCGAAGCGCTCGGCGGCAAGCTCGAACAGATCGAGGAACTCGCGCTCGGGATCCCCGTCTTCGCCGTGCTCGAGGCCGGCGAAAGCCTCCCTCCCGAACTCATCGGCCGCGTCGTGAGCGTCATCAACCGCAATGCCGACGACCTCGGACTCTTCGGCCGTCAGATCGACGCCGCCGCCAAGAAGTATGAAGATCAGGTTCTTCCCCCGTTCTTCGGCTCCCTCGAGGAATACGTCGCGCAGGGTTACGCCCAGTTCGACTGCCCAGGCCATCAGGGCGGCGCCTTCTTCCGCCGTCATCCCGCCGGTCGCGAATTCGCCGAATTCTTCGGGGAAAACGTCTTCCGCGCCGACCTCTGCAACGCCGACGTCTCGATGGGCGACCTCCTCATCCATGAAGGCGCTCCGTGTGCCGCCCAGCAGGCCGCGGCGAAGATCTACAACGCCGACAAGACCTACTTCGTCCTGAACGGCACGTCCGCTTCCAACAAGGTGGTTCTCAACGCCCTGCTCGCCCCGGGCGATCTCGTGCTCTTCGACCGAAACAACCACAAGTCGAACCATCACGGCGCCCTCCTGCAGGCCGGCGCCAAGCCCGTTTATCTCGAAACCGCCCGCAACGCCTACGGCTTCATCGGCGGCATCGACGAGCACTGCTTCGACGAAGCCTACCTGCGCGAACTCGTCCGCGAAACGGCTCCGGAAAAGGCCGGCGAAAAGCGTCCCTTCCGTCTCGCCGTCATTCAGCTCGGCACTTACGACGGCACGATCTACAACGCCCGTCAGGTCGTCGACCGCATCGGTCACCTCTGCGACTACATCCTCTTTGACTCGGCCTGGGTGGGCTACGAACAGTTCATCCCGATGATGAAGGACTGCTCGCCGCTTCTTCTCGAACTCGGACCTGAAGATCCGGGCATCTTCGTGACGCAGTCCGTGCACAAGCAGCAGGCGGGCTTCTCGCAGACGTCGCAGATCCACAAGAAGGACTCGCACATCAAGGGCCAGAAGCGCTACTGCCCGCACAAGCGTCTCAACAACGCCTTCATGATGCACGCCTCCACTTCGCCCTTCTACGCGCTCTTCGCGGCGCTCGACGTCAACGCCAAGATGCACGAAGGCGAAGCCGGCCGCCGTCTCTGGGCCGACTGCGTGCGCGTCGGCATTGAAGCGCGCAAGCTCCTGCGCAAGACCTGCAAGTACATCAAGCCCTTCGTTCCGGCTGTGGTGGACGGCAAGCCCTGGGAGAGCTACCCCACCGACGAAATGGTCAACGACCTGCGCTTCTTTGAATTCAAGCCGGGCGACGCCTGGCACAACTTCGAAGGCTACGGCGATCACCAGTACTTCGTCGATCCCTGCAAGTTCCTCCTGACGACGCCGGGCATCAACGCCGAAACCGCCGTCTATGAAGACTTCGGGGTGCCCGCCACGATTCTGGCGAACTTCCTCCGCGAAAACGGCATCATTCCGGAAAAGTGCGACCTCAATTCGATTCTCTTCCTGATGACGCCCGCCGAAGACACGGCCAAGATGGAACACCTCGTCACGCAGATCAAGCGTTTCGAAGACTTCCTCGACGCCGACGCGCCGCTCTCGGAAGTGCTTCCGGCCATCTACAAGGCCAACGAAGAACGCTATCGCGGCTACACGATCCGTCAGCTCTGCCAGGAAATGCACGACTTCTACAAGGCGGGCAACGTCAAGCAGCTGCAAAAGGAAATGTTCCGCAAGGCTCACTTCCCGCGCCGCGCGCTCGAACCGCAGGCCGCCCACTTTGAATTCATCCGCGGCAACGCCGAGCTGGTCGCGCTTGAAAACGCCGAAGGCCGCATCGCCGTCGAAGGCGCCCTTCCCTATCCTCCGGGCGTGCTCTGCGTGGTCCCGGGCGAAGTCTGGGGCGGCTCCGTGCAGAAGTACTTCCTCGCGCTCGAAGAAGGCATCAACCGCTTCCCGGGCTTCTCGCCTGAACTGCAGGGCGTCTACATCAACACCGACGCCGACGGCCGCAAGCGCGCCTACGGCTATGTCCTGACGAAGGAACGCGAAGCCGAACTCGTCAAGTAAGACGACCGGCCTTTCCGGAGGAGCCCCGCGCGGGGTTCCTCCCCGGACACCTACGTCAGACACACAACCCTTTGAGGCAATTACTATGTCCAACAGCACCAGCAACAACAAGATGAGCGTGATGCAGCTCACGCTTCTCACGGCGCTCAACATGATGGGTTCGGGCATCATCATGCTCCCCACGAAGCTTGCGGAAATCGGAACCTTCTCGATTCTCTCCTGGCTCGTCACGGCGACGGGCTCCACGGCGATGGCCTACGCCTTTGCCAAGTGCGGCATGCTTTCCCGCCGTCCGGGCGGCATGGGCGGATACTCCGAATACGCCTTCGGCCAATCCGGGAACTTCATGGCGAACTACACCTACGCCGTGTCCCTCATCATCGCGAACGTCGCCATCGCCGTGACGGTCGTGGGGTACGCTTCCGCCTTCTTCGACGTGACGCTCTCGCCCGTCGGCACCTGCCTTGCGACGATCGCCACGCTCTGGATCTGCACGTCGCTCAACTTCCGCGGTCCGAAGATCACGGGCTACCTCTCGAACTTCTCCGCCTGGGGCGCGATCCTGCCGGTCGCGGGTCTCTCGCTCTTCGGCTGGTTCTGGTTCAGCCCGACGCTCTACGTCGAATCGTGGAACCCCAACAACGTGCCCTTCTTCAGCGCGCTCAGCAACTCGATCTCGATGACGCTCTGGGCCTTCCTCGGTCTTGAATCGGCCTGCGCCAACTCCGAAGCCGTGGACAATCCCGAAAAGAACGTCCCGAAGGCCGTCCTCGGCGCCACGATCGGCGTTGCCGTGATCTACATCCTCTCGACCAACATCTGCGCGGGCATCGTCGACAACGCTTCGCTCGTGCAGTCGACCGCTCCCTTCGGTCTCGTCTTCGCCTCGATGTTCAACGACACCGTCGGCAAGATCGTGATCGGCATGATGGTCATCTCGTGCGCGGGCTCGCTTCTTTCCTGGCAGTTCACGATCGCCCAGGTCTTCAAGTCGCTCTCCGACGCCAAGTTCTTCCCGAGCGCCTTCTCGAAGCTTACGAAGGACGACGCCCCGGTGGTCGGCATGGTGATCATCACCTGCACGCAGACGCTCCTTTCCTTCATGACGATCAGCCCGTCGCTCTACAAGCAGTTCACGACGCTCGTCGACCTCGCCGTCGTCACGAACGTGATGCCCTACCTTCTCTCGATGGCCGCCGTCCCGGCGCTCCTTTCGAGCGAAAAGGTCAAAAACGGCGCCGGCACGATCAAGCTCTGCGCCTTCGTGGGTACGGTGTACAGCCTCTACGCGCTCTACGCTTCGGGCTTTGAAGCGATGATGTACGGCTCGCTCGTCACCTTCCTCGGCTGGGGCATCTACGGCGTCGCCGCCAACAAGCTCTTCAAGTCGGGTGAACTCCGCGTCTGATAAGATGACGCTCACTTAAGAACGACGTCCGGTCCGGGCTCAGTCCGACCGGACGTTTTCGCAACGACCGGACGTCTTTCCCTTCCTTCCTTTTTCTCCCTCTTCGGCCGAGTCTGCAGCATGTTCGTCGGTTTTCTCTACGGCCTTGCCGCCACCATGATCTGGGGTTCCGTCTACGTGATCCCCCTTCTCGTGCCGGAATGTTCTCCCATTCTCGTGGCGCTCTCCCGCTACACGATCTTCGGGGTCTTTTCGCTCGGTCTCTTCGTCAAGGAGCGGCATCAGGCCCGGCATCTCCGTCGGGACGATCTTCTTCTCGCCTCGGCGCTCGGCGTCGTCGGCAATCTCCTTTACTACTGGCTGCTCGCCGAAGCCGTCCACAACGTGGGGGCGAGCCTCACGGGGATTTTCACGGCGCTCATTCCCGTCACCACCGCGGTCGCGGCGAACCTCACGGACCGCGAGGCGCGCGTCCCGTGGAAGGCGCTTTTACTTCCTCTCCTCTTGATCGCATTCGGCATGGGGCTCCTCAACGTACGCGCCTTCACCCACCCGGAAGAGCTCTCCGCCGTCTCGGACGGTCTCGTCTGGGGCGTGACGGCGGCCGTTCTTTCGGTCGTCATCTGGACGTGGTTTCCCCTCGCGAACGCCAAATGGCTCAAGACCCATCCGCGCTTTTCGATGTCGCTCTGGGCGGCGGCGCAGGGCGTGACGCTGCTTCCCTTCGCGGCGGGCGGCCTTTTGCTCTACGGCGCCCTCGAACCCGTCCCCGAAACGGTCTTTGAGTCGCCCCGCTTCCTTCTCTGCGTCTCCTTCCTCGCGATCGCCGCGAGCTGGGGCGGAAACGTCCTCTGGAACCAGATGAGCTCCCGTCTTTCCCCGCAGTTGATCGGCCAGATGCTCGTCTTCGAGGCGATCTTTGCGGTGCTCTACGACGCCGTCCTCTCGCAGCGTCTCCCCGCCGCCGTCTCCTTCCTCGGGATGGCCTTCGTGCTCTCGGGGATTTCGCTCTCGCTCTATCGCTTCTCCAAGATCGAAGCCGAACGCAAGCAGACTGCGCAGTAACGTACGCTCTGCCTCAGAGGCTTTCCTGAAAAATCGACTCCTTTTTGCGAACCCCATCTCGTAATTTTGCGAATTGAATCTCGCAAATTTACGAGATGCATCTCGCAAATTTGCGAGCCGTATCTCGTAAAATACCTACATAGGGGACTCCTGCATGATTTCCCCCTCCTTTATGTTGTGTATGACTCAGCACGTTGGAAGAAGCCTCATGTTCAAACGCAAAGAATTTGAAATCATTCGCTCGCGCCTAATGGAACCGCGGCACTTCATTCAAGTTGTGCTGGGCCCCAGGCAGGTAGGCAAAACCACGACGATCCGACAGGTCCTGGCCACCTTGGGAAAGCCCTCTCTCTATTTTTCTGCCGACGACGTCCGTGATGCGGGTCCTCAATGGCTTTCCCGATGCTGGGAGACTGCTCGAATCGAAGCGAGCCGCAATCCTGACAAAGAAATAATTCTCATCATCGACGAGGTACAGAAGGTCCCGAACTGGTCAGAGGTCGTCAAGAAGGAGTGGGACTCGGACTCATGGAACGAGCGTCCGATCAAGATACTTCTTCTTGGTTCTTCGCGTGCTTTACTAATGGCCGGCTTGAGCGAGTCTCTAATGGGGCGCTTCGAAGAAATCCGCATGACTCACTGGAGCTATGCTGAAATGCATGAGGCATTCGGCATGGAACTGGATGAGTTCATGTTTTACGGAGGATATCCCGGTCCCGCTTTTCTGCTTCCCGCAGAAGAGGAGCGTTGGAAAAATACCGTACGAAACGCCATGGTGGATGCAACCATTCAACGAGATATTCTGGAAGACAATCGTATTGCTCACGCGGCGCTTTTACGGAGAACCCTTGAGCTAGGCATTGAGTATTCAGGGCAGATTCTTTCGTTGACAAAACTCTTAGGCGAACTTCAGGATCGCGGCAATGTCTCTACGATTGCAGGGTATTTGGAGAAGCTAAATCAAAGCGGACTGCTCGGAACGTTGTCCAAATATTCCAATGACAGTGCTCGTCAACGCGCAAGCATTCCTAAACTGCAAGTCCACAACAATGCACTTTTTGCTGCTTTCTGCCGAAAAACCTTCGATGAAGCGAGAAGCGATCCGATATTTTGGGGCCGATGCGTTGAGTCCGCCGTCGGTGCCTATCTCTTGAGCCAAAGTTATCGAAAACGTTTCGAGGTGATGTACTGGCGCGAGGGAAGCGACGAAGTGGATTTCGTATTGCGCATCCATGGGAAATTAATCGCACTCGAGGTCAAAAGTAATTTTGAAAAGAGAAGCCGCGGCTTGGACAAATTTTGCGAAAAATTCTCCCCTTACCGCTCGCTCATTGTGGGAAGCGGCGGATTGTCGCTGGAGACCTTCTTCTCGATGGATCCCGAAGAGCTCGCCGCTTGAGGCACCTCCACACAAAACCCATCTCTTTCCGTATCGTCGCCGCGTCACTTCCGGACAAAGTCCGCGAACTCGGCGTCGTTACGGACTCTCGGTAGCGTGATCGTGAAGGACGTCTCGGAGACGGAGAACAAGTTGCCGAGAGCGGTTTCCTTGTAGCCTGCACGGATACGCGGCAACCCGGCTCCGAGGTTGTCCCTCAGCTTGAGATCCGTAAAGAGACGGGAAAGGCCGGGATTTTTGCAGTCCGTCCCCATTCTCTCGACAACGTCCTTCGCACTCAAACCCGCACCGAAACCACCGAGGGCAAACAATCGGACGGACCTCGGCGTCACGTGAATCACATTCGGCGCCGTCTTGGCGTAATCGCGATGAACGAGCATGTTTACGAGCGCCTCGCTGATCACGCCGGGGGCCACGGCAAGAGATTCGGCGCCCGTCGCACTGCCGGGCTCCGCCCTCGCGGCCTGTATGCCGTTCATTCCGGCCAAAAATTCCGACGCCCGCTCGTAGAGATCGAAAACGGATCCCGTGACGCGTTCCGAACGAAGGATCTGCGTCTTTTCTTCGTCGGCGAACTCGATAAGCAACTCAGAGGCTGCACTTTGGTCCGAACAAAGATAGGCCAGATTTGTGTACGCCCCTTTGGCTTTGTTCCAGAATCCGAAGATCCGCTTCGGATCAAAGGCCAAATCGCTCCTCTCGAAAAACCGACGGCATGCCTCAAAGTCCAGACCCTGTTCGAGCGAAATACGCTCTTCGAAGGGAATCGGATTGGCCGACCGCACCATCCCAGCGACCTCGTCGGGCGTCGCAGGGACGCTTCGGTCTCCCCGGCGAACAAAGATCGTGTCGGTCAAACGGGGATTCAGACAGTAAGGTTTCCCGGTTCCCGCATCTACGTGCACCCGCAGGACATGCTTTCCTTCGACTGAAATGCGTTCGGCAGAGACAAACGCGAGAAGCGACGGCTGAATGTCGTGACGAACGGCTCGAAGCACGCATTGCTCCAATCGGTCGGGATCGTCCACGCCGACGACGTGGCCGTCGCGACCGATGCCTACGTATAGGTCGCCACCGACCGTGTTGGCCAAAGCCGCAACATCCCTTATGACGGAATACCCTTCATCCTTGGCATTCCAATCCGACGAAAACGCCACGACAAGACCTTCCGCTCTCGGCATCGTCAACATTTTTCCTCCCTCTTTTGCGGTTCTAGAGAGTTTTGACCTCGACTCCGGCTTTTCGTCCGCAGTCATCCTCCCCCGCACGAAACAACGTTCTGCAACCGAAGGTCATTCTCCCGCGAATTCCTCGACCCCGCAATGAAAACGAAGGAAATTCAAACCAAACGACACCACACGTCGCCTGAAGCTCCGCATGGGCTCATTTCTCCGTTGACGCCTACCCAAAGCGTCAACGGGGCGCCCCTCTCGAGGCGCCCCGCCGGCTTTTCGGTTTTCAGTACCGAAGGTCTTCCGCGTCAGTCCGCGGCGTGAATCGGGATCACGCGCTGATTGTCGCTTCCGTACCAAAGACCCTTCTGCGTGACCTTGCGCTTTTCCACGAAGGGCCCGTCCACGACCGTGTCGACCCACCGCCAGAGCGGAAGATCCGCGTGCTTTTCATAGATGCGGCCCGTCCAGAGCCACACGTCGCGCTTGTCGCCGTAACGCTCCTTGACGCGCCGCGCGAGGTCGGTCACGACCGGCACGTTCGACTCCTCAAGCGGATCGCCCCCGAGAATGCTCAGACCCGCGACGTAGGGTTCGTCGAGATAGCGGAAGATCGTCTCGACCGTCTCTTCGGTGAAGGGCTTCCCGGCCTCAAAATCCCAGCTTTCGGGATTGAAGCAGCCCTTGCACCGGAGCGTGCAGCCCGAAACGAAAAGCGAAACGCGCACGCCCGGGCCGTTGGCCGTGTCGCAGGAAGAAAGTCCGATGTAGTTCATCACATGCTCTTGCGGTTCTTGATTTCCGCCATCTTCCCGTCGTTCATGCGCGAGACGCCGTTGACGTTCGAATAGCCGAGGTAGCCGCAGACGCGGCTGATGACCGAAAGGTTGCGGCTGCCGCAGTGCGGGCACGTAAAGAGCACGTTCGTGCTGTGGCGTCCGCAGTCGCCGCAGTAGGCGCTGTCGAAGTTCACGCCCTGATAGAAGCCCTTTTCCATGCCGCGTTCGACGAAGGCGCGCACGGCGGCGAGGTTTTCGGGGTTGTCGAGGCGAATGTACTGGATGTGGCCGCCTTCGCAGAGGTGGAAGTCGGTGAATTCGCGGTCCTGCTTTTCAAAGGGCGAGATCTCTTCCGTGACGTTCACGTGGAAGGAGTTCGTGAAGTATTCCGGGCTGTAGTGCTCGGTGTGGCGGAAGACGTTGTCGATCTCGTTCTTTTCGCAGAAACGGTCGTACTGCCTCGCCTGCGTGGCGCACAAGGATTCGGCGGGCGTGCCGTACATGGCGTAGAGGTGCCCGTCCTCCTTCTTGTACTGCGCGAGGCGGTCGCCGATGTAGCGAAGGATCTTGGCGGAGAGCTCGCCCCCTTCTTCGACGAGACGCTTGCCGGTCCAGAGATAGGTCGTTTCGTCGAGCGCCGTGATGCCGAACGAGGCCGTCATGTAGCGCACGAGGTCGCCCACCTTGTCGTCGGGGTCCTTCGTCCCTTCGTAGAGACCGCCCTGCGTGAAGGCGAGCGGATTGCTCGAGCACTTCTGATTGCGGATGATGTCGTAGCGCTTCTTGAAGAACTGACGGATGACGTCGAGACGGCGGTCGAGCTCTTCCCAGAAGGCTTCGCGCCAGTCGTCGGGGCGCTGCATCTGCGTGATCTTGAGAATGATCGGCAGATTGAGCGAGACGGCGCCGATGTTGCAGCGCCCGACCGTGATCGCCTGACCCTCTTCGTTCTTCCAGAGCGAGAGGAACGCGCGGCAGCCCATGGGCGACGTGATCGCGCCGTAGCGCTGATAGATCTGCGAAACGCTCCCCGATTCGGAAGAGAGCGACAGATAGTCCGGATACATGCATTCGGCCGACGTACGAAGGGCTTCGTCGAAAAGTTCGGCCGAGGGCTTGTCGTTTGCGATCTGGTCGCGGTCGTAGAGATAGACGAGCTTCGGGAAGACGACGGGCTTGCCGTGGCGGCCGTGACCCTTCTTGCGAACGCGCAGCATCGTGCGCGAAATGGTCGAGAGCCACTCGCGCTCGGAAGCGGTGTAGTTTTCGGGCTTCCACTGACCGAAGGTGATCGTCGTGAAGGCGAAGTCGCCGCGCGAGCAGGGAACGGTGTTGAGCTTGAGTTCGAGCGACTGGAAGCCCTGTTCGAGTTCGCGCACGGTTTCCTTCACGGCGAATTCGCGGGCGACGTCGTCGGCGACGCCCATCTGACGGAATTTCTCGAGGGCCGCCGCTTCGCTCTTGAGGACGTAGGGTAGGAGAACCTTGTCGAGCTCGGGCAGCGTGAAGCCGCCGAACTGCTGCGCGGTCGCAACGAGCGTGATGTCGCCGATCACCTGCAGGGCCGAAAGAACGGTCTTCGGTTCCGTGTATTCGACGTTCGACATTTCAAAGCCGCCCTTCAGCACCGAGCCGATGTCGAAGAGGCAGCAGTTGATGCAGCCGAGGATCATGTCGCGCAGGTCGTGAATGTATATGTCGCCGCGCTCGATCAGCTCCTTTTCAAGGCCCGAGAGATAGAACTGCTTGTAGAGGCTCTTCGTGAGATAGCCCTTGATGAGCGAACCCTTCGTCGAGACGAGGGAACTGTCGTAGTTGGCGTTTTCACGGTCGCCGAGGCGCAGGACGTCGTCCGCGTCCTGGCGGAGCTGTTCGAAGGTCTTGGCGTAGGTCGTCTTGTAGTAGCGGTATTCGGCGTAGGCTTCGCCCACTTCCTTCATCTGAAAGAAGGAGAGCGCGGCGATCACGAGTTCGTGGAGTTCCGCCACGGTCACGCGGTCGCGGTGTTCAATGCGGCGATAGACTTCGCGCGCGATGGCGTCGAGCGTCGCCTGCGGCACGATCTTGTCGCAGCGAAACGCCGCCTTGCTCACGGCGTCGGTGATTTTCGACGCGTCGTAGTCTTCAACAGATTTGTCCTTCTTGACAACCTGTACACCGGGTTTCGTTGGCATGGGAGTCCGTCCTTCTCAATGTTGTAACTTTCTCGAGGGCCCTTCGGGGCCCGTCTAAATGGGAATTCTTGGGCGGGATGCTCTTTCGGGAGAGCCCCCGCGGGGTCAGGCGGCGCCTTGCGGCTCGGCCCCGCTCGCTTCGGGCGCCTCGGCGGGCGTTTCGCCCCCTTCGGCCTTCGCGGCGG
>ERZ773114.3045-NODE-3045-length-14439-cov-46.782397_pt1 | contig 14439 bp, 13 predicted proteins | sample MGYA00580564_ERZ773114 | MGnify/ENA primary metagenome ERZ773114 (study PRJEB29015, sample SAMEA2737836) | human gut metagenome | biome: human gut; feature: human-associated habitat; material: faeces | place: China | collected 2012 ... | reverse complement strand
AGTCCATTACTACCTTCTTCTTGAATTCATAACTGTATTTTGACATAAAAATACCAACCTCCAAAGTTAGATTTTTTAGGTCTAACTTTTGGGGGTCGGGTCAAATCCATAGACGGTTTAATAATAAAGTATAGGTATTGTCCGTCAGTTTTTAAATCATATATTAATTTTGAACCATACTCATCAGCAAAAGCATCTGAATTAATAGTAATCTCTTCTTTTTTTAATATGTTTTTATTATCGGTAAAAGTGTATTTATACAAATTACTTTCTTTTACACAATATATAGCATTATTTATATACACACTTTTATATTTACTTAGTTTTTCAGGTGCAATATTATCAACATATTGTACATTATTATTGTCTTCAGTCGCTTCACAACCAACAGCACTTAACTCTCCGTTTTTGCCTAAATTAACTATTATACCTGCATCTAAATAATAGTCATTGCCATTATTATTAACAACAACTTCATTACCTGTTGATGTTTTTTCGGATGACGAACAACCCGAAATCACAGTCATACCTATTACAGGCAATAACAATAAAGCGAATAATTTGTTTTTCTTTTTCATAATTGCACTCTCCTCAATAATTTATTACGACCATTTTCTAAATATTATATTCATATCATTCATATATTTAAGTTCTGCCTGAGCCTGTTGTGAATAATATGCGTCCAATGCTGTGTTGCACTCAATTTTCTTTAATGTGCGATTATTTTTTGATTCAATTTCTGCTTTCCTTACAGTTTCTCTGATTAACCTATCCCCTTTATTCTTCATATCTAATAAATCACTATAAATTCTGCTTTGATTATCGATTATAGTATCGAGCTTACTGTTTATCTCGTCTACTGTATATTGTAATCTGTCTGTTTTTATTTCTCTTTTTACAAGATAATATAATCCGTCGGTACCGCCAAGGTGATCGGTAATTTTAAGTCTTAAAAATTCATTCATATATCCTATAGGAATAATTCCCCAATAATTCTTATCAATGCCGCTTTTTAAATACATATCATACAATAATCTGCCGGACTCGCTCATCTTTTGTTTCAGCATATTTCTCTTAGCAATAAGTATTCTCTTTTCAGCCAATTCTGCATTTACCCTTGCGGTATCATTATCTATTTTTTCAAGATAGTTTTTATATGCTCTTTCATACTTTCTCTTTGCTCTGTCTTGTTGTTCCGATTTCTTTGCAAAAGTAATAATACTGCCTATAATTAAACCAATTGCAATCGCAATTACAAAACACCAAAAGCCAAACACCAAGCCACTGCCCAATGCCGAAAATTTAGCACCGCTTAAGGCTCCTCCTCCTGCTTTTTCTAATTTAATAAAAATATTTATTATGCTTATGATGAAAGCTATCAAAACACTTGCTCCTGCACTTTTTCCGATATAATTATCAAAATCGGCATAAACCGTTCTTTTTTCAGGTTCAGAAAAGTGTTCTTGTTTTCCAAGTCTTGATATTTGTCCGTCTAAATCATTTAATACATTTTGCATAAGATAAATATTCTGTTCCATATTATAGATGGTTTGTATTCCTCGTTGAAGTTCACTCATACCGCAATACCTCTCTCGAATTTATAACCGAATGGTTATTATATAAAGATTTTATCACAATTAATGTTATTCTGTCAATAGTAAATAATAAAAAGGGTGATAGAATGCATTACTATAAAAGATTGAGAGAATTAAGGGAAGACCACGATTTAACGCAAAAAGATGTAGCCGATTATTTGCAAATGAAACAACCGCAGTATTTCCGATACGAAAGCGGAAGCAGGGATATTCCCTCGGAGGTTTTAATATCTCTTGCAAAGCTGTACAAGGTTTCTGTCGACTACATTTTAGAATTGAAAGATACAACCGATTAATTTTTATAAGCAAAAAGCTGTCGCAAACCAAAAGATTGGGCAACAGCTTTTTAACATTTTATTGTAATTATGTTAATTTTTTATTTAATAAACATTGTTTAGCAAACCGTTTAAACAAAGCAATTATAAAAGTTTGGTCAACCTTTTTTAATTATTTGGCTTAAATCGTGTGCTAAACCATAATCCAAAGATTTAAGTTTTATCAATCAAATAAGTTTTTTTATTTTCTTAGTGTATGCTGACAGCATACACTTTTTTATTTTTATATAATAATGTCAACGGATTTACATTAAGGAGTCCTGCAAATAAAAGTCAAGCCATAAAATGAAAACATCATCTAATTTGATATTGGAAACAGTCAGGCAATTTTGCGCACGGTTTTTCTCACCGACAATAAAATTGGTTAGCTTGTTTCGATAACGGGTTAAATCCCTTAACTGATGAATATCAGCCGGAGGAATAAAGCTACCGTTAATTAAATCATGCTTAAAAAGGTCAGCAATCCATTTGGCATCCCTTTTGTCAGTTTTCTTTCCCTTAATTGCTTTAACATATTTTGGGTGAGTCAAAACAATATTGCAGGACAATTCAAGAATGTTGTAAACAGTAATCCAATATTTGCCCGTGGATTCCATACAAACATCCTTACAATCTTTCTCTTTGAGCCAAGTTGCACATCGTTTCAGTTGATTAGTAAAAGTCGAAAAACGATTGCTTTTGTAGGTGGTAATACCCTTGTTGTCGGTAGTTGCAATGCAACAATAGATAAAGGTTTTGTGGACATCTATTCCACAGCAAACAGGATAAACGATTTTTAACACAACACATCCCTCAAAATTAATATTTTGAGATAACAAACAGGGACTGGATGCTCACTGAAAGATTGAGTAGTATATCTCTCCAAAGATAAGTTTACAGGGTTCAATGCCCTAATTAATTGTGCTTGAAAGAGCATCTGACACACATAAATATTCAGTTCAGTATACGCTGAGCCTACTCACCTCTTCGTGCTCTGTAGTGTGTTTGCTTTCTCAAGTACATTCTAACAATTTTTACATAGCTTTACTACAAGTTGCTTTCATTTATTTTTGCGCCTTGTAGCAAGGCGGAAAGGAATGGTCATAATTATGAAAAATACCGTTAAGAAAAATTTATGTACATTTATAGCTGTTATTGTTGCGGCGTCTGCTACAATAGTTTTTGCCGGATGCTCCGACAATGGAGCGCCGCAGGCTTCGACAGGCAGTGAGGGCGTTGCAAGTCAAACAAGCGATGATGCATCTGCTGTATCACAGACAAAACAACCGGCAAAGAAGAGAGAAACAATTAAAATTGATGATATTGCATGGAATGTGGATCAAGGAATTGTTGACGGTGAAAAATATGTTCTTTTAGACTATACAAACAATTCAAAATATACAGTTACGGATTTTGAAATGACATTTAAAGAAAAAGGCTCGGTAACGGAAGAGGACAAGGAAAATTTCTACAACGAGATTAAAGATAAATTTTCAATGAGTGATGATGATATTTCCGAATTAAAACAAAGGGATATTTCTATGCACGCAGAAACCGAAAAAATTGTTGAACCCGGAGAATCCGCAAAAAATATAAACTGCTATTATTACAGCGGTATTTATTATTTAAAAGACATAAATCACTTTAATTTGGTTGAACCCGATGTTGCTACCATAAAATACATTAATGACAATAAAATCTACACTTCATATTATGATTTCAGCACTAAAAAATATTCAGAAGATGAAAATACCGAAGAGGCATATTATTGGACCACATCGGAACTCGGCACAAAAATTCCTAAGCCTGATGTAAAGGTGGTAAAGAAATACTCAGATAATGAAAATTCTTTTGGATTTGAGGCTTACGGTTTATCTTTAGACCAATTTAACGAATATGTTGACAAATGCAAGCAACTCGGCTTTACCGTTGACGAAAGCAGTTATGAGGGCTATTATTCCGCAGATGATAAAGACGGCTATAATGTATATCTTTCATACAAAGAAGATGACGATTATATGACCGTAACCATTGATGCTCCGTCAGAATAAACAATACACTAAAAGGAATCTTGTACAAGGTTCCTTTTTTTATTATGTTAATTTTATATTTCAAATTATGGTTTATCGCACTGTTGAAGCAAAATAATTTAAAAATTTAGGTCAAGCCTTTTTAAAGGCTTGCGGGTTTGGGCAGAGCCCATAATATCTTATGTTATAACAAATTATTATGCACTGACTGCTTGCTGTCAGTGTGCGTGAAACAAAGTTTAACAAAACAGGCGGCAGCCATATAAACAAAAACAGTCAACGCATTGCGCTGACTATGAAATAAAGTATATTTTCTTTAGTTGCTATCGCAAAGCCTTTCGCCGTTGTGTTCAAGCCGCAAAACAGCGAGCTGTTTGACTATCGTTAGATTGCATAAACGGAAAGTATTTGTGGGCTTTGTCCACACCCACGACCTTTGAAAAGGTCGACCAAACTCTTATAATTGCCTTGTGAAGTATTCCGCTAAACCATAAATTACCCCAACTTTTGATAAAGAACCTTATTTCAATCAAAAACGGCAACACTTGTGAATTTAATTTCAAAGTGCTGCCGTTTAATTATTAATTATTTTTCAAGAAAATCAACAAATTTCTCGCCGAGAACCTCTCTCGAATATACCTTACTGATTTTATCATAGTTACTTCTGAGTTGGTCATCTGTAACCTGTGGGAACTTACGAATCTTATCGAGCAAGTCTGCATACGAAGTATAAATACAGCCATCAATGCCGTTAAGAACTTCCCTTGAACCTGTGTTCTCTGTACAATAAACCATCTTTCCGTTGAGGATAGCCTCAATATACGGCATACCGAATGAATGGTTGAGAGTAAAGTCAACAACCGCATCGTGATTTTTCATCTGATTTTTCGGATTAGAAGTTTCGCCGCAATAACAAATATAATCTTCAACCTCGTTATCAAAAATCTTATCGAGAAATTCGTTAAGATAGTCGCCCGTACCGTAAACATCAATTACAATGTCATCAACATTCTGCTCTTTAAGATACTTGGCAAAGCCGATAAGATTGTTAATGTCAGCCTCACGCTCATGGCTGATTCTCAACAGATACATACCGAGGAAGTAATCACGCTCCGGCACATCAACTTTCTTTTTATTATCGTCCTCTTCTTCTGCTCCTATGTCCTCTCTTGCCACACTTCGACTTGACTCAAGAGTATTGCCGAGCACGATATAATCCTTATAGTTTTTAAAATTAAATTTATCAATGTAAAGCTGACGGTTTTCTTCACTAACAAATACAGCCTTGCCGATGTCGATTTTCTCCATTTTATTAACAATGTCGGGAAAAAGCTCATTTACAAGTGCGGCTGTACAATGGAAGAAATAGATTTTCTCCTCAATTTTCTCCGATGTAGCGTCATTAAGGAAAAGGTGGAGAGATTCTCTTGTTGAAATTACAGTCTTACTGTTTATATTCTCAAGTTTCTTTCTCATTGCCATACCTGCATACGGAGAAAGATTCTGTCTGCTGCAATCGCAGTCAAGGTGACCGTAAAGTCCTTTCCATCTAAAGAAGCCACGCTTTAAAAGTTCAATCTTTCTGCGTGAATTTGCCTTATACAATGCTGTAAGCTGCAATCCGTAAGGCATTTCCTTTGGCTTTGCGGTGCACTTTAGCGACAAAAGCTCTACAAGATAGTTTTTCTCAAGCAAAGCCTCCGCAAGCGAACGGGTAGCAAAAACCGTACCGCCTACACCGTAGAAGTTATAACCGAGGAATGTTACCTTATTCTTTTGAATTGCAGAAAATTCCTCATACATTCTGTCAATATGAGCACCGCTCTCTATAAAGTCATAGTCAATCTCTTCCGGAAGTCTTGACTTAAAGAACGGATTTATCGTATAGGTTTCGTCGGCAATAGCGTCAACAAGCTGTCTTGCTTTTGTGTAAGAGCACTGCTCAAGCTCCTCTACCTCGCAGTAAAGGTTACGCTTTGCAAGGTAATTCTTCAAATCAGGCTGATACAAAATTACAGGCTTATTGAGCACCGTAAAGTCAAAGCCTACCGAAGAATAGTCTGTAATGAGAACATCATTTTTCGCAAGTTCGTCAAGCACATCTGTTTTGTGCGAATGAATAAACTTGATTCTGTCTGTCTTTGCACATTCCTTAAATTCTTCGATTTTCTCTTCATCAAAAAACTGGTGCAAACAAACCGTAAAAACGGAATTTGTTTTATCAAGATAATCGGCAAGTTTTTGGCTTGAAAGCACACCCTTAATCTGATGCATAAGCATCTGTGTCATATAGTTGTCGCCAAGGTACTCTCTCCATGTCATAAACCAAAGTATATTCTTGCCGTTCTGCGGCTGTGCATGGTATGCCTTGTGGCGCTTTACAAGCTCAATGTAGCGTGGCGGATAAATTCCGTAGTAAAGCTGATAATCTTTGAATTTATTGTAATCCATAAGAGTGGGCTTAATGTTCTTGTTGTAATACAAAAAACGGAACATATTATTATTGTAGCCATAGCCTTTATATTCAATAGCTTTGATGCCGAGTGTGCCGTGTTGTAAGTAAATAAGAGGCTTTTCTATGAAAAAGTCTGTCTTAAAAAAGCCGAGCTTTGTAGGAGTAATATCCTTGTAACTCAAAGAAACAAAGTACATATCGGCATTTAAGTAAATCTTAAAATGCTTTACTGTGTTTTTCCAAACAACAAAACTCTTTTCTTTGTCAGAAAGAGAGGCGTAGGTTTCTTTATTGGCGGCATTTTTTTCAAGCACAATGTACTTGTCTATACCGTCCCTGCGGCGTACTACCTGTTTCCAAAAATAATATGAGTTATTATTTGAGGTTGCGGCAAGATTTTCGCCAAACAGCCATATAAAATTTCTACCCATCAAATTACTCCTTTAGTATATGGTTTATGCCTCGGTAATTTTACCGAAACCGCAAAATGCAAATTAAATAAACTGAAATTACAGCTCAAAAGTTGATTTTTCAGGCAAAAGTTTTTCAAATGCGTCAATGACGCCCTGCTTTTTCACCTCAAAATCCGTAGTTTCGGCTGTATCGTTAATACAAATCATATTATGCTTTTGTGAAGGAATATCCCTGCACAAATCGGGATAATTATACTCCTTGACATGATAGCAGTATGCAAAGCTGTCCCTGCGGACTGTATAATTGCCTGCCGCCAACTGCCAGAACTTCATAAGCCACTGGTTTACATTGCCTGTTTTTCTGAATTTATCCATACAGGTAGAATCCAGCGCATCGTATTCTTTTTCCCAAATTTCTTCAAAAGTCGCTTTCATAAAACTCGACGGTGTGTGCTGATAGTAAAAGCCCGGAAACCAATGCCACGGCAACAAAAGCGTCGTTTTTAAATGATTTTTCATTCCGTTCTTACCGCTATACCACTTTTTCCAGTCACGCTTAAAGACTTTTTCCTTATCGAAATGGTCGTTAATGATAGAAACATCCGCACCGTTAAAGAAACCTGCGCTGTCCTTATTAAAACAAATGCAGTCAAGCGCAAATGTGTCGCAAGGCATACCGTCTTTGAAAAAGTCCTCCGGTTTAGTCGGTGCGGTAATAAACATATCGTCATTAAAATACACAAACTGTTCCGAAAGTCCCTTTATACGGTGCAAATTAAGCTCAATAGTATGTGAATTAAAGGTAGGAAGATACTTTGACGGAATATAATCTTTATGATTTACAATGTTAAGTTTTGGGTTTGTTGTATCAAGCCACTTCGGCAGATGTCCCCAGGTGACAAAGTGAATTTTATTTACCCAAGGGGCAAACTTTTCCACACCTCTGAACCAATACTGCAAGTTGTCCCAATCTCTGAAACGAACTTCACTGTTGGCATTGGTGACCGTTTTGCCGTCATACTTGGCTTTTTCCTCCTGCCACTGCTTATCGTTGCCGTCAACCCAAATTATTACAAAATCAATCAGGTTTGTGTTTTTCTCTTCCATACATACCTCACGGCCATCTTTCTTTGACAGCCTCGTAATTTCTCTTTGAATTTTCCGTATCGTACAAGTCAAAAAATTCCTTGTGTCTGTTTAAATAAAGCTCTGTGTTCGCAAACGAACGCTGTGCCATCTGCTCTATATAATTCATAAGTCCCTGTTCTTCGTTATAAACAGGGCCAAAGCCGTCCTCGGTATAGTCAAAATAACCTTTACCGTAGTGCTGCTCCGAAAATCTTTCATAATCAAACTGAAAATACGTAAGCGGCTTTTTCATATAAGCAAAGTCAATCTGCACGCTTGAGTAATCGGTAATCATAAATGCCGAGCTTTTCATAAGCTCCTGCACGGTGTATTCGGGATATTTGCAGATTGTAAGGTACGGATTGCTCTTTGAAAAGCAGTCGATAAATCTCTGCATATCCCTGTGCGGGTAAAACATAACAGTACAGCCGTACTTTTCGCAAATTTCTTCAAGTCGTTTGCTGTTGATTATTTTACTCCAATTTTTAAAATAATCGCTCTCGCAAAAAGCCTTTTTATCATCTTCAATGCTTTTTGAAAGTGCGTCTGTACCGATCCAGTCACGCCATGTCGGCATAATAAGTATCTGATTCGGCACGGTTTTAAAATCGTGAAGCTTGTCCCAGCGGGGAAGTCCGAGTAATTTTACAGTGCCCTCGGGATAACCGTAATTATTGTTTACATACTCCCATTCCCTGTATGTGCTGGTGACAAACATACTCATTTTTGTGTTTTTATAATAAAGAAAATCAATATTTGTAAGAATTACCCCGTGTTGCAAAAACACACGGCTGTTGCGCAAAATTCCGTAAACCTCAAGCAGATAGCATACGGCATAGTTCGGCTTTCCGCCCTTTTGAGAACTGATGTTTACCTTTGCGGTAAGATATAAAATCCAGTGGGCAAAACTGCCGTACTTTACGGTTTTGCCGGTTTTTTTGACATTTTCGTAATCAACGCTGTTTTTATACACCGCATAAACGCAGTCCTGCTCGGGGTGATTTTTGCACACATATTCAAAAAAGCAAAATCCGTTGTCCGTTGCCTCCACTCCGTTATCGCACACAAGCCATAAATCTTTTCTGAAAATTTTATACACGAGTGCAATCGGCAAGGCAAATATAAACAGAAAAATATGCAGTATATCTCTCGGTTTTACATCTTTGAGTTTTTCAAAAAATCTTGACATAACCCACCATTAAGACATAAATTCTTCGTACAAAGGAAGCACCTCTTCGGTAGTGCCCTGCATCTTTACTTCGCCATCGTGCAGCCAAAGAATATTGTCACAGAGCTTTCTGAGTGTGTCGGAGCTGTGCGATACAATAACAACGGTTCTGTCTTTATTCATAATAAGGCTACGCATTTTTTCGTAGCTCTTCTTCTTAAACTTTGCGTCACCAACGCTCAAAACCTCGTCAATAAGCATAATTTCGGTTTCAAGAATAGCTGTAATTGAGAAAGCGAGCTTTGAATACATACCGCTTGAATATGTCTTTACAGGGCGGTCAATAAAGTCACCGAGTTCGGAAAATTCAATGATTTCATCGAGTTTTTCTTCAATCTGCGGTCTTTCAAAGCCTAAAAGCATACCCGAAAGGAAAATATTTTCTCTTCCGCTCAGCTTATTCTGAAAGCCTACGCCGATTGAAAGCAAGGAAATCGAATGACCGTGAAGGTCGATTTCGCCTTCGTCAGGCGAGAAAATACCTGCTATAGCTTTTAAAAGGGTTGATTTACCACTGCCGTTTTTGCCGACAATACCTAAAATCTGACCCTTTTCAACCTCAAAAGAAACACCCTTTACAGCCTCAAAATACTCAATTTTCTTATTCTTTCTCGGTGCAAAAATAGACTTTAAAAGCGAAACCTTTTTAAAACATCTGTATTTAATTTTAACATTTCTGACTGAAATTGCTGATTCTCCCATAATTAAATCACCTTTACATAGCTGTTTTCGTGCTTATAAATCGTTCTGATGCCAATAACACTGATAACGATGCCAACAACAAACCACGCAAGCAATGCCACCCAGTGTGGATCCTGATTATAAATAAGCACTCGTCTTAAATCGCAGATAATAAGAGCTATCGGATTACATTTAATCAAAAGCTCACCCAAAATACCGTCAAGTTTATTTTCGATTGAATAGAAAATACCTGAAATGTAGAAACCAAGCTGCAAAACAATGGTAATTACATTGAGCAAGTCCTCAACAAATACACCGAAGTGGAGCATAATTGTACTGCAGGCAAATGTGATTACCACCAAAAGGGCCATAATCGGCAGTGCCCAGAACATTCTCCAGCTCAAAGGCACTTGGTAAATAATCATAAGAAGAACCGTAAGCGCATAGGATACAAGCATCTTAAAACCGTAAACACCGATTTTTTCAAGAATAAATATATGCTTAGGTATATAAACTTTCGTGACAATCATCTTTTTGGACTGCACGACTTTTACGCAGCTTTTAACAACCTTGCTGAAGAACTGCCAACAGTTAAGACCGATAAATACGAATACCGGGAAATACGGCTCGCCGCTCTTAAATACAAGGATTGCGATAAACGAATACACAAGCATAAAGAAGAACGGATCAAGAATCCACCACAGCCAGCTCAAGAAAGAGCCCGCTACTTCGGACTTAAGTTCCGCCTTTGAAGAAAATACCGTGTAGTTAAAGAATTTTTTGATGTCCTTAAAAAATCTGTTCATCTTTAATAACTCACTTCCAAATCATAAAATTTCATTCTGACACATAATAACCTATCTTGAATTATATCATTATACTGTCAATATTTCAAGTATTGTGTATTTTTCGTGTGACGAATTTTGAGAGCTTTTCTGCAATTTTTCTGTTAAAGAATTTGCATATTATAAACATAATACTTACAATGTCTTAAAAAAAGAATTATTATACAAATTATACTTTACAATATTGTTACATTTAATTCGGCACAGAGTTCTTAACATAATTATAATATAATGTTAAAAACTCTGCCCGATTAAAAAATGACCGCAATCTTTATCGGATTTACGGTCATTTATTTTTTATTCAATTTACATTAATTATTGATATTTTCTTCAAGTTCGTCAACGCTTGTTTCTGTAATTACAGTGTTTCCGTTGTCAAACTTAAAGCTCATATTAAAATAATAATCGCTGTCTTTTCTGATAGCCGCTATGTATTTAAATGTAGTTGTTTTATCACTGTCAATCATTAAATTCAAACTTTGAGAATCATAATCACTGATAAAATATTTATAATTATCGCTTACAACCGCAATCGGAATAATATAATCGGAAGACAGTCCGTCATAAGGAATTATGTCCGCATCTGTGTCTTCAGACGCTGAAATTTCCTTTAAATATACTTTTTTGCCGCTGTTACTGAAATTATCGGCATTAACGGTAAATTCATATATCGCAAAGGTTTCCGTATCATAAGCAACGCTGTCGTCAAAATCGCTTTCATCTAATGTAGCGCCGCCCGTTTGCAGGTTACTGCCCTTAATATAGGTATCATAAATATATTTTGTGCTCGGCTTTGTTACATCAGTTACTTTTACAGTACCGAAATCGGTATCTGCCTCTTCAAATAAACTGCTGTAAATTTTATCGCAGTTCTTTGTAAAAACAACCTTGCCTTTACTATCGCCGCACTCATAATTATAGTTTATCTTCAAACTGCCGTCCTCTTTACGATTTGAATCACAGCGATATATGGTAAATGTGTCGCTTGTATGCGGTTTTATTGTGAGTTTATCGGGATTTCCGTCAACGCTGATATTTGTAAACGAATAATTCATACTGCTGTCCTTGACGGTAACATTAAAATCATCAAAAGATATTGTGAAATCATCGTCGGTGGTATTTTCAACATAAAAATCAAACTTATACTCTTTCGGAACATCATATGAGGATGTCATTGACTCTAACGAAAAAGAACCTGTTTGAATATCGGTCATTGTTATGCCTCCAAACAATGTTTCGGCTTTCTCTCCTACTTTGTATTGAGTAGAGTCAATTTTATCAACATCTGTGGGTTCCGACAGTTGTAAATCGAGACTGTTTACTATGGCAGACACTATTACAATTACCACACCTGCCAAAATTACTCCGCCGAGTATGCAAGCGGCAACAATTTTCCCTGTTCTGCCGCTGTTCTTTTTAGGTACAGGCGATTGTGTGGGAATAGGCGCAACTCCGTTCTGCCCCTGTACGGGAACATTTACAAAACCGTTTGGTCTTTGCTGTGGAATATAAGAAAAATTCGTCTGCTGTTGAGGCTGTGTACCCGAAAAATTACTTTGCTGCGGTTGAGCCTGTACATTTTGAAAATTATTCTGCTGTGCAGTGTTGGCATAATTTGTATTATTTTGGTTTTGTACTGCCGATGCAGAATTGTTTAAGGGTTGTTTGTTCTCAATATTTATATATGGGTTCTGTTTATTTTCGGTTTGTGGTGATTGTGATTTAAGCGAAGTTCCGCACATTGTGCAAAAGTTGCCCTCGCAATCAAATCCGCAGTTTGGACATTTCATAATAAAGTCCTCCTATATTTATGTTTATACACTGCTATAATAAATCAATAATAAACAAAAGTCAATGCATTTTTAGAATATTTTGCTATTAAATTTACAAAATTGTTGTTGAAATATTTTAGCCACTGTTGTATAATTTTATTGAAATATATCGAATAAACTTGCAAAATAATTGAATTTTTGCATTAAACAGAAAAATATGAAATAATGGGAGTTTTAATTATGAGAGGATTGTATTCTTCAAAGACTAAAATTCGTCAGCAGATATTTACCGAAGTTGCTCGTTTTGCGTACGAGGGCGGTGATTATTCTAAATTTGAAAGTCTGCCTTACAAAATTATCCCGGGCGAGATTTCCACTTACAGAGAAAGCGTTTTCCTTGAGCGTGCCATTGTAGGTGAAAGACTGCGCCTTGCCATGGGACTTAACCTGTTGTCGGCAGATGAACAAGCGCCTATTTCGACAGGCGTTGAAGAAAGTATGATTGACGAAAAGGTATATGAACCGCCGCTGATTAATATTATTAAGTTCGCTTGCCACAGCTGTCCCGAAAAGCGTGTGTTCGTAAGCAACGGCTGTCAAGGTTGTCTTGAACACCCTTGTACTGAGGTTTGCCCGAAAGGCGCTATCTCAATCGTGCACGGCAAATCTTTTATTGACGAAGAAAAATGCATTAAATGCGGCAAGTGCCAAAGTGCGTGCCCTTACAATGCAATTATAAAGCAGGAGCGCCCCTGCGCAGCTGCCTGCGGTATGAAAGCAATTCACAGTGATGAACACGGCAGAGCGGATATTGACTACAACAAATGCGTAAGCTGCGGAATGTGCCTTGTAAGCTGTCCGTTCAGCGCAATTGTTGACAAAAGCCAGATTTTCCAAACAATAAAGGCTTTACAGAGTGATACTCCCGTTTATGCCGCAGTTGCACCCGCCGTTGCAGGTCAGTTTGCAGGACTTCCTGCAACAAAAATAAGAAATGCGTTCAAGGCGCTCGGCTTTGAAGATGTTGTAGAGGTTGCCGTGGGAGCCGATCTTTGCACCGTTGAAGAGGCAAAAGACTTTATGGAAGAAGTGCCTGCCAAACAGCCGTTTATGGCTACTTCGTGCTGTCCCGCATGGAGCGTTATGGCTAAAAAGACATTTCCCGACATTGCGTCTTACATTTCTATGGCTCTCACCCCTATGGTACTTACAGGCAGACTTACAAAACAGGATCATCCGGGTTGCAGAGTAGTATTTATCGGTCCTTGCGCGGCTAAAAAACTTGAGGCAAGCCGCAGAAGTATAAGAAGTGACATTGATTTTGTGCTCACTTTTGAAGAAGTGGCGGGAATGTTTGCCGCCAAAGAGGTAGATTTTGCGGCGCTTGAACCCGATGAAAAACCGCTTTCTTTCTCAAGTGCGGACGGCAGAGGTTTTGCCGTAAGCGGCGGCGTTGCAAAAGCGGTTGTAAATGCAATACACAGAATGAACCCTGAGCGTGAAGTAAAAATTGCAAACGCACAGGGACTTGACGAGTGTATGAAATTGTTAAGAATGGCGAAAGCCGGCAAGTATAACGGCTATTTGCTTGAGGGTATGGCGTGTCCGGGCGGTTGTGTTGCAGGCGCAGGTACAATAAATGTTCCCGAAAAATCTGCCGCAGAAAATCTGAAAAGTAAAAAGAGCAGTCCATTTGAAACCGCCTGTGAATCTCCGTATGTAGACATTTTGCCCGAACTTGAAAACCTCTATAATGAGTTTTCTCATAAAAATAATGAATGATTTTAAAGTTGGGTAAATTATGGTTTAACTCACAGTTTAGCCAAGCAATTATAGAAGTTTGGTCGACCTTTTTAAAGGTTGTGGGTGTGGGTAAAGCCCACAAATACTTTCCGTTTATGCAATTTAACGATAGCCAAACAGCTTGCTGTTTGGCGGCTTGAACAAACAGGCGAAAGCCTTTGCGAGAGCAACAAAA
>ERZ773114.3007-NODE-3007-length-14563-cov-23.627171_pt1 | contig 14563 bp, 9 predicted proteins | sample MGYA00580564_ERZ773114 | MGnify/ENA primary metagenome ERZ773114 (study PRJEB29015, sample SAMEA2737836) | human gut metagenome | biome: human gut; feature: human-associated habitat; material: faeces | place: China | collected 2012 ... | reverse complement strand
TAGCGCCCCGTGGCCGGATCGTAGTACGTGAGCGTGCCGACGCCGGTCACACCGTCGCGCAGCCAGAGCCCAAGCTGCCGCGTGCCGTCGGGCATGACGGCGGGCGTGACCGCAGCCGTGATTTCGGCACCGCCGCGCCGGACGGTCACGGTCACGGTATCCCCCGCTGCGTCGAGCGCCGCCAGAAAGTCTGCCGACGACACGATCTCCTGCCCGTCCATGCGGCAGATCACATCGCCTGGGCGCAGTCCCGCGTCCTTTGCGGGCGTACACGTACCGTCGGGCGTGTCCACCTCGGCCAGATCCGCCACGAGCACGCCTGCCGTGGTCATCTGGATGCCGACCGCCTGACCGAGCGGCACAAGTGACGCCGCCTGCGCAGCCATGCCCATACAAAGCGCAAACGCGAGCGCAAGCAGGGCCGTGCGGCACAGTCTCCTTGGTTTTGTCTGCAAAAAATCCCCCCTTTTTTGCGTGCAGTATCAGTATGCCGGCTTTCGGACAAAATAGCGGCGGAACATTCTTGCTCGTTTGCCTGTGCGGGCGCAAATGCCTGCGGCGGCGCGCATACGATGTACGGAACCAGCTTTGGTAATTCGATGCATCGGAGGAATTTTCATGACACAGACCCTGAAAGCAGGCGACCGCGGCGCACTCGTGGCACTGCTGCAGCTCGCGCTTGAACGCGCGGGACAGATGCCGGGCGCGCTCGACGGCATCTTCGGCGCACAGACCGCAGCGGCCGTGCGCGCGTTTCAGGCGGCAAACGCCCTCGTGCCGGACGGCATCGCGGGCGCACAGACGCACCGTGCGCTGCTGCCGTATTACACGGGCTTCGTTTTGCGCACCGTGCGCGCGGGCGACACATTCTCCGCCCTCGCGCAGCAGTACGGCACGAGCGTGGAAGCCATTCGGCTGGCCAACCCCTACCTTGACCCGGAGCGCCTGCCGGTCGGCCGGACGGTGACCGTGCCGCTGCCGTTTCCGGTCACACCGGTGCGCATCCCGTACTCCTCGGCGCTCATCGGCTATGTGGTGCGCGGGCTGGCTGCGCGCTATCCCACGCTTGCGATCGGGGAATTCGGGCGCAGCGTGCTCGGAAAGCCGCTGTGGTATCTGACGCTCGGCAGCGGCGAAAAATGCGTGTTTTATAACGCCGCACACCACGCCAACGAGTGGATCACGACGCCGCTGCTGCTCACGTTCTGCGAGCAGCTCTGCGCCCGGCTTGGCGACGGCGGCGAGCTTGGCGGACAGGACATCCGCGCGCTGCTGCGGCAGGTCACGCTCGTGCTCGCTCCGGCGGTCGACCCGGACGGCATCGACCTTGTGACCGGCGCACTCAGCCGCGAGCGCACCGATGCCGCGCACACGCTCGCGCAGAATTACCCCGCGATCCCCTTCCCGTCCGGCTGGAAGGCGAACATCCGCGGCATCGACCTCAACCTCCAGTACCCCGCCGGATGGAGCACCGCGCGCGAGATCAAATTCGCCGCGGGCTACACGCGCCCCGGACCGCGCGACTATGTCGGTCCGGCGCCGCTGACAGCGCCGGAGAGTCTCGCCATGTACGGCTTCACGCGCGCGCTCGACCCGCAGCTCACCCTGTCGTACCACACGCAGGGGCGCGTGATCTACTGGCAGTACGACGGCTATGACGTGCCCGGCAGCAAGGCCATCGCCGAGCGCTTTGCCGCCGCGAGCGGCTATGCCGTGGCCGAGACGCCCTACGCAGCCGGCCACGCGGGCTACAAGGACTGGTTCATTCAGGACTTCCGCCGCCCCGGCTTCACGATCGAGGCGGGCAGCGGCGAAAATCCCCTGCCGCTCAGTCAGTTTCCGGACATCTGGTCGGATAATCTCGGCATCCTCCTCGGCGGAATGGCCGCCGTTTTGTGACGCATGTGAGGCCTTGCATCAGAACCTACACATGACAAAGTTTGCACGTTTTTCGGAAAAATATGTGTGCTGGCGGTCGCACAGAAAGCAAAAGCGCGCCAGAGCGCAAAAAACGCCGTCTCCCTGTCGGGAGACGGCGTTTTCATTGTTTGCTCACGTGTCGCTCTCAGACTGCGGCACCGGCGCGGTGACCTCCGTGCGCGTGACACCCTTGGAGAACGTCAGGCTCTTGAGGATGGTCGTAAAATCGTTGGACATGCTGCGGTAGAGATCCGCATTTTCGTTGGCAAACTGCACATCGGTCGGCAGCTCGGCAATGAGGTTGTAGTTCGCCCCGTCGACCGTCAGGCCGCAGATGGCCTGATACTCCGGCAGCTCGGTATAGTCATAATCGGTGGGAAAGACCTCGAGCATAAACAAAAAGCCGCCGAGCCCGTTGTCATGATCGGTCTTTTCATAAAAGCCGACGTAATAGCCGCCGTCGTTCGCGCCGCACTCGGTCACGTAATGATCGCCCCAACTGGCGGGCAGCGTGATGGAAAAATACCCGCCCTTACCGTTGTCATACGTCGGGCAGAGCGTGATGTCCTTCGCCTCGGCCTGTGCATCTGCCGCCTTCTGGCCGCCGCAGGCAGTCAGCGCCAGCGCCAGTGCCAATATGAGCACCGCAATGCTTCGTTTCATGCAGATTGCTCCTTTCCGTGTCTTGTATAGAGAATAGTATACGCCATCGGCCGGCACGTGTAAAGCCCCGCGCGGCGCGGCGCACGACGTGCAAAAAGAAGCACGCCAGAAATATCTGACGTGCTCCTGCGAAAAAGGTTCCGGATTTTTTATGCGGCGGCGGGCTTGCCGTGCTTGCGCATGACGATCTGCAGCACAACGACGATCACGATCGCCGCGATACCGACAAGGTCGGTCATAAGCCTGGGGTCGATCAGGCACAGGCCGCCTGCGGCAAGCAGGATGCGCTGCCACCAAGGTGCGCGTGTGACGACATAGCCCTCGAGCGCGGCGGCGATTCCGAAGATGCCGAGGCAGGACGTGATGATGACCTGAACTGCGGCGAGCACGCCCTGATCCATGAGCAGCATGGACGGGTTCATCGCAAACATGTACGGCACGATGAACGCCGCAATGGCAAGCTTCGTCGCATTGATGCCTGTCTTCATGGGGTCGGACTTGGCGATGGCAGAGCCAGCATAGGCAGCCAGCGCGACCGGCGGCGTGATGTCGGCGACGATGCCGAAGTAGAACACGAAGAAGTGCGCCGCGATCTTCGGAATGCCGAGCGTGATGAGGATCGGCGCGCAGGTCGAGGCCATGATGCAGTAGTTTGCAGTCGTGGGCACACCCATGCCGAGCACGATGCAGCAGAGCATGGTCAAAAACAGCGCCAGCAGCAGCGAGAGCGTCGGGTTCGGGATCTTGCTGCTCAGAGCGACGACGCCGCTGATGAGTTTGGACGCCAGACCCGTGACGGTGATGCAGCCCGCGATCATGCCGGCCATGGAGCAGGCCACGGCGACCGTGATGCTGCCCTTGCCGCCGGCCTCGAGCGCCTCGAGGATCATCAGGCCGGTCTTTTTGACGGCGATGCCGGCGGCGCTGCCGGTCTTGGTCTCCTTTGCCTCGGCCGCAGCGTCGCGGATCGTACCGACAAGGCTCACGGCGATGGAGATGAGGATGGCGATGGAGGCCGCATACTGCAGCGAGCGGATGTTTGCCGTGACCACCCAGATCAAGAACACGAGCGGCAGCAGCAGATAGACATTACGCATGAGGTACTTGAAGCGGGGCAGCTCCGAGCGCGGGATGCCGCGCAGACCGAGCTTCTTGGCCTCCAGATGCACGGAGATGAAGATGCCGCCGAAGTACAGCACGGCGGGCAGGATCGCCCAGAGGGTGACCTGACCGTAGGTGACATTCATGTATTCTGCCATCAGGAACGCGGCCGCGCCCATGATGGGCGGCATGATCTGGCCGCCGGTGGAGGCCGCCGCCTCGACCGCGCCGGCGAATTCGGGCTTGTAGCCGGTGCGCTTCATCATCGGGATCGTGACCGAGCCCGTGGTGACGGTGTTGCCGACGGAAGAGCCGGACACCATGCCGCACAGTGCAGACGAGATGACCGCGACCTTGGCCGGGCCGCCGGAGGTCCAGCCGGCAATGGCATTGGCGAGATCAATGAAGAAGCTGGAGATGCCGGTGCGCTCCAGAAATGCGCCGAAGATGATGAACACCGCGATAAACTTCGCACACACCTGCACGGGCGTGCTCAGCACGCCGGACGTGCCGAAAAAGAGCGTGTAGATCACGCGGCCAAGCACCTGATCAAACGTCTGGCCGCCCTTGAGCATGCTCACGAACGTGTATACGAGCAGCGCGCCGACGACCACAAGGATCGGTACGCCGACACAGCGGCGGCAGAGCTCGGCAAGCGTCAGAATGCCGGCCACGCCGACAGCGATGAGAAACGGCGTCATCTTGGCGGCGCTGGTGAGCGTCTTGATGAGCGTATCGTAGTTAAAGCAGTAGTAGAAAAACGCAGCCGCACCGATGACCATGATGACGATGTCATACCACGGCAGGCGATTGACGTGCACGTGCTTCTTGCTGGCGGGGTAGGTCAGATAGCCCATGATGATGATCAGGCCGAGGAATGCCGTCAGGCGCACCTCGAGCGCGGCGGTGCTGAACAGGGTCGACCAGATACAGTAGACCGAGAACAGCGCCATGACGACGGAAATGACGATCTTGGGCTTGCCCGCCCAGATGCGGGTGGCAGACTCGCGGTCATACTTGCGCATGACGGCGTCCATATCCTCCTGCAGAGAAGCGGCTTCCGCAGCGGCTGCGGTCTTTTTGGTGTCAGACATATAAGAGGAAACCTCCGTTCCGGGTAGAATGGAAAAACTACGGCGTCAGGGGTACTGACGCCGTAGCGAACATTTACGGGATGCGGCGCATCACCGAGTCAGGCATCAATAGGTGCCGGCCTTGATGGTGGCGGCGGTGTAGTACGGGGACGCGGACAGCAGGGACTGCACGTGGCTGTCGTCGAGGCTGACAAGGTAGACATTACCGGCGGTGGCGAGGTCGGTGATGGCCGTGGTGGGCGCACCGGCGACGATGAACGCGGCGTCGATCTTGCCGTCCTTCAGGCTCTCGGCGCTGTCGCCGAAGCTCTGGTACACAGCGGAGATATCGCTCTCCTTGAGGTCATAGGCGTTGAGCACGTCAATGGCGTTGAAGTACACGCCGGAGCCGGCTGCGCCGATGGAGACCTTCTTGCCGGCGAGGTCGGCAACGGTCTTGATGTCAGGGTTGGTGGTGACGATCTGCACCTGCTCCTGATAGAGCTGGGCAACGACGGAGAAGCCGGTGACCGGGCTCTCGAACAGGCGCTGGCCGTTGTAGGCGTAGTTCATAACGTCGCTCTGCACGAAGGCGATCTGGACGTTGCCGTTGGTCAGGTCCTCAACGTTGGCCTGAGAGCCGCCGGAGGTGAGCGCCGTGACCTTGCAGTCGGAGTTGGTGGAGACGTAGTTGGCCAGCACGCTGCCGAAGCCGTAGTACGTGCCGGTGTCGCCGCCGGTGCCGAAGCTGAGCGCAGCGGCGGTGCCGGTGCCGGCGCCGTCCTTGACCGCGTCAACCTTGAGGCCCTTCTCCTCAAAATACTTGGCAGCGCCGGGGTGATACGGCACGCCCTTGACCGAGGCGGCAGCCTCGAGGTTCAGCTCTGCGCCCTTGCCGTGCTGAGCGGCGATGGCGTCAAGGTTATTGAAGATGGTGGACACGAACGCATAGATTTGGTCGTTCGGAACATCGTCACGCGCGATGACGACTGCGCCGACGGAGACGGTGCTGGTGTCGACCTTGGCCGTGGAACCGGAATCGTCTTTTTTGTTGGTGTTGCCGCCGCCGCAGGCGCACAGCGCAAACACCATGACGAGGGCCAGAGCCAGCGCCACGATTTTGTTGAACTTCATAATAGTTTCTCTCCTTTTTGAAATTTTCCTCTTCAGAAGATTCAATATGCGTTCATTATACCTGCGCGGAGCGTAAATTTCAAGCAAAAAATGAAACTTTGGCACGCTCGATGTGCAAAATCTTTCACGCATTAGTGAAATTATGATACAAATCGCCACATCTTGCGCCTTTTGGGCAGATTTTCCCTCATCGGGTACAAGATACCTTTTCCATACAGAAAAAGGTCCGGTCTGTGCAGTTTTTGCACAGACCGGACTCGGGGTTGTATGCACTTATTCGTCCTTGTCGGAAGCCGGATCGGGCTGCACGAGCACACGCTCGACGCGGCGGCCGTCCATGGCCAGGACTGTGACGGTGAGATTTTCGTACCGGAAGCTGTCGCCCGGCTTCGGGAACGTGCCGAAGCGCTCGAGCGTCCAGCCGCCGACGGTGGCGCTGTCGGCGTCGTCCAGAGCGTCCTCATTCCAGCCGAGCAGCTCAAGAAAGTCCGAGATCGTCATGTCGCCGTCGAGCTCATACCCGCCGTCGGAGCGTGCAACGACCTCGCGCTCGACCTCGTCGGTCTCATCCCAGATGTCGCCGACGAGCTCCTCGAGCACGTCCTCCATCGTGATGACGCCGAGCGTGCCGCCGTATTCGTCCGTGACGACGGCGAGGTGCTTCTGCTCGCGGCGGAGCTTTGCCAGCACGTCGGGCAGGCGCGTGGTCTTGTAGACAAAGCACGGCGGGATGAGCTGCGCGCGCAGATCCTCCGGCCGGCCGTCCATCATGGCCTTGAAAAAGCGGTTGAGGTACAAAAATCCGATGATGTTGTCCACACTGTCGGAGTAGACCGGCAGGCGGGAATACGTCGATTCGTCGATGACGCGCAGGATCTCGTCCCAGTCGTCGTCGATGTCGATGGCGACCATGTCGACGCGGGCGGTCATGGCCTCGCTCGCGCTGATGTCGGAAAAGTCGAGCGCGGAGCGCAGCAGCTCGCTGCGGTCCTCGTCGAGCACGTCCTCGTCCTCGGCGGTCTCAATGATCGACTGCAGCTCCTGCGAGGCAGCCTCCTCCGGATCGCCGTCACCGGTGTCGCCGCGCAGCGGGCGCGTGATCAGGTGCACGAGACCGACCACGAGCCAGATCACGGGATAGAGCACGATCGACAGCGCGCGGATGACATAGGCATTGCGCAGGGCGATGCCGTTGGCGTTTTGCTTGGCGACGATCTTCGGCATCGTCTCGCCGAAGATGATGACCAGCAGCGTCAGCACGACCGTGGACACCCACGTCCACTGTTCGCCCGCGAGCAGGATCACGATCACGGAACCGAGCGACGACGAGGCGATGTTGACCAGATTGTTGCCGATGAGAATGGCACTCAGGGCACGGTCATAGTGGTCGAGGATGCCGACGGCTGCCCTGGCACGGCGGCTGCCGTCCTCAGCGGCGTTTTCCAGCCGCAGACGGTTGGCCGACGAATAGGACATCTCCGACGCGGAGAAGAACGCAGACAGCGCGATCAGCACGACGAGCGCAACAAAATACCACACGATGCTCATGCCGGCTCGCCCCCTTTCTCCGGGGCGGCCTCAGCGGCCGCAGCCTCGTCCGGTTCCTCCGGCAGCAGGCGCACGATGAGCTTGACGATGCGCTTCTGGCGCATATCGGAGATGCGCACGTCGAGCCTGTGATAGCGGAAGCCCTCCCGCTCGCGCGGGATGTAGGAAAACTGCTCGTATGTCCACTCGCCGAGCAGCTTGTAGCACAGCTCCTCGTCGTCCTCTGGATCGGTGTAGTCGAGGCGGTCGAACACCTCGCCGACGGTCATCTCGGCATCGACCTCATAGCGGCCGCCGCCGAGCGGCACGAACGACTCCTCAACGACGTCGTCCTCGTCCCAGATCTCGCCGACGAGCTCCTCAACGATGTCCTCCACGGTGACGATGCCGAGCGTGCCGCCGTAGTTATCGGTGACGATGGCGAGATTTGCCTTGCGGCGGCTGAGCTCGGGCAGCACCTCGGCGATGAGCGTGCTCTGGTGCACGAACACCGGCTCGTCGAGCAGCGGACGGATATCCACGGCCTTGCCGCCGGCTTTGATGCAGGCCTTGATATACTTGCGGATCTGCAGGATGCCGATGACATTGTCCACGCTGTCGGCGTACACGGGCAGGCGGCTGTGGCGCTGCTCGCGCACGTAGGCGAGGATCTCCTCCGGCGGGTCGTCCACATCCACGGCAGCGACATCGACACGCGCCGTGATGACGCTCTCGACCGGCACCTCGGCAAACGAGAGTGCCGAGCTCATGAGCTCGCCGCGCTCGGCGGTCAGCTCTCCGTCGTCGGTCATGTTCTCGATAATATCGGCCAGCTCATCCTCCGTCACGGTCACGGCGGGCTCGCCGCGGATGCAGCGGGCGGCGGCGTTGCCGATGGCGGTGAGCATCACGGACAGGGGATGAAAGAGCACCATGAAAAACCGCAGCGAACGCGCCGTAGCCATGGCCAGACGCTCTGCGTATTTCTTGGCGATGCTTTTCGGCAGCATCTCCCCGGCGAAGAACACAACCACGGTCGTGACCAGCGTCGCGGCGGTGACCGCCCACATGCCCCACACCCGCTGCACGGCCACGGTCACGATCGTCGCGATCGTCAGGTGCAGGATGTTCGTGCCGATCAGCAGCGTCGTGATCGCCTGATCGAAGTGATCGAGCACATACAGCGCCTGACCGGCGCGGCGGTTGCCGTGGTCAGCGGCGGCTTTGAGCCGGATGCGGCTCGCGGATGAAAAGGCTGTCTCCATGATGGCGAAATAGGCCGCACCAAGGAGCAGCACGATGATAACAGGCAAAAGATTCCATAAATCCTGCTTAGGGCCAGCGTCCATTGCGGATCATCACACTCCTGAGTTGTCTCCCCGCCCGGTGCCTATCCGGGGCGGGAAATAAATTAGCGATTAGTATACCATATAATGCCCGCCGCGTCAACGCGTTTTCTCCTCCGTGACGGCGACGTTTCCCTGCCCCGCGAGGGATCGCAGCTCCTCGACGAGCGCAGGATGCACGCAGCAGCGCGCAGCGGCGCGACGGCCTGTGTCCTCAAAGACGAGCACGAGCTGCTCGTCGCCGGGGAACATTTGCAGGATCAGCTCGATGCGCCTGACGGCCGGGTGCTCCTTATCCGGCAGCCGCACCCAGAGCCGGTGCCGCGGCGACGCCTCGGGCCGGGGCGGCGGGTCGCGGCGCGGCGGCATGCGCAGTGTCTCAAGTCCCTGCTCGCTGAGCGGCAGGACCTGATCCGCCACGAGCTGAGGGTCGGATTCGTCGCGCGTCGAGATGCGCCCCGAAACGAACAGCGCGGGCGTCTCCTGCGCGAGCAGGTCGCGGCAGGCATCGAGCGCAGGCGAAAAGACGATGACCTCCATGCTGCCGCTGTCGTCCTCGAGCTGGAGGTAGGCCATGCGCGTGTTTTTGCGCGTGGCACGCTCGCGGCTCGCGGTACAGATGCCGGCGATGACCACACGCTGCCCGTCACGGTAGCGGTGCGGGGCGGCATCCGGCGCGTGAAAGCTCGCCAGAATGTCGCCCATGGGCGCGGCCTTCGCCTGCTGCGCAAGGGTGCGGTACGCGTCCATCGGGTGGCCGGTGAGATAGAGACCGGTGGTCTCGCGCTCCATGGCCATGAGCTCGGCGCGGGTGAACTCCTCCACGTCCGGCAGCACGAGCTGCGTCGTGTCGGCGGGTTCTCCCCCGTCATCCGGCGTGCTGAAGAGGTTCATCTGGCCGGTGAGGTTCATGCGGCTCTCGCTCGCGGCACCGCCCAGCACGCGGTCGACCGACTGCATGAGCGCCTTGCGCTTGTAGCCCATGCGGTCAAAGCAGCCGGCGCGGATGAGGCTCTCGGCGGCGCGGCGGTTGAGGTCGTGCCCGTTCATGCGGCGGCAGAATTCGTCAAACGCCGTGAACGGCCCGCCGATCTCCCGCTCGCGCATGAGCGCCTGAATGAGCCCGCGCCCCACGCCCTTGATGGCCACGAGGCCAAAGCGCAGGTCGCCGTTTTCCACGGTGAAGTCGGCGTCGGACGCGTTGATGTCCGGCGGCAGCAGGCGGATGCCCAGCTCGCGGCACTCGGCGATGTACTCCGTGACCTTCGGTGTGTTGTCGAGCACGGAGGTCAGCAGCGCCGCCATGTATTCGTGCGGGTAGTTGCGCTTCATATACGCCGTGCGGTAGGACACGATGGCATAGGACACCGCGTGCGCCTTGTTGAAGGCATAGCTTGCAAAGGCGAGGATCTCGTCATAGATGTCGTTTGCGGTCTGCTCGGGCACGCCCCTGGCCACCGCGCCGGGAATGCTCCGCGCCGGGTCGCCGTGCACGAAGGCGGCGCGCTCGGCCGTGATGACGGCCTCTTTTTTCTTCGACATGGCGCGGCGGATCATGTCCGCCTGACCGAGCGAGAACCCGGCCAGCTGCCGGAAGATCTCGATGACCTGCTCCTGATAGACGATGCAGCCGTAGGTCACGGCGAGGATCGGCTCGAGCAGCGGGTGCTGATAGGTGATGCGCTCCGGATGCGCCGAGCAGGCGAGAAAGCGCGGGATGCTCTCCATCGGGCCCGGACGGTAGAGCGCGATGACGGCGGTGATGTCCTCGATGCTGCGCGGGCGCAGACCCATGCACACGGAGGTGATGCCCGCGCTCTCGAGCTGAAACACGCCGACGGTGCGCCCGGCGGCGAGCATATCAAACGTCTTCTTATCGTCGAGCGGGATGCGCTCGACCTGAAACTCCGGCACACGGCGGCGCACGCGGCGCGCCGCGTCCTCGAGCACGGTGAGGTTGCGCAGGCCGAGAAAGTCCATCTTCAGCAGACCGAGCTCCTCGAGCGTCGTCATCTGATACTGGCACACGAGTGCGCCGTCATTGCTTGCCAGCGGCACATAGGCATACACCGGCTGCTCGGTGATGACCACGCCCGCCGCGTGCGTCGACGCATGGCGCGGCATACCCTCGATGGCGCGGGCGGTGTCGATGAGCCGGTGCAGCCGCTCGTCGCCGTCATACATCGCGCGCAGAGGCTTCGACTGCTGCAGCGCCTCGTCAAGCGTGGTGTTGATGCCGCCGGGGATGGCCTTGGCCACGGCGTCGGTCTCGGCGTAGGTCAGGTTCATGACCCTGCCGACATCGCGCACGGCGGCGCGCGCCGCCATCGTGCCGAAGGTGACGATCTGCGCCACGTGGTCGGCGCCGTATTTGCGGATGACGTAGTCGATCACTTCCCCGCGCCGCTGCACGCAGAAGTCCACGTCGATATCCGGCATGCTCACACGCTCGGGGTTGAGAAAGCGCTCGAAGTAGAGGTTATACTGCACGGGGTCGACATCCGTGATGCCGAGGCAGTAGGACACGACGCTCCCGGCCGCGCTGCCGCGCCCGGGTCCGACCGGGATGCGCTGGCGCTTGGCGTAGCCGATGAAATCGCTGACGATGAGAAAATAATCCACAAAGCCCATGCGCCGGATCATATCGAGCTCGTACTCCATGCGCCCGTGCACCTCCGGCCGGTCGCCGTAGCGCCGGGTAAAGCCGCGCTCGCACAGCTTTGTGAGATAGGCGTCGGAGTCCGTCTCCCCCTCCGGGAGCAGGAAGCGCGGCAGGTGATAGTGCCCGAAGGTGAAATCGAACCGGCAGCGGTCTGCGATGCGCTGCGTGTTTTCCACAGCGTCCGGATATTCGTCAAAGAGTGCGCGCATTTCCGCCTCGCTCTTGAGGTAGAACTCGTCGTTCGGGAAGCGCAGCCGCTCGGGGCTGTCGAGCGTCTGCCCGGTCTGGATGCACAGCAGCACGTCCTGATCGTAGGCATCCTGCTTTCTGATATAGTGCACGTCGTTCGTCGCCGCAAGCGGGATGCCCGTCTCCCGGTGGATGCGCAGCAGCGCCGCGCGCACGCGCGCCTCATCGGTCATGCGGTGGTTTTGCAGCTCGAGGTAGAAGTTCCCCTCGCCGAACAGCGCCTGCAGCTCCACGGCGCGCGCCTTGGCAGCCTCATAATCACCGCGCAGCACCGCGCGCGGAATGTCGCCCGCGACGCAGCCGCTCAGACAGATGAGTCCCTCGGCGTGCGCACGCAGCAGCGGCCAGTCGATGCGCGGCTTGCCGTAAAACCCGCGCTCGAACGCCGCCGACACGATATAGCACAGATTGTGGTAGCCCGTCTCGTCGCGGCAGAGCAGCACGAGGTGCGTATACGCATCGTCCACACCGTGGACGCGGTCGGTCATGCCGCGCGGGGCGACATAGACCTCGCAGCCGATGATCGGCCGGATGCCGGCGGCCACGGCCGCCTTGTAAAAAGCGACCGCGCCGTACATGACACCGTGGTCGGTGATCGCCAGCGCGGTCTGACCCAGCTCTTTGGCGCGCTCGACGAGCGGCCCGATGCGGCAGGCGCCGTCGAGCAGGCTGTATTCACTATGTACGTGCAGATGTGCAAACCCCATCGTGCGTTCCTTTCAGTCGTCCATGTGAAATTCCATGAGTTTTTTCAGCCGGTAGTTCAGACAGCTCTTCGTCACCGGCGGATACGAGAGCATGGCGAGGTCGGCAAGGCTGGCCTCGGGATTGGCAATGCGCAGCAGCGCCGCGCTCTGCAGCTTTTCCGGCAGCACGTCGAGCCCGTAATCGCGCTCGATGCGGCGGATGGCATCGATCTGCTCCTGCGCCGCGGCGACGACCTTGTCGGCGTTGGCGGTGTCGCAGTTGACCTTGCGGTTGATGGAGTTGTTCATGGACTTCTCCACCTTGGCGGACATGATGTCCATGGCGGCGCAGGGGGCACCGATCTTGGTCAGGAAGTCCTCGATGGCCTCGGACTTTTTAAAATAGAGCACGGTGTTGGCGCCGCGGTCGATGCTGCGCGCGGCAAAGCCCAGCTCCGTAAGCAGGGCGGCCGCCTCGCGGCTGACGCTCGCGTGCGCCGTGATGAGCTCAAGGTGGTAGTTCTTGCTCGGGTCTGTGACGCTGCCGCCGGCGAGAAACGCGCCCCGCAGAAACGACGCCCTGCAGCAGTCGCTCTCCAGTACGCCGAGGTTGATGTGGTGCGCGACCGTGCGCGACAGATCCGCGCCGAAGGCGGCGAACACCGTCTCGATGGCAGCGCGGTCGGTGATGGTCAGCACATGGCGGCCGCCGGCCTTTTCCGTGACCGGGAGCACAAAATGCGCGCCGAATGCGCGCCGAAACAGCTTCGGCAGCCGCTCGGCAAAGGCGTCGCACGCCGTCACGATGCGGATCTCCCGCGTCGTGAACGTGTGGCAGTACAGCAGCACGCCGTAGGCCTCGGCCACGGCGCAGCAATGGCGGCTGAGCGGCACGCGGCACAGCTCGTTTTTCACTTCGGTTGCAAAGGACATGATGCGCCTCCGCTCAGGTTCTCGGGAAGTCCCGGTTGCGCAGACGGACGTTCGCGTCGCGCGCGGCGAGATAATCCGTCAGCGCCTTGGCCACGGCCACGCTGCGGTGCTGGCCGCCGGTGCAGCCGATGCCGATCGTGAGCGCATAGCGCCCCTCGGCAGCATACTGCGGCAGGAGAAAGTCGATCATGCCGGTGAGCTTTTCGAGAAAACGCTGCGCCACGTCGCTGCGCAGGACATATTCCTGCACCTCATCGTCCATGCCGCTGAGCGGCCGGAGCTTCTCCACATAATACGGGTTGGGCAGAAAGCGCACGTCAAACACCAGATCGGCATCGATCGGGATGCCGTACTTGAAGCCGAAGGCCACGACGTTGATGAGGATATCGCGCCGCGTGCCGCCGTCGACAAAGATCTCGCAGATGCGCTTTTGCAGCATCGAGAGCGTGAGGCCCGTGGTGTTGATGACATAGTCCGCGCGCTCGCGCACGGGGGCGAGCAGCTCGCTCTCGCGGCGCACGGCCTCCGGCAGGGAGCAGCGGCTCTCGGCCTGCAGCGGGTGCGGGCGGCGCGACTCCTTATAGCGGCGCACGATGGCGCTCTCCGACGCCTCGACGAACAAAATGCGGTAGTCCACGCCCATGTCCGCAAGCTCGCCAAGCGCGTCAAAGAGCTCGGTAAAGCTCTCCTGACTGCGGATATCCGTCACGAGCGCGACCTTTTCATACCGGCCGCGCGTGGCGAGGCAGAGCTCGGCAAACTTCGTCAGCAGTGCCGTGGGCATATTGTCCACGCAGTAAAAATCCAGATCCTCCAGCACATCGGCCGCGCGGCTCTTGCCGCCGCCGGACAGCCCCGATACGATCAGAAATTCCATCCCATCACCCCCGGATGATCTTCACTTCCGGCTCGAGCTCCACGCCGGACGTGCGCAGCACCGCGCTGCGGACATCGTCCATAAGCCGCAGCACATCGTCAAACGTGGCGCCGCCGCGGTTGACGACAAAGCCCGCGTGCTTTTCACTCACCTGCGCGCCGCCGACTGTGTAGCCCTTGAGCCCGGCCTGATCGATGAGTGCGGCGGCATAGCCCCCCACGGGGCGCTTGAACGTGCTGCCGGCGCTCGGCAGGTCGAGCGGCTGTCTGCTGCGGCGGCGCTCGCTCAGGTCGCGCATACGCGCCTGAATGTCCGCCGGGTCGCCCGGCGTGAGCACGAGCGTGCTGCCGAGCAGGACGCAGTCCGTGTCAGAAAATGCGCTGCGGCGGTAG
>ERZ773114.3002-NODE-3002-length-14595-cov-3.886176_pt1 | contig 14595 bp, 10 predicted proteins | sample MGYA00580564_ERZ773114 | MGnify/ENA primary metagenome ERZ773114 (study PRJEB29015, sample SAMEA2737836) | human gut metagenome | biome: human gut; feature: human-associated habitat; material: faeces | place: China | collected 2012 ... | reverse complement strand
CCCCCGAGCCACGCGGCGGCGAGCGCGGGGGTGACGGGGGCAGAGCCCCTGTCGCGGGGATGGCAGTCCGTACAAGCGTTCCACTTGGGTTGACAAGGTAGCATGGAGAATCCTCTGATTAGTCTTCTTGTCGTTGTGCCGCAACTCATTCGGCCGCGGCTGTGAAGCGCTCTCCGTACAACAGAGCGAACTCCGGCATGGCATTCGACCAGCGGATGGTCGGGCGTTTCCAGCCTTCCGTAAAGTTGCGGATTGCCAGGTAAATCAGCTTTTTGGCCGCCTCTTCATTTGGAAACAGGGTGCGGGTCTTGATTACCTTGCGGACCGCACGGTTCAAGCCTTCGATCGAGTTGGTCGTGTAGATGAGACGACGGATCGCCGGCGGGAACCGAAAGAACGGGATCACTTGTGCCCAGGCCCTGCGCCAAGTCTCCGCCACAGCGGGATAACGCTTCCCCATAGGGGACTTGGCAAAGACTTCGAGGGCACGTTCGGCCTCAACCGCGTCCGTAGCCTGGTAAACGGGCTTCAGTCCATCGCACACGGCCTTGCGGTCACGATGCGAAATGAATGCCGTGGAAGAGCGGATGAGGTGCACGATGCAGGTCTGATGCTCGGTCCGGGGAAAGACGACTTCCAGTGCTTCCGTCATGCCTTTGAGACCATCGGTCACTGCGATCAGAATGTCTTCTACGCCACGCGTTTTCAGGTTGTTGAACACGCTCGCCCAGAAGCTGGCGCCTTCGTTTTCCGCAATCCACATGCCCAGTACGTCGCGACTTCCATCGCTGGCGATGCCGAGAGCGATGTGAACAGCCATGGGCTTGACCACCATGCCGCTGCGGATCTTGACGCGCATGGCGTCGAAGAAAACGACCGGATACATGGAGTTGAGAGGGCGGCTTTGCCAGGCTTCAACGTCTTCCAACACACGGTCCGTAACCGTACTCACGTACTCTGCACTGACGCCAATGCCGTACTGTTCTTCCAGGAAGGCGCTGATGTCACGGGTCGACATGCCGCGAGCGTACATGGCGATGATCTTGTCATCGAATCCGGAAAATTGACGGGCGTGCTTGGGAAGCAGAATGGGAGAGAAAGTGCCCTGTCGATCGCGAGGTACGTTGATTTCGACAGGCCCGACGTCAGTATTGATTGTCTTGCGGCCGACACCGTTGCGCTTGTTGTCTTGGCTACGCGTACCGGTAACCTCTTCGGCCTCTTGGTCGCCGCCTTCTGTAGCACGAGACGGAATACCGCCCAAATGAGCCTGCATCTCCCCTTGAAGGGCCGCTTCCACGAAGCGCTTCATGACCATATGGGTGAGGCTCTTGGCGCCCTCCACCCCGTTGAGCAGGCCCGAGGCCACAGCCTCATCAATCGCCGCCCCGAGTTTCGGGAACTGGTTAATGTCGACGCCGTTCGGCTGGTTCTTACGTTTGGAGTTTTTCGTCGTAGTCATCATGGATAGGTGAACCCATCAGGGGCACGTATTATCCCATGAGACACGAAATTTCTGACACCCTCATTTTCTATTTCTAAATGCCTAAGATGTTTGACGAGAACTCGTTGAAGTCCCAGATGTCCCAGTTTTCGTATTTATAGGATTTTGCCGTTAACGATACACCAATTCTTAGATCTGGCCAAGCCAAGTCGAGAATTTCACCATTTCGGAGTCTTTTAAAGACTTCCGGTATAGGCCAATGATCGGATTTGGCTTTCATAAGTCCATATTTCAGCGCAGGATCTGCGAAGTCAAACACGTTTAACCAAGTCATCTCGTCAAGGATACTCTGGCTAAATCGAATTTCATTTAACAATCTCAGATCATCTAATGGAACTGGGTTATTCTCATGCAGAGGCATAAGCCGATGGCAACTTGCACATAGAATAACAAGATTCTCTAGAGAATTATCATTTTTTACACCGTTAGTATGATGTACGTGAAGCAAATGCTTGTGATCTTTCAAGGTTACCCCGCAATGCGAGCATTTCCAACCTCCAGCTTCACGAACCAGTCTCGATAATTCCGGCCAATCGCTTGTATACCCAGTCATGTCTGTTGTGATTTTTGATACTGGGCGAGGATTGATAAAAACCGAGGAATACTGTTCAAAAAATTCCTCAATATTGAAGTCAGCTATGTTTATTTGGCCGAGACTATGCTGGGCTCCTTTGTAGTTGAGTTGGCGCAAACAATTTTTGCAAACGTGTAGTTTTGCTTCGCCCTCGATTTTCTTTTGGTATTGGTTGATGCCGACTATTCTAAATAGTCCTGATGTATTTGTTGTTGCTACATATCGAGCATAGCGGTTTATGGCTCTCATATGGCGAATTGTTCTGCATTCTGCCAAATGGAATTTCTTACCGAGAATAGGTTCTCTTAAGGTATCCTCGATATGCATATCATGATCAGGAATATAGAGCAAAACATGTTGGCCGCGATACGATAGTAGTCCGCCTGTTGTTGTAATATCGTTGAGTTTAATATCGATGCCCGTGGTTTTCAGGCGTTCTCTGAGTTTTTGGACTTCGGGAGGAACCCATTCCGTTTCAATTTTCAGTCCGATGTCAACCACGTCATCCGATACTCGATGAACCTGATTCCATAATTCATGCAAATCAATTTTGATTTTCATTTTCGGTTCCTAGTATCCGACGAATCTGCTGATCAGCATTAGTCAACAAGCGAAAAGTAACTCTACGTGAGGCACGAGGGTCTTCGCGTCCATTCTTCATAACCAAGTGACTAGACGAAAATCCGATGGCTGCGATATGTTTTCGAAGCCAGTCTTTTTCCTCATTCGTTCTAGTCATATTGAGAATATAGAAAAGAACAGATCGTGTCCGAGCTTGTGAGAGAACCATGTTGTTTGCGTAGGCTCGCTCAGGTGTCGCATCTATGCTCCAGTAAGAGCTGGCATGCCCTTCGATACGAATTTCAGTAATCGAATTGCGATAGGGTTTCAAAGATTTAATGTAACGTGGAAAGAAATCGTTCAATATTTCCTGAAATCGAGGCTGTAATGTTGCGGATCCCATCTGGAACAGAACTTCAGTGTCTTCAAATTCCACCGATAGAGTATCTTTGTTAATTTTGGCACTCCATCTTTGAAGATCTGGCTCAAACTCAGATTTGAGGGACTCGTAAATTGCAATCTGAGTTGTTTCGTATGCCTTGGCGACGTCTTTTATTTTGTCACGTTCCACAAAGGCATGTCGCATAAGAGCAATGCTGATGAACAGAAAAACCATCATCAGACCTGACATCAAATCAGAGACACTTATCCAATGTTCATGATCTGGATTGTTTGAAGAAGTGGTTCTCTTAAAGATCATGATGCATTTTTCCGAGTCTTAGATTCGTACTGGTCTACTACAGCGCGCGAAATGGTTGCCAGAGCATTTCCAAGTTCTTGCAATGCATGATTAAGTTCGCTCGTCATTGCATCGTCGAGCTTTCTAATCTGGTAGTCGATACTATCCGAGGTTTTCTTCGTTGTTTCCTTGACAATCTGTTCAATTTCACTCTGAGTTGTGCTGAGTGTTTCATAAACAGTTTGCTTGGTTTGTTCAGTCATGCCTTTAAGATGGGACTTAAATTCATCGGCTAGTTCTTGAATTCGATTGGCTGAAGCGCTAAGCGCTTCTTGAGTGGTTTCAGTGGATCTGCTAATTTCTTGGCCGCATTCTTGTAACGAATTTGTTATTTTGGATGTTGATCCGCCAAAGTCATTAGCAGCTTTATCTAAATTAGATGCAATGTGGCTAACGGCCTGGTCCATTGAATCAGTCATTGCTTCAATGGATTTGCCAATTTGAGGAATAGCATTAACTGCTTTTTCTCTCACTTCCCCAAGCACTTTTAGCTCTTCCTGAAGTTTATCGATCTGTGCCTGAAGAACACCCATAACAGATTCGAGCTTAGCCATTGACGAAGGAATAGCGTCACTCTTATCTGCAATTACAGTTACGGCATCTTTTGTTTTTTCAAGAGACGAAATGGTTTGTTTTAAATGAGATTCAAGGGCGTCAAGATGTTCTTTGTATCTGTCTTGCCATACTAAAAGTTTTGCAATCGCGGAGTTTAACTCTTTAAAGTTTTCGCCAAATTGTTCTGTAAGATTGTGATTGAAGTCTGAAATGACTTGTTTCAAGGCTTCGATAATTTGGCTAGTCGCTGCTCCTGAGAGTGATTTTGTGAAATCATCTAGCTGTGATTTTAATTTCTCAGAAAATTGCGTGAATTGGGCAGACTCTTTCTCGTGGATCTCGTTAACCTTTCTACGCAATACTCGAATTTGGCCTTGAACGCTGTAGTCCTTCTCTTCTTGGAAAGCAAAAGCGATTGTGTTCAATTTTGATAGAGTTTCTTTGTTTGACTCCCTTATGTCGGACCTCATGTCTTTCATAATCGAAATCAAAGAATCACCTTCCTGGCCAGCAATAATGTAATTTAGTTTATCCAAGGATTGCCGTTGCTGACTTATATTCAAAATAAGTGTGTTGATAAGATCTTGTTCCTCTAATTTTGCCTCAACCACAGGATCAGACTTTGGAAGTGTGATCGCTTTAAAGAAAATTGTTCCAAGCATCCCAACAATACTCGTGAGAAAGGCAGTCTTCAGACCTTCTAGCAAGAATGGAATGCTATGATCAATGTTGTTAGTGTCAAATTCAATCAAACCGATTACAATTCCAAGAAATGTTCCAAGAATCCCCAAGGAAGTCATAAAGGTTGGAATATATTGTCGGATTGGGCCATATTTGTTAATTCTGTGTGCATATATTCCAAAGCCTAATGCCGAGAAAATCAGAATTGATATAACCAAGGTGATTGGATCGTTTCCAATAAATCGGATTATTTGGTAGAATGGCTCAAACATATAACTAGCTAAATTGATTTATTGCTAATAGACGACATTGACCTGCAGGCGTTGGCACTTTCTGATCGAGTGTATTTTCGGGAAGATCTATAAATTGAGGAAATGCAGCGCAGGGACAAAAAATAATGGATTCAACAGGTTAGAATTGACTAAAAGTTTCCCAACTTCTGGAACTATAGCGAACTCTTCTTTGTCGTAGGTGTCGAGCGAGGCTTTCTCGGTCTTCCGCGAGGGCGCTTGGGGCCTACGAATTCAGGCTTTGGACCTCGATCTACACGCGGGCGACCTCTTTTCCTCGGAGCCAGCTTCGGCTCAGGCTCGCTCAACCCCAGAGCCTCCAGGATTGCCAAAGTTTCCTTTGTCACATTCACCCACAGATCGTCTGTCGAAGAGGGCCTTTTCGTCGGGTCAAACTCTTGCACTTTGATGCGTCTGGCCGATTCTTCGAGATGCTCCATCAGCTCTCCATAGGTCATCTTGTCCAATACGCCGGCTTTGTCAGCTTTCTTAAGAATGCGGCACGTCAGGATCGTAGAGACAAAATTGATGAACTCTTCGCCGATGATGGACTCTTCGGCCTGAACCCGACTTTGTCCGAGCTGTTCGTCGTTCTTGTAGCGGTCAAATACCAACTCAAGGAGCCATCTGTCTTCATAGCAGTGCCAGATCGCTTCAGGCGTCAGATCCTGATCGGACTCGAAAACGATTGTTCCAAAATTCGGTGCCTTTGCTTCGTAACGATCGGCGTCGTACCCGTGCTCGACGGCTCGGTCAAGGAATGTGTTCTCCTCAATGTGCGCCCGGGACGTATCACGGAACGAGTAGAGATAGTGGCTGTCGCCGATCTGCTTTTTCTTGTACTGAACTCGCTTCTTGAGTCCCGTGACAATCCCCTCGAACGAAAGCATGTTGAACTGCCGGATGCGCGAATCGCTGCGCTTGATCGGCGTGAGGAAATGCAGTGCCGGTCGGTTCTTGAGCTCTTCGGCAATCTCCTTGGGCGGAAAGCTTTTGTCGGTAAGAATGACACCCTTGGTGATGTTGTTGTCGACTATGAAAGAACGATAGGCTCGGGCGTCAATGATATTTCCGGCGTAGACGTGAGCGCACAGCGGCTCCATTGCTTCAATGTCATACGCGTACAGAATCGAAATGTCTCGACAGCCTTTGACCCGCGCTTTGCGTGAGAACTGCGACAGGCTGTTGACGCGGCTCGTGTCCTGCTTGAGCGTTCCGTCAATGGCGATGTGATGCGATTGCTCAACCGAATCAAGACGGCGTTGGTAAAAGGCGCGCCGTTTGGTGCCGTCTTGCCCGAGCTTCTTCAAGAAAGTGCTGACGGTGTTCTTGGCCAAGGCAATGCCGGGGTAGTAACAGCGAGCAAAGGTTCGGTTGTATTGCTGCTGAAGCCGACCGTTGCAGACGCCCGGGTGAACAATCTTGAGCATGGCGACAGCCATGATCCGCACGGCGTCGTTCGGACTGAAGATTGCCAGCAAATCAGACTCGATATCGCGGGACACTGAGTACACAAATGCACAGGATCCGTAAGAGAGCCATTGCGGACCGTCGGGCGCCAAACGAGGTTCATCAACAACCGGAACGAATGTCAGATTGATGATGTGGCCGATGGTGCGCCCATTGCGGGGAGCGGGATTCTTATGCGGTTTGCAGATGCTTTTCCCGCGCTCGCGAACGGCATAACGATTCGGACCGTTGGAGCCGGTATCAACAACTACCGTGTTGCGAGGACGAGCAACCTGACGAATTTCGACTGGGACACCCATAATTATCCCTTGTTTAATATAGTTCTATATTATATTAAAAGAACTATAAAATCAATCAAATTTCAAAAACTGATGTGAGGTTCGGATGAATAAAAAGAACCTCGCAAAGCTTGCGGCCCAGCGAGGTTAGTCTCGAGAAAAGATGGTTCACTATGCGGAAATCAACGGATAGCTACGGCATAGTTCCTTAAATTGTGATTCTTTTACTCGAGAGCTGAAGAAAAACGTCGGTCTATTTTTCGCTTTCATGGTTGAGACGCAATGCTCCGGACTGAAGCGTCCTCAGCTGAGGAGGGCGGAATGTGATGAACAGGGGGGGAAACGTTGCAAGCTTTGAGGCTAAGTAGGAAACAGGAGTGGGGGCAGCGTTTCTGTTCGGGAAAGACGTTAAGGGACGCTAGACAGAATTTTCTGTGGCAGTAGTGGATTGGTGCGAGAGGCCGGACTCGAACCGGCACGCCTTTTACGGCGTCAGGACCTAAACCTGGTGCGTCTACCAATTTCGCCACTCTCGCGAAGAGAAAACGAATTGTACAGAATAACCGGCCGATGGTGTGGCGGCATCGACGCGGAAAGAGATCAGAGCGCCTCTTCGGCCGATTCGTCGGCAACCTCCGAGGACGTGAACTCGTCGTTCATGGCCTTTCGCTGCGCGTTGTAGGCGGCCCACGTGATACGCCCCGTCAGGAATTCGTTTTGCAGGCGTTCGATCTTCGGCGTGTAGAAGAGCCGGATCTTTTCGGCGAGCTCCTTGTAGTAGGGATCTTCGGTCTGCAGCATCACGGCGAGCGTGTCGCGGTTCATGTCGTCGATGCGTGAGAAAACGCGCTTGGCGATGCGAAGTTCTGCGGCGGTCGGAAGCTTTTTGTCGGCGAGGTGCTTATCCGTCACTTCAACGGGCAGGCAGGGCGTGTGCCGGAAGTAGGCGCGGTTTTCGGGCGCGACGCAGATCGCCCGCGTGTGCCGGGCGACGAGGGCGATTTGCTTCTTCACGGCCAGCTGCGCCTCGATTCGGGCGGCTTCCTGTGCCCGGGCCTCTTCGGCCGCAGCGAGGGGCGCCGGATCGTCTTGTGACGGCGGCAGAGGCGCGCAGGCCGAAAGAATCAGAGCGAGAACGGGGGCGAGAAGGACGACGGGGGACCGCATGGCAGGGATAGCGTGAAGAAGCCGATGGAAACACCGTGATATAATACAAAACTTTCTTCGAAACGAACTCTTTCGTTTCGGACAACCCCTCTCGAAAACACGCTGTTTTCGGGGAAAAGACCGGCCTTCCCGAAGGAAGGCGTCCCGATTTTCCAGTTCGTCCGGGCTCGGACGAGCGCCGGTGCGGCGGGGGTTCCCGCGCCGATTTTTTAGTAAAGATTTGAAAATGGCTGAAAACGAAAACGTTCAGACGGAACAGGTCGAAACCACGGAAGAAAAGGTCGAAACGACCGCTGAAGCGCCCGTCAATCCGCTGCTTCGCTCGATCGAACTCCGCATTGCCCAGGCCGACGCGCTTGCCGCCACGGAAAAGGCCCTCAAGGCCTACGCCAAGGACGCCCGCATGCCCGGCTTCCGCAAGGGCCACGTTCCCATGAAGCAGATCCGCGCCATGTACGGCGCCCGCGCTTTTGAAGACGCCGTCAACGAACTCCTCGGCAAGGCTTGGGCCGAAACCGCCACGAAGGAAAACCTCAAGGTGGCCGCGCTCGAAACGATCGCTCCGAAGGAAGGCGGCGACGAAACGACGATGCTCTTTGAAGCCACCTACGAAACCGTTCCCGAAGTCACGATGCCCGACTTCGGCGAAATCGAACTCAAGCGCTACACCTGCACGGTCGGCGACGAAGAAGTCGAAAAGACGATCGAAGTCATGCGTCGTCAGCGCGCCGAATACCAGGCCCGCGAAGACCGTCCGGCCCAGGCCGGCGACCGCGTGAAGGTCAACTTCACGGGCAAGAAGGACGGCGTTGAATTCGAAGGCGGTTCCGCCAAGGACTTCGTCTTTGAACTCGGCCAGGGCCGCATGCTCCCCGAATTCGAAGAAGCCGTCACCGGCATGAAGGCGGGCGAAAAGAAGACCTTCCCGCTCACCTTCCCGGCCGACTACCACGCCGAAAACCTCAAGGGCGCCACGGTCGAATTCGAAGTGGAAGCCGTTGAAGTCGCCGAAGCCGTTCTTCCCGAAGTGGACGACGAATTCGCCAAGCGCCTCGGCGTCGAAGCCGGCGTCGAAGCCATGCGCGCCGACATCCGCAAGAACCTTGAAATCGAAGTCAAGGCCCGCCTTGAAAACGCCAACAAGGGCCGCGTGATGCAGGCCGTCTACGACCGTCTCACCTTCCCGGCTCCTCAGGCCTTCGTCAAGAGCGAAGAACAGGCCCTCGCCCAGCAGGCCATCCGTGACTTCGCCGCCCGCGGTCTCGACACCTCCAAGATGAACATCGACAAGCTCCCGGCCGGTCTCTTCACCGAACAGGCCCAGCGTCGCGTTCGTCTCTCGCTCTTCATGCAGGCTCTCATCGCCCAGGAAAACATCCAGGCCGATGACGCCGACGTGCGCGCTCTCGCCGAAAGCATCGCCACGAGCTATGAAAAGCCCGAGGAAGTCGTCGCTCACATCATGAACGACAAGAACTCCCTCAACAACCTTCGCGCTCAGATCGTGGAAAACAACGCCACGAACTGGATCTTCGAACACGCCAAGACGACGGAAGAAGCCGTCGAGTTCGACAAGCTCATGGCCGGCAACTTCTGATTGCCCGCTTTTGAGTAAAGATCGGGACGCCGTCTTTCGGGGCGGCGTCTCCGCGATGAAGGAGAGGTTTTTTCGCTCGGGCTGTCCGGGGGAAGAAGCCTCTTTTTCGTCTGCAAAGCCAGTTTGTCGGCGGATCCGTCCGGATGCGCTCTATTGCGACACAATATGTCGCAGGAGGGGGCGACAATGACGTTGTCAACCGACGAATCCGTTCAGCTTTCATTGGAGAATTACCGTGAGTCTCGTACCCGTTGTCCTTGAAGATTCCGGCCGCGGCGAACGCAGCTTCGACCTTTATTCGCGCCTTCTGCGCGACCGCATCATTTTTCTGACCGGCGAGGTCAACGACGTGAGCGCGAGCCTCGTGATCGCTCAGCTCCTCTTTTTGGAAAGCGAAAATCCCAACAAGGACATTCAGCTCTACATCAACAGTCCCGGCGGCTCCGTCGACGCGGGCATGGGGATTTTCGACACGATGCGCTTCATCCGTCCGCAGGTGAACACGATCTGCGTGGGGCTCGCCGCCTCGATGGGCGCCTTCCTTCTCGCCGCGGGCGAAAAGGGGAAGCGCTATGCGCTGCCGCACAGCCGCATCATGATTCATCAGCCGCTCGGCGGCGTGCAGGGGCAGGCGACCGACATGGAAATCGTGACGCGTGAAATCCTGCGCACGAAGAAGACCCTCAACACGATCCTGGCCGAAAACACCGGCAAGCCCTTCGACGTCGTCGCCCGCGACACGGAACGCGACTACTACATGACGGCGGCCGAAGCGCTCGAGTACGGTCTGATCGACAAGATTTACGAAAAGCGCGGCGAGATTCGCTAAGCTTTCTGCGTTCGCGTTCGAGAGCCCGCACGGGGGCCGTCCGAGACGGCGTGCGGGCTCGCCTTTTCCCTTCTCCGCCCTAAGGGGAGGGAAGGGGCGAATCCGCTTCGAATGCGGAAAAGATCAAGAGTTTTCGACAAGTGCCGCGCCCCGTTCGGCGCTATTGTCGAAGTGTACGAAACGTCGAGCTTGGGCTCCGTTTCCCGCCCGCCCGAAAGGGCGGACGACTGAAAGGTGAAACATGGAAAAAACCTGTTCTTTCTGCGGTCGACCCGCTTCCCAGTGCAAGGCCCTTTTCGGGGGTCTGCACGGCGAGACGATTTGTGACGAGTGCGTGGGTTTCCTGACGAAGGAACTCGCCGAGGATCCTCCCGCTCAGGAGGAAAAACCCGAGGAAGCGCCCGCCGCGCCCAAGCCGCTGGCGACGCCGCGGGAACTCTACAAGCACCTCGATCAGTACGTGATCGGTCAGGAGCTCGCCAAGCGCACGCTCTCCGTGGCGGTTTACAACCACTACAAGCGTCTTCGCTCGCGCGACGAGAAGCTCACCGACGTCGAACTGCAGAAGTCCAACATTCTGCTCGTCGGTCCGACGGGGTCCGGGAAGACCCTTCTCGCGCAGACCCTCGCCAAGGCGCTTGACGTGCCCTTCGCGATCGCCGACGCGACGACGCTTACCGAAGCGGGCTACGTGGGCGAAGACGTCGAAAACATCGTCGCCAAGCTCGTGCAGGCGGCCGACGGCGACATCGAGAAGGCTCAGCGCGGGATCATCTATCTCGACGAAATCGACAAGATCGCCCGCAAGAGCGAAAACCCGTCGATCACGCGCGACGTCTCGGGCGAAGGCGTGCAGCAGGCCCTTCTGAAGCTCATCGAAGGGACGGTCGCCTCGATGCCCGCGCAGGGCGGACGCAAGAATCCGGGCAAGCCCATGATCCATGTCGACACCTCGCAGATCCTCTTCATCTGCGGCGGCGCCTTCGACGGCATCGCCCGCGTGATTCGACGCCGCACGGAAAAGAGCGAAATCGGCTTCGGCGGCGCCGTGATGGAAAAGAAGGACGACCGCAGCCTCACGGAAATGTTCGCCTCGATCGAACCCGCGGACCTCGTGAAGTACGGTCTCATTCCGGAACTCGTGGGGCGTCTGCCCGTCATCGCGGCGCTCGAGGAGCTCGACGAAAAGGCGCTCGTCGCCATTCTGACGGAACCCAAGAACGCGATCGTGCGTCAGTTCCAGGCGCTCTTCTCGATGGAGGACGTCAAGCTCACGTTCGAACCCGAGGCGCTCAAGGCGATCGCCAAGCTTGCAGTCGAACGCAAGACCGGCGCCCGCGGCCTTCGCTCCATCGTCGAAGGGATTCTTCTCGACACGATGTTCGAGATCCCCAACGAAAAGGACGTGAGCGAGGTGATCGTCACCGAGAAGGTCGTCACGGAAAAGGCGCCTGTCACAATCGTGCGCGGCGGCGAATGAGAGAACTCGGAGGGCCGTTTCTTTCGGACGTCCTCCTTGTTTTCCCGAAGAACGCCCCCATATAGGAAGAACCAGGTATATCCCTCCGTTTGAAGGAAAACAATTTGAAACCGTCTATTTCTCAGCAGCTTTCGGCCTTTCATGAAGCCAAGTCGATGACGTTGCCGCTCATCGCGCTGCGCGACGTCATCACGTATCCGAAGACGCACACGGCCGTGTTCATGGCGCGCGAGACGTCGCTTGAGGTCGTCAACCGCACGTACGAGAGCTCGCAGCCGCTCGTGGCCTTCGTGCCGCAGCGCAACTCCGACATCGAGGCACCCGAGCCCAAGGATCTCTACGACCTCGGCGTGATCGGCGTCGTCTCGCAGGTGATCGAACTCCCCGACGGCACGCGCAAGGTGCTCGTCGAAGGTCTCGAGCGCGCCCGCATCCGCGACGTGAAGTTCGAGACGACGAGCTTCACCTGCACGGCCGAGGTGTTCGAACCGGAAAAGGACGATTTTCTCGGTCCCGTCTTCGACGAACTCGTCGCGAAGGTGGAGGAGGCCTATTCGCACGCGACGTCCCAAAACGGCGCCCGCCATGCGGCTCCTCTGCATGAACCGAGCGTGCCCGTAAGCGTCTCGGACCGCGAAGCGATCCTCTACGCGATGCTCTCGCAGACGACGATTCCGCTCGAGCGCCAGATGGAGCTTCTTTCGCGCGAATCGCTCACGGAGCGCTACGAGTTCTTCTACGAGGCGCTTCGCGTCAACGACGAACTGCGCGACCTTGAAAGCCGCATTCAGATGCGCGTCAAGCAGCAGATCGAAGGCAACCAGCGCGACTACTTCATCAACGAGCAGATCAAGGCCCTGCGCCGCGAACTCAACCGCGACGAAGAGGAACAGCGCGAAAGCGACGAATACCTCAAGAAGCTCGACGAAGAGGGAAAGGACTTCCCCGAAGTCGTGCGCGAACGCATCCAGAACGAAGCCAAGAAGCTCGATCAGATGCCGCCCTCGAGCTCCGAGTCGGCCGTCGTGCGCTCCTATCTCGACACGCTCTTTGAAGTGCCCTGGACGAAGCGCACCGAAATTTCGACCGACCTCAAGAAGGCGCGCGAAGTGCTCGACGCCGACCACTGGGGCCTCGAAAAGGTGAAGGAACGCATTCTCGAGTACCTCGCCGTGCAGCGCCGCGTCAACATGACGAAGGCTCCGATCCTCTGCTTCGTCGGCGCCCCGGGCGTCGGCAAGACCTCGCTCGGCCGCAGCATCGCCCGTGCCACGGGACGCGAATACGTCCGCATGGCCCTGGGCGGCGTGCGCGACGAAGCGGAAATCCGCGGTCACCGCCGCACCTACGTGGGCGCGATGCCTGGCCGCGTCATCAAGAGCCTCATCAAGGCGAAGGTGCGCAATCCGCTCTTCCTCTTCGACGAAATCGACAAGATGCAGACGGACTTCCGGGGCGACCCGGCGTCGGCCCTTCTCGAAGTGCTTGATCCGGAGCAGAACAACACCTTCGAAGACCACTACGTGGAACTTCCCTACGACCTCTCGCAGGTGATGTTCGTCGCGACCTCGAACTCCTACAACATTCCCGCGCCGCTTCTCGACCGCATGGAAGTGATTTCGCTTTCGGGCTACACCGAGGACGAAAAGGTGCACATCGCCGAGCGCCATCTGATTCCGAAGCAGATGGAAGCCAACGGCGTCACCGACAAGGAAGTGCGCATCACCGAGGACGCCGTGCGCGACATCATCCGCTACTACACGCGTGAGGCAGGCGTGCGCGGGCTCGAACGCTCGATCGGCAAGATCCTGCGCAAGATCGTCCTCAAGGCCGAAACCCGCGGGGAAGGCGAGGACGCTCCGAAGCGCCAGACGGTGAACGCGAAGAACCTCCACGATTTCCTCGGCGTGCGCCGCTTCTCGATCACGTACGCGCAGAAGTCTCCGCGCGTGGGCATCGTCAACGGCCTCGCCTGGACGGAAGTGGGCGGCGACATCCTCACGATCGAAGCCCTGCAGTTCCCCGGGAAGGGCGCCGTGCAGCGTACGGGGTCGCTCGGCGACGTGATGAAGGAATCCGTCGAAGCCGCGCGCTCGGTCGTTCGCAGCCGCGCCGCCAAGCTCGGCATCCGTCACGAGATCTTCTCGACGACCGACTGGCACATCCACTTCCCCGAAGGCGCGACCCCGAAGGACGGTCCGTCGGCGGGCGGCGCGATCACGACCGCCATGGTCTCGGCGCTCACGGGCATTCCCGTTCGCTCCGACGTCGCGATGACGGGCGAAATCACGCTTCGCGGCGAAGTCCTCGAAATCGGCGGCCTCAAGGAAAAGCTTCTCGCGGCCCTTCGCGGCGGCGTGAAGAAGGTTCTGATCCCGGCCGACAATCTGAAGGACCTCGAAGAGATTCCGGAAAACGTCCGCCACGCGCTCGACATCGTCGCAGTCCACACGATCGACGAAGTCCTCGCGCACGCGCTCGTGGAACTTCCCAAGCCCCTTACCGAAGAGGAAGCGGCGATGAAGCTCTCCGACGCGAACCCGAAGACCTCGGCCTCGTCGGTGACGGTTTCTTGAGCATCCGCTTGATTCCGTAATCACGCAAAACCCGCCCGCAAGGCGGGTTTTGTGCGTCCGGGGGAGACGCTTTCGATTGCCGCCGTCTCGGGCGGCGCGTTCTTCGAGGGGCGAAAACGACCGGGCGGGGACCGATGCGGACGGCGTCGGAAAAATTTTCCCTCGCCGCCCCACACGCCCGAAATTTCCTGTACAATTCGTGACTTCCCGCTTTTCGGAGCGGGAGGACGGAGACGTACGGATGCTTAGCTCAGTTGGTAGAGCGGCGCCCTTACAAGGCGTAGGTCGGGAGTT
>ERZ773114.2986-NODE-2986-length-14668-cov-6.715185_pt1 | contig 14668 bp, 16 predicted proteins | sample MGYA00580564_ERZ773114 | MGnify/ENA primary metagenome ERZ773114 (study PRJEB29015, sample SAMEA2737836) | human gut metagenome | biome: human gut; feature: human-associated habitat; material: faeces | place: China | collected 2012 ... | reverse complement strand
CCGGGATAATCGGCGCTTTGGTTTTCAATGCAATTTTAAAACTGCCGGCTTTAAAGTCACAGACATGATTGCGGTTATTAAAATCATACCCACCCTCCGGGAACAGGATATAACATTTTCCATTCTTAACATCTTCCGATACTTCATTGATAATGGTCAGCGCCTGACGTACATCTTTTTTATCCAGTCGCTTTCCTTCCAACAGATCAATAAACTCTTTTACAAGAATGGTATTGGATTTTGCCTTATCCATAACGATGGAACAAGGTTTACGGTGTGTGTAAACAATTCCAAGCGCATCATACTTGCCCTGATGATTCGGGTACATCATGTAACCGCCCTCTTTCGGAAGATTCTCCTGTCCATATGCTTTCGTATGAATTCCACCGGTAACTTTCATCAGACGGATGCAATGTCTTGCCAGCTCATAGCGTTCTTCTGCTGAATACTTCTCCGGATGGTCAGCTTCCCTCCGCATCTTTGGAATCATGTAAGGGGCACGGAACAGGTTCAGTAAAATAACATATATAAATCGTAACATAGAACTAAATCTCTCCCAAAATAATTACTGTTTCATCCTATAGCATGAATGGAACATGCTTTACAGTTGAAACAATGACTATTATACCTTATTTCAGGCGAATTGACAACTTGCCGTCACAGGAAGAAAAAACATTGCTTTTCACTCACACCTTGTTCCAGTAATAATTCGCAGCCCTATTTTATTTCCCTGCAATGGCAATACTGCTGTAATATGGGATGGTAAGATATTGTCCCGCATGGATCTCATTCTGAGAAATTTTATTGATAGAGCAGACTTCGTCAATATAGGCATTCATATCACGGTATTCCTCTGTAATATGATCGGATGCGATCGACCATAAAGTATCACCGCTCTGTACTTCAATACTTGTATAATATTTGCAGGAAATCTCAGATGGTGCTGCCTGAGTACGGACCGCACCAGATAAAAATATACAGATGATAGTTGCCAATGCAATGAATGCGACCGAAACTAAAGCTATCTTCTGCCTGCGGACAACGATACGTCTGTTTCTGGATACATCACCAGAATGCATCCGGCTGGATGTATTGCCAGACATCTGACAGGTTCTGCCTGTGATTGTATTGCTCTCATTTCTCATAACGGTACCTCCCTGGATCATCAATTGTAAATCTGTGTTATAAATACCCCGAACACTTGTTACGAACATTTGTTTGCATAACTGTATCTTACTATTCGAACATCTGTTTGTCAATAGAAAAATCGAACAAATTTTCGGAATATATGTTTGCATTTCGATATATGGTATGTTATCATGATTAATAGATAAAGAAGCAGTGGTTAAGAAGCTGCTGGATCATTACAGAAATCCCATATATAAGGAGACAGTTTATGCCAGGTAAGATTAGTGCAAAGCAAAAAGAAATTTTAGAATATATCAAGGGTGAGATTTTAAGCAAAGGTTATCCGCCTGCAGTCCGTGAGATCTGTGAAGCAGTCGATTTAAAGTCTACTTCTTCTGTCCACTCTCACCTTGAAACGTTGGAGAAGAATGGTTATATCCGGAGAGACCCGACCAAGCCAAGAGCAATCGAGATTCTTGATGACGATTTTAACCTTACCAGACGTGAGGTTGTGAACGTACCTATTGTCGGACATGTCGCAGCCGGAGAACCGATCCTTGCAACGGAGAATATTGAGAATTACTTTCCAATCCCAGTTGAATATATGCCGAATGAAGAGACTTTTATGTTAAAAGTAAAAGGAGAAAGTATGATCAACGCCGGTATTTTCAACGGCGATAATGTTCTTGTCAAGAAACAGCCAAACGCCGAGAATGGCGATATTGTAGTGGCATTGGTGGATGATTCCGCAACGGTTAAGACTTTTTACAAAGAAGACGGTTATTACCGCCTGCAGCCTGAGAACGATACGATGGATCCGATCATTGTAAAAGAATGTTCGATTTTAGGAAAAGTGTTTGGCGTATTCCGTTTTCTATAATTTTAACAGAAAATGAAAATCAGCTGACTGGTTGTTTTACAGACAACCAGTCAGCTGATTTTCATCCTTTTGCTTGTATTGATATATACAAAAATTTATCATTTATTTTTATGTTACAAGCCAGGGCTTTATTATTGTTTTTTTATGGGTAAGGAAATAGTCGTGGAAAATCCGTTATTTAATGCACTTGAAATAGATACTGTTCCATTATGAATAGAAATGATTTCTTTCACAAGCAGAAGTCCTAAACCATGTCGTAAATCTAATCTTTCATCTGTACTTTGCAGATAATGAGGTGTTGACTGTATTTTTTGTAATTTTTCTTCTGATATTCCTTTTCCGTTATCACTGATTACCAATATTAAATTGTTTCCATTTACAGCTAAACTGACTGAGATTGTACAACCATTTTCATTATGATTGATACTGTTAGAAATAATATTTTGTATTGCTCGATATAATAATCTTTCATCTCCTATAATAGAGATTTGTTCTGTATTACAGTCTAAATTTAATTCAAAATCAAATTTATTATTTAGATTGTTATTTAGATACTCAACGACAATTTCTCGTATCATTTTACATAAATGAACAGGCGTTTGTTTAACTGGCTGAACATTATAATTTAATTGACTCACAAGGTTCAAATCCTGAACCAAATTTTTAATTTTAACACTTTGGATTTTGATAATATTTGCTTGTTTTCTGGTGTTTTCCCCAACATCTAATGAAGAAGTTATTCTATCTGCATACCCCATAATCATGGAAAGAGGTGTTCGTATATCATGTGAAACGCCACTTATCCAGTTTGCTCTCGCTTTATTTTGTTTGTCTAATTGCAATGATGTTTCGTTAATACGTTTTCCAACATCTTCCAATTCCCCATTTATATTAAGGACAACCGTTTCGCCATGAGATAGCTTATCTAATCCATTGAGAATAGGAGCAACTTTCAGCATTACATTTCGTTTTGATAAATAATATACAATAAACAGAATAGTTACATTTGATACCAACATAATAAAAAGAATAATGGGTGTTTTCTGCATTGCTGATAAAGGAAGATAGTTAGTCACAAATTTTGAATAACTGTTCTTTGGATAACCTAATACCAATAAATCATTTTCTTGCTTCCATGTGAATACAGGATAATTTTTGATATACCCCTTAGAAAAGGTAGCAACATCTTGTAATGAATAGTTTAATGGTATTTCTTTTGGTAGATTGTGTTTCCATACTACATTACCATTATCATCTATTACTATTCCCCAGATATTGTTTGTAATTAAATCTTTTTGACACCTATTATTTAATATATATTTTCCATCTTGGATAGTAAGATTATTAGATACTTTTTCTAATCTTTGGACAGGATTATTTTCGCTTATACTGTTGACAGTACCATTAAAAGTTAGGAAGAAAATTAATAAATCTAAAAGCACTATAAGAATTACTACTGATAAGTATATAAAGAAATGTTTACTGATAAATTTTCCAAAATTACGCATTATTGTAACCTGCTTTCCACGTTTATTTTATATCCCAATCCTTTAACAGTTATTAGTGATTTTGGTTTTGAGGGGGTAATTTCAATTTTTTCTCTTATGCGTCGAATATGAGCAAGTAGCGAATTTCCATATCCAAATGGATTGTCGCCCCATACAGCTTCACAAAGAGCGTCTATTGTTACAATATGATTAGCATTTCGTACAAGTGTTTCTAAAATATCATGTTCTTTTGCGGTAAGAGGTAAAACTTCATCGTTCTTTATAACTTGTGCATTAGCCAAATCAATTTTACAATCATGTAATTCTATAAGAGGGCTATCTTCCTTATAACATCTGCGTAATACAGCATTTAGGCGAAATATAAGTTCTTTTGGCATAAAGGGTTTTGTTATATAATCGTCAGCTCCTAACCCAAAACCAGAATATTTATCTTGTATATCATCTTTTGCAGTCAAAAATATTACTGGAATATTAGTGAAACTTCTTAGTGCGTCCATAAGTTCAAAACCGTTTCCGTCTGGAAGCATAACATCTAATATAGCTATATCTGGTTTTTCCTGTTGGCAGATTTCCAAAGCTGATTTTACACAATCAGCGGTAATAATATTAAAAAAGTTTTCATCTTCTAATATGGTAATGAGCATACTTCTTAAACTTTCTTCATCATCAACTATTAATACTTTTTTTGATTTTAAGTATGTATCTTTCATTTGTTTGTCACACTCTCTTTATCTTTTTCTTTATCCTATTATAACATTCTGAAAAAAGTTGAACAGTCATTTTCGCATTTGTAAGGTAAATGTAAGGTAGAGAGAATGTTGCTGTAATGTCGGTGTTTTATATTATAAGTAACGAGAAAGGAGTTAAAAATTATGAAAAACATGATTGAAACTAAAAATTTGACAAAAACATACAAAGAGTTTATTGCAGTAGACCACGTATCTTTACACATTAAGAAAGGTAGTATTTACGGTTTTCTCGGACCAAATGGTGCTGGGAAATCTACGACTATGAAAATGCTTTTGGGTTTGACTGCACCTACTGATGGAGAATTTCAAATTGATAACATGACTTTCCCGAATGACCGTGTTCGTATTTTGAAAGAAGTTGGTTCATTTATCGAGTCTCCGTCATTCTATCCAAATTTAACAGGTAGAGAAAACCTTGATATTATTCGTAGAATTTTAGAACTTCCAGCGTCAAGTGTTGATAAAGCATTAGAATTAGTAGGATTATCTGAATTTGGTAATCGCTTGGCAAAAAAATATTCTTTAGGAATGAAACAACGTTTAGGCCTTGCTTCCGCTTTGCTTGGAGAACCACCCATTTTAATTTTAGATGAACCAACAAATGGATTAGACCCAGCAGGTATTCACGAAATTCGCAATCTCGTTAAATCACTGCCGAAAAGATATGATTGTACGGTTCTAATCTCATCACACATGCTGTCAGAAATTGAACTGTTAGCTGATGATATTGGTATTTTGAATCATGGAAGATTACTATTTGAGGGAAGTCTTGAAGATTTGAAATTTACAGCACATGAATCTGGATTTGAAAATGATAATTTAGAAGAAATGTTTTTATCCATGATTGATGAGGATAACACAAACAGAAAGCAGAGGTTAAAATTATGAGAAATTTGACCATAGAATTGAAAAAATGTAAACGCACCGGAATATTGGAAGTTTTACCGATTATTGGACTTCTTGGTGCATTATACGCTTTTGCAAATTTTATAGTTCGCAAAGATGTTTTGTTAAACTTACCGCTTCCACCTATGGATGTTTTGCTGACACAGCTTTACGGAATGATTATGGTTCTTAATATGTTTGGCATTATCGTAGCAACAACTTTAACATATAATATGGAGTTTCAAGGAAATGCAATTAAAAAGATGTATATGCTTCCTTTTAAGACATCATCTATTTTCAAAAATAAATTTTATATATTATTTGTTTTGCTTACTTTTTGTATCGTCTTGCAAAATGGAGCATTGTGTATTATTGGAAATATCTTTTTACCCAACGGAACTTTTGAGTTACTAACACTTGTCAAATATACAGGATATTGCTTTGTATCATCTTTACCTGTATTGGCATTTATGCTTTTGGTGTCATCACGATGTGAAAATATATGGTTTACATTAGGTATTGGAGTAGCAGGTTTTTTTAGCGGTATGGCAATGTCGCTTTCAGATATAGCTATATTTCTTATTAACCCATTTGTACTAATGATGAAACCAGCGGTAGCTTCTACTGCTAGTATTGATATGAAAGTTTTAATTTTAGGCTTTGTTGAAACAATCATATTCTTCATGGTTGGCTGGTATTTAGGCAAAATAAAGCATTATGAATAAAAGGGGGGCAATCGTATGTCAATTATTGAATTGTTAAAAATAGAATTTATGAAAGTGAAAAGGTCTATGATTTTACCTTTGCTTTTAATCCCACCTATTTTAGTTGTGGTTTCTGGTGTTTTCAGTATCAGTATGTATATGACACCAGAATATACAAATGCTTGGTCGGCAATGTTTATTCAAAGTGCATTGCTTTTTGGTTATTATTTACTTCCGTTTTCAATGGTAGTTGTATGCGTTATGATTGCTAACAGAGAAACAAAGAATAATGGTATATTAAAAATGCTTGCTTTGCCCATCAGTAAAGGAAAACTTGCATTGGCAAAGTTCTTTGTATTATTAAGTTTTTTAATGATTGAATTATTAATCTTTTTCAGTTCATTCATCATTGCAGGCATTATTGCTACTAAAATAATGAATGTGGCAGAAAATATTCCTGTTTTCTACTTACTCACATGGACATTAAAATTGTTTGCAACAATGATTCCAGCTATTGCTTGTATGTGGGCGATTACTGTACTATTTGAAAAACCACTATTGTCTATGGGATTAAATTTACTCTTAATAATTCCGGGGGTTTTAATTGCTAATACGCCTTTATGGTTAGTGTACCCTTATTGTTATAGTGGTTATGTCGTATCAGACGCATTACATACTGTAACAACGACGGGAACAGGAAGTACAATATCGCTATTTCCTTTTATACCGTGTGCTGTAATCATATCAGCCCTTGCACTATATGTTTCTATTAAATGCTTTGGACGAAAAGAAATGAGGTAATATAAAATGAAAAAAAATAAATTAAGTGTTATTACATTTATCATTTCGCTGTTACCATTTATCACGTTATTGATTTCTCTTTTTACAGAAGAAATTACAGGAGGACTTCAAACGGGATTGATTGTATTAAATGTAATCTCGATATTATCTGGTTTTGTTCTTTCGGTTTCGTTAGTAAAAAATCCCAAACGACGAGATGTATTTTCAATCGTCGCTTTATGTGTTAGTGCTTTTTTCGGTTTTCTTATGTTTGGTATTTTAGCTTTTGGCTTAATAGCCACTTTTATGTAAAAAATGTTTATGAAAAATATATAGATTAAAGGTTATTTGAAATATGATAGGTCTAAAAAAACGAGATATTAAAAAAGCTTTGAAAGCAGGTGCAAAGGCTGGCGGTGTTTCATTGGCTGATATACGGGCTGATATTGAAGCAACGATTGATGAAGCCATGAACAGCCCAGACCCAGAGGTGCAGGCAAATTTCAAAAAATATTTTGGTAATAAACGCCCTACCCCAGAAGAATATATTTACAAGATTACCAAAAAGACAAAGATTTGAAAAAAGGCTTGCTCCATACATATTGTATGATCTGCAAGCCTTAATCTATTTCAGAGGAAATTTAACAGTAAAAGTAGCACCTCCACCAGCAGTATCATTGATAGTTATTGTGCCGTTCAGCATTTGGGTTAATTCTTTGGCGATACTTAGTCCCAGTCCAAAATTTGATTTGTTCGTATGGGACTTGTCGCCACTATAAAAGCGGTCAAAAATATACTGCTTATCTTCATCAGAAATGCCTTGCCCGTGGTCTACCACAGAAAAAGCAATATTTTTTTCGGTGGCGATTACTTCTATCTCTATTAAAGAATTATTCTTGGAATGTTGAATGGCATTATCCATAAAGACACACAAGATTTGAAACAGTCTGTCTTTGTCAGTAAGCATGGCAGGATAACTTTCTTCGGATAAATGTAGTTTTAGTTCTAAATTCTGCTTCATGCAGACTGGTTCGTAGGTTTCATATAACGTAATGAGCAAGGTATCTACATTGATTGTGCTTTTATGCAATGTCCATGTTTTAGCGTCGGAAGAAGCCAAAAGCAACATATCTTTGACTAAACGGGATAACCGCATACATTCAAAATCTATGGTCTGTACGGCTTGCCTTGCCTGTTCGTTTAAGGGAACATTATCAAGAAGCATATCCGTGTTGGAAATCATAACAGCAAGTGGAGATTTTAATTCATGGGACGCTGTTGCAACAAAATCTTTTTGGCTTTGCAGTATTCGTTCCGTTGGAGCAAACGACTTTTTCAGCAGATAACGGGTTAGTATGATAACAACGATACAAGCCAAAAGCCAGATAAGAAGATATATCGGTAATGTCTTTTGTAAAATATCCGTCAAGCCAGCTGTCTGATAAAGAAAAGTCCCATGATATACGGTATCATTTGCTGTCATAATTGTAGCAGGAATAACAAAATAAGTATCGTGATGTTTTCCTTTTATTTCCAGAAAACCGCCTTGTGAAGTTGTGGTGCTTTCTGTTTGTGATAATGGCTGTGTAGAAATCTGTTTTTCTACATCATGCAACAACTTGTCCGCAGAAGTTGGAAATGGAAAATCACTTTGATAAACGGTATTCCCTTTTGTATCGCTAATCAAGGAAAAAATATGATAACTTTCTTCGTAGGCTTTGAGTGCTTTATCCATATCCGAAGAAGCACTTTCCACTTGATAAATCAGCAAGGTTGTCAATCTCTGAAATAAGGTGCTTTCGTTGATTTTCTCTGTATGAACTGTGTTCGCAACGACAAAGGAAATCACAAGGGTAATAATCAGCATAACAGAACTTGCAAACAGAATATGAAGTTTTCGGTATAAGTTATTTAACATGTTTCTTTCTCCAGTTTGTACCCTGCCCCGTAGACCGTTGTTATTTTACAGGAACTTTTTAACTCTTTTAGGCGTTTTCGCAGAAAAGAAATGTAACTGTCTACATTGCCAGTTTCTACCTCGGAAGAACTGCCCCAGATTTTAAGGATTAGCTGTTCACGGGAAAATAGTGTTTCTGGGTTCTGCATAAATACAAAAGTCAATTCGGTTTCCTTTGAAGTTAATAAAATAGAATTGACGGGTGTAGATAAGGTTCGGCTGTCTTTATCAAAAGTTAAATCTCCATATTGTAATTTAGACGATAACTGGATATTGGCAGGTCGCCTTGTCAATGCCCGAACCCTTGCAAGCAATTCTTTGATATGAAATGGTTTTACTAAATAATCATCAGCACCGCCGTCTAAACCCTCAACCCGATTGTCAAGGGTACTCATGGCAGTAATGATAAGGATAGGAATAGAAATTCCTTTTTTACGCATAGATTTTATGATTGTCAAACCGTCAATAATCGGTAACATACGGTCTACAATGGCGAGGTCATAAGCATAGTCTGTATTTAAGGCATACAGCATAGCAGTTTCCCCGTCATTGCAACAATCAACCATATAGTTTTCTTTTTCCAGAGAAATTTTTATATTTTTACATAACTCTAAATCATCTTCCAGAAGAAGTATTTTCATAATGTATCAATCCTTTTCTATATAAATTATAGACAGTATAACAGAAAAGTCTGTAAAAATCCTCTAAAAAATGATGATGATTTTCTTACTTTTTTACAGGATTTTTAGAATGGTTTGCTTTTACAATAGGGGCATATCGAACAAGAAAGGTGGAATACAAAAATGAAAAAGACAAACATCAGTAAATTCATAGCAGTTGGATTATGTATCTGTGCATTGACGGGGTGTGGTGCAAGTCCAGATGAGAAACCAGATACGTCTAATCCTATTGTCAATTCTAATACGAATGAAGAAAATGCAAATGGTTCTTCAGAAAATAAAGGAAACGACATATTAGATTCTGCTAATTTGATAGGAAGTGTTTTGGAATTTACAGACAATGGTTGCTTGGTAAATCAAGCAAAAGATATTGAGGGTGGAGCTGGGATAAAAATAGAAGCACCGGGAATGGAAAAAAAAGAGAATGCTGTTTCTGTAACCTATAACCCAGATTGTGAATTTGTCATTGCCACAGTAAATGCACAGTCTGGTGTTACAAATGTAACAACGGGTTCTATATCCGATGTAAAAAAACAATCTGAAGTATATCTTTATGGAGAATTTGCAGACACACTTCATTTCAATGCAACAAAGGTTGTCATAGCCCGTTGGGAATAGAGGTGTGAAGTATGAAGTTTTATCAACTTGGTTTTCGCTATTTACAGCGAAAAAAAGGAAAAACCATTCTTTTGTTGATTGTTTTGATACTTGTAAACAGTATGATTTTAGGTACAAGCATGATTTTAAGGACTACAAATGAGTCCAAACAAGCCATGCAGGAAAAGACAAATTCTAAGATTGTAGCTGAAATTACAAGTAAGGACAGCAAGATAACAGAGAATGAAGTAAACAAGATTGAAACGCTGGAAGATGTTTCAGCTATCAACCGTATCGGCAGGCAAGATGTATTTCCAGCTAGTTTTGCTCCCGTTACGCTCAATACTTCTACGAATGAGGAAAATTTGAAAATAGCGTTGCTCTCCTATGATGATTTGGAAAAGGACAGCCCTTTTTCAGAAATGCAGTACCGCTTAGCTTCTGGCGATTATATCAAGCGTGAGAAAAAGGGTGCTGTTATCAATGCGAACCTTGCAAATCAAAATGAGCTAAAAGTTGGAGATACGATTGAATTAAGTACAGAAAACGGAACAAAAGTATCTGTTCAGATTATTGGAATTTTCATGTCCGCAGGAAATGTGGAAAAAGACCAGCCAACAGAAACTACCGCAGTCAATCGAATAGAAAATCAAGTCTTTATTGACAACAGCACTTATAAAGAATTGTTCAAAGAAGCTGAATTTGAAAAACTCTGCGTTTATTCAAAAAGACCAGAAAAATTAGATGTGCTGGAAACCAGCCTGCAAAAAATATTCGGAAATGATGTAGCACTTAGCACGTCTGATACCCTTTATCAACAGATGTCTGCTCCATTAGAGCAAATCAGTAAGGTGGCAAATCTTATGCTGGTACTTACATTGGTAACTGGTACTGTTGTTGTTTCCCTGCTGTTATGTATGTGGATGCGGACAAGGCAAAAAGAGGTGGCAATCTTTATGAGCCTCGGCAAGACAAAAAGTGAAATTTTCCTGCAAACTTTATTAGAAGCAGGCAGTGTATTTACACTTTCGGTTTTAGGAGCAACAGCCATTGGTAAATTGTTCTCGGGCGTTTTGCAAAATGTCATTACTGGTTCAGAAACAGTAACAGAAAATCTGAAAGTGGTGTTGCAGATACAAGATATTGGAATGTTGTTCCTTTTAGGTGGTGCAGTTATTCTGGTGGCATTGTGCTGTTCCATTCTTCCGATATTACGAGCAAACCCAAAAGATATATTAGCGAAAATGGAGGGATAGTACATGAATTTTTTTGGATTGGCAAGGCGTTCTGTGTTCAGAAAGCCCATAAAAAGTATTCTCTTATTGTTGATTGTTTTTGCAATCAGTACCCTGCTTCTTGCAGGTGTGGCGAGCAAAAATGCCAGTATTGAGGTGCAGGACAAAACCAGACAAGCCATAGGTGCAGGCTTTCTTTTAGAAAGAAATGCAGAGTACCGAACAAAACGAGTTCGTGAATACTCAGAAAAGATTGGTAATGATAAGGAAGGTAGTTTTGGTGGCTACCATCAGGAAAAAGAGATTATCAATGGTGTGGAGACTTGGTCAGGCTGGACAACAAATGAATTTGAAAGCTTAGATATAAAAGACATTGAGAAACTGGCAAAAACAAAAGGAATTGCTGATTACAATATTACAACAGTAACAACTCCCGTAAACCCTGTAAATTTCAAAAGGATTGAAGATAAAGATGTAGACCAGAATGCAGATGTTGGCGGTGTAAGTTTAATTGGAAACAAAGATATGAAACTAGACAGAAATGTTTTATCTGGAAACCTGCATATCAAAGAGGGACGAATGATAACCCCAGAGGATAAAGATATGTGTGTCATTTCAGAGGAACTTGCAAATCAAAATAATCTGAAAATCGGCGATAAGATTTCTTTTAATGATTACCACGATACTGAAAATTCAAAGGTATCAGAAGCTGAGATTGTTGGAATTTATCAAGTGGATCAAAAGATGTCCCCACTTATGCAGGGAGATACTTACCGTTCGGAAAATGTAATATTTACAGATTTGAGATTTCCAGAAAAGGCAGAGGGTGAAACAAGTCCATTATATGAAAGAGCCTATTTCAAAGTAGAAGATGTGGAAGCTTACGACGAAGTAAAAGAAAATCTGCAAAAAGTAGACATCAACTGGGAGCAATATGATTTGATTGACAATAACGGAAATTCCGAAACCATGTCCTCAAACTTCAATGATTTAGCAAAAGTAAGCGAAATGATGATATTGGTAATCTCTGTTGCAAGTTTTGTTATCCTTGTTTTAGTATTTCTTTTCTGGTTGAAAAATCGGGTGCAGGAAGTCGGTATTTTCTTATCTCTCGGTGTTCCGAAATTTAGAATTATCGGACAAATTTGGAGCGAAGCGATTATGATTGCTGTTCTTTCCCTTATGTTATCCTTTGCTGTCGCTCCTGCCGTTTCCAAAGCAACTGCAAATTATCTGGTATCACAGCAGGTTCAGCAAATGCAGGAGGAAGAAAAGAATAATGAGGGAAAAGTATCCACAGAATACGTTGCACCAAAGCAGGACGTGCAGAGTATCAGCGTAGAGGTTACACCAGAAATGTATCTACTGGACGGTGTAAGTGTTCTTGTGTTGATAACGGCTTCTGTTCTGGTATCTGGAATTGTAATACTAAAGAGAAACCCGAAAGATATTTTATCGGAAATGAGTTAGGAGGACGACGAAAATGTTAGAAGTAAAGAATGTAAGCTATGCTTACAAAACAAAAAAAGATAAAACCATTTTGAATAATGTATCTGCTACTTTCGAGGAGGGTATTTTTTATACTATTGTCGGTCCGAGTGGTGCAGGAAAAACAACACTCTTATCGTTGTTAGCAGGCTTAGACACAGCGGTAAAAGGGACTGTCCTTTGCAATGGCGAGGACATTACAAAAAAAGGGCTGAATTACCACAGAAAGCATAATATCTCATTGGTATTTCAAAATTATAATCTGATTGATTATTTGACAACGGTTGAAAATGTCAAATTAGGTGGTAGTGGAAATGCTGAAAAATTATTGGAAGAAGTCGGCATTGGAAAAGAATACTGGCAGAGAAATGTATTGCAACTATCTGGTGGACAACAACAGCGTGTGGCGATTGCAAGAGCTTTAGCCAGCGACGCTCATGTACTTTTGGCAGATGAACCGACGGGAAATCTTGATGAAACTACCGCTGATGAAATCATTGCTTTGCTGAAAAAGACTGCACATGAATTAGGAAAATGTGTTGTTGTGGTTACACACAGTAAGCATTTGGCAGAAGAAGCCGACGAAATCTTAGAAATTAAAAACGGTGCAATTTCTTTTCTGTCTGAATAAACAAGAATAGTGCCGTAAAGGAGTTGTCATTATGGAATATTTTAGATATACCTCGACGCAATCAGTTTGAACCTAACGGCATTTTTATAACAACTGAATATAGCACAGTTTTAAAAGCTCGTACAGACTATATGTTTTGTGCGGGCTTTTTTCATGCCAGAAAAAAATTTTTTAAGTTTTTTTTGATTTTGGTTACGCTGTACCCCACTTTCAACGCGGTATATATGAAAAGGGGCAGACACCTCTTTTCGACTAGCGAAACGAGGTGAGGAAAATGAAACCGTCAGAACTACAAGAAAAAACCTGTCATCAATTCGATTGTGCTATTAAAACAGTTATACGTCATAGAGCGATTGACTTCTATCGAGCGATACGTCGTTCAGAGAAAAAAGAAATGCCATTCGCCGAAATTATGGACGACCTCTTAAATTCCATAGGTACAGAAGATACATATTCTACGGATTATGTTGCGGTATTTGAAGTCTGTGGAGAAAAAGTATCAATCGAAGATGAACAACTGGCTCGTGCATTGAAAGCTATTGAAGAACGAAAGCGTAATATCGTTTTACAGTATTTTTTCATTGGCGACACGGACACTTACATTGGGAAAATGCTTGACTGTTCCAGAGCGAATGTAACGAAGTGCAGAATACAAGCACTAGACAAGTTAAAGCAACTGATTGAGGAGGAAAAAGAAAAATGCCAAAAGAGCTGACACCGACTTTCACGGTTATTTCCAAAGCCTGCGACGGCGACGAAACAGCAATTTCAAAAATCTTGGAATTTTATGACCCATATATCAATCAGTGCTGTATGCGTCCGTTTTACGACGATAACAACAACTTACGTCTTGCGGTAGATTTGGAAATGAAAGGTTTTATCAAAGAAGCGATTATTCGTAAAATCTTAAACTTTGATATTAAACGCTTCTAATTCATATCGGGATTGATTATGCCCGTCTGGTCTTTGACAACTGAATAAAGCAGACAGATACGTTTGTGAGATAGCAAGCCACGGGGACTGTACGCCATGACCTTTCCAAAAGAAAGCGAGCGACCCACGCAGTGATCCGAGAGCGACTGTTGGAAAAGTCGTTTTGCCACGACCTATCCTCACAGAATAATGATACGTCCGCATGGTGCGGTTCTGCCCACAAGAATGGGAATAGTTGAGATACTAATGGAGCTTTCCAAAGCCGTCTGCCTGCTTGTAAAAAACGACACACAGTAAAGGGGGGTGCATAGATTATGAACAATACTGATGTGCCTATTTGGGAAAAATATACGCTGACGGTTGAAGAAGCGTCCAAATACTTCCGCATTGGCGAAAAGAAATTGCGTAAATTAGCCGAAGAAAATCTTGACGCTGGCTGGGTTATCGTGAACGGCAACCGTATTCAGATTAAGCGAAAACAATTTGAAAAAATCATAGATACATTGGACGAAA
>ERZ773114.2984-NODE-2984-length-14680-cov-88.010393_pt1 | contig 14680 bp, 10 predicted proteins | sample MGYA00580564_ERZ773114 | MGnify/ENA primary metagenome ERZ773114 (study PRJEB29015, sample SAMEA2737836) | human gut metagenome | biome: human gut; feature: human-associated habitat; material: faeces | place: China | collected 2012 ... | reverse complement strand
GGCAAACGCCCAACTTCTTGATTTTCAATCAAAGTCCAATTTAGAGCGAGTTATCTTCATTAACCTGTATTATTATCACACATCTGATGCCATACAGAATCTGACTCAGGTAGTGGATGACTTGTTCACCAAGTATTCTCCAAAGAATTGTCTTACCATTAATACTTTTGGTACAGATGCTAGTTATAATTTCTCATTTGGAAAATTCAATTTGTATTCAAGTGTATCTATGTTCTACGTTAAAGCAAAATCTTACGTTGACGAGCTGGATGACAAAGATTTGCGAAGTCTGAATACATCTTTTTCTGCCAATTTAAGTTACCGTTACAAAGTTTTGAACTTTTATGCGAACTATTATCATGTGCTTCCAGGAATAGAAGAATCCTTTCACACTGGAAACATCGATTGTGTCGGCTTAGGATGCAAGATTGATATTATTAAGAACAAACTTCTTTTGAATATACAAGCCCAAGACATCTTTAGTGGTACTAAGAGCAATAACAGAACTGAATATAAAGATTATGTCTTTAGAAACAGAATAAACAATGACAACACCTCATTCCGTGTGGGATTGACTTATAATTTCGGCAAGCAAAAAGCTAAAAAGGCAGATATAAACATCAGCAACAATGAAACTAATCGCTTGCCTGATATAAAGAAATAAGAAAATGAAAATTATACAAAGTTTTTGGACCGGCAACAAGAATAGTCTGACCGATAGTTATGGATGGCTTTTACCTATATTCAACTATCTGAGCTGGATTATTAGTTGTTATCAGTTACGACGTTATTATGATGATGTTACTTTGGTAACCGACAGTCAAGGATATGATGTTCTTATCAACAAATTGCACTTGCCATATACGGATGTAATCGTATCTCTTGACTGTCTGAATCATTATAATCCGAACTTGTGGGCATTGGCAAAAATTAAGGCCTACCAGTCTATAAAGGAACCATTTATCCATGTTGATGGCGATGTTTTCATTTGGACAAAAATTGATGAAAGCCTAAGGGATCATGAACTCATTGTCCAGAATGAAGAAACTACAACTGACTATTATGGAAAGATGTGGCGTGATATCCGTCATGCTATCAGCTATATGCCAGAGGAAATGAAACGATATGACCTTCATATTGATAACAAAGCTTATAATATGGGCATTTTTGGAGGTACAGATATTGATTTTATTCAGCGATATACCTATAAGGCATTTGATTTTTCTATAAAATAACGCCTAAAAAGGCAAAAAATAGCAAAATAGAGCATTTGTTTTGAGTTTCAAGTGGTTGTGGCAGTCGTTGACTTTAGTTGGCAGTGACAAGGAAATGAGGAAAAAGCAGATTAGAGAAGTAGAAACGCTTTCAAATCATTACCCAATGGAAACGCCCTAATAAGCATTTTTAACGGTGACGGTTCATATTTCCCCATTCTGCGTAAGTTTTGGTTTTGCCATGCAACTCTCATAGTTTAATTTTGCACCGAACAAAAAAGTAAGGATTATGAGATGCACTTTCAAGACAGTCTTCTATGTAAATGGAAGCAAGGAGAGAAACGGTATTGTCCCTATTATGGGGCGAGTGACAATCAACGGAACTATCGCACAGTTCAGTTGCAAGCAGAACGTTACCAAGGCTATCTGGGATGCCAAGGGCAACAGAGCCATAGGTAAGAGTAAGGAAGCCAAGGAGGTGAACTTCGTGCTTGACAACATCAAGGCGCAAATCGCCAAGCATTACCAACGTCTTTCCGACCGTGAGGCGTTCGTTACCGCTGAAATGGTGAGAAATGCCTACCAAGGCATTGGCACGGAGTACGAGACTTTGCTCAGAGCTTTTGACAAGGAGAACGCCGCCTTTGCCAAGCGTGTCGGCAAGGACAGGGCAAAGACTACTTACAACAAGTACCTAACGGTGAGAAAGTATGTTGCCGAGTTCATCAAGTATCAGTACAAGCGCAGCGACATGTCCATGAATGAACTTACCGAGGAGTTCATCCGTGACTATTGTCTGTACTTGAAGAATGTGGTAGGACTTACGCAGTCCTCCATTTGGATTTACTCCATTCCGCTGAAACATATCGTTACGACCGCACACTACAATGGCAAGATACCGAGAAATCCATTTGCCATGTACCATGTTGACCCAGACCACAAGGAACGTGAGTTCTTGACATTGGACGAGCTAACCGCCATGACTGAGATAAAGTTGGAAGACCCAAACATGGCTTTTGCGAGAGACCTTTTCATTTTTGGTTGTTGGACAGGTATCTCTTTCATAGACATCAAGAACTTGACGGAGGACAACATCTGTATAGTTAATGGTGCTCCTTGGATTGTGTCGAAGCGTCAGAAGACAGGTGTACCATTCCAAATCAAGCTGATGGATATACCTATACAGATTATTGAGAGATACAAATCATTCAGAAAAGACTGTCACTTATTCCATATTGGTGACCATGGAACTATCAATAAGCATATCAAGCGAGTTGCTGCAATGTGTGGTATCAAAAAGCAAGTTTCGTTCCACGTATCTCGTCATAGTTGGGCAGTTTTGGCTTTAGAATATGGTATGCCGATAGAGAGCGTGAGCAAGATTCTCGGTCACACGAACATCACCACGACACAGATATACGCCAAGGTGACAAGCAACAAACTTGACCATGACATATCTGTTTTTGAAAGTCGAATCAAGGGGCATCTGCCTGTAATAGGAGGAATGGTATGAAAAGGACAATTATCACTATGGACGGAAATGGGACACTTTCCATTCCGTCCAACTTAGAGAACTTGTGGATGAGTGAAGGCGAGTTGGTGAATATATTTCATGCCACAGCTCCCAAACTCAACTCTGTGATACGAGCCATATATAAGGAAGGTATGCTGTCTATGTCAGAAGTTCAACGCAAGGACGAAACTTTCGTTGGTGTTTGGCAAACGCTGTATAGTTTTCCGATGATAGTTGTCATTTCCTTTCGTCTCCACTCTTTTGGTGCAGCACAATTTCGTGATGCAATCGTCAATAGATTGTACGGAGCAAAAGAGAAAACAACCATTGTCCTGCAACTCTACAGAGGGACGAATGCCTTTTGCTGAAAATGGTCGCATATTTGTTGCTTCAGTTGTTCACTGTCGTATTGGCTTGTTGACGTACTGATTCACTGTCGTATAGAAATGCACTTGTAATGTGATAAGGAAGTATCCATGCAAAGAAACGTGTAAGCATATCTATATTGATGTTATACGTTTTACATGTTTATCGTATGACATATAAAACATATGGCATACAGGACTACATATTTGTTCTTCCCGAGGAATGATTTTCTATGCCCCCATTCTTCGGGAGTTTATTTGTTTCATCCTTTGGACATAACGAAAACGAGCCGTTCCTTGGAGGCTTTGCGCCTCCAGCCACTTGGGCGAACCACCGCAGTGTTTTCAATGGTATTAGATTTATTCTTTCCAAAACATTGTGTCCACAAAGACACAGCAAGGTATGTTTCGAGTTACTCGAAACCTTTTGGGTTACTCCCAAAGACCTTGCCATAAATGGATGTATTTCTCTCCAAAGTTGAGAAATAATAAAAACTTTATTTTATAACACCTGTTTTGTTAGGTTTACATTGTTAATTTAACAGAGCAAACACACTCTCTTCCCCTCAGTTGATAATTATACGTGAAGGTGTTGACGGAATTATAGATAGTATATGCATATTGTCGTTGATTCAGAATGTTCCTGACGTCAAGAGAAATCTTAATGGCTTTCTTCCTATATGCCAATCCCATATCCAACAAGCTCATGGTCTTTGTCACATCTTTCGTCAATTCATTCTTTACAATGTCAGCAGAAGTGTCGAATGTAAAGCCATCGAATGGCATGAGTTTCAATGACACTTTGTGTTGTTGGCTCAGATAGCTGTTGTTCTGATACTTCGTGGAAAGATAAGTTTTGGCAAACATTCCGTTATAAGCCAACTCCACATACTTGCAAGGCTGTGAAGTCAGATATGGGGAGAATGCCCAACTCTTCCATGTGTATTTCTGTTGATTGTCGTTCTGCAAAGTCGTTTGTCGCTTCCATTGGTAGCCACCATTCAAGGAAATCTTTGTCTTGATGGGTTCTATAAATTTAGTGACACCAACTTGCCCCATAAAACTTCTACCTGTATTTGGGGCATATATCTTCGACATCGTGATGAGAGTAGAACTTGCATCTTGACTCATCAGTAAGTTGTTCTTTTCCTGATTATATAGAAAGTCTGCATTGAAGAACCACATTTTCAGTGGTATCTTATAGTCGTAATGCAATGAGGCGTTCAAACTCTTGTTGTCCGCCAAGATACCAGAGCCAACCTTCAGCGAGGTGTCATTGAATCTGACGGGTGTTTTCAAGAAATCCAAAATGTCCCCAAAGGTGCGAGCATAGAATATGTTGGTGCGAAGTACCGAGCGAGAAGTTACCTTATAGTTGCAATATACGCTAGGACAAACAGAATAATACCAAGAACCAGACGATGCGCTTTCCAAGTTGGCCTTATGGATTATATAGTCTATGCGCATAGGTATTTCCAATCGGAAGACATATTTATATTGAGGATGTGAGTACTCATATTGTGGTACCAGAGCCATTCTGAGATTCTGCATATTCACATCATTACTCTCGTCTGTAGGGTGCAGGCTTGTTTGCACCTTATCCATATAATAATTCAGCAATATTGGTAAATAAATACGAGAATAGAGATGCTTCTTAGACATTGAGAGAGTATTCTCTGTACGAAAACTTCTTCCATTGGCATTTTGTACCACATTATCGGTAGTTTCCTTGTTAAGAGTTATCTTTCCCATAGGAGAACCTTGATACGACATGATAGACGTAACCGCCCAACACAAATCCTTGTGATGCCACAAGGCAGAGAACTTGTTGTTCACATAAAACTCTCTCATGGTCTGCTTCTGGTTAAAGAGAGAACCGTTCTCTTTAGTAGGCAATTCTGATGTCAGAAAAGAACCTGTGCTCGACAGTGTGTTGTTAAGATAAGTCTTTTCTGAGTTGTCCTTGTATTCCAACTGGATGCTTGGGCGATGTATGGTTGATAGGGGAGAATACTCTTGGGCGATAATGACATTGTTATCCGCATCCGAATAACTTCTCGTCAAGCTATAGTCGTACTGACTTTTGGCATAGCTATACCCGATATTACCTTTTAGGGTAACATCCTTTCTTATCTTTCTCAATATGTTGAATGACAATAATCTATCTGTTGGTGAGGCATATCTGTCAACTTCAATAGGAGGAGTGGAAGCGGAAATGTTCTCTAATAAATTAGACAACGTAGATAATGTCTCTTTGTTGTCAAAGTGATTCGTCCCATCAGTCAATGCAAACTGATTGATATTGCCTGCTTTTAGCGAAGCCAACATTTGAAAGTTGGATTTGAAGAGCATACCGGCACCATTGATTTCATATAAGGTGTGTTTGCCTGCCCCTAATGACACTCCATAAGAGCCTACAGGCTTAAACTTTGCCTTGTTGCTCATGTTCACATTGATAGCCACGTTGTCTGAGAATACATCTTTGTTGGCTTTTACGGCTTGGTGGTTACTCAACACTTGGACTGAGTTGACAAAAGAAGCGGGTATATTGGTAGTAGCAATATTGTATCGTCCACCCAACAAATCCATGCCATTGATATAGAAGTTAGAAATCTCCTTGCCCAGATATTTGATAGAACCTTTGTCGCCTACTTCAATGCCAGGGAGTTTCTTCATGGCATCTTTCAGCGTATAGTCATTCTTTCCGATATACGAGGCTAAGTTGTATGACAAAGTATCCCCTCGTTGGTAGATGGCTGGAGCTTTTACAACAACCTCTTTTAGGTCTGTGGTCTTTTCCTTTAGATTGAAGTTGCACTCTTGTGAGACATTCTTGATTTCTCTTTTGGTTTTCTCGTATCCGATGGCTTCGGCAGTGACGATTAGCTGCTTGGCATCTGACTTTAGTGTTATCTTATAAGTTCCATTTTCTGATGTTCTCGCAAAGCCAAGAGTAGCCTTATCGACATTTACTCTTACGATGACACCTTCCAAAGCCGTGCCAATGGTGTCACGCACTATTCCTGTAACTACACTTTGGGCAAAAGTGCAGTTACAGAGACAAGCTAACATCATCAAAATTAAAAATCTTCTCATATTTATCAATCTCTTTGTTTACTTCAATTCGAGAGGAACATATCCATTAGGGCGCACTCTCAGTACCACACCATTGACCAAGGCACTATGCCCACCATCCTCATATTTCTGAATAGTCATCTCGCTGATGGATTCTGCAGGAATGTTGCCCATAGGATTTTGCTCAAACTTATTCTTCGCCTTGACAAACTGTTCCCTCGAAGTCTTGATGGTATTGGTGTAAGGCTTGAAGTTCATAGGGGTGCTTGATTTACGGAAAGTTATAGCATTGAACTTATGTATGCCTTCTGAATCCTTTGCTGCCAATACCAAGCCTGGCAAACCACAAAGTTTCCATGGTCCAAAGGATGCTGGTATCTCCGTAGAATACCAAACAGTCCAAGTTCTTCCACCATATTCTCCAACAGCTTTCTGACAGGTGTAACCACAGATAGTGTCAATGCCCTCGCTCAGATTCCAATTTATGGGATTGGCACTTTCCGTATAGCTGTAGTAGTTTGGCGTGATTACGCTATAAACGGTCAGTTTGCCCTTAGGCACATTTTGAGAGACTGATTGGTCGAAAAGCAAATCATTTCTCTTTTCCCGTGTCTTGAACTTTTGAATCTCTGATTCTGGCGCTTTGCAAGCAATGGCTGAGTCTGCTTGAAACGCAGTGTAATCAGAGAACATAGCTGTGTTTCTGCCAATTTGAAGAATGGTAGAAGTGACATCAGAAGAGCCTTTGTCATTCTTCATTTGGTACTCGTAGATGCATTCGTATTCATCTACGGAAGAGGAACTCGTTTTCTGCCCGTATGTCTCTGATGTTAGGCAGATGGCGGTTATCAATAAAACAATCTTTTTCATATCCTTTGTCTTTATTGTTGATACTAATGTTATTTCTCTTGGCTTACTGGGCAATTCATAAATGCGGAAGAGTCAACTTTGGGATTAGAATTATACTTCACGAATAAAAGTGACTCGCAGTTTACAAATGCTCTATATCCGATTTTCTGCAAAGATGCAGGGAGATTGATGCCTTTAAGGTTAATGCATCGGGCAAAGGCAAAATCGGAGATCTCTCTCAAATTGTTCGGAAAGACTATGCGTTCCAAGTTCTTGCAACCAGAAAATGCACGGTCGTTAATTACTTCTAGTTGATTCTTGAATACAAGGGTCTTTATGCCTTCGCAACCAGTGAAAGCCAGTCTTCCTATTTTGTTCACATGCTCAGGTATCACGGATATGCAGACCTTATTACAATCCCAAAATGTCCATTCACCGATTTCTTGCAAACTGTCCGGCAAGACGCTAAGCTCTAATTGATGGTCCATATTGAATGCACTATTGCCGATATACCTCACTGTGTTTGGCATCTTTACGGTTTGAAGATTCTCACAAGTATTGAAAGCTCGTTTTTCTATAATCAGCAAATTGTCGGGAAGGATGACTTGCTTGATGTACTTATTCATTTCAAAAGCCATTTCTCCTATTACTTTTACATCCTTAAGCTCTTGGATGTTATTAAAATCCACAACAGAGTCTTTTCCTTCCCATTTCACAAGGCGAGTTCCATATTGTGAATCTTCTACCGTAAAATGGCTCTTTCCTTTTGCCAATGAAAGTGTTGGTAACCAACAAAGGCATAGCAGAAATAGTACAGCAACAGAAATCTTACTTTTTATCATAATCTTCTATTTTTAGTGTTCTTTATATTCAAAGACGAAAGAATGATAAAAGGGTAAACTACTTTTTCCAATATTTTTCAGCCATAGGCTGCAACCTTTCCTTTATTACTTCCATAACCGTCTTGAAATCAAGAGTTTCTTTCCATTGAATCTTTTTCAGAAATGCTTTCCAGCGAACTATACGTGCTGCGTCTGTCGCAAAACTTTCTGTAAACAACTGCAATTCGGGATTGTATGTAAGCCCTCTATTATCGAAAGTCGCCTTAATCGCATCATATAATGTGTCATCAGACAAGTCTCTCTTTGTCAGGAGTTGATAACAGTCGAAGAAATCTTTCATGCGACTGTTGAGCACATCTCGGTCTATCATCGTATGGAATTTCTCGGCAACAACAGTCTCCAAGGAATATGCCTGTATGTTCACGGATGGAATGTCAGGCAAAAGCAATGGAAAGTCAATAGTTGTTGGATATGGAGTTACAACATCACCAAAGCCAATGTCAACAGACATGTTGTAAGCGATAGTATCCATGTGGGCCGTAAAGTAAAATCTTGTGCCAGGATACTTCTTTTCAACAGTTATAGGCTCCAACTTAATGCTGTTAACATCAAACGATACTCCATCCTCATCGCATACAATGCCCAAAATTTCCTGGAACACGTGCGTAAGGAAATCCCTATCACGGCTAATTCTATCTGCCATGAAATCAACATCTACTGTAGGACGTGTCTCAAGTCCGTTCATAGCATAAAGCAAAGAGCCACCTTTCAGCAAAAAATTGTCCTTATATTGGCTTACAGATACTCTGTAAAGCAACCTCTCGTTGAAATATCTTGCCAAGAGATACATATATTTATAGCCTGTCTCATTCATCAGATTGAGCAAGCGGGTCTTAACAGACTTACCGTAGTTTTTCTTTCCCATTTTATTCTATTGCTATTTCAAGATAATTTTTTAATGTGTTGGATACTCTGAGGCGTTTGGCATAATCTTGCAAACGAGTGAGATTGCGGTTTGGCTTTTTCAGATAGGAGCGTATCACTTCAGCACAAATATCTAACCCCAATTTATTCCTGTATTTTACAGCATCGCAAACACTTCGCTCCATATCGGTAATACGAACATGATACCCTGAAATTTCTGCATCCATAATGCCGAACTCCAAGTTCTCCTTCTTCCAATAATACAGCTCTATCGGAAGCGTATCTGGTATCACCACCTTCCGCTTGTTGGCGATGGCTATACAAAAAGCAGGTGGAACAGTTGTCGAAAGCTGATGGTAAGCCCACGCATTGTACAGGCATACAATACCATTAGGTACAATCCGTTCCACATCAATCATTGTATTAAGCAAAGCATCGGGAACGGCATATACGCCATGACGCAACTTTATCAAGTCGCCACGCTCCTTAGCTCTCAACAGTCGTTTATACTCTGACAGATGAGATATATCAGTAGTGGAGATAGTGCCACCAAGTGCTGCTACTTTGCAAACTATATTGTTCATTTCACCTCTTATTAAATGTCATTACAGCTGCAAAAATACAATAAATTTCGAGAATACGGTAAGATTCTACGGATAATTTCATAAAATACCGCACATTTTTGCATATTTTCAGAGTCCTAATTATATTTGAGATGATAATAAACTCTAAAAAACATGCAACAATGCAGTATTCTAAATTTAAAATTGTATCTTTGCCCCAAGATGAAAAGAGTTGTTTGACAAGCAAACGTATGCAAATTGTAGAAATTAGAACCGTTGCTAAATCATTACCTCCATTGAGGTAAAAAACTCATAAATCGCTCATTCTAAGCTATTCGGCAGATTTTAGCGTAATTTTTTTGTAAAATTCGCCAATTAAAAAAATATGATTATCTTTGCATTATATTTTATAAGGTATGGAAACAGTAAATAGAATACTTCAAGAGAAGATTACAGCACGAATCGCGCCCAATAAAGCAGTACTGATTTTTGGTGCTCGCCGTGTTGGTAAAACGGTAATGATGCGTAAAATTGTGGACAACTATTCAGGTAGGACGATGATGCTCAACGGCGAAGACTACGACACATTAGCACTATTGGAGAATCGCTCAATAGCCAATTATCGGCATTTATTGGATGGTATTGATTTGCTGGCTATTGATGAGGCACAGAACATACCACAAATCGGTAGTATTCTGAAGTTGATAGTTGATGAAATACCGGGAATAAGTGTCTTGGCAAGTGGTTCTTCGTCATTCGATTTGCTGAATAAGACTGGTGAACCGTTGGTCGGCCGCAGTACGCAATTTCTCCTTACACCATTCTCGCAACGGGAAATCGCACAGACGGAAACGGCACTTGAAACCCGCCAGAACCTCGAAGCGCGCTTGATTTACGGTTCCTATCCCGAAGTAGTAATGATGGAGAACTATGAACGTAAAACAGACTACCTACGTGATATTGTCGGTGCATACCTGCTTAAAGATATCTTAGCAATTGACGGCTTAAAAAATTCGAGCAAGATGCGCGATCTACTGCGATTGATAGCTTTTCAGTTGGGCAGCGAAGTTTCTTACGAAGAGTTAGGTAAACAACTCGGCATGAGCAAGACGACCGTTGAAAAATACCTCGACCTATTGGAAAAGGTCTTCGTTATCTATCGTCTGGGGGCTTATTCGCGTAACCTACGCAAGGAGGTTACAAAAGCTGGCAAGTGGTACTTCTACGACAACGGCATTCGCAATGCCATTATCGGGGCTTTCTCACCGCTGGCCATTCGGCAGGATGTCGGTGCGCTGTGGGAGAACTACATCATCGGAGAGCGGCGCAAAGCGAACTTCAATGAGGGACTGCACAGGGAGTTCTATTTCTGGCGCACCTACGACAAACAGGAAATCGACCTGATTGAGGAGAGTGCCGACAGTCTTACCGCCTTGGAGTTCAAGTGGGGAAATAAAATGCCGGCCGCACCGAAAGCCTTCCAAGAAGCCTATCCCTATGCCGAGTTTCATGTGGTAAATCGGGAGAATTATTTGGAGTTCGTATAATCAATAAATTACGTATATGGAAACAAAACTACAATCCAAACAGCAATATCCGCGGTTTATCCAAAATAAACCGTGTGGTATTGACAAATTCGATGGAGGTTCGCAAGAAAGGTTGGCAAAAACTATTGCTCGCCATTTTTGTCAGAATGATTCATTGGATGAGGAATGTACTTTACCTCGAATTATCGGCATCGAAGGTATTTGGGGATCTGGAAAATCCAACGTGGTTAAAATGTTGGAACGTGAATTATCAGACGACTATTACTTTTTTGAGTATGACGCATGGGGACATCAAGAGGACTTGCAACGCCGCTCTATATTGGAATTGCTTACAAGCAAACTTATTGATGATGGTATCCTATCTGGAAATGCAACAATAAAAGTCAAAGGTGGAGGTACGAAAACCGTATCATGGTCTGAAAAGCTGAAATATTTATTAGCCCGTAAAACGGAGACCGTAACCGAAAAATATCCCCTTATCAGTAATGGTATGGTTGCGGCATTTTTGGTTGCAGTTTTAACTCCGATATTTACATTTATTGCGTATGCAGTAAAACCTACACCCACAACATGGTGGTTTTCTTTATTGTCTATTATCATAGCTGCACTGCCAGTTCTTATTGCATTGTGCGTTTGGAAATGGGCATATAGCAAAGATCATAAATATGGATGGAGTTATATGTTAGCTATTTATCAAGATAAAGTCGAAAAGGACGTTTGCTATGAGACTTTGAGCGAAGACGAACCAACGGTTTACGAGTTCAAAACATGGATGCAAGACATTTCTGATTTTATCAAGGAAAAAGGACAACGTAAATTAGTCCTTGTTTTTGACAACATGGATCGTCTCCCCGCTGAAAAAGTAAAAGAATTATGGTCTTCTATCCATACGTTCTTCGCCGATAGCGGTTTTGAAAATGTTTGGGCTGTTATTCCTTTCGATGAAACACATTTAGCTTGTGCATTCGGAGATGAGACCGACGAACAAACGAAACAACTGACCAAGTATTTTATCAATAAAACTTTCCCTATTGTTTATCGTGTTGCTCCTCCTGTTATTACCGACTATCGAAGTATATTCAACAAACTGTTTGTTGAAGCATTTGGAGAAACAGAAAATGAAGCGAAAGAAACTATAAATCGGATATTCAGATTGGTAAATCCTAATGCCAATGTTAGGGAAATTATATCATATATCAATGAGATGGTCGCTCTTAAACAAGAGTGGTGTAACGAAATTTTGATGATAAACATAGCATTGTTCTGTTTGAAGAAGACGGATATTCTGGCAAATCCAGTAGAACAAATATTGTCCGGCGACTATCTGAATGGCATTCAAACAATAATTAACAATGATCTGCAAACACAACGCGAAATTGCAGCTTTGGTATATGGTGTCGATGTTGAAGATGCTCGACAAATTCCATTGAAAAAATATATTGAAGGCTGCATCAACGGAGAAGAAGACCACGACATAAATCAATATGCAGAGACTAATAAACAATTTGACACTGTATTAGAAGAAGTTATACAATGTATGGACAATGCGCTTATCGATAAGATTATACATTGTTTGCATAAATTAACTCGAAAGAGCGATGTTATTCTGCGTGTATGGCAAAGAATAGCACAATTGAAATTAAAAGAATCCATAGAGAAGCAGGTGTTCCCTGTCGAATACCAAGAACTGCTGTTGCATTTAGACACGGAAAGCCAAAACCATGTGATTGCTCAATTATATAAGAAGATAGTTCGGTTCAATGACTTCAATGGCGGCGACTATTTCAAAACGTTAGATGCAATAGACAGGTTTATTGCGCAAAATAAGTTGGCGTGCGATTTTACGTCATTGATTGAAGCAAAAACAGTCAAGCCAAATACATTTATCGATTATATTCAAGCTGCAAATGCAACAGATGCTGCCTATCGGGATAACGCGACAACTAAAGCATATAAATATTATCAAGTAGCAACAAATTCGGAGGCGCTCGATAATTATTTGGCAAACTTACTACCCGATAATTTCGACCATGCAGATATTGTAAAAACGTTAAAAGATAATTCTACCTATACGTTTCCAACGCTTTTGCAAGCGATCACGAATTGCATTGATGAACAGAATGTAAATAAAGATAATATAGGGGCTATATTTACAACCTATCGTTTATTGGCATCTGACGAAGAAAGACCTTTACCTGTAACGTTAGATTCAACCTACATAAATCAGTTGCATTCTGAATTAGAAACTGATGGCCGAAACATTAAAGAGTCTGGATATTACGATTTAGTCGCCATGCAATTGGCACATGGTCATTCCGTTTCCTTAATAGAGGGTGGAGATATAAAATATGTTGCAGAACTCATGGACTATTATGTGGATCATGGAGACTTATTAGTAAATAGTGTGGGATGGAATATACCGCTATTAAATGAAACACTACAATACATGGTAAATCATAAACTTGGCTATAAATTATTGCTCTCAGACATATTGCCCCAATTTGAAGATATTAAGAACAGAATAGGTGTAACGGATGAGGTATTTATCGAGCATTTAGCAGAGTGGAATACCGATTTGGATAAGTATATCACTAAGAACAATATTAAAGATGTAATTCCTGACGCATCTTTTTACGATTTGACCACTAAAATAAGCAATGTCCTGACCGATCATATCAATAAAATAGCGTTCGAAGCGTTGTCTGAAATAAGTGTTGATACATTATACGCCCAAAGAACAGCACATACATCATATTATTGGTTTGTCGCAATAAAACATTTACTGGCTAAAATCAAATCCTTGCCAGATAACTTGACTGAATTTGGCAAAAAGATTCTGATGGATATTGCTTCTGGAACTCAAAGTTTGAATCCTTTCCCTAATTGTTTCAAGAATATAGTTGAAAGATTGGATAAACGAAAAATTAAATCGACAGTTACCGATATAAGAAATGATTTCTGCATCGGTAAAAAGACTATCAATGCAATAAAGTTTCAATTTTTCGAAACATGGCTTAGATCGCATGGTAATTTGAAAAGTCAAGCTGGAGACGTTATTGATAAAATAGTGAAACCTGTAATTTCCGATGGGGCATGCCGTTCATTGATTCTGCAAAACAAAGATTTTTATATGGATTTAATAAATACAGCAGGGGATGATGCTTATGAATTGAAAAAGAGTCTCCGAAACCTCATACAAAAAGATTCAGATCCGCAATTGGTTAAATTTGTCAATTCGATAGATTCAGTACCTGAGGTTGAAACCGCGTAAGTATTTGTCTAACAAGTCCGAATTTTACGATTTTACCCGTCAGAACTGAAGTGCCCCCCAAAAAAATTGTATCCAACTTTTGGGGGTCACTTCAAACTTCGATAGGGATAATTTTCAATTTTGGGGACTTGTTAGACAGTCTCATTATCTGGTAGCAGTTTACACAGCACCGGATCGTTTTTGATACGCTCCAGTTCCTCCTGCACAATCTGCTTCACCTCTTCCTTGATGCGCCGGTAGTTCGCCTGCACCGTTTCCTTCATGCGGTCGTTGCCGTCCTCGTCCGTGAAGTTTGTAATGACGGGAATTTTCTTGTAGGCACTTTCTTCCCGTTTCACCTTTTCGGCATCCACCACAATCTCGCAATGAAAAATCTTCTGCTCGATACGCTCGTTGAAGTTGTCGGATACAGAACCGACAAACATTCCCTGCGTAAGCCCGGAAATCTTACTCGGTGGAATGAGCGCGTCCATCTGCGTGTTGATGGAGGTGGAAACATCCTGCCGGTTGATGGAGA
>ERZ773114.2983-NODE-2983-length-14689-cov-20.399276_pt1 | contig 14689 bp, 7 predicted proteins | sample MGYA00580564_ERZ773114 | MGnify/ENA primary metagenome ERZ773114 (study PRJEB29015, sample SAMEA2737836) | human gut metagenome | biome: human gut; feature: human-associated habitat; material: faeces | place: China | collected 2012 ... | reverse complement strand
GCCGCGATGGGGTCCGGCTGGGGCGCGGCGGCGGGTATTATGACCGATTTCTGGCACACTATAAGGGAGCGGGGCTGCTGCTCTGCCCCGAGGCCCTGCTGCTGGACGAGCTGCCCTGCGACGACTGGGACGCACGCTTTGCGCCCGAGAATATTCTGACTGAGAAAGGAATTTTACGATGAAAAAGCTGCTTTTTGCAACAGCCCTGCTGACCGCCCTGTTCCTGTCTGCCTGCGGCAGCCAAAAGGCTGACAGCAACGATCTTGCGAACCAACCTGCCACAAGACCCGAGGAAGGCGCGGAGCTGGACCCGGAGTTCAGCGTTGACGGCGAGGATACCGGTGAGACCGCCGAGCCGCAGCCGGACGCGGAGCTGAGCGAGATGGTGGATGCTATTTATAACGTCCAGCCGGTTGACCTGATGGGCATGGAGACGGCGGCTATCGACCTGACCGACGAGAGCTGGTACGGCTATCTGGCGGGGCTGACCGCGGACAATGTGGACAAGGTGGATGCCGCAGTAGTCAGCGAGCCGATGACCGGAAGCCAGGCGTACAGCCTGGTGCTGCTGCGCCTAAAGGACAAGGCCGATGCCCGCGAGATCGCCGATTCGATGGAGGAAAACATCAGTATGCGCAAGTGGGTCTGCGTGGAGGCAGATAAGGCCCGCGTGGTCAGCTTTGATGATAAGCTGCTGTATGTCATGGCAGACAGTGAGCTGGTCGATGCCGATCTGGTGGCGGATGCTGCCGCAAAGGCCTTTAATGCGACATTCGATGTCGATGATTCCCTCGTCAATGAGGACGAGAGCGAGCTGCCGCCGGAGCTGCTGACCGCCCCGGCTGTGGCAGACTGAGCAATACAAAAAAATAAAGAGCCGTGCCCTTTGTGGGGCACGGCTCTTGTTGATTACGGGCGGAATCAAGCCTTGGCGGCCTTGATCTCCTTGATGAGCTCGGGAACGACCTTGTACAGATCGCCGACGATGCCGTAGGTGCAGTAGTTGAAGATTGCCGCCTCGGGATCGGTGTTCACGGCGACGACCACGTCTGCATCCGAGAAGCCCGTGACGTGATTGACCGCGCCCGACACACCGAACGACAGCAGCAGCTTCGGCTTGACTACGGCGCCGGACTGCCCGATGACGAGCTTGAACGGCAGCACGCCGCGGTCGAACACCGGGCGCGTGCAGGCGAGCTTGCCGCCAAGGCGCTCGGCCAGACGGCGGTAGCGCGGCAGGGCGTCCGCCCCCTTGATCGCGTTGCCGACGCAGACGATCACGTCCGCATCCGCGATGTTCAGGCTCTCGTCGAGATCGTCGGCGCGGAAGTCAAGGATCTCGGTGCGGATGTCCGCGACCGGGAAGTCGATGTGCTCCTCGATCACCTCGTGCGCACGTGCGCCGCAGGGGACGCATTTGAACGTGCCTGGGCGGATGGTGCCGACCTGCGGGCGCGCGACCGGCACGGTGATGACGGCCATCATCTTGCCGCCGACGGCGGGCTCAACGAACTCGATGTCCGTCGTCTTGGGATCCCAGACAAGCTCGGTCGCGTCCGAGGTGCAGCCGGTGCCGAGACGCGCGGCGAAGCGCGGTGCAAAATCGCGCCCGTTGATCGTGCCGCCGACCATGACCGCCGTGGGCCGGTATTTCCGGCACAGGACGGTGAAGAGGTTGGTGTACGCATCGTTATTAAAGTAGTCATAGCCCGTGCCGGTTACGTGGATGATTTTGTCCACGCCGCAGTCGAGCACGCGCTGCAGCTCGCCGTCCGAGATGCTGCCGACGATGACCGCAACGAGTTTCTCGCCGCTCGCGTCGCAGAGCCTGCGCGTTTCCGAGCACAGCTCGAGCGAGACCGGCAGCACGCTGTCGCCGTCGCGCTCGATGAAGACCCACATATCTTTATAATCTGTTTTATTCACTGCCTGCACCTCCTCAAAGCACATCCGCGATCAGGCCGAAGAGCCGATCCACGTTCTTTTCCGTGCTGCCTTCGTCGATCATGCTGCCCTTCGCGCCGACCTCCGGCGGATAGGTGCGCGGCACCTTCGTGGGGGAGCCGGGGTCGCCGATCTGCGCGGGGTCGAGCCCCGGGATGGTGGCCGCGCTGTAGACCGCGATATCCGTGGTGCGCGAGGCCTTCCAGCGCTTCAGGTTCGGGATGCGGGGGCGGAAGTTCGCCTTTTCGACCGTGAGCAGGCAGGGATACTTGGCGCGCAGCACCTCCGTGCCGCGCTCGAGGTCGCGCTCGGCCGTGATGGTGTGCGCGGTCGTGTCCACCTCGACGATCTTCGCCGTCGAGGAGATCTGGCTGGCACCGAAGCGCTCGGCCAGCTGCGAGCCCATCTGCCCGGTCGCGCCGTCGAGCGACTCCTTGCCGCAGAAGATGAGGTCAAAATCGCCGAGCTGCTTTGCCGCGCTCGCGATGACGTAGCTCGTGGCGAGGGTATCGGCGTTGGCAAACGCGCGGTCGGACAGCAGCACGGCGCGGTCCGCGCCCGCGGCGAGGCACTCGCGCAGCGCCTCCTTGGCCATGTCCGGCCCCATCGTGATGACGGTGACCGTGCCGCCGTGCGCCTCCTTGACGCGCACGGCTGCCTCGAGCGCGTTGGCGTCCAGCGGATTGAGGATCGCCGGAACGCCCGCACGGATCAGGCTGCCCGTGACGGGGTCCATCTTCACGAGGTTAATGTCGGGCACCTGCTTGACGCAAACAAGAATATTCAGCATGCTTCAGCCCTCCTCGACGTTGGTGCAGACCTTGCCGGGGTTGAGGATGCCCTTGGGGTCAAACACCTGCTTGATCGCCTGCATGAGCCCGAACGCCGTCTCGCCGGCGGACTCCACCAGGTACTGCTTCTTTGCGTGTCCAATGGCGTGTTCACCGGAGACCTGCCCGCCGAACTCGATGCACTTGGCATAGCATTTGTCCATGACGGCCTTGCTGCGGCGCTTGAACTCGTCGAGCTCCATGTCGTTGGCGCAGCAGTAGATGTGCAGGTTGCCGTCGCCCGCGTGGCCGAAGCTGCGGATGGTGATGCCCTCCGCCTTGCCGGTGGCGCGGGTGTAGACGAGAAACTCCGCGATGCGGTCGACCGGCACGACGACGTCCATCTCGTCGAGCAGCTTCGTGTCCGCCTCGATGACGGTCAGGAACGCGCTGCGCGCGGCCCAGACGTCCTTTTTCAGGCCGTCGGTCCAGACGACGAGCGTGTCGTACGCACCGCGCTGCTCGGCAAGCGCGCCGAGGCGGTCCATCTTCGCGGTCAGTTCGGCCTCGCTGTCACCGACGAGGGTGACGAGGATGTATGCACCGGCCTCTTTGCCGTCCACGACCGTGGGGAAGATGGTGTTGCCGGTGAACGCCGCTGAGGAATCGACGATGTCGCGCTCCATGAACTCGATCGACTGCGGGTCGAGGTTGGCCAGCTTGATCTGCGGTACGGAGGCGATGGCGGTCTCCACATCGGCAAACGGGAGAATGAGGCTCACGTTCATTTCCGGCTTGGGGATGAGCTTGAGCGTCAGCTCCGTGATGACGCCGAGCGTGCCCTCAGAGCCGATCATCAGATGCAGCAGGCTGTAGCCGGAGCTGGTCTTGCACACGGTCTTGCCGAGCTCCATGACTCTGCCGTCGGGCAGCACCACGGTCATGGCCAGCACATAGTCGCGCGTCACGCCGTACTTCACGGCGCGCATGCCGCCCGCGTTCGTGGACACGTTGCCGCCCACGGTCGCGGTTTTCTCGCCCGGATCGGGCGGGTACATCAGGCCGCGCGTGAGCGCGTCGGCCGCAAGATCGCACAGCAGCACGCCGGGCTGGATGTGCACGACGAGGTTGTTCATATCGTAGGAGAGGATCTTGTTCATGCGCGTCGTGCACAGCACCACGCCGCCGCACAGCGGCACGCACCCGCCGACGAGGCCCGTGCCCGCACCGCGCGGCGTGACGGGGATGTCATTTTCGTAGCACACACGCAAAATCGCGGACACTTCCTCAGTGCTCTCGGCCTCACAGACCACCTCGGGATAATACTTGCCGTAGATGGGCATTTCGTCGTGGCTGAAGTCGTCTTTCACCGCATCGCCTGCGAAAAAGCGCTTCGCGCCCACGATGGCCTGAAGCTGCGCGGCAATTTCAGGTGTGACTTTCTTGTATTTCGTCATTTCTGACCTCCTAACTTGTTCTGAACCTATAAAGTAACACAATACAGGGGGTAGTTGTCAAGTATCCCCTGTGTGAAAAAATCATATTTTTACGCAAAAAAGCTTCCGGCCCGAGATACGGGCCGGAAGCCCGGAATTATTGTTCTGCCTTCCCGAGTTTGGGAAGCGCAAGATGAAGCAAACGATTCGGAAATGTCTGCATTGGATCGCGAGCGACGCCAGACAAACCATAGCGGATGTGAAGTATGCTTTCCGGCGGCGCAGTCAACGCGTGCTGTTGGCAGTGCAGATGGCGGCGTGGGTCGTAATCTTGGCTGAGTTTATAATCATGAGCATTTGCCTTGATTATTCATGGTTTGGTGAGATCGTTGTTATCTGGTATTTTATATTGCTGATTACTGATTCTAAGCACTTGCTTGGTGTTATGCAGTGTGTTTTATCATGGATAGCGGCAGCGGCCTTTACAGTAATTATTTTTGCGCATGAAATGGCGCTGTGGTGAAGTTCACAATCAAATCCTTATTAAGATTCGCCGGCAGCAAAGAAATGCTGCCGGCTTTTTTCGCGGCAGTGTCAGGCACATAAAAGACACAGACTGGACACAGGTTCTTTTCAAAATCTTCAACATTCGCACCGGTACGGCGGATATACTAAGTGGGTGAATGAATGAGGGAGGTCTTGCACCATGTGTACCGCAGCGACTTACTGCAACGGCGATTTTTATTTTGGCCGCAACCTTGACTACGAATTTTCCTACGGCGAGCACGTGACGATCATGCCGCGCAACTATCCCATCCGCCTGCACAGCGGCGCGCTCGACCGGCATCATGCCATGATCGGCATGGCGCATATCCAGGATGACTACCCGCTTTATTATGACGCGGTCAACGAAAAAGGGCTGTGCATCGCGGGGCTGAACTTCGTCGGCAACGCGGTGTATCCGCCGGTGACGCGGGGTGTGGCCTCGGTCGCGCAGTACGCGTTCATCCCGTGGCTGCTCGGCACGTGCGCCAATGTTGCGGAGGCGCGCAGTGCGCTCGCGCGTGTGGTCATTGACGGCACGCCCTTTGCTCCCGAGCTGCCGTGCGCGCAGCTGCACTGGCTCGTTGCCGACCGCAGCGGCTGCATCGCGGTCGAGGCTACGGCGGACGGTCTGCACGTTTATGATGACCCTGTCGGCGTGCTGACGAACAACCCGCCGTTTCCGCAGCAGATGGCTGCGCTGCGCAATTACCCCCGCCTGAGCGCCAGCCAGCCGCCGGCAGATTTCTGCGGCGTGCCGGTCACGCTCGACAGCCGCGGCATGGGTGCGCTCGGTCTGCCGGGCGACCTGTCGTCGCCCTCGCGCTTTGTGCGCGCGGCGTTCGTGCGCGCCAACGCCCGTTCGGAGCGGACCGAGGACGCCAACGTCAGCCAGTTTTTCCACATCCTCACGAGTGTGGAGCAGCAGCGCGGCTGCTGCGAGCTGGACGACGGTCAGTTTGAGATCACGCTCTATTCCAGCTGCTGCAACGCGGATCAGGGCATCTATTACTACACGACCTACGACAACCGCCAGATCACCGGCGTGAAGCTCCACGCAGCCGACCTCGACAGCGCGCGGCTCACGGCATATCCGCTCGCGGACACGCAGCAGATCCGCTGGGAAAACTGAATCCAAACGCATGGAAAGACCGGGGCATCCGCTGGGATGCCCCGGTTTTCACAAGAGCAGATGCCGCGCATTTGCGCGGCATTGGGTCAGGTTTTGGCTTTTTTCTTTCTCGGCTTTGGCAGCGGGGTGCACGCCGCAAGCACGGGGATGAGCACGTCGAGCAGCGCGGCGTTGTCGATGTCGAGCATGTAGTGCGGCCGCGCGCCGTCATAAGGCGTGCCCGTCCCGGCGTCAGAGAGCAGCGCCGCCGCTTCCGGCAGGCACTTGACAAAAACCGTATTGTCGCACACGAGCAGGATCGGCTTGTCGTCAAGATAGACCATTGCGTCGCCGAACATTTTCCGGTACCGCACGGCGCCGAAGCGCGCGATCTGTTCGCAGACGAAGGTGAGATATTCTTCCGATGTGGCCATATGTGTACCTCCCTGATGTTTGCGCAATTATAAAGGATTTGCGCCCCGTCTGTCAACGCGGTCTGCCGGGCGGCGGAAAAAAATTCTGCGATCCGGACACTGCATCTTGACAGCGCGGCTCAGTCCCGGTATAATTTTCACATCGCACGGTGTCCCGGCCGTGCAGGTGCTGCGCAGCGGCGCGTTTTTTTGATCCGAGAGTTAGATGAGACTAACCCGACTGCATGTTTTTGGAATTCGGCGTCAGATCAAGCTGACGGTATGTCCTTTTTCTTTGCCGAAGGATTAGATACATCTAACTGACGCGGAAAATCCGTGCCATCCGCGCGGCAAGACGACCGGGAATCTTCACATGAAAGGAAAGGTGTTTGAACGAACATGAAGCAAACTGCAACCCGATCCATGCCGAAGCTGCTGAGCCTGCTGCTCTGCTTTGCCATGGTATTCTCTCTGCTGGCGCTGCCCGCACAGGCGGCAAAGGCGGATGCCTCGAGCGTCGACGGCACGTACACCGGTACGGGCACGGGGCGCAACGGGGATATTACGCTGTCCGTGACGATTGCGGACGGTAAGATCACACAGATCGAAAACGTTTCCAACAAAGAGACGCCGAAATACTGGGCGGAGGCGGTCAAGCTGTTTGACAGCATCCTCGCCGCCAACGGCACGGACGGCGTCGACGCCGTCTCCGGCGCGACTCTGAGCAGTGACGGCATTCTTGCGGCTGTGGACGATGCGCTGGCGAAGGCCTCCTCGCAGCTCTCCGGCAGCGGCACGGAGGCGGATCCCTATGTGATCTCCAGCGCCGCGCAGCTGCAGGCGTTTGCGGCGCTGGTCGATGCGGGCAATACCTACGCGGGTCAGTATGTGGCGCTCGGCGCGGACATTGACCTCTCCGGCGTCGACAACTGGAATCCCATCGGCGCAGAGGCCAAGAGCGACACCTGCCTCGACAAGCTCTTTGCCGGCACGTTCGACGGCCGCGGTCACACGGTCTCCGGGCTGAAGATCCGGGTGGCGGGCGCTGCGAGTGAGACCAATGTCGGCCTGTTTTCCACGCTCGGCAATACGGCTGTTGTGAAAAATCTGAACCTGACGGACGCGGACATCAGCCTGACCGGCGTTGCGGACACCATCCAGTGCCGCGCCGGTGTTCTGGCCGGTGACACGGTCAACGCCGCAGCCAAAGACAGCGGCGGCCGCAGCCATGACTCCATCGGTGTGCGCATCGACAGCTGCTCGGCGACCGGCTCGGTGAACGTTGCCGGTCAGAACGGCATGGTCTGGGCGGCCGGTCTCGTCGGCCGCAGCCAGATCGGCGTCTGCATCACCAACTGCTGGACGGACGCCGCGCTGCGCGCCGAGTCGCTCGGCGGGACGAAGTCGGCCTATGCCGGCGGCATCACGGGCCACACCGGCAACTATGCCGTACTCGCCAACTGCGCGGCCTTCGGCACGGCCTATGCCAGCTCCCCGATGAGCACAAACTTCGGCGGTCAGGCCGGCGGCATCGTCGGTATGTCGGCGGCCAAGCAGTACAATACCTATGCCGTCGGCGATGTGACGGTCGGCAACGGCGGCACGAAGCACACCTGGGTCGGCGCGCTCGCCGGTGAGATCACGTCGAGCGGCATGTCCAAGGACAGCAGCGGCAGCTACACGGTTTATCCCGAGCAGGGGGCGTTCCGTATCGGCAACTACTTTGCCGGCGACGCCGTGCTGAAGGTCGAGACCTATGACGGCGATACGCTCAAAGATACCAGTATCGTCGAGCCCACGGTCGACCGCGGTTTCTCGTCGACGCTCAAGAGCGTGGATATGGCCATGACCTCCGTTGCCATGACAAAGGCGGACATGGCCGCGGCTGCGTTTGCCGACACGCTCAGCGGCAATATTCCGGAGATCAACGCAGTCCTCGCAGCCTACGGCATCACCGGCGTGGCGCTGCGCGAGTGGCAGCTCGACGGCGGCCGCGTCCTGCCGACCGGCGACGTCTGGGTCAGCGGCGAGATCGACACGGGCATCTTCGCATCCGGCGACGGCACGCAGGCCAGCCCCTATCTCATCCGCACGGCGGATCAGCTGCGCGCGTTCGCCGGCTCGCTCAACAACAAGATCAACTACGCGGACAAGTATGTCGCACTCGATGCGGATATCGACGTTTCCGATGCGGCGTGGACGCCCATCGGCGGCAGCGACTGGGCCTTTGCCGGTACATTCGACGGCCGGGGCCACACGGTCTCCGGCCTGACGGTCGGCTCGGCATCGGCGCCGCTCGCACTGGATGGCGATAATCTCTTCATCGGCCTGTTCGGCGTGCTGGAGAAAACGGCCGTCGTGCGCGATGTCGCGCTCAGGAACGTTGCGTTTTACACCAGTTATGAGGCCACGGCCTATGTCGGCGGCATTGCGGGCTACCTCAACGGCAGCGGCGAGTCGAATGTCTTTACCGGCGCCGTTGTGGACGGCTGCTCGGTCTCCGGCGTCATCTCCCACACGTCCGCGAAGGGCAACCAGTTTGTCGGCGGCATTGTGGGCATGCAGTATAAGGGCGCGGTCATCAACAGCGCTTCCTTTGCGGATCTGTCCTGCACGGTCCTAAGCGGTGACCTCGCCGAGGTTGGCGGGCTCGTCGGCCTGAACAACCGCGGCCTCGTGGCCAACAGCTACGCCGTCTGCAGCGTCTACGGCAGCGGCAGCCGCGAAAACGGCAACGAGGGCATGGCCGTCGTCAGCGCGCTCGTGGCGTGCAATGCCGGAACGGTCGTCAATTGTTACGGCTCGGGCGACACCACGACCAAGGAGTATTCCACCTATGTCGGCATGGCCTCCGGCTGGGTCACCGGCATCGGCAAGACCTATCTCTGCTGGTACGACCTCGACAGCACCATGCTCATCGGTAAGGACACCAGCACCCCGCAGCTCGTCAGGCCTGTCGAGTCCATCGGCACAAAGGTCTCCTCCGGCGTCAACGACGAGGGCGACCAGTATACCGGCGGCCTTGTCGACCGCATGACCGGCTATGACGCGGCGGGCTACGCAGCCATCGCCGCGGCGCTCAACGCCAACTTTGCCGCCTTCCCGGCGGATATCACGGTCTACGGCCTGACGGCGGACGCTCTCAGGACCTGGACCTACGACGCGGCCCGGAAGCTTGTCGTTCCCGGTGCGGATGCGGCTTCCGTGACCTATGTGCAGCCCGCGTGTGAAAAAGTGACGAAGCCGGAGCTCAAGCTCCTCGACGGCGTCTGGTACGGCCGCGACGCCGACAAGACCACGGTCGTGAAGATCACGGTCGCGGACGGCGAGATCACCGAGACGGCTGTCGTCTCCGGTGAGAGCAGCGGCGCTGCCTACGATGCGGCGCTTGCAAAGGCCGAGTATAAGGCGACCTACGGCGACATCTCGACCTACGATGCGGCCGACCCGGCAAAGTTCGCCGGCGGCACCGGCACGCAGGCCGACCCTTACCGCATCGCGACCGAGGCACAGCTGCGTTATCTGGCTGAGTCCATCAATGCGGACGTCGACTGGTGCGGCGCTTACTTCCTCCAGACGGAGGACATCGCCCTCAACGGCGAGTGGCTGCCCATCGGCTGGGCGCTCAACGGTGAGGTCAACGGCAAAAAGACGGCCATCGCCGCCTACCCGTTCCGCGGCAATTATGACGGCGGCGATCATACGATCTCCGGCCTGCGCATCGGCAGCGAGGACGCGCCCGCCGACCAGATGGCCTCCGGTCTCTTCGGCCTGACGGCGGGTGAACTGTCCACGAACGACCTGCCGACGGATCAGCGCATGGTCACGCTCAAGAACATCCATCTTGAGGATATTGGTATCTACGTTTCCACCCGCTACGAGACCTTCACCGGCGGTCTGGTCGGCAGTGCGCAGAACGGCATCTATATCGACAACTGCTCCGTCACCGGCGTCATGAACGTGACCACATCCGAGAGCTTCGCCCGCGCGGGCGGTCTGGCCGCCAGTGTGCTGCGCGGCGCCGTGACCAACAGCTGGACGGATGTCGACATCACCGCCGCTACGGACACCAACCACGTCTATGCCGGCGGCCTGTACGGCATGGACAATCGCGCCACGACGGTCAACTGCTACGCGCTCGGCAGCGTGACCGGCAACTCCACGAACAACAACAAGGTACATATCGGCGGGCTCGTCGGTCAGGCGGGCGGCGTGCACATCAACTGCTATGCAGCGGGCAATGTCGTCTCGCACAAGACCACGACGGACGTCGGCGCGCTCAACGGCCGCTCCGCAGGCATCGCCGTGGACTACAACTGCTACTTCAACAGCGAGGCGCTGCAGCAGCAGGGCGATACCGTCAACGTGCCCGCCGTGGCTGTCGGCGTCAACGCCAACGACAGCGCCATGCTCAAAAATGTCTCCGGCAAGACGAAGGCCGAGCTCGGCAGCGAAGCGTTCGCGCAGCTGCTCAATGACAACGCCGCCCGGATGGCGGACACCGTCACGGAGGTCGATGCCTACCTTGAGACGCTGCAGGAGCGCGGCTTCGTGCACAAGGACTATTACACCGGCAATGACCTGCTGACCTGGCGCGCGCAGGACGGTGTGGTCGGCTTCTTTGCAGAGTCTGCGCCCGAGCTGCCGTTTGACGATGTTGCTGCGGGCAGCTGGTACTATGACGACGTGGCCTTCGTCTTTGGCAAGGGCCTGATGGTCGGCACGGGTGGCAATCACTTCGCACCGGCGCTCGCCGCGACGCGCGGCATGGCCGTGAGGACGCTCTACAGCATGGAAAACGAGCCTGACGTTACCGGCACGTGCCCGTTCGCGGACGTGGCGTCCGGCAGCTACTGTGAGGACGCGGTCACGTGGGCGGCTGCCAACGGCATCGTCAGCGGCTACAGCGCTGCGGCGTTCGGCCCCAATGACGGGATCACCCGCGAGCAGCTGGCGACCATGCTCTATGAGTACGCAAAGTATAAGGGCTATGATGTCGCGAAGGCGGCGGATCTGTCCGGCTTTGTCGATCAGGGCGGCATCAGCGCGTATGCGGTCAAACCGATGCAGTGGGCAGTCGCGCAGGAGCTGATCTTCGGAGTCGGCGGCAATGCCCTCGCACCGAAGGACACGGCCACGCGCGCACAGCTTGCTGCGGTGCTGCACCGCTTCTGCGAGGCGTTCGCCTGAGCGGACAGCGCGTGCACTGCAGTCAGGCCGCAACCCCCTTTTCAAAAAAGGAAAACTTTTTTGACAGTCTCAGCCCGCCGGAAGGCGGGCTGTTTTTTGCCCATTTGCAGGGGATATGTGCGGAAACGCATCTTCCTGGCCGGATTTTATTTAAATTGACGCGAAGGCGCGCAATGGTTATAATATCAAATATTTTTGTGATATTTCAGCGGACAGGATCCGCTTGTCCCGAAAGGATGTTTTCCATGGCAACCGTTTCTGCGCCGGTCAAGCGTGCGCGGCGGCTGCGCCCGGCCCCGCTGTGGCTAGCCTGCTGCCAGCGTTTCTGGCGTATTTTTTTCTGGATTTTTCCCTGCGCCTGTTCTATGGCGCGATGAGCAACGTGTCGCTCTGGGCGTGGCAGCCGCTGGTGTTCACCCTGCTGTGGTCGGGCACGATGACGGCGATCGCTGCGCTGCTGCCGCGGACGGGGCGGCGCATCTTCCTGCTGGTCACGTTCGTGCCGTTTGCGCTGCTGACGATCGCGCACTGCGTGCTCTATCAGCTGACGGGCACGTGTTTTTCCTTTGCCGATCTCGCTTATGCGGGCGACGGCGCGCGGTTTGTCAGCGAGGCGTATTTTCACCTCAAGGTGGGGCAGTGGCTGAGTATCGCCGTGTGTCTCGCGCTGATGCTCTGCGCCGTGATCTTCACGCCGCCGACGCACGTTGGCCGCCGCGGCGGGATCGCGGCCGCTGTGCTGGCCGCCGCATGTGCAGCGGGCATTTTTGCCGTGCACACCACGCAGATGCCCCGGGGCGGCGCCGTGGAGCATAGTGAGTATCTCGCATGGGACAATGCCGAGAGCCACGACACGCTTGCAGATGCCTATGCGGAATTTACCAACGCCAACCGCTGCCTGATGTTCTCCGGTCTGTACCAGTACACGGTGCGCGGCGCGGCCGTGACGCTCTGGCCGCAGACGATGGCGGACACCGAGCGGATCGCGGAGCTGGACGACTACTACGCGTCCCACCCGAAGGAGGCGGCCGATACGCCCATGACCGGCGCGTTTGCGGGCAAGAACCTGATCCTGATCATGATGGAATCCGTCGACGACTGGCTCGTGACGCCGGAGTATATGCCGAATCTATACCGTCTGGAGCAGGAGGGCGTGGATTTCCGGAATTACTACGCGCCGATCTTCCTCGCGGCGGCAACGTTCAACTCGGAGTTTACGGCGAACACCGGCCTCATCGCGCCGGAGTATCAGGTGCGCAACTCGTACTACAGTGAGCATGCGCTGCCGTATTCGCTGCCGAACCTGTTTCGTGACGCGGGCTACCGCGCACGATCCTTCCATGCGGCCAATCCGAGCATTTATAACCGCGGGCAGATCCACCTGAACTTCGGCTATGAGTCCTATAGCGACTACGGCGATCTCGGCATGGACGACTACATGCTCGATTCGCAACTCCTGCGCGGTTATGACCAGATCGTCTCGGACGAGCCGTTTTTCAGCTTCATCATCACGTATTCCGGCCATGGGCCGTACACCACGGAGCAGCAGAACATCTCGGAGCCCCATCTGGACCGTGCCCGCGCGGTGATCGACTACAGCACCGTGCCGTATACGACCGAGGCGCAGAAGGAGGAGTACACCCGCGCCGTGGCGCAGGCCATGGAGACGGACGCCTTTATCGGCGGTCTGCGTGAGCGGCTGGAGGCCGACGGCCACGCCGAGGACACGGTGCTCATGCTGTTCACAGACCACTACTGCAAGTATTTTTCCGATGCCGAGTTCATCAGCGCCATCAAGGGCGAGACCGATCGCAACATGCTCTCGAACGTGCCGTTTGTGATCTGGACGGAGGGCATTGCGCCGCAGGTCTATGACAAATATGTCAGCACGATGGACATCGCACCGACAGTCGTGGATCTGTTTTCGCTGGACGCCGACCTGCGCTATTATATCGGCAATGACATGTTCGGCCCGGACGGCGGCGTGGTCTACTTCCGCAACTACGCGTGGTATGACGGCAAGACCTATGACACCGGCAATGACGCCTCAAGCAATCCGGCCGTGCTGGCCATGCGCGAGCAGGTGCGCGAGCAGCTCGATGTCTCGCAGGATACGTTCCGCTACGACTACTTTGCCTATCTGCAGCGGCGCGGGATCCTCAATCCGGATGAATAGAAACGCAGCAAAAAGCGCCCCGAATGCATTGCATTCGGGGCGCTTTTCCGATTTTCGGGGTCATCCGTTCACGCCGGGGATCAGGTCAAGGATCGTCTTGGATTCCTTGACGGTGACGGTGCACGCGGCGGAGTGCGTTGTGCCGTCGGCCGCGGTGATCTGCAGGATCACGGACGTGGAGCCGACTGCGGCGGCCGTTGCGGTGACGGAGTAGATATCGTCCGTGCCGTTGCCGGTGCGCACCGGCTGGCCGAGCGAGACGACGCTGCCGTCAGCCGCGTAGACCTTCACGGTGTCCTGCAGGCTGTCGAGGTTCTGTCCGCGGACGTGGAAGGTGATCGTGCCGGTCTTTGTGCCGTTGAGGTCGAGCGTGGCGGAGTCGGTCTCGGCCTTGACGCTGTCCACGCGCGAGGGCGCCTTGACGGTGATCTGGCACGTGGCGGTGCAGCTGCCGGCGGAGGCCGTGATCGTCACGGAGCCGGCGCTCGTCGCGATGACGATGCCCTTTTTCACGGTGGCGATGTTCGGGTCGCTGCTGGCCCAGGAGACAAGCTCATCCGGGGCGTTTGCGGGCTGCATGGTCGCCTTGAGCGTGAGCGAATCGCCGATCTGCATCTCGGCCTTGTCCTGATCGAGCTTGAGGCTCTTGACCTCGATGGCGTCGTTCGTGACGGTGACGGTGCAGTCGGCCGAGCGTTTGCCGGCTTTGACGGTGATCTTGGCCTTGCCCTCGGTCACGCCGGTGACGACGCTGTCCTTCACGGTGGCGACGGCGGCGTTGCTGCTCGACCAGGTGAGCGTCTCATCCTTGAGCTCCTGACCGTTTGCGTCGAGCACGGTCGCCGTAAGTGTGAGCGTGTCCTGCGGGGCGATCTCGGCCGTCTCATGATCGAGCGTGACCGAATCGACGCCGGACTTGCCGCCCTGCAGCGCCATGATCAGAATCAGCGCAATGAGCGCCACGACGACGAGCGAGCCGAGGATGATGGCGACGGTCTTTTTTGAGCTGCGCTTCGGCTGCGCGTCCTCCGTCTCGACCGGCACGGCCTTGCGCTGTGCCTTCGGCTTTGAACCGGGGAACGTGCCCGCTGCGGCGGGCGCGGGGG
>ERZ773114.2976-NODE-2976-length-14729-cov-3.141884_pt1 | contig 14729 bp, 9 predicted proteins | sample MGYA00580564_ERZ773114 | MGnify/ENA primary metagenome ERZ773114 (study PRJEB29015, sample SAMEA2737836) | human gut metagenome | biome: human gut; feature: human-associated habitat; material: faeces | place: China | collected 2012 ... | reverse complement strand
CGTTCACAGACTTTAATAAGTCAATAACCAAAGATTGTAACAAAAATGTATTAACCATTTCAACAGCCTATCATATTCATCATATTTATTTTTAAAATTAAAGATTAATAAGAATATAATATAATGATTGTGGATAACTCTTGATGGTTCACGACAGCTCATCCATCGACAGCAAAGATAAGAATCTTTCTTGTTATTTCTATAAATGAAGAAAGTTTATACCTTTGTGCTTTGTGAACAATAGGTTGATAAACTAGATAAGATGAAGATTATCAGTAATACTTTCTGTGGATAATATTGTTTATATATAGTGAAAAGCCTATTGGGAGCAGTAGAAACAGGAATCATTAATATATAAGGCTATGTTGACAAACCAATCAATCGGGTACATGGATGCGCCCGTTCCTAAGGATTTAGACCTTAAGGAAGCGATCGACAAGTTACGTAAAGAGAAGAATGCGATTATTTTGGCGCATTACTATCAAACAGGCGATATACAAGATATAGCGGACTATGTGGGAGACAGTCTGGCCTTGGCACAATGGGCGGCTAAGACGAAGGCGGATATCATCGTGCTTTGTGGGGTTCACTTTATGGGAGAGACGGCGAAGATCCTCTGTCCGGATAAGAAAGTGCTGGTACCGGACTTGAATGCCGGTTGCTCCTTGGCGGATAGTTGTCCGGCTACGGAGTTCGCCGAGTTCGTCAAGCAACATCCCGGTCATACGGTAATCTCTTACGTGAATACGACCGCCGCCGTGAAAGCGGTCACGGATGTGGTGGTTACTTCCACGAACGCCCGCCAGATCGTGGAGAGCTTCCCGGAAGGTACACCGATGATTTTCGGTCCGGATCGTAACTTAGGTAATTATATCAATAGCATCACGGGACGTAATATGTTGCTTTGGGATGGCGCTTGCCACGTGCATGAGCAATTCTCATTGGAGAAGATCTTATCTTTGAAGAAACAGTACCCGAACGCGGAAGTGATCACCCATCCGGAATGCAAGCAGCCGGTTATACAGGTCTCAGACTTCGTAGGATCGACCGCGGCTTTGCTGAAGCATACCATTAAGTCCGACGCAAAACAATTCATTGTAGCGACGGAAAGTGGCGTTATTCACGAGATGCGCAAGCAGAGTCCGGATAAGGAATTCATCCCGGCTCCTCCGAACGACAGTACTTGCGCTTGCAACGAATGTAATTTTATGCGCTTGAACACGATGGAGAAGCTATATAATTGCTTGAAGTTCGAGATGCCGGAGATATTCGTGGACGAGGAGGTACAGAAGAAGGCGATCAAACCGATCAAGAAGATGTTGGAGATCTCTGAGAAGCTGGGACTCTGATCCAAACAAATGCGGGATAGGTCTCAACCGATAGGCCGGACTTGAGTGATATAAAAGCTAAGCCCGGTCTATTATATGTAAATAATCAAAATTATGTACAATATCTACAACTATCCTTATAATCATTTGAATTTAAAATATTTATCCTATTGTTGTAGATAGGAAAACATCTACAATAGTAAGTCTTTATCTACCATCATTTCCCGCTTTTAGTAAGTGTCTTTGCCATGCCATCAAAGGAATTTTCTACACTCTACGTATATAATCAGTCCGTTTTTCTTCCTTTCTTTATATAGATAAAATATTAATATATAAGTATTTGTGGTTTTTTATGGTATAAAACAAAAGTTTTACACATAGGAAACATTTGTTTTCATAGAAGAAAACTAAAGTTTTATACTGAAGAAACTTCTGTTTTCCCATATAGAAACTTTTGTTTCCCTAGGAAGAAACCATTTGCTTCGCTACTCGAACTCGGACGATCCCGGGAAAGAATATATCAAGAATGATCGCTATTAATTACCGTAACATTCTGAATTTAGTTACTTTTGCGTAGAAATCTAATTGTAATTCTCAATATCATGAAAAAGATAGGACTAATGTTGGCCTTATTATGGGTGATTTGTGCGCTCTCGTGGGCTTCTTCTCCGAATGCCCGTATTAAGGGGCAGTTAATAGATGCCTCTACGAATCAAGTGATTAATTATGCGGATATCTTTCTGTTTGCGATGGGAAGTGAAAAACCTTTGCAACAGACTTTTCCGGACGATCAAGGACGTTTCTCGTTTACTAAGGTGGCTCCGGGTAATTATGTGGTCATGGTCCGTCTGATGGGATATGATGTGTTTACAAAGAATGATATCATCTTGGATGCCTCGTCTCCGGTGGATTTAGGTAAGTTGATGATGAGTCCCTTGGAGGTAGGTATCGCCGAAGTGGAGGTAGTGGCCGAGAAACGCCAATTGGTTTATAAGTTGGATAAGAAAGTGGTCGAGGCCTCTTCCAATATGATGGGAGGAGGCGGTTCCGCGGTGGATATATTAGAGAATACGCCTTCCATACGGGTAGACGCGGAAGGCGATGTTACTTTTCGTGGAAGCAGCGGCTTTTTGGTTTACATAGATGGTAAGCCGAGTGTCTTCTCGGGTACACAGGCTTTGGAGCAAGTCCCGGCCGGGCATATAGAGAATATAGAGATTATCACGACACCTTCCGCCAAGCATGATACGGAAGGCGACGTAGGTATCATTAATATTATCACGAAGAAGCATTCCCAGCGGGGATTGAGTGGGATGGTGAATCTCTCGGGAAGTACGTGGCTTTCCCGCCATGTCGATTTCTTGTTGGCACAGCAACATCAGCGTTCCCGTTGGTACATCGGCGGACAGTGGACAGACCGGTTGCGCAAGAGTGATTTCGACCAAGAGAAGATGACGGTGGTGGGCGATCAGACCACTACCTCGCATTCCGTCGGGCCTCGTACGGGAAACAGCTATCATTATACGATGAAAGGCGGTTGGAGCCTGAATCTTCCCAAGACAACCATCGCGTTGGATCTGGAGGGCGGCTATGGCGGAAATAAGCGTAAGGGAGAGATGAACTATAAGGAAACCCGTTCGGTAGCGGGCGGCTCTCCGGTGACGGAAGATTATCGAAGCATAGATGATTATGATAATGATGAGAATATAGGTTTGGGAAGTCTGGCGGTACAGCATAAGTTCAACGATAAGGGACACGAGCTTTCCGGTAGTGCCTATTACAAATATGGCGGTCATGCGTTGGAATATTTCTTTAATGACTTGATGTCTTTGGAAGGGCAACGCCAACAAGGGCACCGTGCTTATGAGGCCGAGCACCGGGAAACGATGCGTATCAATCTGGATTACGCCTTGCCTTTCGGGAAAGGAGGTAAGCTAGAGGCGGGTTACCAATATTATTCTTATTTGGAAGACGGCGATTACAATATGGAATGGTGGGACCCCAAGGGACAAACGTTCTTTTGGCGTGACGATATCTACAACACGTTTTATTTTCAAGAAGGGGTGAATTCAATTTATACGATTCTTTCCCATACGTGGAAGAATTTAGAGGCGCAAGCCGGCGTTCGGGGAGAGCATACGCATACGGTCTTGCGAAGTTCCGTGGAGGGAGCGGATCGTACGAAGAATCGTTTTGAGTTTTTCCCATCGGTGCATTTGGGCTATACGTTCCCGAATGAGCATCGCTTGTTGGCTTCCTATTCCCGTCGTACCACACGTCCGCAGCTTTTTTATATGGAGCCTTATATTACGTATCGTGACTTTTATACGGCCGAGATCGGTAATCCGGATATACGTCCGGAGTACATCAACTCCTTTGAATTGAACTACCGGAAGAGTTTCGGGGAAAATACGGTATCCGCTACCGCCTTTCATCGGTATCGAAAAGATAAGATCGAGCGGTTGCGCGTACCTTATTCAGCCGGTGTAACCTTAGACTCGATGTCAAACGTAGGACATGATTATTCAACAGGTATCGAGCTAAGTGTCAGCCTGCATCCGGTACGTTGGTGGAATACCACGGTCAACGGAAACGTTTATCATTATAAGGTGAAGAACGAACAGGCCGCCGGTGGAAATACGACCTCAAGCACCAATTACGATATCCTATGGAATAACCTGTTTAATCTGGGGAAATACACCCGTATCCAATTGGATGGTAGTTTTGTAGGCCCTTCCGTAACGACGCAGGGCCGTACGGACGCTTATTGGTACGCGAACGTAGCCGTCCGCCAGCAACTATGTAACCGAAAACTAACCGCCACCTTAGCTTTCCGGGATATTTTCCGTTCCGCCAAATATATCAGCGATATCCAAACGGCAGATTTACGTTCCCTGACACGTATCAAACCCAAATATCCACAAATCACGTTGACGTTGAGTTGGACATTTAATAGTTTCAAGGCCAAATCCACCCAAGCGAAAGAAGATCGCTCGGAGATGTTCGAGGGTATAAAGCATTAGTATTATATCTTCGCGGTTATTATGCTATTTAATTCGATTGAATATTTGATTTATTTGCCAATCGTATTTTTATTGTATTGGCTTGTCTTCGGAAAGCGACTACGACTACAGAATTTATTTGTAGTCGTAGTTAGTTATCTTTTTTACGGGTGGTGGGATTACCGGTTCTTGGCATTGATAGCCCTTACCTCTTTCTGTAGTTGGCTGAGTGGGATAGGAATAGAGGAAGTACGTGCGAGGGCCGGGAAGATACCTCGCTGGTTCGATAAAGGTATCGTGGTTGCGAATGTCATATTTAACTTACTGATACTCTCTTTCTTCAAGTATTACGACTTTTTTGTGGATAGTTTGGTAGATGCTTTCTCTTATATAGGGATTTCATTGCACATCTCTACGCTTTCTCTCTTATTACCGGTCGGGATTAGTTTTTATACATTCCAAGCCTTAAGTTATACGATTGACGTGTATAGAGGTAAATTGCCGGTGACAAGAGATATCGTTTCCTTTTTCGCGTTTGTTAGTTTTTTCCCACAGTTGGTGGCTGGCCCTATCGAACGGGCTACTAACCTGTTGATACAATTTGAGAGACCTCGCAGCTTCGAGTATAACGACGCTGTAGATGGGATACGACAAATGATGTGGGGGTTTTTCAAAAAAATCCTGATAGCCGATAATTGTGCCTTGGTCGTAGATGACATATTCGGGAACTATGGAAATTACCCGGCTAGTACTTTGCTATTGGGAGCCGTTTTGTTCTCATTCCAGATTTATGGAGATTTTTCCGGATATTCAGATATAGCTATAGGTACAGCCAAGTTGTTTGGGATACAGTTGAGGCAAAATTTCCGGTATCCCTATTTTTCTTTAGATATAGCCGAGTTTTGGAGACGTTGGCATATCTCGTTGAATACTTGGTTTGTAGATTATGTATATATTCCCTTAGGAGGTAGCCATAATGGTTTCTTTAGACATATTCGGAATATCTTGATCATATTTTTCTTGAGCGGTCTTTGGCATGGAGCGAACTGGACATTTGTGGCTTGGGGTGTTTACCATGGTTTGCTATGTATAGCATTGTTGATACTAAAGAAATATGTAAAGATAAGGTTGATACCATCAAACGTTGTGTCTATGTTGGTTACATTTGGCTTCGTGGTGATCGGATGGATTCTATTTAGGGCTGAGAATATATCAATGGCACTCGATTATATATATGATCTGTTCTCCTCTTCTTTATTCCGTGTGCCTAAGGTAAGTGGGGCCAATAATGTTTCTGCTTTATTATCGCTTATTTTCATTACTTGTATGTTAGTGATCGAGTGGATGAATCGGAAACAGCCGTTTGGATTTGATATTAGGAAAATACGAAGTATATATATACGATATACTTTATATGCGATCCTTTTATTTTGTATATATTTCTTCGGAAATAACGCTTCTAGCTTTATTTATTTTCAATTCTAGCAAGTATGAAACCAACGCATAAACAAATAAAGAGTATGATAAGATTCCTGTTGTTTCTGGGGATCTTGTTGTTTTTGTTCAATCAGATCACTCCCTATCTCTATCGATTATTGCCTAACGACTACGTACGAACACGACTTATATGGAGTACATTAAATAATCCGGAAGAGCGTCCGGATCTTGTTATTTTAGGTAATAGCCGCGGTATGAGTGGTGTGAACGGATACAAGTTAGAAGCAGAGTTGCGAGGAAATCCCTGTGTATATAATCTTACCTCTACTGGTCAGAGATTGAGTGAGAGTGCCTTGTATTATTCCTATTTACCATCTTCTGTGCAAGTAGTTGTACAGTGTGTGGATTTAGATCAATTACGTGGCCCGATCGAATTGGATGATCCCAACCGGGTAGCTCTACATATGTATGGATATAAAATGGATGGTTTTACCCGTGAATTACTTCCTGCTTTAGAGAAACCTCTAAGTGAACCGAATTTATACTATAATTATGTGGCTCGAAATTGTTTATTCTCCGGCTTGACTACTTATCTGCGTAATAAGTTGGATGATGATGTTATCCCCGGAATTATAGCCTCTGATTTACGTTATCCAAACTCTACGATGTCTGATAGAAATGAATCTGTCTATAAACGGAAAGTAGAAGAACAGAATGAAGAAAATAAATTCGAGGCATATCAGATTACTCCTGAATGGAAAAGGTTGATAGAGCGTTCTTCCGTTTATTTTAGGGATAGGGGTATTATTTATTGTCTGGTTGTCATGCCGTATAACCCGGATATAACAGCTTTTACAGTAGCGGAGAAACAACGAGCTTTGCGAATGTTTACTCAAATGTTTGATTCTATCCTTATCGTCGACTGTATGGATCTATTGGATACGTCGGATTTTTATGATGCTATCCATCCGAACCGGAAAGGAGCGGAGAAGATAACAGATCAGATCATCCGATCATTGCGTTCGTCTGGTTTTTCTTTTTAGGATGATATAAACAAGGTTTCTCTATGTATTTCCAGGATAACATACCCAATCCGGTGCTAAGGATAGTGGTAAGAGCCAATGTCAATATAAAGCTATACCGATCAAGTCCGTAATGAATGAATATTTGGATGATCGGGAAATGAATCAAGAAGATACCATACGAGAAATTTCCCATCCGGTTGAATACATGTAACCACTTGAATCCATAAGCTACCGTGATAATGATAGAGGCTAGAGCGATAGGCTCGAAAATACTCAGCAGCAGATACTCTCTACCCAATAAAAGAAATAGGCTGACAGGGAACAAATATCTCATATATTTTCGAAAAATAGGGAAATAGGCAAGTATGATAATACCAGAACAAAAGTACATCATTTGTCCGGGGAATTGTCTTTTCATGAATTCATAAATAGGGTTGTGTGTCATATCATCTAAATAATTACACGTTGTCGAGTAGATGAAAGATAAGATATAAATAAGAAGTAGGCATACCAATTTATTGTATCTTTTCAGTAACCAATAGATAATGGGTATGGTGATATATAGCATGAATTCAACCTTGATAGTCCATAAAGACCCATTCATCGCTTGTAAAGGATTGGTATCGAATACGCCGGGTAAATCCGGCGATAAAAAGTTAAATGTAAGTAAATTACAGATAAGATAGGTATATAAGCTAGAAGAGGTGAGGTATTCCCAGCAGGATAAAGAGGTAAGGAATAATCCGATTAAGGCACATAATAAAATAGTCAAGCTGTAGGCGGGCATAATACGTTGAATACGTTTACGGAAAAAAATCCGGGTATTAGGCGTACGTAAGAAGCTAAACATAACAAGAAATCCACTAATAATAAAGAAACCTTTCACTCGAAATCCTCCGCTAACAAACCAAAAAGGATCTGTCTCTGTCAGTGTGCTGAAATGGTTGAACATGACAGAATACGCAAGAAAGAAGCGAATAAAATCAAAATTATTCGCTTCTTTTACTTGATTTATTAATCTGGAGTTGAGTAAAACTTTCTCTGATTGATTCATTGTTCTATTTGACTACAATGATTTTTGTTACGACGCTCTCTGAGGCTTCCTCCGTGGAAGCTAGTACAAGATATACGCCTGTCGCTACACGTGATCCGTTTGCGTTCCGGCAATTCCAGATAGCTTGCCCACCCAAGGATTTAGTTTGATAAATAATATTTCCGTTTAAATCCGTGATTTTTACATTCGAATTATCCATTAATCCTACAATCGTTACTTTATCCATATGTTCGGGACGTACCGGATTGGGATATGCGTAGATCTCCGAGTAATCAGATTTACCTTCCGAAGCTTCTCCTTGATAGGAATTTAGTCCTTTATCGGTACCGATAAAAACCTCACCGGTCTTATCGTTTATCTCTATATCGTATATGTTATCGGAAAGGAGCGGGCTATTGGTCGTATTAAATTGATAAACGATTGTCTCATTATCATTATCTAGAACATAGACGCCATTTCCTTTGGTTCCAATCCATTTTCGATTACCTGCGTCTACTTTTAGGGTCGTGACGACAACGTTATCTAAGAAATAAGCGAGATTGCCAGTTTCCTCATTGGTATATTTTACCCTTGTACAACGTGTAGCGGCTTTATCCTCAGCGGAAGAGATCCTAGGTTTAGTGAAATATACGGCCCCCCGATTCGTACCAACCCAGATATATCCATCCTTATCCTCGGCTACGCATGTATAATTACTAGGAGTCAATTCTTTTCCGTCGGTATCAATAAGTGTAGTAAACTCATACGAGGAAACTTCATCTAAAGACTCGCTATTCGGTATCATTACAAGTTTAGGGGTGTTACGAGGCACATAAATCCATTTATCGTTAGTGGAGGTTATAAGTATATCGTTTATTGTATAAACTCCTCTAAGTTGCTCGATATCCAAACGATGCCATGCTCCTGCTTTGTCAAGAACAAGTACCGCATGGTTAACTTCTGAGCTTGTCATCCACAAATTTCCATTTTTATCAAAGGCCAGTCCATCTATATAACAATAACCGGACCCATAGCCTCCCGCGGTTTCTTTAAAGGCATTCTTTTCATTGTATGACTGGACGGGAGTTCCATTCTTATATTGGATAACGCCATCACCCATGGAAGAGGCGTATACGATCTCATCATTAGAATCGTCGGTCGTTACGGCTATACTTGTATAGTCTCGTGGATTTCTTGGTAAATTGAGTTTCTTTTGGGCTTCTTTAGGATCGATAAAAGACCATTTATCATAATCGTATGTAAGAATATAACCTCCTTTGTCGAAGCGCTTACCATTTAGGAGGTCTTTACCTCCTATGATCATATATACTTTATCATTTTTACAAACAATATCGAATGCGCTATTGCTGTAAGGTCCGTCTAAAATGATAGGTTCATTAAGAGCCTCAAAACTATTTGAGCCTTTCCGTTGGATAGAACGTAGCCCTTTGCTTCCTTCCGCTATCCAATATTTGTCTGTTTGATAGGTACTGATATCATTGATACTTAAGTTTATTTGGTCAAACTTTTGCGTATCGGATACGATGAAAACCCTTGAGTTATCTATACATGCTAATTTTTCGCCTATTACTTTCATGTATTTTAGGGTTGAGCTATTTATTATTCGGGAAAGCTCTCCATTGTTTTCATAGAAGATACCTTGCTGACTGACCAAGTAGAACAAGGTATTCTTGAATGAAGCGATAGCTAAGATCGTATGACTATCGGAAAGGTTTGATAATCCATAGGGCTTCCAGTTTGCCTTATCCAGTAGGTTCTCTTTTAATGAGGCGTATATAATCCCCGAAGATACTTCTGCCTTATTGGTTGTAGAGGCATATATATTGCCATTCTGTATGGCACACGATGTTATATTTAAGGAAAGCTTGTAGGTATCCTTTATTTCCTTTTTGGCCATATTGACCACGACGATACCAAATGCTGTCGATAAATAGGCATATTCATCATGTACCAATACTGAATTGATTTGTTTGTTTCTTATGGACGTACTGGTCGACAGATAAGGTAGATTTGTCGCCACTCCTCCCTCAAGTATATCTATATTTGAATTATCATAGATAATAAGGAGTGATTTTGTTTGTTTATTATAGCGGATCAAAGAAATCGTATTATCATTTAATCCGTTTCCTTTATAATATTGCTTAATACTATTATCATCTTTTCCATACGTATAAAGAGATCCTTCCGCTACCACAAATACTTGGTCGTTCGATTCCTCTACGCTGTTTGTGTTATTGTAAGAAAGATACGTTTTCCATCCGGTTGTATTAAAATTCGCGGCTAATACAGTGAATGAAAAGAATGAAAATAGAATGATAGTAAGTATATGTCTCATATTAACAATTGTAATCAGATAAAAATGATGTTAACTTCATGACGGCTTTCGCACGATGGCTGATCTGGTTTTTTGTATCGTTACCCATCTCGGCGAAAGTTTGTGTATAGGTATCAGGCATGAATATAGGATCGTATCCAAATCCGCTATCTCCGCATTTTTCGGTAGTGATAGAGCCATTCACGATACCATCGAAGGTATATTCTTTTCCGTCAAGGATTAGAGCTATGACCGTGCGGAAACGTGCTTTTCTGTTTTCTTTATGATTCATTTCGGACAACAGCTTGTTCATATTAGCTTCCGAGTCGTGCTCTGTTCCTGCGTAACGAGCCGAATAGACTCCCGGAGCATTATTCAATACCTCGACTTCTAATCCCGTGTCGTCAGCGAAACAATCATATCCGAATTTCTCCTTGATATAGCGGGCTTTTAGCAAAGCATTTCCCTCTAAGGTATCTGCCGTCTCGGGGATATCGTCATGGCAATCGATATCGGATAAACTTATGATTTCCGCGTATCCGGCGGTTATCTTGCGGACCTCGTCCAGTTTGTGTTGATTATTTGTCGCGAATACAAGTTTCATATTTCGTAATCTATTAAATAAGAAAGCATTTCTATACGGTAGATATATAACGTATGGAAATGCTTTAAATTGTTTGTATATTCTTTTTTAAGTCTTTATCTGATCGAACCCCTCACCATATACCCCTCGGACAATGCTTTGGGAGATGAACGCTTGGTGGTCTATCCGTTTCACGATCCGGAAGATGGAGACGGATTCGGATTTCTTGGCGAGTAGTACGACTACCTTGACGGGTTTGCGGGAATAACCGCCCTCGCCGTCCAGTATCGTGCAGCCACGGCCTAAGTCATGGATGATGCGATCCGCTATCTCGTCGTACTTCTGGGAGAAGATGAGGAATTGTACGGATTGGCGGTTACCGTTCAATACCATGTCGAGAACGTAATTGCTTATGACCATCTCCACGAAACCGAAAACGATCTTGTCCACGTTATGGAACAGGAAGAAAGAGGAACTGATGATGAAGAAATCGCAAAACAGAAGGATACGTCCGATCGATATATTCTTATATTTATTGATTACCGCACCGATAATATCCGTACCTCCGGTACTACCGTTCGCCGAGAATACCAATCCTAGTCCGGCACCACACATAAACGCTCCGATTATGATAGCCATAAACGGCTGGTCGTGCAGTATAGGTTGTCCTTTCAGCAGCCACTCGAAGAGAGAGAGAGAAGCCGAGAGTGAGAAAACTCCGAAAATAGTTTTTATCAAGAATTTTAGACCAAGGATCTTTAAGGCTACCACCAACAAGGCTACGTTGATGACAAAATAAGATACGGATACCGGGATCAATCCATTGGAGGCAAAGAAGATCAACGCACAGATACCACTTACCCCACCTGTCACGATCTCGTTGGAAAGGATAAAGGCGTTGAATCCGAATCCGTATAATAAAGTTCCGAACAGGATCATTAGATAATCCTGTACGGAAAAATAGATTTTTGTGAGTTTTAAGTTCATCCCACTACGATATTAACGATTTTGCCGGGAACGACAATAACTTTCTTAACGGCCTTGCCTTCCATCCACTTCGCTGAGTTCTCATGATTCAAAGCCGCTTTCTCGGCGTCCTCCTTAGAAATATCCGCCGGTAGCTCTAGGTTGTAGCGAGCTTTACCATTGAATGAGATCGCGTAAACAACGGATTTCTCCTTGAGATATTCTTCGTTGTGTTTCGGCCACCGGGCATCGCAGATGGTCGTATCATGTCCTAATTGATGCCATAGCTCTTCCGCTATATGAGGAGCGAACGGAGCCAATAAAGTGATCAGCGGCTCCAAGATGGCGCGCTTGCTGCATTTTAAGCTCGTTAACTCGTTCACGCAAATCATGAAGGCGCTAATGGACGTGTTGTATGAGAAATGCTCGATGTCGAACGTTACTTTCTTGATCAGCTTATGCAAGGATTTCAATTCGTCGGCCGTAGGCTCGGCATCGGTAACTTGCAGGGTATCCGTATTGCCGAAGAACAAGCCCCAAAGCTTCTTTAAGAAACGGTGTACGCCATCGATACCGTTCGTATCCCAAGGCTTGGATTGCTCCAACGGGCCTAGGAACATCTCGTACAAACGTAGGGTATCGGCACCATATTTCTCAACGATCATATCCGGGTTCACTACGTTGAACATGGATTTGGACATCTTCTCGACCGCCCATCCGCAGATATATTTACCATCTTCCAATACGAACTCCGCGTCGTTGTATTCCGGACGCCAGTTCTTGAAAGCCTCTATATCCAACAGATCGTTAGATACGATATTTACGTCTACATGGATAGGGGTGACCTCGTATTGGTCTTTCAAGTTCAAGGAAACGAATTTATTGGTTCCGTTGATGCGGTACACGAAGTTCGAGCGTCCTTGGATCATACCTTGGTTGATCAATTTCTTGAACGGCTCTTCCTCGCAAACGATACCCAAGTCGAACAAGAACTTATTCCAGAAACGGCTGTAAATCAAGTGGCCGGTAGCGTGTTCCGTACCACCGATATATAAATCCACGTTTCTCCAATATTCATCCACGTCTTTAGCTACCAAGGCTTTATCATTATGCGGGTCCATATAGCGCAAATAATAAGCGGAAGAACCGGCGAAGCCCGGCATCGTACAAAGCTCTAGCGGGAAGATCGTCTGGTTATCGATCTTCGATACCTCGGTGACTTTTTGGTTTACCGTGTCCCAAGCCCATTTAACGGCGTGTCCTAATGGAGGCTCGCCCGTCTCGGTAGGCAAGAATTTATCTACTTCCGGCAGCAACAGGGGCAGACATTCTTCCGGCAACATCTGAGGCATGCCATCGGCGTCGTAATATACCGGGAACGGTTCGCCCCAATAACGCTGGCGGCTGAAAATAGCGTCGCGCAAGCGGTAGTTTATCTTCACACGTCCCAGATCGTGATCTTTTACGTATTTCTTGGTAGCGGCTATCGCTTCCTTGATCGTCAGTCCGTTCAAGGAAAGATCGCAATAAGGAGTAACGCCGGCTCTCGGAGAATTGCATACGATACCTTCCTTGGCATCGAAACTTTCCTCGCTTACGTCGCAACCTTCCACCAAGGGGCGGATTTCCAGTCCGAAATGCTTCGCGAAAGCGTAGTCGCGACTATCGTGCGCCGGAACCGCCATGATCGCTCCCGTACCGTAGCCGGCCAATACATAGTCGCTGATCCAGATGGGAACCGCCTCGCCCGTAAACGGGTTAATAGCATAGGAACCACTGAATACACCGGTTACCTGACGGTCGGCGATGCGCTCGCGCTCGGTACGTTTCTTGGTACGATCTAGGTAAGCGTCTACTTCTGCTTTTTGGTCTGCCGTAGTTAATTGTTGAACCAATTCGCTTTCCGGGGCTAATACCATGAAGGTAACACCAAACATCGTATCGGCACGGGTCGTAAAGATCGTGAATTCCTTGTCGCTGTCTTTTACCTTGAAGCGAACCTCGGCACCTTCGCTGCGTCCGATCCAGTTCTTTTGGGTCTCTTTCAAGGAATCCGTCCAGTCGATCGTATCCAATCCGTCCAACAGGCGTTGCGCGTAAGCGGATACACGTAAGCACCATTGGCGCATGATCTTTTGTTCCACCGGATAGCCTCCACGCTCGGAAACACCGTTCACGACCTCATCATTCGCTAATACGGTACCCAAGGCGGCACACCAGTTTACCATGGTCTCGCCACGATAAGCGATCCGGTAGTTGAGTAATATCTCTTGTTTTTCTTTATCGCTCTTGGCTTTCCATTCCTCGGCGGTGAAACTAAGTTCCTCTCCGCAAGCTACGTTCAGACCTTCCGTACCACTGGTCTCGAAAGCCTGTATCAACTCGCTGATCGGGCGGGCTTGCTTCTCGTCGTTGCAGTAGTAGCTGTTGAACATCCGGATGAAGGCCCATTGCGTCCATTTGTAATATTCGGGATCGCAGGTACGGATCTCACGGCTCCAATCGTAGCAGAAACCGATCTTTTCCAATTGCTCCCGATAACGGGCTATATTATTCTTTGTCGTGATCTCCGGATGTTGTCCGGTTTGGATGGCGTATTGCTCGGCGGGTAGTCCGTAAGCGTCGTAACCCATCGGGTGCAATACGTTGAAACCTTGCAAACGTTTGAAACGCGAATAAATATCAGAAGCTATATAACCGAGCGGGTGGCCAACGTGCAATCCCGCACCGGAAGGATAGGGGAACATGTCCAATACATAGTATTTAGGCTTATTCGTGTCTTTTTCGACTTTATAAACCTTATTGGCAATCCAGTAGTCGTGCCACTTCTTCTCAATCTCTCTGAAATTGTACTCCATGATCGTTTATCGTTTTTGTATCGTTTTCTATTTAAGGCCACAAAGTTAGTGAATTTATTTATTTTATATGAGTTATTTACATGAACTGTTTATTTCACGTAACCAATCCGGGGGCGAGATTGATTCTCGGTTCTTTTCGCTTGTAACTCAGCGAGTGACAGA
>ERZ773114.2972-NODE-2972-length-14740-cov-10.362615_pt1 | contig 14740 bp, 11 predicted proteins | sample MGYA00580564_ERZ773114 | MGnify/ENA primary metagenome ERZ773114 (study PRJEB29015, sample SAMEA2737836) | human gut metagenome | biome: human gut; feature: human-associated habitat; material: faeces | place: China | collected 2012 ... | reverse complement strand
CGATGTGGCGGGCGGTCTGCTGACCACCCACTTCGAGTTCAAATACCTCCACGACACCCTGCTCAAGCTGGACGAGCTGGGCCACGATATGCCCACCTTCTACAAGTATTTTGAGGAGTACACCGGCATCCCCGTGGACAGCATCCCCATGAACGACCCCCGGGTGTACAGCCTGCTCACCAGCCCGGAGGAGCTGGGCGTGACCCCGGAGCAGATCGACAGCCAGACCGGCACCTTCGGCATCCCGGAAATGGGCACCAACTTCGTGCGCGGAATGCTGGTGGAGGCCCGGCCCCGGAACTTCTCGGAGCTGATCCAGATCTCGGGCCTGTCCCACGGCACCGATGTCTGGACCGGCAACGCCGACGAGCTGATCCGCAGCGGCACCTGCACCATCGCGGAGGTCATCGGCTGCCGTGACAGCATCATGCTCTACCTGCTGCGCAAGGGGCTGGAGCCCAAGATGGCCTTTGATATCATGGAGGCGGTCCGTAAGGGCAAGGTGGCCAAGGGCGGCTTCAAGCCCGGCTGGGAGGAAGCCATGCGGGAGCACGAGGTGCCGGACTGGTACATCGAGTCCTGCCGCAAGATCAAGTATATGTTCCCCAAGGCCCACGCTGTGGCCTACCTGATGAGCGCCATCCGGCTGATGTGGTTCAAGCTCTACCACCCGGCAGAGTTCTATGCCGTTTACTTCACCGTGCGCGGCGATGATATCGACTATGAGGCCGCTGTGGGCGGTGCGGCTGTGGCCCGCGCCCACATGGAAGCGGTGAAGCGCCGCCTGAAAGAGGAGAAGAACGCCAAGGACGAGGACGTGCTGGTCAGCCTGCAGCTGGTCAACGAGATGCTCTCCCGCGGGTATGAGTTTCTGCCCATCGAGCTGGGCAAGAGCCGCGGCAACAAGTATATCGTGGAGGATGGCAAGGTGCGCCTGCCCTTCTGTGCCCTGAAGGGCGTGGGCGGCACTGCTGCCGCCTCGCTGGAGCGTGCCACCATCAACGGGCAGGAGTATATCTCCGTGGAGGAACTCCAGCAGGCCACCGGCGTGACCAGCGCCGTGCTGGAAAGCCTGCGCACCGCCGGTGTGCTGGCAGACCTGCCCGAAAGCAGCCAGGTGAGCTTCTTCTGACCCCTTGACTTTTGGGGGAAGGCGGCATATAATAAAGACATGAATGAGGATGTGAACTCTTCACGGGTTCACCAAATGCAACAAGAAGCCCCTCCGGTATCCCTCAATACCGAAGGGGCTTCCTGTTTGCCTAGGGGTTAGTGCTTACCGGCCTTGAACTGAACGTCAAGCCACTTGCAGATGTAATTGCTCGTTACGCCTGCTGCGACGGACAGTATGAATGAGAATAACTGCTCCACGGGTTATCACCTCCTTCACCATAAAATGGTGTCGGAAGGCCGACACTTACAGAATACCATAAAGTTAGACAATTGGCAACGAAAAAACCTCTGCATTGACACAATGTCTTTGCAGAGGTTTTGTGATTTTGCTACAATATCTGAGCAGCAGGGCATTGGCCCCCTTACGCTTCCTTTTCCATAGCGGCCAGCGGGGTCAGGTACTCCTTGCAACACTCCTCATACATGAGGGAGTATTCCTTGCTGGGGTTGTGGTGCATCAGGCTCTTGAGGGTGTGGGAATCGTAGTCATCGCCCTCGCTGGTGCCCACCAGACGCGCCGCCACGTTGGAGCAGTGGTCGGAGATGCGCTCCACATTGTTCAGCACATCCAGGAACACCACGCCGGTATCAATGGAGCAGATGCCGTCCTTCAGGCGCTTGATGTGGCCGTCGCGGAGCTTCTCCACCAGAATGTCGATGACCTCTTCCAGCGGCTCCACCTGACGGGCCAGCGCGATGTCGTCGTTCTCAAAGGCATCGTTGGTGCGGGTCAGGATCTGCTCCAGCGCGGAATCCAGCAGCTGCAGCTCGTTCTTGGCAATGTCGCTGAAGGAGGCCTCTTTCTCGTAGAGCTCCACAGCCTTTTCCTGAATGTTCACGGCGTAGTCGCCGATGCGCTCGAACTCGGTGACAAAGTTCAGCAGCTCGGTCACGGCGTGGCTCTCATCGTCGCCCAGCTCCTGGTCGGTCATCTTGATGAGGTAGTTGGAGATCTCCACCTCCATCCGGTCGATGAGGTTCTCCCGCACATTGATGGCGCTCACCACGTCCTCATCCATCTTGAGCAGCAGGGGAGTGGAGAGGCTGACGTTGCGGGCGGCACGGCGGGACATCTTGACCACGGCGCTCTTGGCCTGCTGCAGGGCCACGGCCGGGCTCTTGAACAGGCGCTCGTCCAGCACAGGCATACTCATCTCCTGTGCTTCCTCGGCACTGTTGGGCACGGTGAGCATGGCCAGCTTGGAGAGCACACTGCTGAAAGGCAGGAACAGCAGCATGGCCGCCACACTGGAAAGGGTGTGGATGTTTGCAATGGTGCTCTTGTTCATCACGTCGCCCCACACCGGGATGCCGATGGTGTACCGCACGGCGTAAATGGCAGCCAGCAGCACAAAGCTGCCGATGATGTTGAAATACAGGTGGATCAGGGCGGCGCGCTTGCCGTCCTTGGAGGAGCCGCCGATGGTCAGCAGCGGGGTAAAGGCGGTGCCGATGTGGGCACCCAGAATGATGGGGATGGCGCTGCCAAAGGTGACAAGGCCGGTGCTGGACAAGGCCTGCAGGATACCCACCGAGGCCGAGGAGGACTGGATGATGACGGTGACGACCATGCCCACCAGCACGCCCAGCATGGGGTTGGTCATGGTGACGAACAGCTCCTGAAAGGCTGCGCTCTCCCGCAGGGGGGACACGCCGGTGTCCATCAGGCTCATGCCCGTGAACAGGATGCCGAAGCCCAGCATGATCTGGCCGATGTTCTTCTTTTTGGCGTTGCGCAGGAACACATAAAAAATGCAGCCGATAAACGCCACCACGGGCGCAAACGTCTTGGGCTGCATGAGGGTCAGCCACAGGCTGTCGCCTGAGATATCCGCCATGCGGATCAGCTGACCGGTCACCGTCGTACCAATGTTTGCACCCATGATCACGCCCACCGACTGCGTCAGCGTCATGATACCGGAGTTGACCAGGCCCACACAGATCACCACCGTGCCAGCCGACGACTGGATCACGCCCGTGATCAGGGTGCCAAAAATGACACCTTTGATGGTGGAGGAGGTCAGTTTTTGCAGCACCCCCTGCATTTTGCCGCCGGCCAGCTTTTCCAGGCCCGCGCCCATGATCGACATGCCATACAAAAACAACGCAATGCCGCCCAGCAGAGAGGTAATGTGTGTGATATCCATAGCGATACTCCTAAATACGATCTTCCTGTTTCTTCCAATAACAGCACACAGCCGCCGGGCCCTGCCCCGCCTTTGGCGGGACCCGTACCCCGGCAGCCGTTTTTCCTTTGTCATGCAGCGCCCCCATGCGTCCACGCGCACGGCTCCGTTTCAGCGCTCACACTATGCTTATTATACCATCAATCCCCCTGCCACAACAAGGTTTATTTTACAAGAAAATCACTTTTTCCACACATTTTGCTGGTTTTCAGTCGTTTCGTTACGGTTCCTTTTCAAACATTTTACGCAGATTTTACATTAGTTGTTTCAAACCATGTCACTCGGCCAGCTCCTCCATCGCCTCACGCACGGTATCGGCCGAAAAGAGGAACACCCCGCTGCCGGTGTACACCTCCACATGGCTGCCCACATAACGCATCTCAAAATCCTTCATCGTGTTCCCCTCCTGTTTTGTTCTGTCGGGAGCCTGCCTGCACCGGGCGGTTCCCGCTGCCGGTGGCTCCCTGTGGCTGTATTATCGCACATGCGGCATCCCATAAATCGGACTTTCAAGGCTTTTCCGGGGATTTTTGCACAAAAAATGCTCCACCCTCCCAAAAATGGGAAGGTGGAGCATTGCAGGTCCGGTTGTTTTCCGGCGCTCAGTGGGCGGCGGCGTATTCCGGCACCACACGGCCGGGCTGCGGCGCTTCCTCCGCGCGGGACTTTTCGTAGCAGTAGCGGATGATGGCCTGCCGGCGCACGATGCCAATGAAGATGCCCCGGTCATCCACCACGGGCACAAAGTTCTGGTTCATGGCGGCTTCGATCAGCTGGTCCATGCTGGTGGTCACGGTCACCGCCTTGTAATCCCGCTTGTGGGGAAAGGCCGAGATGGGCACGTCCTCTGCGGCTTCCAGATCCAGCCCGTGGTATTTTTTCAGCCCCCAGAGGATGTCCCCCTCGGTCAGGGTGCCCACATACTCGCCCCGGCGGTTGAGCACCGGGATGGATGCGTAGCGGTTGTTCTCCCATTTTTCCAGCGTCTGCCGGAGGGTAAAATCGTCGTAAACGTACATCAGATCCTGCTTGGGGGAGAGGAAAAACAGAATGTTCATGCCAACAACTCCTAAATCGGTATTTTATGCACGGCGTGTGCGGCCGGATGGATGATTTGGGTCTGCTCGTTTTACAGGGGACACACACCGCCCGGTGCGCATCCCCTCTCTCTGCTTTCATTTTAGCACTTTTTCATAGAGGGATAAAGCATCCGGAGGGAGTTTTTATAATTTTTTTACAGATTGTTTGCAGGCATCCGTCATACTTCTGCCGCAGCGCGGCCGCTGTGCACCGGACAGCATATCACACCCGGACGGTCATGCCCTGTCGAACGAACGCACTGCTCTGCCCAGCCGTACAGTTTTGCCCGCAAATTTGTGGGCAAAGGACGCAAAACAGCCAAAAAATCCCCGCTGCCAGCAATTTGAACTGTACAACCGCGCATCGAAGTTGTATAATAGAGTGGGTGTTTCTCGGTGCAGTCTGCGGTTTTGGCCCGCCTGCACGGCCCCAGACCCTGAATGTGTTTTCTGAAAAATAACATAAAGGAGCAGAGCGATTATGATCACTTCCCGTTTCCCGCTGGGAGATGTCAGCTTTACCGCCGGGTATTTTTCGACCCTCGTGGGTGAGGCGACCAAACACTGCTACGGCGTTGCCGCAATGGCACCCCGTGATATGACCGACGCTGTGCGCAGCCTGGTCCATGGTTCCGATTATTCCGAAAAGGGTGTCCGCGTCACGCAGGAGAATGGACGTCTCGTGATCGAGCTGCACATCGCTGTCAGCTATGGGCTGAACATTTCCACCGCTGCCCGCAGCATCTCGCACCGCGTCAAGGACGAAGTCGAGCAGGCCACCGGCCTGAAGGTCGCCCGCGTGGTGGTCTCGGTGGACGATGTGATCGCCTGATGTCCGTCTGTATCCCCGGCTGCCGGAATTTTTCCGGCCTGATAAGGAGTTTAAAACAATGATTTCTGGTAAGATCCTGCGCGACGCCATCATTTCCGGCGCCAACAACATCAACAATCAGCGCTCCCGCGTGGACGAGCTGAACGTCTTCCCCGTCCCGGACGGCGACACCGGCACCAACATGGGCATGACCGTGGGCGCAGCCGTCCGTGAGCTGGAAGCTTTGGACGACAGCTGCACCGTCGGCGAGGCCGCCAAGACCGCTGCTTCCGCCATGCTGCGCGGTGCGCGCGGCAACTCCGGCGTCATCACCAGCCTGCTGTTCCGCGGCTTCTCCAAGGCGCTGGAAGGCAAGAAGGAAGCCGGTGCAGACGACCTCGTTGAGGCTCTGAAGAAGGGCGTCGAGGGCGCTTACAAGGCCGTCATGAAGCCCACCGAGGGCACCATCCTGACCGTTGCCCGCGTGGCCTCCGAAGAAGCAGCTGCCTGCGGTGCCAGCGAAGTCCCCGCTCTGTGGGACGTGGTGCTCGCCGCCGGTCAGAAAGCACTGGAGGACACCCCCAACCTGCTGCCCGTCCTGAAGAAGGCCGGCGTCGTGGATGCCGGCGGCCAGGGCATCATGGTCATCTTCGAGGGCATGGGCAAGGTCTTCCACGGTGAGCCCATCGTCGCAGGCGGCGAGGCTGTCCCCAACAAGGCCAAGCTCTCCACCGAGAACGCCGGCCGCGGCGTCTTCACCGACGACCTGATGAAGGTCGAGGACATCAAGAATGGCTACTGCACCCAGTTCCTCATCAACAAGAACGAGGGTGCCAGCGCCGCCAAGATGCGCGCTTTCGCAGAGTCCAACGGCGACAGCGTCGTCTGCATCGAGGACGATGACGTCATCAACCTGCACGTCCATACCGCCGACCCCGGCAAGATCCTGAGCGAGGCCATCAAGTATGGCTACCTGACCAACTTCAAGATCGAGAACATGCACGAGCAGTTCCTGGCCCGCCAGAAGCAGGGCAAGAGCCTGGAAAAGCAGGCTTCCGCTGAGAAGGCTCCCGCACAGGCCAGCGAGTTCGTTTACGCCGCAGTGGACCCCAGCCGTGACTACGGCTTTGTGGCCGTTGCCGCCGGTGAGGGCCTGAAGGCCGTGTTCACCGACCTGGCTGCGGACGCTGTCGTCTCCGGCGGCCAGACCATGAACCCCGCCACTGAGGACATCCTTGCCGCCATCCAGAGCGTGCCCGCCAAGACCGTGTTCGTGCTGCCCAACAACAAGAACATCATCATGGCAGCGGAGCAGGCCCAGAAGCTGGCCGACCGTCAGGTGATCGTTCTGCCCACCCGCACCGTGCCCATGGGCATCACCGCGCTGCTCAACTTCGACCCCTCCGCCAACGCTGAGACCAACACCATCAACATGATGGCCGCCGCCGACAAGGTCAGCACCGGCCTCATCACCTACGCCGCCCGCGACAGCGAGTTTGACGGCAAGCGGATCCGGAAGGGCGAGATCATGGCGCTGGAGAACGGCAAGATCGTTGCCACCTCCACCGACCTGACCAAGGCTACCTACCGCCTGGCCCGCAGCATGTGCAAGAAGGACTCCAGCTTTGTCACCATCATCTCCGGCTGCGATGTCTCCGACGAGGAGGCCGAGAAGCTGACCGAGATCGTCAAGGCAAAGTGCCCCAACCACGTTGAGGTCAGCCACATCCGCGGCGGCCAGCCCGTATACTATTATATGATCAGCGTGGAGTAAAATTGCACTCCGGCTGAAACAGAACCGCAAAACAAACCCCCTGTGCCATGGCCTGGTACAGGGGGTTTTTGATAGTTGATTTGCGATGTTTTGTCAAGTTCACGCTGGGGGCCGCAGCCCGGACAGATCGCTTCACCCTCCCAGGTCCTCCAGCACCTCCTGCAGGGCGGCATCTCCCGTTACCACCATGCCTTGTTTGACACGCAGCGCGTCATTCTCTGGCAGGAGGTTGACGTAAATATCCGTCTGCCGGGCAAGGCGGGTGGGGGAGCCGTCCGGCCCGCAGGTGTAGACGGCCACCATGCCGCCCTCGTCCCGGAGCAGGTATTGGGTGGGCTGGCCGGTGTCGGGCAGAGTCTGGGCCGCAAGGCTCGGCCCGGAGGGCACCGGCGTTCCGGCGGCGCTGTCCGCTCCCGGTGCAGGGGAGGGAAGCGCCAGCCGTGGCAGGGCCATCCAGAACAGGCTGAAGGCGATGGCAAAGGCGCACAGGGCGTAAAACAGGCAGAGAACTACTTTCCGCATGGAGAAAATCACTCCTTTCCAGCGGGTCTTTCCAGCGGTAGTATGCGCAAAAACGCCGCCCCTGAGACAGAAGTGCACAATTTTCACACCGGAATGCTGTACTTTACGGGGGGAAGTGTGCTATACTAGCAGTATCTGATTAGAAATAGGGTTCAGCCCCGACAGCGGGCTCGCCCTCTCCGTCAATGCTGGCGCATTGCCACCTCTCCCAAAGGGAGAGGCCTTGGCAGCACCCGGCAAAGTTTCCGATTTCGTCAGAAGCTCCCACTTTGGGGGAGCTGTCGAGCGAAGCGAGACTGAGAGGGTGAGGATGGCAGAGAGGATGAACTTGTCAGGAATAACCGTTTAAGCAGGTCAGGAGGCGATCCTTATCTCAAACGAATCGAGAAAGATCCACCGGGGCGCTGCACGCACGGACGTGCAGCCCACGGGGGGACGTAAAGTGAATGTGAGCAACAGCCGCAGGGAAGAGCCGCCCAAGCGCGGGCGTGCCCCCAGGGAGCCAAAGGAGCCCCGGGAAAAGGCGAAGCACCCCATCCTCAGGGCGCTGGGCCGCACGCTGGCCACCCTCATCTGCCTGGGCATTATGGTGTGCAGCCTGGCGGCAGTGGCGGCGGTGTACTACGCGGTGCAGGCCACGGCCAACGATGGCAACCTGCTGGACCTGGACAACATCGAGCTGAGCCAGTCCAGCACCGTGGTGGCCACCGACCCCGACACCGGCGCGCAGGTGGAGTATGCCACCCTGCGCTCTTCCAACAGCCACCGGGTCTGGGCAGACCTGGAACAGATCCCCACCAACCTGCAGTATGCGTTCATCTGCACCGAGGACAAGGATTTCTACAACGAGCCGGGCGTGAACTTCAAGCGCACCATCGGTGCCATGATCAACGAGTATCTGCTGCCCATTTACAGCTCCAAGCAGGGCGCTTCCACGCTGGAGCAGCAGCTCATCAAGAACCTGACCAGCGACAAGAGCGCCAGCGGCGTGGAAGGTGCGCTGCGCAAGCTGCGCGAGATCTACCGCGCCCTCTGCCTGAGCCGCACCTACTCCAAGGAGACCATTCTGGAGGCTTACCTGAACACCATCAGCTTCACCGGCACCATTCAGGGCGTTCAGACAGCGGCCAACGAGTATTTCAACAAGGACGTGAGCCAGCTCACTCTCTGGGAGTGCGCCACCATCGCGTCCATCACCAAGAACCCCACCAACTACAACCCCTACACCAACCCCGAGAACCTGATCCACCGCCGCAACTTCATCATGTATAATATGTGGCAGCAGGGCATCATCTCGGAGGAGGATTACCGCAACGGCGCGGCCCAGCCCCTTGTGCTGGCCGAGGAGGACACCAACAAGAAGACCTCCTCCGTGACCAGCTACTTCACCGATGCCCTCTTCACCGAGGTGGTCCGCGACATCATGGACAAGGAAGGCGTGGACGAATCCACGGCCCAGTCCATGCTCTACACCGGCGGCTATACCATCGAGGCCACCGTCAATCCCAAGATGCAGACGGCCATGGAGAACCTGATGCGCAACGAGGGCGACGCTTACTTCCCGGCCGGCTGGCATGAGGAAGAGGTGACCAGCATCTCGGACGATGACGTGCAGGTGATGAACGCCGACGGCACCCCCAAGACCCGCACCGGCGACGACGGCACCGTGTACTACTACCGCAATGTCCGCACCCAGGCGGCCATGGTCACGCTGGACTATGACGGCAATGTGCTGGCCATGGTGGGTGGTCTGGGCGAAAAGACCAAGAGCCTTTCCCTGAACCGTGCTTACAGTGTGACCCGGCAGACCGGCTCCACCATCAAGCCCATCGGCGCGTACGCGCTGGGCGTGGAGTACGGGCTGGTGAACTGGTCCACCATGCTCAACAACTCGCCCCTGTACCAGAAGCAGGATATGGTCATCCGGGATGAGGACTACTGCCGCAAAAACGGCCTGATGGGCCTTTCCGACAGTCAGCTCAAGGCCTACCCCAACGCATGGCGCAGCTGGCCCCGCAACTACGGCGGCAATTATGGCGACGGCAGCGACCTGCCCCTGTGGAACGGTCTGGCCCGCTCCCTGAACACCATCGCCATCCGGGTGGGCGACCTGGTGGGCGCAAGCAACATCTTCAACTTTGCCTACAACACCCTGCAGCTGACCACCCTGGACCCCGCCAACGACGTGGGCCTTGCCCAGATGGTCATGGGCAGCCAGACCCACGGCGTGACCCCCACGGCGCTGGCCGCTGCCTTCCAGATCTTCTATGACGGCGAGTACACCACCCCGCACCTGTACACCCGTGTGCTGGACCGGGACGGCAACATCTATCTGGAGAACAACGCCACCAGCTATCAGGCCCTGACCCCGCAGACAGCCTATATTATGAACCGTCTGCTCAAGAACGTGCTCTACTCCAACGTGGGCACCGCCGGCGGCCGCTACCCCAACTCCAACGGCATGGAGTCCTTTGGTAAGACCGGTACCGCCAGTGATGAAAAGGATCTGTGGTTCGTGGGCGGCACGCCCTACTACGTCACCGCTGTCTGGTGGGGCTACGATGCGCCTTACGATATGACCAACACCCTGGGCAAGCAGCAGGCCAAGACCCGCACCTGTGTCATGGCGTGGAAGGCCTATATGGAGCAGGTGCAGGCAAACCTGCCCTATAAGGCATTCCCCACCAGCGACGGCGTGGTGGAGCGCGCCTACTGCACCCAGAGCGGCCTGCTGGCCGGGGCCAACTGCCCCAGCCGCGCCACCGGCTACTACCGTGCCGATGACCTGCCCGATACCTGCAACTACTCCCACAGCAGCGGCGTGGCCGCAGCCCAGAGCGCGGACACCGCCCCCGTTGTGGGTCAGGATACCACCGGGATGGATACGGATTGAACCGAGGGCCTTTCCAGACGACCCTCTCAGTCTCGCTGCGCTCGACAGCTCTCCCGAAGGGAGAGCCCTTGGCATGGCGTAAAGCTCATCCTCTTTGCCAAAGCCTCTCCCTTTGGGAGAGGTGGCATCCCGCAGGGATGACGGAGAGGGTACAAGGCCAGCCTCTGTTAAAAGTCACACTTTTTCAATTCCGTTGCGACAGCTTGCCACTTCACGCTCCAAAACTGGATAATCTGACAAAAAAACATCCGGTCTCTTGCAATGCAGGGGGCCGGATGCTATTATATTCCCTGTAAGAACACTTGTGTTTGTGAGGTGAACAAGTTGGAACGCCGTTTTTATCTGGTGGACGCGGAGGTCCTGCCTGAGGTCTTCCTGAAAGTGGTCAAGGCCAAGGAGCTTCTGGCAAGCGGGGAAGTGCGCAGCATCTCGGCTGCCACCCGCAGCGTGGACCTTTCGCGCAGTGCTTTTTATAAATATAAGGACTGCATCTTTGATTCCGAAAATGGCCGCGAGGTCGTGACCGTAATGGCAACGCTCCGGGATGAAACAGGTGCGCTGCAAAGCCTGCTGGCGGGCATCAGCGCCGCCGGGGCAAGCATTGTTACCATCAACCAGTCCACGCCGGAAAACGGCGCAGCGCTGGTTGCCGTTACCATCCGCACCGATACCATGCAGATGACCCCTGAGGAGCTGACGGAGCGGTTGAGCCGCCAGCGCATGGTGGTGGGCGTGCACTGCGGGTATAACCTGTAAGGGCACCAAAACAGTCAGGAAATAGGAACGAGGGTTGAACTATGGCAAAGATCGCGATTTTAGGCTTTGGCACGGTGGGCAGCGGCGTGTACGAGGTACTGTGCCGCAACGCCGCCGGTGTTTCCCGCCGGGCCGGTGAGCCGGTGGAGGTCAAGTACATCCTTGACCCCAAGGATTTCTCCGCCCATCCGGCAGCAAACCTCTTCATCAAGAACTTCGATACCATTCTGGAAGACCCGGAGATCCGGGTGGTGGTGGAGACCATCGGCGGCACCCGCTTTGCATACCCCTATGTCAAGGCCTGCCTCGAGAGCGGCCGGAGCGTCTGCACATCCAACAAAGAGCTGGTGGCAAGACACGGTACCGAGCTTCTTGCAATTGCAAAAGAGCACGGCGCAAACTATCTGTTTGAGGCAAGCTGCGGCGGCGGTATCCCGATCATCCGTCCGTTAAACTCCTCCCTGACTGCAGATGAGATCGATGAAGTAACTGGTATCTTAAATGGTACCACGAACTATATCTTAAGCAAAATGGCAAGCGACGGTTCCGATTTCGCGGATGTATTAAAAGAGGCACAGCGCCTCGGCTACGCAGAGCGCAACCCGGAAGCAGATGTAGAAGGCTACGATGCGTGCCGTAAAATTGCGATTCTTTCTTCTCTTGCTTATGGAAAAGAAGTCAATTACGAAGAGGTTTACACCGAGGGAATCACAAAGATCACCGCAGAGGATATCAAATATGCGACTTCGATGGGAACCGCAATCAAACTGCTCGCAACAAGCCGCAAGGTGGGTGATCAGTATTACGCCATGGTAAGCCCGGTGATGATTGACGCGAAAAACCCGCTGTACAGCGTAAACGGTGTCTTCAACGCCATCTTCATCCACGGAAATGTACTGGGTGATGCGATGTTCTACGGAAGCGGAGCAGGAAAGCTTCCGACCGCAAGTGCCGTTGTAGCCGATGTCGTAGACTGCGCAAAGAACAAAGGCAGAAACATCATGATGAGCTGGAGCGAGGAAAAACTGGACCTGCTGCAGATCGATGATGTAAAGAGCCGCTTCTTCGTCCGCGTGTCCGGCCACGCCGCAGAGCGCCAGAGTGAGATCGAGGAGCTGTTCGGAAAAGTAGAAATCGTAGCAGTTCCAAGTCTGTCCGAGGAGTTCGCATTCATCACAGGCGAAATCACAGAGCAGGAGTACAGAGAAAAAGCAGAGAAACTCGACGGAATCCAGAGCAGAATCCGCGCGAGAATTTAAGATCTCGAAATAGACATAACTAAAAAGACGTTTCACAGCCGTAAAGCAAGGGGTGTGAAACGTCTTTTTAATTATCTTAAGATTTATTTTTAAAGATCTGTGCCGGATCCAAAGGAATCCGTATCATATCCCACCGGTTCCGATGCCGGATACAGGATATCTTTCCGTTCCTGATAGAACGCAGCCATCGTGATCTGCATATACGGCATCACCCATAAGAAGCCGATGGCACAGGAACAGGATGCGAGAATCTCAAGCCCTAAGAAACTTAAGAGAAGCAGAATGTAGCGGAAAAAGTTCTTTTTCATCATCGCAAAGCTCTGACGGATCGCCTGGATCGGGCCGATGCCGGGAGCGTCGTTCATCACGAAGGTGGAAAGGGAAAACGGAACCAGCACCAGCGTGGAAACGAGAGAGCCGATCAGCTTATAAACGTAAACATTCATGAGCGAAGAAAGCTCGGCTTCGATGGAAAGTGCTGTTCCAAGCGTCAGTTCCGCACTCGGGGAGGAAAGATACTGGAAGCCTGGAATGCTGGAAATCAGGGCGATCACGGAGCTGATGCCGTTGATGATAAGGAACATCAGCACGTACTGGTCCGGGTGATGATAGAAAGCGTAGAGCATATCACCGACGGAAATCGGTTCCCCGCGCAGCGTCGAGAGGCAGATTTTTAAGTAGCCTGCCTGGAAGAGGCTGAGGAGCAGGGAAAACAGGAACAGCGTCAGATTCAGAAAAATGATATCGTACAGCGTTGTGCCTGAAAAAATCAGCGTCGGGATGAGGGAGCAGGAGAAGGTGAGAAACAGGTTGATCGCGGTTGCGCCCACCAGCGTGCCGCATCGGCCTGCCATGGCCTCACGGGCCTGCTTTTTCAGTTCTGAAAATTTCTGTTTTTGTCCGTTCATGAAAAATCCTTTCTGGTACTTAGATGGTATTTCCGTCGGTGGTTGTTCCGTTATCCGGTGTCATCTGGTATTCCTGCATGTACTGATTGTAATACCGCTCGAGCAGGTTGGTGCTGCCGCCGCTGACCATGTTGAAAAGCAGGAAAGCATACATGATGCAGATACCGACAATTATGCCGATGGTACAGCCCGCAAGACCGGCTTTTGCCGTGCCGCTCATGCGTCCTGCGCCGCGGCTTAAAAGGGCGAAGATCACGCCGAGCGAGCCGAAAAACAGGGACCCCATGTTGAGCATGAACAAAAAGGAGCAGATCGCCATGACCATCGAAGCGGCCGCAAGGGCCTGCGAACCCGTCCTGCGCGGCGGCTGTACGGGAGGCTGCTGCTGGTAATGCTGATACGGTCCGGGACGCTGGCCCTCAGGCACGCCGTACGGATGGGAGGACTGATAGGAATCTCCGGACTCATTGGTGTTTGGATTGTAATTTTCTGGTGTCATAAAATGTCCTTTCTTCTGCAAAAAAGCGCGGTTTCACACGCAGTCTGTCAAAAAAGCTATAGTAAAGATTTTATCATGTAAGGTTGACAAAAACAAGACCTATTGATAAGGTAATAGAGTGGCTGTTCCGCCAAGGGTCCCGCTTTTTATGCGGGAAAAACAGAGAAGGAACAGCGTGTTTTGGAAGAGACAACAGGAGGAATTTACCTATGGATATGAATCAGGTATTGGCAGCCGAGCTGAACGTGAAACCGGGGCAGGTAGAAGCTGCAGTGAAACTGATTGACGAGGGAAACACGATCCCTTTTATTTCACGATATCGAAAAGAAGCAACAGGTTCCTTAAACGATGAGGTACTGCGAAATCTGTATGACCGTCTGATGTACCTGCGCAGTTTAAATGACCGCAAGGCCGTTGTCCTTGCGAGCATCGAGGAGCAGGGCAAGCTGACCGCAGAACTGAAAAAATCCATCGAAGAGGCCGCAACTCTCGTGGTCGTAGAGGATTTATACCGCCCGTACCGTCCGAAACGCCGGACGCGTGCGACGATCGCAAAAGAAAAAGGACTGGAGCCGCTGGCGAATATCATTCTTCTGCAGATGACAAAAGAGCCGCTCGAAAAAGAGGCAGAGGCTTTTGTTTCAGAAGAAAAGGAAGTCAAAACGGCAAAAGACGCCATTGCTGGTGCCTGCGACATCATCGCCGAGAGCATTTCCGATGAGGCCGATTACCGTATGGAGATCCGCCGCAGAACCGAGGCGAAGGGCCTGATCGTCTCGACAGCAAAGGATGAGAAAGCAGAGTCCGTTTACGAGAATTACTATGAGTTTTCCGAGCCGGTATCAAAAATTGCCGGACACCGTGTGCTGGCACTGAACCG
>ERZ773114.2964-NODE-2964-length-14773-cov-4.925126_pt1 | contig 14773 bp, 9 predicted proteins | sample MGYA00580564_ERZ773114 | MGnify/ENA primary metagenome ERZ773114 (study PRJEB29015, sample SAMEA2737836) | human gut metagenome | biome: human gut; feature: human-associated habitat; material: faeces | place: China | collected 2012 ... | reverse complement strand
CTCACTGAAAAATGCATAGGTAATGCTCTGATTTCATTCGCTTGCGGAAATTAGGGTATATAAAAATTTAGTTTCATACCGTTCTTTTTTATTCTTGTAGAATCCACATCAACTTGTTTACTTCGTCCGAACCGTTGAATTGCCTTTGTACAGCCGCTTCTACATTTGCCTTGTTATAATCATATTCCGCACTTGGATATAACCAGCGTACCGGCATTTTGGTTGGTTCGTTAGGATTCTGGTTAGTCAGCGGATTGATCGGGAATTCCGGATAACCGGTTCTTCTGTAGTCATAATAGGCTTGATAGGGTGACTGCATGAAATTGGCCAGATATTTCTGAGTTATGATCTTTTTGAGATCCTCCTCGAAAGTTCCATTAAGCTGGATACCGGGTTTTGCTAATGTTTGGGCAATGATGTCACTAGTCATTTTGCGTCCGTGATGATACTTCTGTGCATCCGGCGTATTGTCAGCAACGAATTTCATGCTTGCTTCAATTCCTTTTTTATAATATTCGGCTGCATCTCCGGTGATCCATGTGCGTAATGCCGCTTCGGCAAGAATAAAATTCTGTTCAGCATAGCCTATACGGATATAAGGTTCTCCGGGTTCGTAAGAAGTATACCTGTTGTTGAACTGGCAGAATTCTTTCGTCTGATCGGCTATTAGCTTTAATTCGTCTATCGGATCCGACGGGTCGATTCCTATGTAAGCATCCCAGTCGTTTTCCTGGCTACCGGAATTTAATTTCCCTTCGGAAGGATTTGCGTAATAAAAGAGGCGATAGTCCTCATTGGCTTTCAGTGCGTCAATAACCAGACCGGATATCATTACGTATTGTTTGTAGGAATGCAATGATTCATTAAATGGATATAGCTGTCCTTCTTTCGTGGAGAAAGTGATTTGTAAATTATCAGCGTTGGAACGTAACAACAAGTTACGGTCGAGTACTTCATTAAATTTGGATTTAATATTGATGTCAGTGGAATTAATCTTCTTGGATAAGTTGATTAGAACTCTTAATTCTAAAGCATTCGATACTCTGTGCCACTGTTCTACCTTTCCGCCAAAGATAGGATCACCGTTAAATGTTGTCTGGTTGGCGTTCTGGAAGTATTCGTGTGCCTTATCCAGATCATTGAGCAGGAATTTGAAAACATCCTCTTGTGTGTTGTAGGCTACAGTCAGATTTCCTTCCTTGCCCTCGAGGATTCCTTCATAGGGAATATCACCTACATTGAGAGTGTATTCGAATAGCCGGTAAGCCTTCAGGAAAAGTGCCAGACCTTTGTATGCGTTCCTTTTATCTTCATTCATTGTCTCGTCTTTGTCTGTCAGTTCCGCCATGAGCTTATAGTTGGTCAGCGAGGTGTAGCCGCTGAAACTTTCGCGTCCGAAGTTGTTATACTGCGTTCCTTCCAATGCTTCCGACCAGCCGATATATTTGCAGGTCATTTGATTATAAACGAAATCTTTCTTTTGGGAAGGTTTCATAAGCCCTACAATGGCACCCGTTGCCAGAAGCTTAGGTGATACTTTGGTCACAGAGTCCGGATTCGTATTGATATCCTCAAAGTTATCGCATGAAAATAGGGTAATTCCGGCGAGCAGGCTCGCGATATATTTTATTGCTTTCATATTATTCATTCTTTTAGAAGTCAAACTTAACGTTAAATCCCATGTAACGGATAGAAGGTGAGGTTAGTGCATCCTGCACTTTATCGGGGTCACTGAAGCGAAACTCTTTTGCCCACATCAGCAGGTTCTGTCCGACAAAGCCGACTGAAGCACCTTTCATTCCTATTTTCTGGCAAACGGATTGTGGTATTTCGTAACTGATAGATAAGTCGCGAAGCTTGATAAACGTCTTGTCGAACCAGTTTTGCGCTCTTTTATTATCACCCGATGCGTATGGATTAGTATTCATCATATAGTCTTGATACGAAACGACTTTATCATTGGGAGCAAATACACGGTTGTCCATAATTACATTTCCGTTTGCATCCCATTCGGCTTTGCCTGATACCACTTTGACCCCTTGGCCTGTAAATGTCTTATTGTTGTTGACTACTTCTTCGTAACGATATTGATTGTCACTGTCTATATGTGCACCGGAGTTCCACATGGCTTGGTCTGTCATAGAATAACCGACACCTCCTACACGTCCGTCAATGGTGATACTCAGGGTGATTCCCTTCCAGTTGACCGATGTGCTGAGTCCCCATATCCAATCAGGTTCGCTATATCCTTTGAGTGTCGTAAACTTATTGACGAGAGGGAATCCGTCACTTCCGTGTACGATATTTCCTGCCGGATCCCTTTGGTAGTCGTAAATTGCTACCCAGTCCCAACGTTCCCCTTCGGCTACCCAAGGTTTTTGAGTAGAGTATACCGGGTCTATTTTATGGTAATAGTAGCGGTCGCGTGACCAGTTGAACATGGCAGACCATGTCAATTCCCGATTCTTTATGATATCACCGGAAATGGAGAGTTCCATTCCTTTTCTTACTTGTTCTTCGTCCATGTTGACTTGTGTATTGCTGTATCCGCTTACAGAACTGAGTCCGGCGTTCCGGGTATTGTTAAATTTGAGTGTATTATAATATGTATAATCCAGACGCAGGCGGTTCCCAAATAAATGAATGGCTGTACCCAGTTCGTATGAACGTGTTTGGGAAGGAGAAAGCAGGCTGTTTCGAATTGTTGTAGGAGAGTAGGCGGCACTCATGTTGTCCCATACATCGGTATTGATAGAATAAACATCATTGATAGCATATACATCCATATCATGTTTGGTGGTTGTCCACGAACCTCTTATTTTCCAGAAGTCGATAACTTTGGGCATTTTGATGAATTCGGAGAGCACTACGCTACCGGAAACAGCCGGATAGAAATAAGAACGAGTCTCTTCCGGTAAGGTTGACGACCAGTCGTTACGTCCCGTTGCTTCTACAAAGACCGCACTTTTATAAGCTAAACCTATTTTTCCGTAAATGGAATTCGTTTGTTTGCTGTTATAAGTTTTACTGGTTTCGGCAGGGTCTACCGATGCTTTTAGCGAATAATACCCCGGAATGATTAATCCGCCGGCAGTGTTTGAGCTTAAATTGTCATTCTGGTAATAGTAAATATTTCCTCCGACGAATCCGTCCACACTGATATCACCGAATTTATGTTCGGCAGTCAGCATAATATCATTATTGGTACTGAATCCTCTTTTTTGATAGACAGAATAATATCCTTTTTTCTCTCCCTTGCCAGTCACGGAACCTACCGGAGCTTTGGTTTCGCTTTTTTCCGTATACATATCAGCACCCGAACGCAGGGATAGTTTCAACCAGGAAGTAATATCATAAGAAGCATTGACAAAGGCATTGACTACATCGTAATTGTCCGAACTCGTTAACTCGTTGGCTATATAATAAGGGTTGTCATACCAACCGCCCCGGTCCCACCAATTGGATTGTTCGTCTTTTATTTTCCAGTAATTCTTATAATCCCGTATATCGTATTCACTGCCCGACCATACTAGAAGATTGTAAATATAGCCTGTACCGTGATAGGCCGATCCGCCCATATTGGGATAGAATCTCTTGTTGTAAGTGATTCCGGCCTCGGAACTGAATTTCTTATATTTCATGTCTCCTGATACGGTATAGGTTATTTTGTTTAATTTCTCGTTGGGCCATTGGCCTTTGTTGTAGACGTGTGTCAATGAGGTACGGATACTTCCATATTTGCCTTTCTGAGTGACGCTTACGTTGTTGTTGGTGATGAAACTCAGTTCCTGGAAGTTTTTCAGGTTATTTTTCCCTCTGGAAGTCAGTTCTGTCATTTCCCGTTCTTGAGTATACGGGTTGTATTGCATGGCTTCATTGCCGATGTCCAGTTTGGCTCCCCATACATAACTGGAATTATCGTTGTATATACCATTTTTTCCCGAACTGTAAGATGTTTGTACTTCCGGCAATTTTAAATATCCGGCATTGAACATCGTACTGCTGTTTACGGTTACCTGCAACCCTTCTTCTTTTCCTCTTTTGGTGGTAATCATGACGGCACCCGAACCACCCCGCGCACCATACAAGGCGGAAGCCGTAGCCCCTTTCAGTACATCAATGGATTCTATATCATCCGAAGCGATATCCCGTAGCGACATATTTTTGTAAGGAACCCCGTCAATAACAATCAGCGGGTTTTCGCCGCGCAGCTTTAGATTGGGGGCTTCATTGAATTCCGTACTGTTTTCTACCTTCAATCCGGCAATTTTACCGTTCAGTCCGGAAGTCACATCTACGCTTTTTATGGTGGTCAGTTGGTCGCCGCTAACTTTCTGTACGGCATACCCCAATGCCTTTTCCTCTCTTTTGATACCCAAAGCTGTTACTACAACTTCATCTAAGACTTCGGCATCATCCTGGAGTTTTATGGTAAGTGGTTTGCTGCTTGTGACTCTTATTTCCTGATTCTTGTATCCGATATAGGATATTGAAAGGGTAGAATTGGCGGGGATTTCCAATGTGAACCGGCCATCGATATCGGTGATCGTTCCGGTACCGGTTTGGTTTTTAACGGTTATGTTAGCACCGATAATGGGAATTCCTGCCTGATCAACAACTGTGCCTGTAATCTTGATTTTACTTTGCTGGTTGATTGCAGTCTGTACTTTTGCAGACGGATATTCTATGGCTTCCGCCTGTGTCGTGATACTAAAAGCAAATAGTATCGCCATTGAGAGTTGCATTATTCCGGATAATGCAACACTCTTTTTTGAGTTGTGAACGCATGACGTTCGTTGAGTGCTGTTCTTCATAAGTTTATAATTTAAAAATTAGTTATAAGTATGTTTTATAATTATGATTCTTTTCAGATGATTAATGATAGTGCAAAGATTGTGTATTTGAAGGTAGATTGCCTAGGAAGATTGTACCGAAAGTAGGGTAAAATTGTCATGGGGTACAATTGTATATGCTTAATTCTATGGGGATAAACGTAAAAGAGGCCGGAAGTGATAACATTTCCGGCCTCTTTTGTGGGAGAAGGGTGGATAGGGGGGCCACCTTCTTTCTGTGTTAAGTTCTTATTCTAATATTCTGTCAAAAAGCTTACTTTATACCTTTTGAATTCTTATATCTGTGTAGTGCTTCCAGGAAGTAGTAATCGGCATATACTAACGGCACGTCAATTTCGTTTTTGTGCGGGATACTTCCTACGCAATGTTTTAAGAGAAAGTTACCGTTGGTTCCTTGGGTAGCCAGATAACTTGGCGAAGCCAATGATTTTAACGTTTTCACTGCTGCCTGGTAATATCTTTTTCCTGTTTTCTTATCTACATATTGAAAACCACTGACAGTGTTTCCATCGCATTTCAACTCTCCATTCCGGCTATTGAACACCAGATAAGCCGGGCCGTCTTTCTCGAACGTAAGGCTATAAACCGCGCTCTGGTGAGATGGAGCATAATCGACCTCGATATTCGCCTCATCCAAATATACCTGATATCGATACGGGACAATCTTTTCCCGATCGTAACTATACTGGATAACAGGTTTCAGACCCGCCTCATCACCCTGATAAGGACTCAGGTTGAAAGCCGAACTACCTCGATGGCTTGTCACGATGAGAGGCAACCCACCCAACCGGTCTCCCGTAAAATCGCCACGTTCGGGATAGACACGCAACATGCTGTTAGGCAGATGGACGGTCGGATAAGTCGGCACCAACAGATGGCTGATGTTCCCCATATAAGGGTTAACATATTCTACCGGTTCTTTCGGCAGGTTATCGGCGATCAACCGTTTTCCTTTGACATAATACCTATCGGCAAACATCATGATGGCAACTCCGATCACGACGCCCAATAAAAATTTTCCTGTTTTCTTTAGTATCTCCATTGTTTATTTCTTTTGTTTTTCATTTACTGAAAATGAATATGGAAAATCTTCCGGACTCACTCCTCTGTTCATATTCGGCTCATCTCCCATTTTGATATCCAAGACACCGCCTTTCAGCAGTTCGAAATGTTCCAGATAGTTTTTCGTATAATTCTTTCCGTTAAAAGACATAGACTCGATATAGATATTCTTGTCGCTGTTCTCCGGCGCATTGACAACCAAGCTCTTTCCATTTTCAAAATGCAAAGTGGCTTTCTTAAACAAAGGTGCGCCCAATACATATTGTGTCGTTCCGGGAGCAACCGGATAAAAGCCAAGAGCAGAGAATACATACCAGGCGGAAGTCTGTCCGTTATCTTCGTCACCACAATAGCCATCCGGTGTCGGAGTGTACATACGGTCCATCACCTGACGTAGCCAGTATTGGGCTTTCCAAGGCTCACCGGCATAATTGTACAGATAAATCATATGCTGGATCGGCTGGTTGCCATGTGCATAGTTTCCCATATTCATAATCTGCATTTCACGAATCTCATGGATAACCTGTCCATAATAACTATCATCAAATACGGGAGGAACAGCAAATACGGAATCCAGCATAGTGATGAATTCTTTTCGTCCCCCCATCAAATCGATCAATCCCTGCGGATCGTGAAAAACCGACCATGTATAATGCCAGCTATTCCCTTCTGTAAAAGCATCTCCCCATTTCAACGGCGAGAAAGGAGCCATGAAGTTGCCGTCCTTATTCTTTCCGCGCATCAATTTGGTCTCCTTATCAAACAAGTTTTTATAGTTCATTGCACGTCTGGCATACAAATCCAGTTCTTTTTGGGGACGTCCCAGATCTTTTGCAATCTGATAGATACACCAGTCATTATAGGCATATTCCAACGTACGAGCAGCATTCTCGTTAATCTTTACATCATAAGGCACATAGCCCAATTTGTTGTAATATTCATGTCCTAAGCGGCCGGTAGAAGAAACCGTCGGATGTACATTTTCCGTTCCGTGGATCAAACCTTTGTACAATGTTTCGAGATCATCCACCTTTATACCTTTGACATAAGCATCCACCAAAACCGAAGCGGAATTGTTGCCCACCATACAACCACGATGTCCGGGACTTGCCCATTCGGGGAAGAAACCGCTTTCCTTATAAGCATTGATCAAACCTTCCTGCATTTCTTTCGACATGGTCGGATACATCAGGTTCAGGAACGGGAACAGACTACGGAAAGTATCCCAGAAACCAGTATCCGTAAACATATAGCCCGGCAATACTTCTCCATTATAAGGACTATAATGTACAACTTTCCCTAAGGCGTCTATTTCATAAAACTTACGGGGAAACAGAAGCGAACGGTACATGCAGGAATAGAACGTCCGATACTGGTCCAGAGTGCCACCTTCCACTTCGATCTTACTCAACTCCTTATTCCAAACATCTTTGCCTTTTTGTACCAATGTGTCAAAATTGTCAGAACCCAACTCTTTCAGATTGAGCGAAGCTTGTTCGAAACTGATAAACGAAGAAGCGACCTTTGCATGTACAATCTCGCCTTTCGTCGTCTTAAAACCGATAACGGCACCGACATGGTCGGATTGTTGCTCACGAACACCTTCCTTCAAAGTTGCATCGGCAAAAGTTGCTTCATAAGTGAAAGGTTTATCAAATTCGATAACGAAATAGTTTTTGAAATTATCCGGTACACCACCGCTATTCTTGGTCGTATAACCGATAACCTTGTTTTCTTCAGGGATCACTTTGATATAGGAACCTTTGTCAAACGCATCCACTACGACATAGGAATGTTCGTTTTCCGGGAAAGTGAAACGAAACATGGCAGCACGATCAGTCGGTGTCAGTTCGGTTTTCACATCATGCTCTGCCAGATAGACTTCATAGTAGTACGGTTTTGCTATCTCACTCTTATGAGAGAACCAACTGGCCCGTCTATCCTGATCAAATTCAGGAGTACCGACAACCGGCATGATGGCAAACTGCCCGTAATCATTGATCCAGGGACTTGGCTGATGGGTTTGTTTAAAGCCACGTATCTTATTGGCGGTATAGGTATACCCCCATCCATCCCCCATCTTACCGGTTTGCGGGGTCCAAAAATTCATACCCCAAGGACGTGCTATAGCCGGATAGGTGTTACCGGTTGATAGCTCAAACGACGATTGCGTCCCCATTAAAGGATTAACAAACTCTACCGGATCAAAAGCACCATCTGACGCAACGGCAGGCCTTCCCAGGCAGGTTAGCATAGCAATAAGAGCAAAAGCCCATATACTTTTTTTCTTCATTTTTATTTATACGATTAATATTCTACTTACAAAGATAAGTCAAACAACTCCTTAAGTAAAAGCAAGTAATGTGGATTTTTCTCAAAAATCAATAAAAAGGGAGGTTACCCATCTATGAACAACCTCCCTTCTGATCAAAACTGCTTTTTAATGAGTCCTGATATCAACTCTATAGTTTGAACTTATACAGTTGCGCCATCACCTTCTGGTATTCATTCTGCAACTGCATATGATTCTGCATACTCTGATAGAGCGTGGTGACGTCTACAAAATATTCGATCATCGAGATTTGTCCCGCTTGGATCGCCTTATTCAACAACGCCAGGTTATTCTGGCTCTCCAGCACTTCGCCATATTCGTCGATGGAAGTCTTCAAGGCTACCGACTGGTTATAGAGTTGGAGCAATTCATTCTCTACCGCCGTCATCGTGCTTTCCAGTTGCAAATCGGTGTAAAGGTTCTGTGCTTTCGCCTGTTTCACATTGTTGCGGTTTGAGAAAAGAGGAATACTGATGCCGACCAAAAAGCCATTGAAACGTTCGCCACCCGAAGATGGGTTCATACGGTAACCCAACTCAAACGAAGGCAGCCCCATCGTCTTGTTGACACTGATTTGTCTCGATGATACGGCCTTCGCACTTTGCAAAGACAACAGACGCCGATCATTCTCCAAGATTTCCTGGCGCAGGTCGGCAAACGAGAGCGGAAGCTCCACAACCTCGTAAGCCGTATCAGTCAACTGAATAGAAATCCCCCCGTTCAGCATTTCTAGTTCCCGCTGTTTATTCACACGGGCCGCTTCGTTCATGCGTACCTCGTTACGGACGTTCAAAAGTTCAAGTTCGATCTTGTTCGTTTCCAAAATATTGGCATCACCCTGTTCCAAGCGTTGCTGATAGAGTGCGGCAAGCTGTTCGGCGCTTTTCCGACGGATATCCAGCAGGTTCTTTTGCTGATTCAGAAAGATCAAGTCCAGGCAAGCTTCTTTGGCTTGCAACAAAATCTGCTGGCGCACTTCTTCGCCCTGTCGGTCGTAGTTTTCGCCCTTCTGCTTGGAGAGCTTGTTCCGTTGCATATATAAAGACGGGAAGTCAAATGATTGCGAAGCGACTAATTCACCGGTAAATCCCATTCCCTCTTTGTTTCCATACAAATGGGAATAAGTAACGGTAGGATCAGGCAGGTTGTTGTCCAGTTTGGCTTCCAACTTTTGTGCCGTCACCATCTGACGGTTTGCCTGCAATTCCTTGTTATTGGTCTCTACACTCCGGAGCACTTCCTCGATGGAAGTTCGCGCCCCGGCCACCAATGCAGAAGAAAGCAATGCTATTGTTAATATGAATCGTTTCATTCTTTATCTTCTTTATTCATTAATAAATAAACAATCGGGATGATGAAGCCGTTCAGGAAAGTGGATGTCAGCAGACCTCCTAAGATAACGGTCGCCATCGGACTTTGTATCTCGTTGCCTGGCAAATCGCCGTTCAGCGCAAGCGGGATTAACGCGAGAGCCGAACTGAGCGCCGTCATCAGGATAGGATTCAAACGGTCCATAGAACCTTGCAGGACGGCTTGTTTCAACGGTACATTCTCTACAGTCCGAAGATGCGTGTAATGGCTGATCAGCAACATACCGTTACGAGTGGCAATACCGAACAGGGAAATGAAACCGATAATAGCCGGAATACTCACCTCGCCGGAAGTCAGCTTCAAGATGAACACGCCCCCGATCAACGCCAACGGTAGGTTCAACAGAATAACCCCGCTCTCTTTCGCATTCTTAAACTCATTATAGAGCAACAGGAAGATCACCAACAGAGACATCAACGAAGTAAGCAGTAACGTACGGCTGGCAGCCTGTTCACTCTCGAACTGCCCGCCATATTCGATATGATAGCCTTCAGGCAACTGGATGGAAGCATCTATCTTCTGCTGTATCTCATTGACGATGCTGCGGAGGTCGCGCTCGGAAACATTACCACTGATCACGATCTTACGCTGCACATTCTCGCGATTGATCGTGTTCGGACCTGTCACGGAACGGATTTCGGCGACATAGCTCAACGGGACTTTCTTACCACCCGCATCGATCATCAGATTACGGATATCCTCCATTGTGGCACGGCTTTCATCCGAAGTCTTTACCGTCAGGTCAAATGTCTTGCCATTGTCATACACCTGGCTGACAGCTTCGCCCCCCAGCATGACATTGACATACTCCTCAAACTCCGGCAACGTGATGCCATATTGTGCCATCAACTCACGCTTCGGTGTAATGGTAAGCTGCGGACGCTCGATCTGTTGTTCCACTTTCAAGTCCACCAGACCGGGGATTCCTTGTATAGCCTCCTTGATCTGGTTACCGACCGTAAACATCAGATTCAAGTCCGTACCGAACAATTTGATTGCGATATTCGCCTCCGTACCGGAGAGCATGGCGTCGATACGATGAGAAATAGGCTGTCCTATTTCGATGTTAGCTCCACTGATGGTAGACAATTTCTCACGGACATCATTCATAACCGCATCGCGGCTACGGTCTTTCAAGACAAACGGAGCTTCGATTTCCGATACGTTTACCCCTAAAGCATGCTCGTCAAGCTCGGCACGTCCGGTCTTGCGGGCAACAGTCTGGATTTCGGGAACCTGCATCAGCAATTCTTCTGCCCGTCGTCCCATCTCATCCGATTCTTCGAGGGAAATGCCCGGAAGAGAGCTTACATTGATCGTAAACGAACCTTCGTTAAATGGCGGCAGGAAGCTACGTCCCAGCGTAAAGAACATTCCCAATGCAACAAGAAACAGGCCAATCGTACACCCTAACACCATATTTTTATGTGCCAATGCTCCATTCAAGGCTTTGCCATACAATTCTTTCAACTTGCGGGCCACCCATGCCTCCTTCTCTACTTTCTTGTCTGTAGACTTCCGGTTCAACAGGTAGCTGCACAACACGGGGGTCAATGTCAACGCCACGACCGTAGAGGCAAACAGCGCAACAATAAAGGCGATCCCCAGCGGCACCAGCATACGCCCTTCCATCCCGCTCAGGAAGAAAAGGGGCACGAAGCTGACCACAATAATGAGCGTCGAATTCAAAATCGGCATACGTACTTCGCGAGATGCATCGAACACGACTTCCAAAATGGAACGTTGCTGATCGGAAGGCAACAAATGATTTTCCCGTATCCGTTTATATACATTCTCCACATCAACAATCGCATCATCGACCAACGAACCGATAGCAATCGCCATTCCTCCCAAACTCATGGTATTAATAGTCAATCCCATATAATGCAATGTCAGTATGGAAACTAACAAGGAAAGAGGCAAGGCAACCAGCGAAATCACCGTTGTACGGATATTCATCAGGAACAGGAACAGAACAATAACAACAAAGAAACTGCCTTCGAACAGACTGTTCTTCACATTATCAATAGAGCTGTCAATAAAGCGGCTCTGACGGAATATGTCGGTCGAAACGTGCACATCAGCAGGCAGGTTCTTCTGCAAGTCCGCCATAATCGCGTCTAACTTTTCCGTCAAGTCGATCGTACTGGTGTTCGGCTGTTTCGTGACCGTAATCAACACGGCAGGTTTCGCCCGTTCGGAAGCAGTTCCAAGCTTCGGACTCTTGCTGCCAATCTTCACTGTTGCGATATTTTCCAATAAAACGGGGAAATCTCCGACAATCTTGACAACTCCCTTTCCGATCTCCTCGGCATTCGCAGTAGAAAGAACACCCCTGATGATGTATTCATTATCATATTCATAAAGGACACCACCATTGGCATTCCGGTTCATGTTGCGGGTAACGGCCAGTACTTCACCCAAGCTTACACCGTAGTGCTTCATGCGGGTGGGATCAAGCAATATCTGGTACTCCTTGATATCGCCACCAATCACGGCAACCTGTGCCACTCCTCCCGTCGAGAGTAATCGCGGACGGATGGTCCAGTCGGCAATCGTACGCAAGTCCATTTGGGTTGTAGGGGCGATTCGTGAACCACTCTTACTATCATCAACCGTCAGCCCGATAATCATCATTTCCCCTAAAATGGAAGACTGCGGGCCCAGCGTCGGTTTCCCGACATTCTCCGGCAGGCTCTCACTGACGACAGCCAACTTTTCGGAAACGATCTGACGGGCCCGGTAAATATCCGTTCCCCAATCGAATTCAACCCACACGACAGAAAAACCTGTCGTAGAAGACGAACGGACACGGCGCACATCCATCGCACCATTCACAGCCGTCTCTACCGGAAAAGTAACCAGACGTTCTACCTCTTCTGGCGCCATACCGTTTGCCTCCGTCATAATGACAACGGTCGGCGCATTCAAATCCGGGAACACATCCACATCTGTATGGAAAGCGGTATACGTACCGGCAATCATCAGCAGCAAGGAACAGATCAATACAACCAACCTGTTATGCAGCGAGTAATATATTATCTTATTCAGCATAATCTTTTTTAATTGTCAATTCATTAATGATTATGTGTATGTGCGGGAATTGCATTAGAAGCAGAAGCCAGCTTGATCTGGTAAGCACCGACCGTCACAACTTCGTCACCTGCATTCAGGCCGCTCAATATCTGGACTTCGGAGCCGTTGTCGGCACCTAATGTCACAGGAACCTTTTTATAGGCTTCTTCATGCACGCGAACAAAGACTGAATAAACACCCTGCTCCTCGATAAGGGCGGAAACAGGGACACTGATAACATTCTGCATCGGAGCCGTAAGCAGATAGATCTCGACAAACGAGCCGGGAATAATAACTCCCTTATTATCAAACTCGAATGTAACCGAAACATAAAAAGAGTTAGTATCGGAGGCCTTGCCATAAGAAAGCAGATGTCCACGCAGATCGGACAATTTATAAGTCACGTTATCGTACGGCGTACGGAAATTAGCGGACTGTATAGATGGCAAGTAGTTGTAATATTTCTCTGAAACCTCCGCACGCAACACCAGGCGGCTATTCTGCGAAATCGTGGCCAACGGCTGGCCTACCGTCACATAATCACCCTCTTTCACTTGCAAGTTTTTCAGATAACCGTTTATTGGCGAAACAACCGACACACCGTTAGCAGTCTGTTTTCCTGCTACCGCTTCCCAAGCCACCTTCGCATTCTCGTAATTCAGACGTGCCTGTTCAAAATCTTTGGCAGAAACGATCTTATCCCCTACCAGGGTTTCCATACGTTCATATTCTTTCTTTGCATTCTCATACGCATATTTGGCTTTAGCCGCCACATTACCGTCAGACAAACTACTCGAAGCAAGACTCAGAATAGCCTGTCCCTTGCGAACAGCCGTTCCATCGACAAATGACAGGTTGCCGAATGTTACCACACCGGGAACCGTAGCCACCACAGTCGACTCCTCTCCCTGCGCAGCCATCACCCGCCCGCTTGTTTTGATCACATCGGTAAAAACACCCGGCTCAACCTTAGACGTCTGCAATCCGACTGCTTCCGCCAATGCTTTCTTAAACGAAATTTCACCGGCATGTCCTTCTCCGGTCTCTTCATGTTCATGGTCATGCCCTTCGTGATCGTGGTCGTGTCCTTCTTCGTGTTCGTGGGCTTCATGTTCATGCTCTCCATGTGCCGCAGTATTGCCATTGCAACCTGCCAGGATGTAGGCGAAAATCACCCACACTAAATATATTTTTTTCATTATGATGTATGAATTTTGATTTATGAGTTATGAATAAAAGAAGGTTCATGATTTATGATTTATATCATCAACACATAAATCATAAATCATAAATTATAAATCAAATTCATACGGAGGCGCACGAAGCCCTGACGCAGAAACAATCCACGTATCATGCAGGGACTCGATGTAGTAGGCCCGGTCATTCTCGAACAAGAGCTTGTAAAAGACCGGAACAGGAGGGTTTATATAATCAAACAATACAAGCAAAGGGAAAAGAAACTGATTCACGTTTCCATCTGTCACATGCGAGAAAATGGAAGTGTAGAGTGCGATGTTATGCCCGTTGCATCCGCAATCATGTGATTCGGAACTTCCATGCCCACCATGAGCCGCCTCGGCTGAAAGTGATTTATAGCAAGGCAACCCGTTACTATGGTGATGGTGCGGTACGACTACCGACATAAGCATCACGATACTAACGAGCAGCATCACATATTGGTATATTTTCTTTTTCACTCTCATACTTCCGATACAAAAATACGAAGTTTTTTAATTACTACGCAATTATGCTTCCTAAATTAAGAAACTGTTTTGTTTTTTACCAAACCAGGCGGTTTTCATTGTCTGGCAAGGCACTTTAGTTGCCAGACACCCCCATGTTGCCACCCTTTACATCCGGGTGAAGAGGGGTGGTACACCCGGATGTAAAGGGTGGCAACATGGGGGTGTTCGTGAAATTATGTGCTTATTTCTGCCAAAAAAAGAGATAGCTTTTGTGGAATGAAGAACCATATTGTTTTTCAATCATATGATAAAAGCTCCATATTTCATGAGTGACAAAGGAGTGTCTCGTCCTGAAATAGGTTGACTTCATAAAAGTCAACAAAGATGAAAAAAGA
>ERZ773114.2961-NODE-2961-length-14792-cov-8.239262_pt1 | contig 14792 bp, 11 predicted proteins | sample MGYA00580564_ERZ773114 | MGnify/ENA primary metagenome ERZ773114 (study PRJEB29015, sample SAMEA2737836) | human gut metagenome | biome: human gut; feature: human-associated habitat; material: faeces | place: China | collected 2012 ... | reverse complement strand
TGGAGGAAAAGCAGGATATCATCATCCATGCCATCCCCAATATCCCCCATGAGAGCGTGCCGATCGGCAAGGACGATACCGAGAATGTGGAGCTGCGCCGCTGGGGCGAGCCGACCCACTTTGACTATGAGCCGCAGGCCCACTGGGACCTGGGTGCTGATCTGGGCATCCTGGACCCGGAGACCGCCGCTAAGGTAACAGGCAAGCGGTTCCATTTCTACCGGGGGCTGGGCTGCCGGTTGGAGCGCAGTGTCATCGCATTCTTTATGGATACCCACAGTGCCCACGGCTATACCGAGATTTTCCCGCCCTTTATTGCCAATAAGGACAGCATGACCGGCACCGGGCAACTGCCCAAGTTTGCCGAGGATATGTATAAGCTGGAGGGGCTGGACTACTACCTGATCCCCACGGCGGAAGTGCCGGTGACCAATATGTACCGCGGCGATATCATCGATGGCAGCAAGCTGCCGATGAGCTTCTGTGCTTATTCCGCCTGCTTCCGCGGCGAGGCGGGCAGCGCCGGCCGTGACACCCGCGGTCTGATCCGGCAGCATGAGTTTAACAAGGTGGAATTGGTTAAATTTACCAAACCCGAGGAAAGCTATGCCGAGCTGGAAAAGCTGACCCACGACGCCGAGCGCGTGCTGCAGCTGCTGGGCCTGCCCTACCGTGTGGTGGTGCTTTCCACCGGCGACCTGGGCTTCTCCAGCGCCAAAACCTATGATATTGAGGTGTGGATGCCGAGCTACGGCCGGTATGTGGAGATCTCCTCCTGCAGCGACTTTGAGGATTTCCAGGCACGGCGGGCTTCCATCCGCTACAAGGAGAACCCCAAGGACAAGGCCAAGCTGGTGCACACCCTGAATGGCAGCGGTGTGGCGGTAGGCCGTACCGTGGCAGCCATCATGGAGAACTACCAGAACCCGGACGGCAGCATTACCGTTCCGGAGGTGCTGCGCCCCTACATGGGCTGCGACCGGATCACCAAGCAGGATACCGGGATACTGTAATAAGTGAAAAAATGAGCAGTCGGCGGGAGCAGGCTGCTTTCTTTTTTGGGGGGAAGAAAAAACTTCCGTTGGAGAGAGGTGGGCGGGGCCTTTGTAAAAAAGGCTCCGCGGCGCCGAAGGCGAGATAGAACTAAAACAGTGAGACCCCTGCGGAGGGGTAAAAAAAGAGAGCCTTGCGGCTCTCTCTTTTTATGCTTCAGCTATGAATCAGCCAACGAAGTTGACCTTAACATTGCTCAGCTCGGCTTTCTCGGGGTTCGACATCTCGGAGTTGTTGTCAACGGTGATCTCGCCGTTAACGATCTTAGCGAGCTCGGCCTGATACTGCTCTACGGTGAAGTTCTTGAGGCTCCAGGTAGCGGTGGGCAGGCCAACAGCGTTCTCCTTAGCGCTCAGGGTGGTGGACTTGCCGGCGATGTCAGCAAAGCTGCCCTCGAACACATAAGCCAAGCCCCACTGTACGCCATCGGAAAGGCCCTTCATGGCGGAGGTGATGATGGTCTCGGAGAGGGGGGATTGGTCGGTATCAACGCCTACCATGTAAGCATCATTTTCGGCAGCAGCCTGAGCAACGGACTGATACATATTACCGCCGCAGCAGAAGATGACCTCGGTGCCATTGTTGTACCAGCCATTAACGAGAGCCTGCAGCTCGGAAGAGGGGGAGTAGGAGTTACCATACTGCCAGGTGTAGTTCAGCTCAACAGTCTTGCCCATCTCAGCGGCAGCAGCATTGGCGCCCTGAGCGAAGCCGTAACCGTAGCGAACGCAAGCGGGGTTGGTGCCGCCGCCGCCGCCGGTGAAGCCGAGCTTTTCAAAGCCTTCCTTAACAACAGCGTAACCGGCCAGATAGCCGCACTGCTCTTCCTTGAAGGCGATACCGGCAACGTTCTTCAGAACGGGGGAGCCGTCAACGCCGGCTTCCTCGGTGATGGGATAACCATCCACGAACACGAAGGAGACATTGGGGAACTCCTTGGCGGCCATGCGCAGAGCGCCTTCCTGCATGAAGCCGGCGCAGACAACCACCTTGGCGCCGTTCTCCACGGCGGCCTTCATGGCCTCGTAGCGGTCGTCATCGGTAGCCTGGTCCTTGTTGGCGGGCTGATAATACTTGTAGGACAGCTTGTTGTTGGCAGCGTACAGCTTCACGCCGTCAAAGGTGCCCTGGTTAAAGGACTTATCCTTCAGCTGGCCCACATCGGTGATGAAAGCGATCTCGTACTTACCGTCCTCGGAGGTCATCTCGTCGTTGATCTTGTCGGGGTCGGTGATGGTATCGGTCTGACCAGGATTGTCGGTGTTACCCTGGTTGGGGTCTTTGGCGGGCTGCTTGGAGCAAGCCACCATAGACAGGACCATGGCCAGAGCAAGGATCATTGCCAGAAACTTTTTCATGGTGAATCTACCTTCCTTTTTATTTTTGGGCACAAAGTACCCCTATGGGCACATTATAGCAGAGCAGGCCAAAAAGTGCAACCTTTTTGTGCTAATTTCTGTCTTTTGCGGGACTTAACCCCGCTGGGCCATTTTCACAGCGGCCTCCAGGCCGATCTTCATCATGTTGGTGAAGGTGGTCTGCCGCTCCTGGGGGGTCAGCTCGGTGCCCAGCACCAGGTTGTCGCTGATGGAGCAGATGGCCAGGGCCCGCTTGCCCAGGAAGGCGGCGGTGCAGTACAGGGCGGCGGCCTCCATCTCCACGGCCATGACGCCCATCTTCCTCATCCGGTCGTTGCGGCCGGCGGCGTCATAGAAGGTGTCGGAGGAGTACAGATTGCCCACGGGCATCTTCACGCCCAGCTCCCGGGCAGACTCCACGGCGGCCATCAGCAGGTCGAAGTCGGCGATGGGGGCATAGTGGACCCCCAGCTCATACTGGTCGGCAAAGCTGGAGTTGGTGCAGGCGCCCTGACCGGCCACCACGCTGCCCAGCTCCAGGTCCGCCCGCATGGCCCCGGCGGAGCCCACGCGGATGATGTTCTCCACGCCGTACTGGGTGTACAGCTCGTGGGAGTAAATGCCGATGGAGGGCATACCCATGCCGGAGGCCATCACGGACACGGGCACACCCTTATAGGTGCCGGTGTAGCCCTGGACGCCCCGGACGTTGTTCACCAGCACGGGGTTTTCCAGGAAGGTTTCGGCGATGAACTGAGAGCGCAGGGGATCGCCGGGCATCAGGACGGTTTTGGCGAATGCGCCGGGGGCGGCGCTGTTGTGGGGGGTAGACATGGCTGAGTTCCTCCTTATATTGCGTTTATTCCTGCTCCATGGCCTTCACGGCCTTGACGATGCGGCTGGTGCCCAGGCGGTCGGCCCCCAGGGCCACGAAGTCCCGGGCGTCGTCCAGGTTGGCGATTCCGCCGGCGGCCTTGATCTTCACATGGGGGGCCACATGGGCCTTGAACAGAGCCACGTCCTCCCGGGTGGCTCCGCCGCCGCCGAAGCCGGTGGAGGTCTTGATATACTCCGCGCCGGACTGGGACACCACGCGGCACATCTCGATCTTTTCGGCATCGGTGAGCATGCAGGTCTCGATGATGACCTTCAGCAGCTTGCCCTGGCAGTGGGCCTTTACGGCGCGGATCTCGTCCAGCACCTGATCGTACAGGCCGTCCTTTACCCAGCCGATGTTGATGACCATGTCGATCTCGGACGCGCCGTTGTTCACGGCGTCGGTGGCCTCAAAGCACTTGGCGGCGGTGGTGTCGTAGCCGTTGGGGAAGCCGATGACGGTGCACACGGCGATCTTGCCCGCCACATACTCCGCCGCCTGCTTCACATAGGAGGCGGGGATGCACACGCTGGCGCAGCCGTACCGGATGCCGTCGTCGCAGATGGCCTTGATTTCGTTCCAGGTGGCACTCTGGGCCAGCAGGGTATGATCCACCCGGGACAGGATGGATTTGAGCTCGTTGTTCATGATAAAAATCTCCTTTCGGATGCTTGGGGGCGTAAATTTTGTGACAGACTCCATTGTAGCAGAAAAAATGCCTTTTGTAAACCTTGACACCGTTTCCGGGGTATGGCACCATGCCTGCGAAATGCAGAGCTGCCGCCGGGCAGGAGCGAAAACTCTCTTGACAAGCTGAAGGACCGGGCTGACGCCCGGTCCTTTTGGACTGCCGTTATTGCCGGACCTCCTCGGGGGGCGGCTCCACCGGGAGCTCCACCCGTCCGCCGTCGCCGGGGTCGGTGATGATGTCGCCGACGCCCGGGGCGGGGTTGATTTTGATGGGGTCCGTGGGGTTGTCAACGGTGCCGGTACCGCTGCTGCCGGACACCAGCGTGACGGCGGTGGCTTCCAGAATGGACGCGCCCTCCTGGGGCCGGTAGGTGATGGTGACCCGGTCGCCGGTGTTCAGCGTTACCACCTGGGGCGCGTCGGCGGCGGAGATGACGTAGTACACCGACTCGCCCTGAAGCCGCAGGTAATACCGGCTGTCGCCGCCGATGACAGCGGTGCGGATATCGGAGAGGACGCCGGCGGCCTCCTGGGTGTCGGCGGGGATGTTGGCGTCGGAGTCGTCGATGAGGTTATACCGGGCCAGCATCTGGCGGTAGTTGCTCTCGCACTCCGCCACGTCGCCGCCGGTGGCCACGATCTGATACTGGCTGACGTTGACCATGGCGTACATTTTCACCAGGCCTGCCGCATCCTTCAGGGCCATGAAATACGTGGGCTGGTCCGCAATGTTCAGCAGCAGGGGGAAGGTGGCGGCGTATTTCATCTGCTGCACCTGGCCCTGGGCGGACTCCATGGCGGAGTACTCCTCGGCTCCGGCCACGGTGTAAAACCGGGTCTCCTTGGTGCGCTGGTTGGACAGAATGAAGCCGATGTTGGACTCGTCGGACACCACGGAGGTGATGCCGGTGTACATATACACATCGTCGCCGATGGCCAGATAGTTATAGCCGTCGGTGGTGACGGTCACATCCCGCTGGCCGAACAGGGAGTTGATGAAGCCGTTGACATAGGTGCCGTGATAGTCGTACTGCTGGATGATCAGCTCCGCCGGGTACACATGGTCGATCCAGGAGGGAACATCCGCCGCGTCGTAATAGGTGCACTCGCCGGTGACGGCATTCACCAGCACCGCACCGGCAATGTCCGTGCCGCCGAACAGGCCGATGGTCTTTTTGATCCGGGGGCAGACCCAGAAGGGATTGCCGTCCTCGTCGATCTCAAAGGCCGGGGCGTCGAACAGATAGGTGGGGTAGTGGAAGCGCAGATAGCGGTTCAGATTCCGGCCGAAGTGCTCGGCCGTGGTGTAGCGGATGCCCTGATCCAGGCGCACCACGTCCACATTCTGGGTCACCATGTCGATGACCAGATACGCCGGCAGGCCCTGGGAGCGATTGTTCAGCCACTTGATCCAGTCGCCGTAGCGCAGGGGCGTCACCCGCACCGGGCGGCCCTTGTAGTTGATCTGGGTATAGTCCCCGGCCACCTCGAACTGGGACACCATGTCCGCCAGCTCGCCCAGCTTGCGGTTGCCCAGCTTCTCGGCGGAGTCCTTGTCCAGCATGGGAATCTGGTCATAGCTGATCTCCTCCACCTCGGCGGCAAAGTCGCCGTTGTCCACGGTCAGCAGGTCCCGGTAGGAGCCGGCCCGGAACACCTCCCAGCCGACGGCCGTGCCCACAATGGCCGTGACTGCCAGCGCCGCCGCCAGCACAAAGGGCACGGTGCACTGCTTTTTCACGAAGCCGAAGTAGCCCTTGGCTCCGCTGCCCTGAAAGCCGGAGGTCAGAATGGCGCAGCCGCAGTATACCGCGCACAGCAGCAGCACGAACACATAGAATTCGCCGGAATGCAGGTTCAGCGGCGGCAGCACGATATAGAAATAAACGGCGCCGAAGATCAGCGTCACCGCCAGGTTCAGCAGCGTCCGCCCCACGGGGGAGCCGATGGGCCGGCGCTGTTTTTTTGGCCGGTGGGGCACCGGCCCGCCCCCCTGGAAGGGATCGTGGTTCCAGCTATGGTTCATAAAAGCGCTCCTTTCTTGCGGAAGGGGGTGGATACCTCTTTTCATCTTCCAGTATAGCTTTCCCGGCCCGCCCCGTCAACCGATGGGGAAAAAATTTACATTTGGGGCTTGACAAAATTGTATTACTGTATTATTGTATTACTTGCATAGTTCAATCATACAAGGAGGCGCGGCCATGGAGTGGCATTTTCGCAACGACCAACCCATCTATACTCAGCTGACCCAGCAGATCACCCTGGCCATTCTGTCTGGCTCCATTCCCAGCGGCGGGCGGCTGCCCACGGTGCGGGAGCTGGCGGCGGAGGCGGGGGTGAACCCCAACACGGTGCAGCGGGCCCTGGCGGAGCTGGAGGGCACCGGCCTGCTGCATACCCAGCGCACGGCGGGGCGCTTTGTCACGGAGGATCTGTCCGTGATCCAGAGCGCCAAGGAGAAACTGGCCCGGGGCCGGACAAGGGAGTATCTCTCGTCCATGGCGCAGCTGGGCTACAGCCGGCAGCAGGTGAAAGCGCTGCTGGACACATGGGAGGAGGAATAACATGGCAATTCTGGAATGCCGGGAGCTGACCAAATATTTTGACAGCTCCCGGGCCCTGGACCACGTCAGCCTGACGGTGGAGCCCGGGCGCATTGTGGGCCTGCTGGGTCCCAACGGCAGCGGCAAGACCACCCTCATCAAGCTGGCCAACGGCCTGCTGGTGCCCAGCAGCGGCGCCGTCACCATCGACGGGCACACCCCGGGGCCGGAGACCAAGGGCCTGATCTCGTACCTACCGGAGCGGACGTATCTGTCCGGCTGGATGAACGTGGTGCAGCTGCTGGACTTCTTCGGTGACTTTTATCCCGATTTTGACCGGGACGCCGCCGAGCACATGCTCTCGGCCCTGGACGTCAGCCCCAGGCTGCGCATCAAGCAGATGAGCAAGGGCACCCGGGAAAAGGTGCAGCTGATCCTGGTCATGAGCCGGAGGGCCCGGCTGTATCTGCTGGATGAGCCCATCGGCGGTGTGGACCCCGCTACCCGGGACTATATCATCCACACCATCCTCACCAACTACAATGAGAACGCGTCTCTTGTGATCTCCACCCACCTGATCGCCGACGTGGAGAACGTGCTGGACGACGTGATCTTCATCAACAAGGGCCGCGTCCTTCTGCAGCAGTCGGTGGACCAGATCCGCCAGGAAAAGGGCTGCAGCGTGGACGAGCTGTTCCGGGAGGTGTTCCGCTATGCTGAGTAAGCTGCTGAAATACGAGTTCCGGGCCACCGGGCGCATCATGCTGCCGGTATACGCCCTGCTGCTGGTGACGGCAGGCGGCACCAGCGTCACCGGCTCCCTGATGGGCCGCTATCCCGAGAGCACGGTTCTGTCCATTTTCCGGACGCTGTTTATGACGCTGTTCGCCTTCACCACCTTCGGCGTGCTGCTGCTGACCCTGGTGCTGATGGTGTACCGGTTCTATAAGAACCTGATGACCGACGAGGGCTATCTGATGTTCACCCTGCCGGTGAGCCGCAGCCAGCTGATCTGGTCCAAGCTCATCGTGTCCATGGCATGGGGCATCCTGTCGGCGGTGCTGGCGGCGCTGATGTGGACCATGGTGCTGTCCGTGACGGGCGGCGAGAACCTGTTCGCCGGCATATTCCGGGGGCTGCGGTCCCTGATGGAGTCCCTGAGCGGCAACGCCACCGGATGCATCGTGGGCCTGGTGGTGCTGCTTCTGGCCGCCGGGCTGGCGTCGTATCTGCGGTTCTATGCCGCCATCTCCCTGGGCCACAGCTTCTCCAACCACAAGCTCCTGCTGTCGGTGGTGTTCTACATCGGCTTCGGCATCGCCGTGCAGACCATTCTGTCCGTGGTCACCGCCGCAGGTATACGCATTGATGTGGACCCCGACTTCTGGGCGGATCCGCCTGCGGCTGCGCTCCTGTCCTATGTGATCTGGGGTACCGCGGCGTGGAGCGTCCTGGAATGCGCGGCGTACTACATTCTCACACTTCTGACGCTGAAAAAGCGCCTGAATCTGCAATAACCCTGTTCCCGCCCGCCCCCGGGCCTGTCAAAACGACAGGTCCGGGGGCGGTTTTTTTGTGGGGTCCCACAAGGTTTTCCCATCCCCGGAAATCACCGTTGACAAACGGGAACGGGACTGCCATAATAAAACTGTTCATTAAGTTATTCGGTGAAAACCCGTTCCGGAGAGGAGCCCGCCTATGAAGGTATTGATCATCAACCCCGGCGCTACCAGCACCAAGATCGCCGTTTTCGACGAGGAGGAGCAGCTGTTCAAAAAGAGCATCGACCACTCTGCCCAGGAGCTGGACCGGTTCGACCGGGTCATTGACCAGGCGGACTTCCGCCAGAAGGCCATTCTGGACGCCGTGACAGAGGGCGGCTTTCGGCTGACGGACTTTGCCGCCGTGTGCGGCCGGGGCGGCCTGTACCGGCCCATCCCCTCCGGCACCTACGCCGTCAACGACCTGGTCATGCACGACGTGGAGACCGCGCCCTACGGCGAACACCCCTCCAACCTGGGGGCGTATCTGGCCCGGCGCATCGGCGACATGGTGGGCATCCCCGCCTTTTTCGTGGATCCGGTGTGCGTGGACGAGATGACGGACGTGGCCCACTACACGGGCTTTGCCGATTTCCGCCGCCTGAGCCAGTTCCACGCCCTGAACCAGAAGTCCATCGGCCGGAAGGCTGCGGCGGCGCTGGGCAGACCCTATGAGCAGGTCAACCTTATCGTCTGTCATCTGGGCGGCGGCGTGTCCGTGGCGGCCCACCACCACGGACGGGTGGTGGACGTGTTCAACGTCAAGGACGAGGGCTCCATGGGCATGGACCGGGCCGGCGGCCTTCCGGTGAACCAGCTGATCGATTACTGCTATTCCGGCAGGAGCAAGGACCAGATCAAAAAGACCCTGGGCCGCCGGGCGGGGATGTTCTCCTATCTGGGCACCACGGATTTCCGGGTCATCTGCGCCAAGGTCACGGAGGGCGACCCCCAATTCGTGGAGGCATACCAGGCCCTGGTATATCAGCTGGCCAAGGACATCGGCGCCATGGCGGCGGTGCTGCGCTTCCACGTGGACGCCATCGCCTATACCGGCGGCATGGCCTATGAGCAGTTCTTCTGCGACGATATCACCGCCTATGTGGGGGGGCTCGCCCCGGTGCTGCGCTTCCCCGGCGAGGAGGAGATGCGCTCCCTGGCGGAGGGCGCCCTGCGGGTGCTCCACGGCCAGGCCCAGCCTCTGGCATACTGAGCATTTTTCCGTCCACCGGCGGCGGCCCGTCACATTTGGGAAGGGGGACGGGCCGCCCCGGCGGGTTTCCACATCATAACCACCCTACTGCGTATAGAAAGGAAGGAGATCACCATGAAGCACCTGATGTCCGGCAACGAGGCCACCGCCCGGGGCGTCTATGAGGCCGGGATCAAAATCTGTTCCGCCTACCCCGGCACCCCCAGCACCGAGATTCTGGAGAATCTGCCCCAGTATAAGGACGATGTCTACTGCGAGTGGGCCCCCAACGAGAAGGTAGCCACCGAAGTGGCCTACGGCGCGTCCATCGCCGGTTCCCGTTCCTTCTGCACCATGAAAATGGTGGGTCTGAACGTGGCGGCGGACCCCCTGTTCACCGCCGGCTACATGGGCGTGGGCGGCGCGTTCATCGTGGTCACCGCCGACGATCCCAGCTGCCATTCCTCTCAGAACGAGCAGGACAACCGCCACTATGCCCGGGCTGCCAAGATCGCCATGGTGGAGCCCAGCGATGCCCAGGAGTGCAAGGACTTTGTGGCCCTGGCCTGCGAGGTGTCCGAGCTGTTCGACACGCCGGTGCTGTACCGCACCACCACCCGGGTCTGCCACTCCAAGGGGCTGGTGCAGTGGGGGGAGCGCCGGGAGCATACGGCGCCGCCCTACCGGCGCAACGTCCGCAAGTTCGTCTGCACCCCCGCCCACGCCTACGCCAACCACCCGCTGGTGGAGGAGCGGCTGCGGCGGGTGGAGTACCTGGCGGAGGATAGTGTTCAAACGGGAGCGGAAATCAGGTTTGAAGCATACAGCGCGATCTTAGTAGATGAGGCACACCTTCTGTCACCCAATACATTGGAAATTTTGCTGGAGATCGGCAAAACGCGTCCGGTTATTTTTTCCAGTAACTGTGAGGATATGATTTCGCCGGAAGAATTGGATCTGGGTGCAATAAAGCTCTTGGGGGAGCAGCCGGGAATCCAGACATTCCACCTGACGAATCGGATCCGTGCGAATGAAGAACTTTCCTATTTTATACAAAATATGATGCACCTGCCGCACGGACGCGGAATGCGGCACTATCCCCATGTCGCGGTGGTTTATGCCAACGATGAGTCAGAAGCAGCTAATTTGCTGAATGATTACATCCGTCAGGGATATGAGTGCCAGGAATCCGATTGGCAGGAAAAACTGGAAAAGCAATCCGATTCTGCCGTAGAAATACAATCTCGCCATACGCGAGAAGTCGATCGCATGGTGCATCGGCTGGATGGGCGCTATTATTATGATGAAATGGGATATCTGCGCTCGACGGAGCGTGATGTGAGACATCTTTTTTATCAGCTCAGCGAGGCAAAAGAAGAACTGGCGCTGGTGGTGATGGGAAATGAGAAGCTGTATGGAACGCTGCTGAACTTGTTTTAAGGTGTTTTGAAGGAAAAATTTTATATAAAATGTTGGAATGTGTTCAAAAAGCATATTTCCAACATTTTTTGTCGTTCATTATGCTAAGGACAAGAAAAAAGCCTCAGGCAGACACCTGAGGCCAGTTAAACTCGATTTAGGCTCTTTCAACTAAACCGGATCTTAAGCAAGAAGTACATACATACATCTTCTGAGCTCCGCCATTAGTTTTAACCTTAACAGACTTAACGTTAGCTTTCCACATTTTGTTAGATCTTCTATGTGAATGACTCACTGCATTACCAAAATGAGCAGCTTTCTCGCAGATTGCACACTTAGCCATCGTAGCACCTCCTTAACCGATCATTGGACTTCCTATTAAAATCCATAACAAAGGTATAATAGCAGAAAATAGGAAAATATGCAAGTGAAAAACCAAAAAAAATAAAAAAAGTTTTCGACAGATGTCTATTTTCTATTTCCTTTTTAACGTGGGTGGTGTATAATATACGCGTAAGCCATGAGTCATGCGGATAAAAAAGGCTGAAAAACGGTGTTGTGCTTGCACATAAGCCGTATTTCAGACATTTTTATCCATAGGGCGAAGCCCGTGAGCGAGATGGAGCGAAGCGGAATCGAGCTGCATGACGGGGTAGAGAGACGCATATATTTCATCCCACGCGCCGACACAGGAGCCGTTCAGGCTCCGCATGTCCAGCCCGTGAAGTACTCATCCCACGCGCCGACACAGGAGCCGCCCCGGCTCCGCATGTCCAGCCCGTGAAAAATCATGGCATAAAATTCGAATCAAACAAAAACAAGTAAAGAAACGGAGGCTGTCAATATGAAAGGACGCATCGACAATAAAATGGGTTCGATCCAGATCGATCCGGAAGTAATTGCAATGTACGCCGGAACGACAGCAGTAGAATGCTTCGGTATCGTTGGCATGGCGGCTGTCAGTATGAAAGATGGTCTGGTAAGACTGCTTAAAAAAGAAAGCCTGACACACGGTATCAACGTAGCCATCAAGGACAATGCACTCAGCATCGATTTCCACGTAATCGTGGCATACGGAGTCAGCATCTCTACCGTTGCGGACAACCTGATCGAGAGTGTAAAATATAAAGTAGAAGAGTTTACTGGCATGAAGGTTGAGAAAATCAGCATTTATGTTGAAGGCGTAAGAGTGATAGATTAAGGAGGAACAAACCCTGTGGGCATGAATTATATAGATGCCGGGATGTTAAAGAATGCATTTCTGGCTGGAGCAAAAGGCCTGGAGGCCAACAAGGAATGGATCAATGAGCTGAACGTATTTCCTGTTCCAGATGGAGATACCGGTACGAACATGACGATGACGATTCTGTCAGCCGCCAGAGAAGTGGCAGCCGTTGAAAATCCGACGATGGAGGCGCTGGCGAGAGCGATTTCCTCCGGTTCCCTGCGTGGCGCACGAGGCAATTCCGGCGTTATCCTTTCACAGCTCTTCCGCGGATTTACGAAAGAGATTAAGACGGTAGATGTCATTACGACGAGTGTTCTCTCAGACGCATTTAACCGTGCGACGGAGACAGCTTATAAGGCAGTTATGAAGCCGAAGGAAGGTACGATTCTGACGGTTGCCAAGGGAATGGCGGATAAAGCGGCAGAACTGGCACCGCAGACCGAGGACGTACTTGAATTTTCAGAGAAAGTATTGGAGTACGGCGAATATGTTTTAAGCCAGACACCGGAGATGCTTCCGGTTCTGAAAGAGGCAGGTGTAGTGGATTCTGGCGGACAGGGTCTGATTCAGGTTATCAAGGGCTGTATTGAGGGCTTAAAAGGAAAAGTCGTGGATATCGACGCGGCAGTTACTCCGTCTGTATCGGGAAATGGAGCGGCAAAAACAGCAACAGGCGCCGGAAGCACGCAGGCAGCGGATATCCGTTTTGGTTATTGTACGGAATTTATTATCAATGCAGAAAAACCGGCGGATGAGACGACAGAGCAGGAACTGAAAGATTATCTGAGCACGATCGGCGACTCCCTGGTAGTTGTGGCAGATGATGATATTGTCAAGATTCACGTTCATACAAACGATCCAGGTCTGGCGATTCAGAAAGCACTGACCTACGGTTCCCTGTCCCGCATCAAGATTGACAATATGCGTGAGGAACATCAGGAGAAACTGATCAAAGATTCCGAACGTCTGGCGGCACAGCAGAAGGCAGAAGAGGAAGCCAAAGAGAAGAAGGAAGAACCACGCAAGAAATATGGATTTATCGCCGTATCGGTCGGAGAAGGTCTTTCTGAGATTTTCAAGGGTATCGGCGCTGACTATATCATCGAGGGCGGACAAACGATGAATCCGAGTACGGAGGATATGCTGGAAGCAATCGAAAAAGTCCATGCCGAGACAGTTTACATTCTGCCGAACAATAAAAATATTATTCTGGCGGCAGAGCAGGCAAAGAGCCTGTCAGAAGATACCAAGGTATATGTAGTTCCGTCCAAGACGGTTCCGCAGGGTATCACGGCGCTGATTAATTTTGCTCCGGATCTGACGGCGGAAGAAAATATGGAACAGATGTCCGAGGAGATGAGCCACGTTAAGACCGCTCAGATTACCTACGCAGTCCGCAATACATCGATCGATGGTATGGAGATCGCAGAGGGCGATATCATGGGGATCGGCGACAGCGGCATGCTGTCAGTTGGCAAGAATATCGAGGAGACCGCGATGGAGTCTCTTCGTAAGATGGTAGATGATGAGTCTGAGCTTGTGACGATCTATTATGGTGAGGATGTCACGGAAGAGGACGCAGAGGCATTCTGTGAGAAAGCCCGCAAAGAATTTATATCCTGCGAATTTGAATGCCAGAATGGCGGGCAGCCGATTTATTATTATATGATTTCGGTAGAGTAGATTTAGGTCGTTTAAAGTGATTGAAATGCGTTAAATGAATCTGCACTATTGGCTGAGAAAACGCAGATAACGAGAAAATGAATTTTCTATGTGATGGCGCAGATAAAACATTTGACGTATAAAACAAAATAATTCATAAGTATGAAATGAGGCAGGTCAGGGGAGAGATCCCTGCGTCCTGCCTCTCTTTCATTCCAATGTATTCCCGGATTTTTTGTCCGGTAACTGTCCGCGTGGCTGATTTTCCGGAGAATATTCTGAAAAGCAGGAGGAGATAAATGGAACAGCAGAATATAACCGCTGTCAAGGGCATCGGTGAAAAGACGGCAAAGCTATTTCAAAAAATAGGCGTGGAAACGGTGGAAGAACTGCTCCATTATTATCCGCGTGCTTATGATGAGTTTAAGGAACCGCAGCCGATCGCGGAACTGAAGGAAGATACGATCGCGGCAGTCGGCGGAATCCTGGCAAAAACGGCGGATGTGGTGCGGTATGGAGCGCGCCTGCAGGTTACGACGGCTGGATTGCGGGACAGCGGAGGCACACTGGCGCTGGCATGGTACAATATGCCCTATCTGCGCGGGACGCTCAAGGCGGGGGAACGCTTTATTTTCCGTGGCCGTGTGGTAAAAAAAAGGGGAAGACTTACGATGGAGCAGCCGGAGATCTACCGCCCGGAACAGTATGCGAAAGTCGTGTCGTCTATGCAGCCGGTTTACGGACAGACGAAGGGACTTGGCAATAAGACGATCGCAAAGGCAGTCACGGAAGCCCTCACGATGCACCAGATGGAACGGGAATATCTGTCGGCTGGTCTGCGGGAAAAGTACGGATTGGCGGAAATCAACTATGCGTTGGAGCACATCCATTTTCCGGCAAACCGGGAAGAACTGATGTTTTCCCGGAAACGTCTTGTGTTTGATGAATTTTTCATGTTCCTAATGTCAGTGCGCCTGCTCAAAGACAAAAAAGAAGATAAAAAGAGCGCATATCCATTTACGATTTCTGGGGAAATGGCGTCGGTGGAAGAGCGCCTCCCATATGCTCTGACCGGGGCACAGAAAAAGGTAATCCGGGAGGTGTACGCCGATTTGTCCGGCGGGCATATCATGACCCGATTGATTCAGGGCGACGTTGGTTCGGGTAAGACGATTGTGGCGATTCTGGCGTTGCTGCAGGCGGCGGCAAATGGATATCAGGGGGCGCTG
>ERZ773114.2956-NODE-2956-length-14819-cov-27.057572_pt1 | contig 14819 bp, 10 predicted proteins | sample MGYA00580564_ERZ773114 | MGnify/ENA primary metagenome ERZ773114 (study PRJEB29015, sample SAMEA2737836) | human gut metagenome | biome: human gut; feature: human-associated habitat; material: faeces | place: China | collected 2012 ... | reverse complement strand
CGCGGGCGATGATGGCCTTCTGCTGGTTGCCGCCGGACATGCTGCGCACGATGGTGGAGCTGCCCTGACCGCTGCGGACGTCGTACTGAGCGATGAGCTTATCGGAGTACTCGCGGACTTTATCGGACTGGATGAAGCCGCCCTTCTGGAACTCGGGCTGCCAGTAGCGCTGGAGCACCATGTTGTTCTCGAGGCTGTAATCCAGCACCAGACCGTGCTTGTGGCGGTCTTCGGGGATGTGGCTCATGCCGTCCTTAGAGCGCTGACGGATGCTCTCGCGGGTGATGTCCTTGCCGTCCAGCGTGATTTTGCCGCCCGACAGTTTTTCGAGGCCGGTGAGGCCATAGACGAGCTCGGTCTGGCCGTTGCCCTCGATGCCCGCCAGACAGACGATCTCGCCTGCGTGAACCTGGAAGGTGACGTCCTTGACGGAGTCCTTCTTGCGCTGGTCGTTGTGGATGGTGACACCCTCCACGTCCAGCACGACATCGCCCGGGTGAGCGGGCTTTTTATCGACCTGAAGCTGGACGTCACGGCCGACCATCATGCGGGAAAGCTCTTCCTTGGTGGTGTCCTTGATGTCCACGGTACCCATATACTTGCCCTTGCGCAGGACGGTGCAGCGGTCGGCGACCGCCATGATCTCGTTGAGCTTGTGGGTAATAAAGAGGATGGACTTGCCCTCCTTCTTGAACCCGCGCATGATCTCCATCAGCTCGTCGATCTCCTGCGGGGTCAGCACGGCGGTGGGTTCGTCGAAGATGAGGATCTCATTGTCGCGGTAGAGCATCTTCAAAATCTCCACGCGCTGCTGCATACCGACCGAAATATCACTGATGAGCGCATCGGGGTCAACACGCAGACCGTACTTCTCGCTCAGGGCCACGACCTTCTTGCGGGCCTCGGCCTTCTGCAAAAAGCCCAGCTTGTTGGGCTCCACACCCAGAATGATGTTGTCCAGCACGCTGAAGCACTCCACCAGCTTGAAGTGCTGGTGGACCATACCGATGCCCAGTGCGTTTGCATCGTTGGGGTTGCGGATGGCGACCTCCTTGCCGTTTTTGAGGATCTTACCCTCCTCCGGCTGATACAGGCCGAACAGCACGCTCATCAGGGTACTTTTGCCTGCGCCGTTCTCGCCCAGCAGGGCATGGACCTCACCTTTGCGCAGCTGCAGGGTAATGTCGTCGTTTGCCTTGATGCCCGGGAACTCCTTGGTGATATGGAGCATCTCGATCACAAAATCCTCTGCCAATCTGCTCACTCTCCTTTCGTGTCCAAACGACACTTATACTATTGTAATGCCCATTATACCGTATTTTTGCTGTTTTGCACACTTCTTTTTGAAAATTTAGTGTTTTGCCATATCATAAGTATTACTTTTGTGCATTTTGACAGGCATTTCTTCCTCGTCTTGAAAAAGCATACAAAAAAGGCGGGACGCCCTTTGCAGAGCGCCCCGCCCGGGAAGTTTCTGATTACTGGATGTAGTTGACGGTGGTGAACTCGCTGACGGTGGGCTTGGTGCTGTCGTCAGAGCTGTTGTCCACAGTGATCTCGCCGCTCTTGATTTTCTCCTTCAGAGCCTCGTACTCGTCGGTGGTGAAGGTCTCGAAGTTCCAGCTGTCAGCATCGGTGGGCAGGCCGATGTAGTCGCCGTCCTCCAGACCGAAGTTGCCGTTGGAAGCAGCGATTTCGCTCCAATCGCCTGCCTCGATGTCGGACAGAGCGGTGTTGACAGCCTCGGTCAGGCCCTTCATTGCAGAGGTGATGAAGGGGTTGTAAGCGAAGGAGCCGTCAGCCACGCCGTTGACACCGATGTAGTTCTGGTCAACGTCAACGCCGATGACATAGCCGTTGCTCTTCAGAGCAGCCTCAACAGCGGAGGTGTAGATGCCGCCGCCGCAGGCGAAGACGACCTGCGTGCCGTTGGAGTACCAGCCCTCCATACGGGAGGTGATGTTTGCATCGCCGTAGAACTGGCCGCCGTAGAAGTAGTTGATGTCGATGTTGGTACCCAGCTCCTGAGCAGCAGCGTCAGCGCCCTGCACATAGCCGTAGCCGTAACGGATGACAGCGGGAACAGCCATGCCGCCGAGGAAGCCCAGCTTGGTCTTGCCGTCCTTGACGATGGCATAGCCTGCCAGATAGCCTGCCTGCTCCTCCTTGAAGGTGATGCAGTAGCAGTTTGCGGGGATGGCGTCGGTGCCGATGTCGCCCTGGGTGACGTCGACGGCGATGAACTTGACATCGGGGTACTGGTCAGCAGCCCATGCCAGGGAAGCGCCATACAGGTAGCCGACGCAGACGATGACATCAGCGCCGTCGTTGACAGCCTGACGGATCATGGTCTCGCGGTCCTCATCGGAAGCGTCAGCCTCGGGGATGTAGTACTGGCAGTCATCGCCCATGTAGCCGGAAACAGCGGTCCAGCAGGCCTGGTTGAAGCTCTCATCGTCGATGGTGCCGGTGTCGCAGGTCAGAGCGACCTTCACGATCTTCTCGCCGCCCTCAGAGGTGGAAGCGGCTGCGCTGGTGGAAGCAGCTGCAGAGGAAGCAGTGGAAGAAGAAGAACCGCCGCAGGCAGTCAGAGCAGCGGCAGCAGCAGCGGCGCCAGCCACTGCCAGGAAGTTACGACGAGAAATCATCATAATGAAAACTCTCCTTTTATTTTAATATAATCGCGTTTTGTTGACGAAATGTGCGCACTTGCACATTTACTGGCTCAAGTATAGCGGGAAGAAGTGACAGATGCAAGCCTTTTCCGATTACAAAACATTTACAATTATTTTATCAAAATTGTATAAAAACCATACTTATCCCGGAAAATCCGCTCCGCCCGGTATTTTTCGCGCAGCTGTGTTCAATCTTCCACGGCCTTGTTGCCCGCCACGTTGGAGGGACCGAAGCCGAAGGGCAGCAGCTCGTCCATGCTGCGCTCGATGAAATCGTCCGGGCTTTTTGCCATGATGACATTCAGCTCCGGGCCGCCGAATTCGAACAGCGCCTGACGGCAGACGCCGCAGGGCGAGGTGATCTGCTTGTTGACTTCGCCCCGGCGCGCACCCACCACGGCGATGTCGGTAAACCTGGTCACGCCCTCGGCCACGGCCTTGAACAGGGCCGTCCGCTCGGCGCAGCTGGTGGGGGTAAAGGCGGCGTTCTCCACATTGCAGCCGGTGAAGATGCGGCCATCCTCGGCGCGCAGGGCAGCGCCCACCATAAAGTCGCTGTAAGGCGCGTAAGCCCTCTCCCTGGCCGCAAGGGCCATCCGGATGAGCTCCTGCTTTTCTTCCAGAGTCAGTTTTGTCATGGTCGGTTCTCCTTTTTGCAATTTGTAGATATGGCGTTCTTCGTCCTGTGGGACGAAGCCAATGGATTCAAACATTTTCTGCGACTGGGTATTGAAGGAATAGATGTGCGCGAAGCACTCCGCCAAACCCCTTTCCCGAGCCAGCTCCAGCATTTTTTCGATGACCTTCCGCCCGATGTGTTTATTCTGGTACTCCTTGCAGATGACGATGGCAAGCTCGCCGGTCGTCCGCAGGCTGACGTCACCACAAAGCACACCCCGATACTCGATATAAAACAGTTCCCCGTGTGTGTCCAGATAATGATACATCCGCTTCAGCAGTGGCAAATCATAAACGAAGTCCCTGTTATCTACCTGTTTGCAGAGCTGTGCATCCTGATACCACGCAAGTGCTGTATCGTAGGCCGGATAATACGGAACAAGCCGGATGTTCCCCTCCACAGAAATCGGACTGCGCACCATGTTCACCGTTTCTCTGTTCATCGGCCTCATTCCCTTCTGTGTCGTACATTCTTCTGTGTCGTGTATTTAAGTATAAATCATTCTTTTAAGAAGTGCAAGCGGCGATAATTACGCAGCATTATGCAATGACAGCTCTTGCATTTGTCATTACAAATGAATATAATAGAATTATAAAGGAGGCGCATCAGAATGGCAAACGCAGTCAATGTGAATTTTCGGATGGACCCCGACCTCAAGCGGAGCATGGAGGAGGTCTGTGCCGAGATGGGGCTTTCGATGACGACAGCCTTCACGATTTTTGCAAAGAAAGTGTCGCGCGAGCATCGGATCCCCTTTGAAGTCTCCGCTGACCCCTTCTATTCTGAAAGCAACATCAACCATCTCCGTCAAATCGTCCATGATATTGACACCGGCAAAGCCAAGCTCACCGAACATGAACTGATCGAGGTGGACTGATGAGGCTGCTGTGGGAAGAGGAAGCGTGGGAAGATTATTGTCTTTGGCAGACGCGGGACAAAAAGCTGCTGAAGCGAATCAACTCCCTCATAAAAGACATTCAGCGGAACACCTATGAGGGCATCGGCAAGCCCGAGCCTTTGAAGGGAGATTTGAGCGGATGGTGGAGTCGGCGTATCGACGACACCCACCGCATCGTCTACCGGGAGCAGGATGGAAACATCATCATTGCGTCCTGTTACGGTCATTACACGGATACCTGAGAAGCAAAAAGACTGCTGTCGGCCGACAGCAGTCTTTTTGTATTATGGTTAAATCAATACTCCGCGCCCAGTGCGACCTTCATCATATCGGTGAAGCTCTTCTGGCGCTGCTCTGCGGTGGTGATCTCCGGGGAGACAAAGCTGTCGGAGATGGTCAGCAGGCAGGCAGCGTTCTTGCCCAGCACCTCGGCGTTGGCGAACAGAGCAAAGCTCTCCATCTCCACGCAGAGGCAGCCGCGCTCGTCGCGCAGCAGCTCCCAGTAGGTGGGCTTTGCGTCGGAAGGCTGACGGTAGAAAACGTCGGAGGAGTGGATGTTGCCCTCGATGAGCTTGATGCCCTGCTTCTTGGCGGAGGCGCGCAGCTTATCATTCAGAGTCTCGCTGGGGAAGGTGATGTCGTGGTCGTTGCCGCTCTGGACGCGGGCATAGTTGGACTCACTGACCGCACCGGTAGCCAGCACGGTGTCGAACAGCTTGGCGTCGGCAGTGTAGCTGCCGGCGGAGCCGATGCGGATGATGTTGTCCACATCGTAGAACTTGAACAGCTCGTAGGAATAGATGCCGATGGAGGGCATACCCATGCCGCTGCCCATCACGCTGATGGGACGGCCCTCGTAGGTGCCGGTAAAGCCCAGCATCCCGCGGACATCCGTCACCTGACGGACATCCTTCAGGAAGGTGTCAGCAATGAACTTTGCGCGCAGGGGGTCGCCCGGCATCAGGACAGTCTTTGCGAAATCGCCCTTTTCGGCGCTGATGTGAGGAGTAGCCATAACAATTATCTCCTTTTTATAAAATTATTTCTTCCCCGGGAATACGTTCTGTGGGGGAATGTACGAACCATTGAGACGTATCTCGAAGTGGCAGTGGTTGCCGGTGGAACGGCCCGTGCTGCCCAGATAGCCGATGAGCTGGCCCTGCCGGACGGTCTGGCCCGCACTGACAGTCAGGGACAGGCAGTGTGCATACACAGAGCTGTATCCGCCGCCGTGGTTGATGATGACCGAGTAGCCATAGCCCGTACCTGCACCGGCCTTGTTGTAACCCGCCTTGGTGACGGTACCGCCTGCGGAGGCGTAGATGGGCGTACCGGCCGGGGCGCAGATGTCCACGCCCTTGTGGCGTCCGCCGTACCAGCGCGAGCAGTAGCGGTAGTTCGGCACAGGCCAGATGAACTGGCCGCTGCCGGTGATGTACTTGGTGCTGGAAGTCACCTTCTTGGTGCCTTCGACCACCTTCTTGTTCACCGGCTCCTTGATGACCTCGGTGGAAAGCACGCTCTGGTCCACAAGGATATTCTTGGTGTCGTAGACGTTCTGGAGGGTCACACGGCGCAGACCGTTCTCGCCCTCCTGGAGCACCTTGGTGGTTCCCTTCGTATATTCGTTGGATTTTGTCGTCTCCGTGGAGAATGCGATCTCTTCCTCACGAGTCTCGATGCGGGTGATGCGCACCTCAAGGCCAGCCTCTTCTTTGGTGATGACGAGGTGGTCGCCCTCAAGGATGCTGGACGTCTCGCTCAGCGGCTCACCCTTGAACGCCGGGTTGAGGGCGCACAGCTCACGGAAGGTCAGGTCATTGTTATGTGCGATGGACCAGAGGGTGTCGCCCGCCTTGACGGTGTAGACCTTCTGGGCCTGCTTCACGCCCACCAGCTCCTGTCGGACGGTCTCAAAATCCTGCAAGCCTTCCTTGAAGTAGAGGCCGTCTTCCAGCGTGACCTGCTTGTTGAAGCCCACGCTCACATTGGGGTCGTCCTCTTCTTCCTCGTAGGGGTCGAGCATGGCGGCGAGGTAATCCCGCAGCGCTTTGCCGTCGCTGCACACCGCCGTCAACTCGCCGTCCAGATAAAGAGCCGTGCCTTCGCTGATCTGGTCGCCGGCGCTCTGGATGATGGCGTTTGCCATCTCGTTTTCGTCCATCATGTGGTGGGCGATGGCGAGGGTGTAGCTCGGTTCGATGGTCCACTCGGTCTTGTCGGTGCCGGCGTAGCTGATACGCTCCATCACGTCCTCGCGGGCCGTGTTGAAGACGTCCTCATTCGCCACATAGCCCACGGTTTCGCCGTTGACCCGGACGGCCAGTGCATAAGGCTGGTGGATGACATATTGGAACACTGCTGCGCCCAGCGCCAGTGCGCAGATGGGCAGGGCATACATCGCCATGCGGGGCAGCAGACTGAGGTTGCGGCGGACGCCGTTTTTGAAGTAGTGGACGCTGGCCTCAAATGCTGCACCGAAGCCCTGCTCCCTGCGGATGCGGTGGGCATGGATGAGAAGGGACACGATGCCCTTTGCAAACAGCACGATGGGGCCAAACAGGTCTTTGGCCACCTGTGCTGCGCCGGGGAACGCCGTCTCCGCCAGAGCCTTTGCAAAGCGGCGGATGCCTCCAGCAACCCAGAGAGCGGCGTACTTGACGGCACGCCCCACCCGCACGGCAGCATACTCCGCGCCAAAGCCCAGCGCGTAGAGCGCTGCGCCAATGCGCAATACCAGCTTCGACGAGCGCAGCTTCCGGGAGGCATTGTCCAGCCGGTGTCTGCGGCGGCGATACCGCCGGTGGCGGCGCAGCAGATGGACGCACTGGAGCTGCGCCCAAAGCGAGCGCAGCTTTGCGCGGAAGCCGGTGTGCCGCGGCGCACCGGCTGGCTCGTCCTGCCGCGTTTCAGTTGTTTTATCTTCCAGCAAAAAGGATGCTCCTTCCTGTATCTTCAGGAGATTCTGATTTGTCTCTTTTCTCTGTTATCGACACGCTGCCGCATCAGGACAGCTTTTTTGACAAGAATAACTCTATTTATTATACACCCTGCCAGCGCCGAAACAAGCATTGACACAAAATTTGGGCTTAGCTTTCACTTACTTTTCACGAAATACACAAATTTAGACAAAAAGCTTTGTCATATCCTCCGGCAGCGGGCTTTCCACCGTCACCGGCCTCAGAGTCGTTTCGTCCACCGGCACTTCGATGCCGATGCCGTCCGGCATCGGCTCGCAGCGCGGCACCCAGAACGTCTGTTTTGCGCAGTGGAGCGCCTGCCGCCCGATGCGCGCCCGGCTCCCGCCGTAGAGGTCATCTCCGGCCAGCGGGTGGCCGATGGATGCAAAATGTACCCGTATCTGGTGGGTCCGGCCCGTCACCGGGACGCAGGCCGCGAGGCTCAGGCCGTTTTCGGCCTTTAATATGGTATATTCCGTCCGGCTGGGTTTGCCATCGGGGGTGACGCACCGCCCGATGATGCTCTCCCCCTGCCGCCCGATGGGGGCGTCGATGACGCCCGGCCCGAGGGGAAGTTCTCCTTCTACAACGGCGTAGTAGAGCTTTTCCACCCGCTGAGCCAGCAGCGGGGCGGCGTAGCCATTCTGAGCCGCCAGCACGAGGCCGCTGGTGTCCTTGTCGATGCGGTTCACCGGGCGGAAGACGGGGCTTCTACCCTGACGCAGCGCCCAGGCGGCATAGCCGTTCGCCAGCGTATCCAGCGGGTAATTCAGGGTAGGATGCACCGCGAGATGGGGCGGCTTTTCCACCACGAGGGCAAAAGCGTCCTCGTAGACCACATCCACCGGGATGTCGTCCTGCGGCGCAACGCCCTCCCCCTCCGGCGGCAGTTCAAAGGAGATGACCTGCCCGGCCTCCACCCGGCGGTTGGCCAGGATGGGGGCGCCGTCGGCAAAAAAGCCGCTGCCCCGGAATTTCACGGCCCGGGACAGGTCGGTGGAGACACTGCACCTGCGCAGAAAACCGCGCAGCAGCATCCCATCCGCCTCGGGCGGGACTTTGAAATAAAGCTTCATCTTCCCACCTCCAGCGCGGGCAACATATAAGATAAGTATAGCAAAATTCTCTTTCTCTTGCAAATCTTGTTTTTTTATGGTATCATGAGGAGCGGAAAACGAGTGGAACATACGGCGGCGGGGCGGCTTTGACCGCTCTGAGGAAAGTCCGGGCCTCACAGAGCACGGTAACTGCTAACGGCAGCCGAGGGTGACCTCAGGGAAAGTGCAACAGAAAGGAAACCGCCGCAGCAATGCGGTAAGGATGAAAGGGCGAGGTAAGAGCTCACCAGCGCATGGGTGACTATGCGGCTTTGTAAACCCTACCGGAAGCAACGCCTATATGGGACGTACAGCGCTGCTCGCGTGTCCCGAAGGCGGCACGAACCTGTCAGCAATGGCAGGTCTAGACAGATCGTCGTTTAATACAGAACCCGGCTTACGGTCTATCTCGTTTTCCATCTTTTGTTTTCAGCGCTGTCTGCGGTATGCAGGCAGCGTTTTTTGTTTCTTTAACCACACTGTCACTTTTCGTTTGGGCCGGTTTGTGGTATACTGAACAAAACCCCGCAGAGCACGTCTTCGCCGGGGCCTTAATTCAACAGACAGGATGTGAAATCCTCCGATGAAAGATGGTTTTTTGAAAGCAGCTGCCCTCTCGCCCTCACTGCGGGTGGCCAACTGCAACTATAACGCTTCCCAAATCGTATCTCAGTTACAGGACGCTGCCGCCCGCGGCGTCAGGCTGGCGGTGTTCCCCGAGTTCTGCCTCACCGGCTACACCTGCGGCGATCTATTCTTGCAGCGCACGTTGCAGCAGGGCGCGCTGAACGCCCTGCAGACCGTGCTGGACGCCAGCCGGGAGCTGGATGTCGTGGCCCTCGTGGGCCTGCCGCTGCTGGTGCGGGGCAAACTGTACAACTGCGCCGCCGTCCTCTGCGGCGGGCGTCTGCTGGGCCTTGTCCCCAAGACCTACCTGCCCAACTACGGCGAGTTCTACGAAAAGCGCCAGTTCACCCCGGGCAGCACTGAGGTGGAAAATGTGACGGTCTGCGGGCAGGAGGTGCCTTTCGGTACGTCCCTGCTCTTCCGCTGCCGCCAGATGCCCAGCTTCGTTCTGGGCGTGGAGATCTGCGAAGACCTGTGGAGCGCTCTGCCCCCCTCCACCTTCCACACGCTGGCCGGTGCCACCGTCATTGCGAACCTTTCGGCCAGCGATGAGACGGTCGGCAAGGCCGAGTACCGCCGGGCGCTGGTGTCGAACCAGTCCGCCCGCCTGCTCTGCGGCTACCTGTACGCTTCTGCCGGCCACGGCGAGAGCACCCAGGACATGGTCTTCGCCGGCCACGACCTCATCGCCGAGAACGGCGCCCTCCTCGCCGAGACATCTCCCTTCGAAGGCGGCTGGGCTGAGACGGAGCTGGACTGCCAGCGGATGGAGTCGGAGCGGGCGCGCAACACCAGCTTCGAGCCCAGCGCTGAGGGGTATCTGACCGTCGATTTCGACCTTGCCCTCACCGAGACGAAGCTCTCCCGCTGGGTAGACCCCACGCCTTTCATCCCCCACGACGAGCGCCGCCGGGCCGAGCGCTGTGAGCTGATCTTGAAAATGCAGGCCGATGGCCTCGCCAAGCGTCTCGAGCATGCCCACGCCAAGACGGCGGTCATCGGCATCTCGGGCGGTCTGGACAGCTGCCTCGCTCTGCTGGTGGCCGTCCGCGCCATGAAACAGCTGGGCCGCCCCACCAGCGATGTGCTGGCCGTGACCATGCCCTGCTTCGGCACCACCCACCGCACCCGCAGCAATGCAGAAATCTTATGCGACGAGCTGGCCGTCAGCTTTACCGAGATCGACATCGCCAACACCGTCCACAGCCACTTCAAGGACATCGGACAGGACGAGAGCGTGCTGGACGTCACCTTCGAGAACGGACAGGCTCGTGTGCGCACCCTCGAGCTGATGGACACTGCCAACCGCACCGGTGGCCTCGTCGTCGGCACCGGCGACCTCTCCGAGCTGGCGCTGGGCTGGGCCACCTACAATGGCGACCACATGAGCATGTACGGCGTCAACGCCGGTGTCCCCAAGACGCTGGTGCGCCACCTCGTCCAGTATGAGGCCGACATTGCCGCCTCCGCCGAGCTGCGCCGGGTGCTGTTGGACATCCTCGACACCCCCGTCTCCCCGGAGCTGCTGCCTGCCAAGGACGGCGAGATCTCTCAGAAAACGGAAGACCTCGTGGGTCCCTATGAGCTGCACGACTTCTACCTTTATTATGTTCTCCGCTTCGGCTTCGGCCCGTCGAAGATATTCCGGCTGGCGAAAGCGGCCTTCGCAGGCCGGGCCGAGTACCCGGACAAAGTGCTCTACAAGTGGCTGCGCAACTTCTACTGGCGCTTCTTCGCCCAGCAGTTCAAACGCAGCTGCCTGCCCGACGGCCCCAAGGTGGGCAGCGTCACCCTCTCGCCCCGGGGCGACTGGCGGATGCCCAGTGACGCAGCCGCCGCGCTCTGGCTGGCCGAGCTGGAACAGATCCCGCTCAAAGGATAATTTTTTATGAAACAACACAAAAAGCTGCTGATAAATCTGGTCTTTGCTGCCGTCATTCTGGCCGCAGCCGCCGTGCTGCTGCTGGTGCGGAAAGCAAACCAGACCGGTGCGCCTCTCTGCGCAGAGCTCATCTACGGCGACAGTAACACCAGGCTGACCTTTCCCCTCGAAAAAGACGCCGATTACGATGTGGACACCGGCTATCTCACCGTCCACATCAAGATCCAGGACGGCGCGGCCCGCTTTGTAGATTCGCCCTGCCCTGACCACATCTGCGAGTCCTTCGGCTGGCTCAGCGAGGAAGACCAGACGGCCACCTGCCTGCCCGCCCGGGCTGTGCTGAGCATCATCCCCACCACATGATGGCATACACATCCAAAGGAGTGAACGCCTATGTTTGACGAAAACAAGCATACCCATCCCCAGAATAACGACGAAGGCCCCCGGCACATCCACCGGGGCATCAAGCGCAGCGAGCCCGACGAAGTGGAGGTAGACAGCGCCGATTTCTTCTCGCCGGAGCCTCCCCGCCCCAAAGCACCGCCGAAACCGGCACCGACGCCTCCGTCTGAGCCGCCGAAGCCTCCGGTGCCGCCCCGCAGACAGTGGGAGCCGCTGCACCCCAGCGAGCCCGCCCCCGCTGACGACAAACTTCCGAAAGGAGGAATGGTCTTGCTGGTACTGCAGGCCATCCTGAGCCTTGCCGCGCTGGTGCAGCTCTGGCGCACCCAGATGCTGCCGGTGCTCTACCTCGTTATCATCACCGCGCTTCTGGTGCTGCTCTGGCTGCTGGTGCGCAAGTGCCTCGCCTCCCGCAGCGGTGCCGTCGTGGCCCGGGTGCTGTCCGTCCTGCTCTGCGCCGCGCTGGCCGTGGGCTGTGTCTGGGCGCAGCAGGGTCTGACCGCACTGGACAGCATGACATCCGGCCTGCTCACCGGCGCAGAGGCGAATAAGATCACGAAAGAGCCGTTCGTCGTCTACCTCAGCGGTGTGGACAACCGCGGCGAGCTGACCGAAAAGGCCCGCAGCGACGTGAACATCCTCGCCGTGGTCAACCCCACCACCAAGCAGGCGGCCCTCATCAACACCCCGCGCGACTACTATGTTGACCTCGCAGGCACCGACAGCAAGGACAAGCTGACCCACGCCGGCCTCTACGGCGTCGAGACCAGCATGGCCACGCTGGGCAACCTCTACGGCGTGAATGTGGAGCACTACCTCCGCATCAACTTTGCGGGCTTCATCAACATCATCGACGCCATCGGCGGCGTGGACGTCTACTCCGACCAAGCCTTCACCTCGGTGGGCAGCCCCGGCTACTACGACCCCACCACCTTCGCCGAGGGTTGGAACCATCTGGACGGTAAGTCTGCTCTGGCTTTTGCCCGTGAGCGCCACGCCTTCAAGACCGGCGACATCCAGCGCGGCATCAACCAGATGAAAGTCATCGACGCGATGGTCAACAAGCTCAAGTCTCCCGCCCTGCTCATGGGCTTCTCCAAGCTGATGGACGCCGCCGCCGACTGCTTCGTCACCAGCCTTTCGCAGGAACAGATCTCTGCGCTGGTCCGGATGCAGCTGGGTGACCTTGCCAACTGGGACATCCAGAGCTACACCGTCACCGGCTCGGGCGCGAAGAGCACCAAGTGCTACTCCGCCAAGGGCCAGAGCCTCTACGTCATGAAGCCGGATGAGAACTCGGTCAACGAAGCCAAGGCCCTCATCGCTGCGGTTCTGGGCGGCGAGGACAAGCTCACCAGCACCAGCCAGACCCCCGAGAAGACCGATGTCTTCACGCCGACCGCCGACCCCAACGCCGGTGCATCCATCCCGGAGGAATCTCCCGACAGCGTGATCGCAGAAGAGCCCGCCGAGAGCGAAGTCCCGGCGGAAGAGGCCCCCGCTGACAGCCAGCCCGTCGAGGGCGACGCCTCCGGTGAGCCCAGCGCTTCCACCGAGGTCCCTGCAGACGGCAGCGAAGAAGCCCCGGCAGACTCCACCGAGTCGCCGTCCTTCAGTATGCCGACCCAGGAGCAGGTGGAGCAGGCGGCTTCCTCCCTGCATCAGGCCGCTTCCACCGTGCTGGACGCCCTGTTCGGCTCCGGCAGCGGCGACGCTTCCAGCGCTGAAAATGATGCAGCATAATTTATAGACAGAAAGATCCCGCAAAGCAGCTGCCTTGCGGGATCTTTGCGTTTATGCTTATTTCAGGATGTCGCTCAGCACGCTCTGGCCGTCCAGCGTGGAAGCATCCACACCCAGATAGTCGCAGATGGTCTGTGCAATGGTTCCGAAGCAGAGCTTGGTGCCGAGATCAACGCCCGGTTTGACGCCCTTGCCGCAGATGAGATACGGCACATACTCGCGGGTATGGTCGGTGGTCTTGGTGTAGGAGGGGTCACAGCCGTGGTCGGCCGTGACCATCAGGATGTCGCCCTCCCGCATCCCGGGGATGAAGTCGGCAACGAACTTGTCGAACTCGGTGGCGGCGGCGGCGTAGCCTGCCACGTCGCGGCGGTGGCCGTAGAGCATATCGAAATCGACGAGGTTCACGAAGGCCAGACCCTCGAAGTCGCGGGTCTGCAAAGCCTTGGTGAAGGCGATGCCGTTGGTGTTGCCGGTGGTCTTGATCTTTTCCGTCACGCCCTCGCCGTCGAAGATGTCGAAAATTTTGCCCACGGCGATGACGTCCCTGCCTGCGTCCTTGAGCAGATCAAGCATGGTCTTGCGGGGCGGCTTGAGGCTCAGGTCGTGGCGGTTGGTGGTGCGGTAGAAGGTATCAGCGGTGTGGCCGAGGAAGGGGCGGGCGATGACGCGGCCCACGCCGTACTCGCCCTTCAGCATCTCGCGGGCGATCTCGCAGTAACGGTACAGCTCATGCACCGGCACAAGCTCCTCGTTGGCGGCGACCTGAAACACGCTGTCAGCGCTGGTGTAGACGATGAGGGCATCCTCCTTCATGGCCTGCTCGCCGTAGTCCTTCAGCACCTGCGTGCCGGAGTAAGGCTTGTTGCAGAGCACCTTGTGGCCGGTCTTTTCCTCGAACGCACGGATGAGCTCCTCCGGGAAGCCGTTCGGGAAGGTGGGCAGCGGTTTCGGGCTGACCACACCGGCGATCTCCCAATGACCGATGGTGGTATCCTTGCCCATGCTCTGCTCCTGCAGGCGGGCAAAGGCCCCCGCCGGGGCAGTGGTCTTCTCCCCTGCCGTCACACCGTCGATGTTGAACAGGCCGAGCTTCTGCAGATTGGGGCAGTGAAAGTTCGGGTGCTTTGCAATGGCACCGAGGGTATTGGTGCCCGCGTCGCCAAAGGCGGCTGCATCCGGCTCTGCGCCGATGCCAAAGCTGTCCAGAACGATCAGAAATACACGTTTTTCCATAGTTTTGTTCTCCATTTCGTTTCCAGAGCGTCCCACCCGAAAGTGAGACTTTTTCTGGTTCCATTATAAGCAGTTCCGCTCCCGGATGCAAGGGCTTTCCGGATGCAGGCATTCCTTACGAAATTTTAACCAATTCTTTGCCAACTCCCTCTTGCCCTATTGTATCCAAGCGTTTATAATATACTATGGTATGGTTTTGAGAACGACCATATTGGCGTCTTTCGCCGCGGCAGGCCCCGAATGCCGGAGCCTGCCAAATGCAGCCGATCGGGCTGCTGCGTTAAGATAGAGAGTAGAATAGAGAAAGATCGAGGTAATCAACATGAGAAAAACGAAGATCATCTGCACCCTGGGCCCTTCCACCGACAAAGGGGATGTCCTGCGCGAGCTGATCGCCAACGGCATGAACGTGGCCCGCTTTAATTTTTCCCACGGCTCCTATGAGGAGCACGGCGGCCGCCTGGCCAATCTGAAGGCACTGCGCGAGGAGCTGGGCAAGCCCGTTGCCGCTCTGCTGGACACCAAGGGCCCTGAGATCCGCCTGAAGGAGTTCAAGAACGGCGTCGAGATGCTGGAAGCCGGCCAGACCTTCACCCTGACCACCCGCGAGGTGGAGGGCA
>ERZ773114.2938-NODE-2938-length-14883-cov-2.970192_pt1 | contig 14883 bp, 12 predicted proteins | sample MGYA00580564_ERZ773114 | MGnify/ENA primary metagenome ERZ773114 (study PRJEB29015, sample SAMEA2737836) | human gut metagenome | biome: human gut; feature: human-associated habitat; material: faeces | place: China | collected 2012 ... | reverse complement strand
TTATCTCCGCTTCTTTGGCTGGTCTTTTTTTTACATTTATCTCATTATTTATAACAGTGAGATTAAAAACCTTATCGGCTAGTAATTATCTCATGGATTTTGACTATAGAAAGGATAATAGGGAAGAGTATGAACAACTTACTAAAATAATAAAATGAAAAACACTTTAAAAGGTATTCTGGAGGCTTTTCTAGGAGTAAATGGAGATGAAAAGTTATTACTACAGGAAATAAATAAACTTGCTCACCATTTCTTTTTTGGTGGATATTTCCAAGTAAACAATAGAAAGATTTATCTTCGTGATATAGAATTCTATTACCATGAAGAAGGTGAAGGAGCAAAGATCAAGGATTATATCATGTATCATATTTCTGATAAAATAAAAGATCCTACTATGAAGAATGAGTATTATCCCCTTGGTTCATTTAACGCACATGTGTCGGGAGTTGATTTTACTTTTGAAAATAAAGATAGACAATATAGAGCTTCTATTCTTATCAGAGGCATTAAGGTGGTAGACAAAGATAGTGAACCTATAGTTGAAATAAGACCAACCTATGTCTATGAATATCTTCTTATGGGTAATTCTCTTTTTGATGATGGTATACAAATTAAATGGATTGACGAAGAATTACCAACCGAACCAATAGAACAGGGTTATCGAAAAAATGTATGTCAATATGATCATTCAGGAAATAAGATAGAATATCAAGACGATGCAAACAATAAACCTGTCACAATTGGAAAAAAGAAGTACTGTCAATGTACACGCAAGTGGAGATTTTGGATTAAAGAAGAGACAAGAAAACAGATAATCTAAAAAGCTAGTATCAATATTGTTGGCTAACCCAACATTATACAACATTATATTTTTGTTGATCATAATATTAACTGGATGATAATCATATGCTGATTCTCTATTTCTTTGCTATTACAAAAGTCTGTTTATTTCCGCTTATAATGAAAAAGATTCTTGATTTAGCGTGATAGAAGACGTAGATTATGATATCTTAGACCATCAATATTTAGTGACATGCCGTTAAACTATATTCCACTTGTAAAATTTCAAAAGATTCATTTGGAAAAGTGTTCTTAAAATCATACATTTGTTTTATCTTAAGAAAAATTCAATATATGGAAATGATTTGTAATAGACTAATAATCGAATCCAACCTCCCTTTTGTACTATATTGGTATATACTTAAGAGTGAAATTTAAATTTATATATAATAGAAGTAGAATAAATTATGGCTGATTTACAATGGGTTAAATTGCAGAAAAGTTTAATAAAAGAAGCTAGTGATGCTTCTCTATACGATGATATAATTACTTGTTACGAGAATGGGTTATATAGACCTGGATTTATATTGACTTGGTTGTTATTGATAGAATCACTTAAGAGAAAACTTTTAGAACTGGAAAGTATAGGAAATACAAAAGCATTAGCTGAAAATCAGAAGATTCAGAAATTAGAAGCGTCTCATAAATCCGTAGATGTTGAAATATACAATGCAGCAAAAGTCTGTGAAATTATTACTGATTCTGAATTTACCATTATTGATTCTTTATGGCAACAGCGATGTGTTTTTTCACATCCATATATGGCAAATGTTACTATTAAAGATTTTGAATACATCATAGAAAAGTTGATAAATATTTCATATTCAAAGCCTATATTAATGACAAAGGATATGATGTTACAGGATATCAGAGCGATGATGGATTTGCCTGTGCGCTAAGCAGTTATAATAAGTTCAGACGTATATTAGGATATGTAGATGAACGAAATGAAAAGATGATAGAAGATATAATATACTGGCTTACTGTGTTTGATGATAAAGATATAGTTAAAAGAAAGATAAATAAGCAGTATGCAGACAGGCTTAATGATGAACAGTTAAAGAAGATATTAAAGTTAAAATTCAAGGGATGGGGGCGTTATTCTGCTAAGCTTTTAAATGGCATAAAAGGTGATATGGGAACAACTATTATCGAAATGCTTGAAGATGCTGACGAACGATTTGAATATTGCGATTATTGTCCTAATTTTATGCAGATTATTAATAAAGATGAGAAGATAAAGCAGATAATAGATGATAACCGACATAGATATGATGGAACAAAAGATTTATTAGATGTTATACAGGATATGCATACATCACCAGCCAATAAGCGTGGTATATGGCAGACAATGAAGGTGATTGAAGAGATAATTGAATATATGGGCGAAAAACCACAGCAGATATATATTGAATTTGCAAGGGAAGATGACCCTAAGGCTAAGAATAAAAGAGCTGACTCAAGAAAAAGAGCTATTGATAAGGCACTTAAGAAATTAAAAGAGGATGTGGTTGATGAGTATAATGAAAATGTATATAAGGAATTAAAACAATATGAGAAGCGTTTAGATGAAGAAAAGGTGTATCTTTACTTTATGCAGAATGGAAAGGATCTTTATTTTCCGGATAAAGAGTTAAATCTTGATGAACTAGAAAAACTGGAGATAGATCATATAATTCCATACTCATTATCTGATGATGATAGTCTGGATAACAAGGCATTAGTGTTAAAGGGTAACAATCAGAACAAAGGTAATAAGATAGTAAAAGAAGCATTTCCTCAATTGTTTTCAAATAGTGGTACAGTAAATTATTGGAAGAACCTGAAAAAAGCTGGGTTAATATCAGAGAAGAAATTTAATAATCTTCAGAAAAATAATGTTGATGACATACTGACGAAAGGCTTCATTAACAGACAGCTTGTAGAAACAAGACAGATTGTAAAGTCTGTAGCTAATCTTATACTTGATTATTATAATGAACAGATTGATGTAATAGAAGTAAAGTCTAGTCTAAGTACAAGCGTCAGGAAAATGCTTACATATGAGAAAAAAGATAATAATGGATTCTGGGAAGAAAATAAGGATAATTGTATGTTCTATAAAAATAGGGATATGAATGATTATCATCACGCACACGATGCGTATCTTGCCAATATTATAGGTATGTATATACAGAAGAATTATCCACATTTGCAGAAGGAACTTAATTATTCACAGTATAGAAGAGTATGGCGTAAATATTATGAAAATACAAAGAACAATAATGGAGTAAACTGGTTTGCAACGCTTGGTAAATTCAGCAGTAATAATGAGGAAGCAGACTGGTATGGTCAAGATATTATAGCCTATATGAGAAAAATATTCTGTTATAGAGATGTTATTATATCTAAAAAGGTAGAAGAAAATACAGGAGCATTTTATAGTGAAACCAAATATCCAAGAGAGGATAAAGCAGGCAGTAAGCTTGTACCTCTGAAACAGGGGAATAATATGCGTGGTGCCGATAATCTTAAAGAACTTGATACAAGAAAGTATGGAGGATATAAAGGTGGTGAAAAAGCTTATTTTGTACTTGTAAAATATTGTATCGAAAAGGCACTGAAGAAGAGTGTTAAAAAAGAGTATCATATGGAATTCGTTGAAATACCTGTATATATTGCAAGAGGTATTAAAAACAATGATATTAATCTTTATGATTATGTGTGTGACATTTTAAATGAAGCTAATAAAAATAGTGTTGCAGATGTTGAAATATTACGAAATAAAGTTCCTAAATATCAGATGATAATAGGAGAAAATGGAGAGGAATATTATCTTGTTAGTGCAACAGAGGTGATTAATTCAAAACAATTTGTGCTTGGCGGAGCTAATCAGCAATATAACAGGCTTTTGAATTATATTAAATATGGTAAAAATGATAAATGGCAGTATATTCAGACAGAGTTATTAGATGAGCAGTTGATAGGACTATATAATTTGCTTATAGCTAAAATTAAAGATGAATACAAAGGCTTTTCTAAAGAAGCGGTTAGGATACAGGAAAATAATTCATTCGATAAACTTGATGTAAAGGATAAGAAAGAATTTATAGCAGAGATGATTAAGCTTGTTCAGCCAGACTCCGACTATCCATATTTAGGAAAGTATGAAACAGGATTGTCCAATAGAATGGGCCGAAAGACTGGAGAAAAAGTTGGTAAAAAGATTACGCTTGTAGATAAGTCAGTTACGGGTTTATACGAGAGGAGAACAACATTTGAGCTGGAGGACGATAGTAGTACAAAGTCACGCTAAGTTAAGCTATAAGAATGGGTATATGATAGCGCGGGGCGAAGACGTTAAGATGGTACACCTGAGTGAAATTAATACAGTTATAATTGATTCTACTCAGGTGTCAATGACATCTTATCTATTATGTGAGTTTGTCAAAAGAAAGATAAAAGTAATATTTTGCGATGAGAAAAGAAATCCATGTAGTGAGTTAATGCCATATTATGGAGCATATAATTCCAGCAAGAAAATTCGTAAGCAAATGCAGTGGGATATGGAGCATGCCAAGGAAATATGGACTTTTATTGTGAAACAGAAAATATTAAATCAGGCAGAAATGCTTTCTAAATATGGATTTGAAACTAATATTAAATTAATGCAGTATGCAGAAGAAATAGAGCCATTTGATATGACAAACAGGGAAGCACACGCAGCTAAAGTATATTTTAATAGTCTGTTTGGCAAAGAATTTTCAAGAGATGATGTTAATTCAATTAATGCGGCATTAAATTATGGCTATGGAGTTCTGTTATCAAATTTTAACAAAGAGATAGTGTCAGACGGATATTTAACACAGTTAGGTATAAAACATACCAATGAATACAATCCTTATAATCTATCCTGTGATTTAATGGAGCCGTTCAGAGTTCTGGTGGACGAAATTGTATTTAATAACATTGATAAAACATTTGATTCTGATTATAAAATGCAGCTTGTAAATGTTCTGAATAAGCGGATTAATTATTGTGGGCGTGAGTATTATGTTACAAATGCTATTCAGATATATCTTGATAAAATGTTTGGTGCGATAGAACAGAAAGGTTTTATTACATCAATGATATATCAATTTGAATGATTAGCAGATTTATGAGAGTGATGGTGTTTTTTGATTTGCCCACAATAACAGATAAAAACAGACACGACTATAGAAAATTCCGGCAGTTTCTTGTTCAGGAAGGATTTATTATGATGCAGGAATCTGTGTATACAAAGCTTGTTCTAAATGGAACTATGGTTAATCTTATGAAGAATAAGATAAGAAAGAATAAACCACAGGAAGGCTTGGTAGAAATGCTTGTTATAACTGAAAAACAGTTTAGTGGAATTGAATATGTGTCAGGTGGTGAACAGGAAAATATTGTTGATGGAGAGGACAGGCTGATAATTATATGATAATGAAAATATTTTCGTTGGAAAATGACATAACATTTACAGAAGAATATATTAATATACTTCAAATTCAGGATAAAAAATTATTTACTAATGTCATAAACAGCCTTAATGATAATATCAACAATATTGAGGATACTAAAGAACGCATAATTATATTGGAGGGTGACACAGAGATTAAAATTGAAAAAGAAGTATTGATGATTATAGATGTATTTAATATTGACTTTAATCAAAAGAAAATACAGAATGCTTTATATAATAAAATAGAGAAAATATATAAGCAGGAATTTGAAAGAATGTCAGAGTTCCAGACCATTTTTCAAAAATTACAGCTAAATGTATTAGATGTATTCAATGAATTTCCGTTTGAATTCAATTATAAGGAAAGTATCGGGATACAAGAGTATTTGAAATTGCTAGGGCTTAAGATATCAAATAATAAAGAGAAAATAATAGATAGGGTATTTTCATTGATAGATGTTGTTGAATATCTTTCTGTCGCGAAATTATTAGTATTTGTTAATCTAAAATTATATCTGAGTGATGATGAATTAAATGAGATATACAAATATGCTATGTACAAAAAGGTTAATATATTGCTTATAGAAACAGGCGAAGAAAAAGAACCGCTTGAAAATGAAAAAATATTGTATATTGATAGTGATTATGACGAAATAGTGTTGTATAATAAATAAAAATGTTACTATTCAAAATACGGGTGTGCCGCTAGCACCTGAAAAACTCTATTTGAGGTTTTAGGAGTATGTTATTTTGAATGGTAATAAAACAAGATGAAGTTGAAAACAGAGTAGCTTATGGTTTTAGGAGTATGTTATTTTGAATGGTAATAAAACAAAGGATTATAAAATCATGAATATAACAGAGTTTTAGGAGTATGTTATTTTGAATGGTAATAAAACTATTTCTATCATTGCAGTTATGATTCTGTTGTTTTAGGAGTATGTTATTTTGAATGGTAATAAAACGGAAGTTCAGCAAGTGCAGCGTTGCTCATAGTTTTAGGAGTATGTTATTTTGAATGGTAATAAAACACTTCCTGTGCAATAAAGCCGTGATGTAATGTTTTAGGAGTATGTTATTTTGAATGGTAATAAAACCAGGTTGCATTGACAACAATCCTGTAACTAGTTTTAGGAGTATGTTATTTTGAATGGTAATAAAACCTTAGCCGCCGCAACTGCTTCTTCTACTGTGTTTTAGGAGTATGTTATTTTGAATGGTAATAAAACTTGAGAAACTTTAAATTCTCCATACTTGTGGTTTTAGGAGTATGTTATTTTGAATGGTAATAAAACTGACCATTCTCTTCTTCCTGTGAAGAAGACGTTTTAGGAGTATGTTATTTTGAATGGTAATAAAACATATAGTTTTAGAACTATTCAGTTTTGCATGTTTTAGGAGTATGTTATTTTGAATGGTAATAAAACCGGCGATGTTAGAGGAAATGGCGAACAATGGTTTTAGGAGTATGTTATTTTGAATGGTAATAAAACTGGATATGTGGCTATTCAGTATTCGGCGGCGTTTTAGGAGTATGTTATTTTGAATGGTAATAAAACTACAGCTGCAGGTGTTAAGACTCATTATGAGTTTTAGGAGTATGTTATTTTGAATGGTAATAAAACACAAAATACTTCCCAGTCGAGTAAATCGAAGTTTTAGGAGTATGTTATTTTGAATGGTAATAAAACTGACGATTTACAGGGTGCAGTAGCACAGTTGTTTTAGGAGTATGTTATTTTGAATGGTAACTAAAATAGTTTATATAATTTTTCTAATTAATTCCACATTTATTAATGGTAATTCTCTATGAATATGATACACTAATAACTATCGGATGAATGTCAGGTATAAATATGCTTATATATGGAATGATTGGGTGTATTTATATCTGAATGTATATTAGTATTATTCTTAGTGTGAGTTATGGAGGAATTATGAGTAAGGTAATTGGAATCGATCTTGGTACAACAAATAGCTGCGTGGCAGTTATAGAAGGAGATTCGCCAACAGTTATTACGAATAGTGAGGGATACAGAACCACGCCATCGGTTGTCGCATTTACTAAGAATAAGGAGCGACTTGTGGGAGATGCTGCAAGAAGACAGGCATCGGTTAATTCGGACAGAACCGTATTCTCCATAAAAAGACATATGGGAACGGATTACAGGAAAAAGATAGACGGCAAAGCATATACACCACAGGAAATATCAGCCTATATACTTATGAAGTTAAAAAAGGATGCGGAAGGCTTTCTTGGTGAAGAGGTGACGGATGCGGTTATCACTGTGCCGGCATATTTTAATGATGCGCAGAGGCAGGCAACTAAGGATGCTGGTAAGATAGCAGGGCTTAATGTCCTCAGGATTATAAATGAGCCAACAAGTGCAGCGCTTGCATATGGACTTGACAACGGCAATCCCCAGAAGGTGCTTGTGTATGACCTTGGCGGTGGAACATTTGATGTATCAGTTATTGATATAGGAGATAATGTTATAGAGGTGCTTGCAACATCTGGAGATAATCATCTTGGTGGTGATGACTTTGATGCGCGTATTGTTGATTATCTTGTTGGAAGATTTAAGGAAACAGATGGAATTAATCTTGCTAAAGACCCGGCAGCTATGCAGAGATTAAGGGAAGAGGCTGAGAAGGCTAAGAAAGAGCTTTCGTCAGCTATGAATGCGAATATTAATCTTCCATTTATTGCTGTGGCTAAGGATGGACCACATCATATGGATATGAATATTACAAGGCAGAAGTTTAACGAGCTTACAGATGACCTTGTAGATAAGACAGTCATTCCTGTTGAAAATGCGCTTCACGATGCAGGACTTAGCAAGAGTGATATAGGTATGGTGCTTCTTGTCGGCGGTTCCACAAGAATTCCGGCAGTTCAGGATAAGGTAAGACAGATTATGGGTAAAGAGCCATCAAGAAATCTTAATCCTGATGAGTGTGTAGCACTTGGTGCGGCAGTTCAGGGCGGCAAGCTTGGCAATCAGCTTAAGCCGGGTTCAGCGGCATCGGAGATTATACTTATGGATGTAACTCCGCTTTCACTTTCTATTGAAACTGTCGGAGGTATATCGAGCAGGCTTATAGAGCGTAACACAACTATTCCGACACGCCACAGCCAGATATTTACAACGGCTGGCAATTTCCAGACATCTGTTGATATCAAGGTGTTTCAGGGTGAGAGAAGATTTACAAGGGACAACAAGCTTCTTGGCAACTTCAGACTGAGTGGTATAAAGAGAGCTATGGCAGGTGTGCCACAGATTGAGGTAACATTTGATATAGATGCGAATGGTATTGTAAATGTATCAGCGAAGGACTTAGGAACTGGAAGGGAGCAGTCGATAACGATAACTTCAAGTTCTAATATGTCGGAAGAAGAGATAGAGAGAGCCAAGTGGGAAGCTGAGGTGTATGGTGCGCAGGACAAGCAGAATGAAGAGTTCTGCAACTCACGTATAGAGGCAGAAAATACACTAAGAAGGGCAGAAGGTGAGTACAGCCAGAATAAAAAGGTCTGGGATAAGCCTAAGAAAAAGGCTGTCAAGGAGGCTATGAATGTCACAAAGAGGCTTATCTTAAAGACAAAGCCAGAAAAGATGGATGCCCAGTCAGCGGCAGCGCTTGATGAAGCAAGGAATAATCTGGAGAGAGTATTGAATAATTAAGGTGGCGAAGTTAATTAAGATAGAAATGGCTGACAAGGTAAGAAAATAAATAACCCGAAAGAATATTGAATAATTCAAATAATGAAAATAAAAAGAAGTCCAGAAAAAGATTAGATTGAGGAGTTACCTCAGTTTGAGCTTTTTCTGGACTTCTTTGGCTATATAAAATAAATTTTTTGGCTCTTTGTCAAGAGTGTGGGTAAGGTTTAGTATCCATTTTTTAGTTGTACTAAATTTCTTTTTCCTTTTGTGCCTGCTTAATTAATTGCAGATTTTATTTATCTGTTCTTTATATTGCGTTCTCTTATCGGTATCAATATCAAGAATATCCATCGCCTCATCAGCAGACTTACTGAGCTTGTTCATAATATTGCGGATTGCTTTAAGGGTTGCGTTGTCACTACCTTCCTTTAGTCCGGCGGTGCGCCCTTTTTCAAGGCCTTCAGTAAGTGCCTGCTTACGAGCTTCTTCACGAGCTTCCTCACGCAACACATCCATAACACCTTCTTCGTCATATTCAAATATACTCACGTCAATCACCTCATCCCTATGCTTTATAAAGAAGTCCGACAGTATATCCTCTTTAATACATTCATCAACGGATTCGATAACTGATGTTCGCACATTCAAGCCAAGTGTATCCATCTTATGACGTACTTTATTGACAAATGTCATATAATCCCTAAGCGACTGGCAGCGGTTCAGAATGTCATCCGTGAATAATCCATTTACATTGCTGACATTTTTATGATTATTGTTGTGAGAGCTGCCTTTATTGTTAGTGTCATTGCCAGCAGCAGAGTCAGCTTCTTCATCTGGATTAAGATTGATTACGGTAACGATTAATTCAAGCTCCGGATTGTCTGTAGGATGTTCAAACATATCCGACAGCCTGAGAATTTTAACACGTTCCTTCATCTTTTCCCTGCCGTTATAGAAGGTAATAAAATGCGGAGTAGGAATTTTAATCATACTTCTTCTGTGCAGCATACTATTGGGAAACATATCCCTATATACCTCAGAGCCATAATGGAAAAATCTTAATGGCATATTGAAGTTGATAGATGACTGCTGCTCAAACATATATAACTCATAACTGAATACAAATGAAGCATCATTCTTATACTTCATATATACGCCGCCTTTCAGCGTAGTTATTGTAAGATTGTCAATATCAGTATGAGATGAATTATTCAGCGCATTATACAAATCTAATAAGTTGTTTTTATCAGAATATAACAGGCAGAACACGTTATCACTGTATCGCTTGGTTGTAGTAGAGGAGCTACTATCTTTTTTAATTGTTTTATTATTATCAGCGCTTTTGTTGTAATAATTATTATCATTGTCATTATGTTTCATAAGCAAAATCTCCTTTTGTATTAAGTAAATCTGACAACAGGCAGGTCTGCTATAAAAACAATAGATAATATGTATATATCATATATTGTAACATCTGGTTTGGCATATAACAAGTGCGTTGAGAGTATATCATTTTTAAAAATATTCTTAAACACATTTACTGCTGATTATAACAGGTGTATTAAAACGATATCTCTTATGTACAGGTAAAGCAATGCAGCAGTCCTGATACAGCAGTGAGTGGCAAAACTTATTTTTAACACTCACATCATAATACAAAATATGTTATAAAATATTAACACCTGATATAACCAATTATAGTAGCTGCCTGATTGTATATATGGGTATTGGTCTGATACTGAATTCAGCGCGAAATGTTAGAAATACATAAATATATGCTAAATAAGGGTGAAAATATCTATAAGTCTATGATGCAGATATTGTGAGCGGACATATTACTTGTATAATCACATAATCATAATTAAGCAATAGCTGGTTATACAACATCAAAATAAATCTAATAGGCAAATATAAACTTTTTGGAAAAGTCTTAGCTGCACGTTATGCAACATCAAAAATAAATTCTATAGCAATAAATATATGTATTTAAGACCTAATTAAGTATACTGTTAATATACGGCAAAAACAATAGAAAGTCAATAGTGAATTTATAAAAAGTATAAAAAGAATATTGCTACATAAAAATTATGCTGCAAAATATTGTAAATTCAAAGAATTGAAAAAAGTTTGTATTTCCAAAAGGGTAATAAAGCCTGTGCTGTGAAAATGACTTGTTGGATGAAAAAGCTTGTCAAAAGATAAAAGAATGTTTTGAATATTTAACAGAAATCTGATATTATCTATAGAGTGTGTTATTTTATGATATCAGATTTTTTGTGCGTTTAGGATTTAACTGGCTGGCTGTGGTACTGTTGGCAGGTTCGATATTCAATAATGTGGCAGATAGAATAAATATTGATACAGGATAGGAGAAAGATAAGGTGGCAGCAGGTTCAACATTTGGAAATATATTTAAGATAACGACCTGGGGTGAATCCCATGGAGAAGGACTGGGTGTGGTTGTGGATGGATGTCCAGCGGGTATTCCTTTATGTGAAGAGGATATACAGAAGTTTCTTGACAGAAGAAAACCGGGACAGTCTAAGTTTACTACACCAAGGAAGGAAGATGATAAGGTGAGTATACTGTCAGGTGTATTTGAAGGCAAAACGACAGGAACGCCTATATCAATGGTGGTATACAATAAAACACAGCGTTCATCTGATTATTCAGAGATTGCTAACTACTACAGACCCGGACATGCGGATTACACATTTGATGAGAAATATGGTTTCAGGGATTACAGAGGCGGCGGAAGAAGCTCAGGACGTGAAACGATAGGAAGAGTGGCAGCAGGTGCTGTTGCTATGAAGGTTCTTGAAGCACTTAATATCAGCGTGAGTGCGTATGCATCAAGAATAGGCGGTATAAGCATTGATTATGATAAGTTCGATATAAAAGAACGTGATAATAATGCATTTAATATGCCTGATAGTGAAGCGGCAGCAAGGGTAGAAAAGTATGCTGGTGAAAAGATACAGGAGAAGGATTCTATCGGTGGTATAATAGAGTGTGTTGTAACGGGTATGATGCCGGGAGTTGGTGATCCTGTGTTTGAAAAGCTGGATGCCAATCTTGCAAAGGCTGTTATGTCAATAGGTGCGGTTAAGGGCTTTGAAATAGGAGATGGCTTCGCAGCAGCTGATAGTACAGGAAGCTCTAATAATGACAGTTTTACAATAAAGGATGGCAGGATAATAAAGAAAACTAACCATAGTGGCGGAGTGCTTGGTGGTATGAGTGATGGTTCTGATATAATATTCAGGGCAGCAGTTAAGCCAACGCCATCTATAGCGGCAGTCCAGCAGACAGTCAACAAGTCAGGTGAGGATATTGAGATATCTATAAAAGGAAGACACGATCCTATGATAGTTCCAAGAGCAGTAGTTGTTGTTGAAGCTATGACAGCATTGACACTTGTAGATATGATATTAGGTAATATGACATCAAGAATAGACAGAATAGTTGATTTCTACAAAAGATAGATAAAAGACTGCTATCTATATAGATTATGGAATGATATATCAAAGAAGAATAAATTGGTAGAATAACTAATAAAAAAGCTGAATTATAGAAATAAGATAAGAAGGAAAAGAGAAATATGTACAAAATATTAAAAACAGATGGAAGAGCTAAAAGAGCGGAATTCACAACAGTTCATGGAACAGTTCAGACACCTGTATTTATGAATGTTGGAACTGTTGCGGCTATAAAAGGCGCAGTTGCTACAACAGATTTGCAGGAGATTGGAACACAGATAGAATTATCAAACACATATCACCTTCATGTAAGACCAGGTGATAAGCTTATAAAGGAGCTGGGCGGACTTCATAAGTTTATGAACTGGAATAAGCCAATACTTACAGATTCAGGTGGATTTCAGGTGTTTTCGCTTGCAGGACTCCGTAAGATTAAGGAAGAGGGAGTTACATTCCAGTCACATATAGATGGACATAAGATATTTATGGGACCCGAGGAAAGTATGCAGATACAGTCTAATCTTGGTTCAACTATAGCGATGGCATTTGATGAGTGTGCGCCTGCAAAGGCTGACAGAAAGTACATCATCAACTCCGTTGAGAGAACTACAAGATGGCTTGAACGCTGTAAGAAAGAAATGAACCGACTTAACTCGCTTGAAGATACTATTAATAAGAGCCAGATGCTTTTTGGTATCAATCAGGGTGCAATATATGATGATATAAGAATTGACCACGCAAAGCGCATATCAGAGCTTGACCTTGACGGATATGCAGTTGGTGGTCTTGCAGTAGGTGAGTCACACGAGGAAATGTATCACGTGCTTGATGAGGTTGTTCCATATCTTCCACAGAATAAGCCAACATATCTTATGGGTGTTGGTACACCAGCCAATATATTAGAGTCAGTTGACAGGGGTATCGACTTCTTCGACTGCGTATATCCATCAAGAAATGGACGTCACGGACATGTGTATACAAAGCTTGGAAAGATTAATCTTTTCAATGCAAAGTATGAAAAGGATACAGCACCTATCGAAGAGGGTTGTCAGTGTCCTGCTTGTAAGAATTATTCAAGAGCCTACATAAGACATTTGCTTAAGGCTAAGGAAATGCTTGGAATGAGACTTTGTGTGCTTCATACCCTTTACTTTTATATGAAATAATTTCAGCAATATCTTCTTCTTTCAATTTTGCATTCATTGTTGATATATCATATTTTATTGTTTTAGAAGTAACCAGCGTTAGTTGAGCTAATTTTTCTGAAGATACCGGTTTACTCTCACTTATTAGCTGATATAAGATAACTAAATGTCTATTCTTCTCTATAATCATATAACACTATCAACCTTTCGATTATATTTATTTTTATTTTATCCTAGAGAGTTAAAAGTTCTCAATATATTTAAGATGTATTTTTTACTTTGTAATAAAGATTTAACTAAGCAAATCAGAACTCATGGTTTGCTTTTAAAATGTAAAAAAATACTTGACATCAAGTCAAAAATATGCGGCCGCTCTCGCTATCGACGGTTTTTAGAGGTAGCGAGAGCGGCCCTTTGATTTAGAAGTATATTTTCATTCTAATTCAAAGGAGATGCATACCATGCTGAAATTTATTGAAGAAAAACTCTCTGCTTTCAAAACCTGCTTTACCAGAACTGCCACTTACCGTTGGTTTGTTGTTGTCATTGTCGGACTTATGACACGTACTGACTTTCTTGGTGTAACATCCTTAATCCGCTGTCTGGGTATTCATCCGGGCAGATACGAATCTCTTCTCTATTTCTTTCGTTCTGATGCATTTTCTACAAAAACACTAAAGAATACGTGGTTTCAGGCTGTTCTTCATGACCATCGGCTATATAAGATTAACTCCAGAACCCTTCTTCTTGGCGATGGCACAAAGCAGCCAAAGGAAGGACATTATATGCCCGGTGTCAAAAAACAATTTCAGGAATCAGAAAATTCTTCTAACCCCCCATACTTCTTTGGACATATGTATGGTGGCATTGGTGCTGTTATAAATCAGGGTTCCAGTTTCTTCTGTATTCCCCTTGATATGAATATCCAGGACGGATTAAAAGAAACAGATTCCTGGAAACAAGGCAGCTGCCATGATGCGGCCTCCCATGTTGTACAGATGATCCGTAATGGATATGAAGCAGCCGATACCTTCGGTTCTTCTTATCTGGTTCTAGACCGCTACTTTCTGACTGTTCCTGCATTAACTGAACTGAATCAGCTGAACCAATCCGCACATCTTCTTGATGTCATCACAAGGGCTAAATCCTCCTGCATTGCTTATGAAATCCCAAAAGCTGACAGAACCCCTCGACGTGGCAGACCACGGAAAAAAGGGGAACCAATCAAACTCAATACTCTTTTCGAGGACAGGGCTTCTGATTTCATATCCGCCGAGATTATGATG
>ERZ773114.2935-NODE-2935-length-14887-cov-3.503236_pt1 | contig 14887 bp, 9 predicted proteins | sample MGYA00580564_ERZ773114 | MGnify/ENA primary metagenome ERZ773114 (study PRJEB29015, sample SAMEA2737836) | human gut metagenome | biome: human gut; feature: human-associated habitat; material: faeces | place: China | collected 2012 ... | reverse complement strand
CTGACTTATATTCAAAATAATAGTCGCAAAGATAAGATTTTTATTACATTTGCAGTGTACATTAACGTCTTGTTAACATGGAACACCTTCTCCACTACGTGTGGAAACATAAATTATTCTCCCTTGAAATCCTGCAAACCACCAAAGGCTTACCGGTAGAGGTTATTGATCCCGGTCTCCGGAATCCGAATTCCGGTCCTGATTTCTTCAATGCCAAATTAAAGATAAACAATACTTTATGGGTAGGAAACGTGGAAATCCATACCCGTTCTTCGGATTGGTTCCGTCACGGGCACGATGGTGATAAAGTCTATGACTCGGTGATCCTGCATATAGTGGGTGAAGCGGACGGAGAAGTGACCCGTACCAACGGGGAAGTCATTCCGCAAATGATAGTGAGCTGTCCCGAACGGATAAAAATGCATTATTATGAACTTTGCGTGTCCGACTGTTATCCGGCTTGTTATCCGATCCTCCGTTCTTTACCGAAGCTTACGGTTCATTCGTGGTTGTCTGCTTTGCAAACGGAACGGCTGGAACAAAAGGCGAAACTGATAGGAGCACGTCTCGAACATTGTAACAATAACTGGGAAGATGTTTTCTTCATCACTCTTGCCCGTAATTATGGTTTTGGCTTGAACGGTGATGCTTTTGAGGCATGGGCGGAGCTGCTTCCGTTTCGTGCGTTGGACAAGCACCGGAACGATCTGTTTCAGATAGAAGCTCTTTTCTATGGTATGGCGGGACTGTTTGAAGATACATTTCTGAAAGAAGAACAAAAGGATGAATACTGCCTGCGTCTTAGCAAAGAATTTCATTATTTGCAACGGAAGTTTGAGATATTTCGGGTAATGGACGCTACTCTCTGGCGTTTTCTCCGGCTTCGCCCGGATAATTTTCCTCATATCCGGCTGGCACAACTGGCTTATCTTTATCAGAAAGGGGACAAGTTGTTTTCCCGTTTATTGGAGGCGAAGACATTGGCGGAAGTGAGAATTTTGCTCTCCACCCGTACTTCTGTTTATTGGGAGAATCATTATATATTCGGTCGTACTTCTCCACAAAGGGAAAAATTGTTAGGAGAACAGTCGAAAGACCTGATTGTGCAATCTATATTTTAACACTATACATAACAATGAAAAAACTGAAAGTACTCGCACTCGCACTTGTTTGTGCTGTATTCTCTCCGGCCAAGGCCGATGAAGGAATGTGCGAACGTGCCGGACGCTTTCTGGAAAAACTGAAAGCGGAGAATAACCATATTATTCGCTCCTGGAGCGACGCCGGACTACCGGTAGCTTCTGCTGCGGATAGTCAGGCGCTGATACAGTTGCAAAAAGAATATTGTGATAAACGTAAATGTTTGTATTGTCGTTTCGGATATGAATATTTGCGGAAGAAGTAAGTTCCTCTTACTTCTCCAGTTCCTTATAGACTGCATTTAGAAGTTGGTTTTCCATTGTAGGTCTGGGAGCTTTGCGGTTTACAATGTTTCCTTCCTTATCTATTAACATATAGGTAGGGAAGGAATGGACTCCAAGATATTTTTCAATGGCAGACTGTTGCTTGTCGGGCAAATTGTAATGGACTGAACTTTTGCTTGTCAGACCGTACTCTTTGATAATGTTTTTCCATGACTTGTCTGTCGAATGATTGCAAAGGTAAAGGAACACGACTTCTTTTCCTGCAAATAGATTCTTAATGTTTCCCGCATATTGCATCATATCCTTGCACGGACCGCACCAAGTCCCCCAAATATCCAGATAAATCACTTTCCCTTTGTATGGCTCAATGATTTTGCGGAATAACTGTTCGCCGTCTGTTATTCCTTCCAGAGGGGCATTCGGCATCAGGCTTTCCGGATGCTCGATGGTTTTATGTGATACTTTATCATATTTCTGTTGCTGGACCAAAACATAAGATTGCAAAGAAGGATTCGTAACTTCCTTTTTAAATTTACTGATAAGGCTGTCGGGCAATTCCTTATGGGTATATTGAAGCATTTCATAATAGCACTTTGTTTTTAGAATCTCTCTCAGGTCCTTATCCATTTGAAGGGAGTCGATAATTGCCATGCTGTTGTTGATTGCATTAACGTACATCTGTCCTGTCATATATTCATTGAGAAGACCGTCTCTGGCAATGAGTTGCTCTATTATTTCTATCTGGGGTTTGATGACAGTTTCCTGTTCCTTGGTGTAAGCCTTAATGGTTGCTGAATCGGCTTTGGCAGTCTGCAACTTTTCAATTTCTTCTTGATATTTGCTGAAACTGCGTAGTGCGTTCTTTTCTTCTTCGGATAGCCGGACTTTACCTTCGGCTTCAAAGGCAAAGTAAAGTCTCTCCATATTTTGAGGTGTTAAGGTTAGGCTGTTGGATGATGGAGTTGTGTCGTCGATATAACCAATGTAATCTCTCATGAATGAATTATACCCTCTGAGAAGAGTATAAGGATGTACTGGATGTGGGTAAAAAGCAGAATCTATATAGTTCATGAATTCGTCTTCCAAATGTTCCTGTTTGTTACGGTCTACTGAGAAACGTCGTTGCATCAGGGTAGATGCCGCATCGTATCGTAGTTCCTGTTCGGTGTAGTAGCGGTATTTGTCAGAAAGCAACGGATGTTCTTGGAGTGTTTTCTTCCGGAACTCCAGTTGGCGATGAAGCCTTTCCTGTGTCTTGTGCAGACACTCCAGATTACTTCTTTTTTGTTCTTCATTATAATCGAGTGATTCCCTCAGTCCTTCATGGGAGAGAAGTTCGTTGAGTACACGTGCTTTCTTTCCCATGAATAACTTTTGTTGTTGGGCATAATCTACGTATAAGAAATAAGTTTCTCCGGGTTCTACCGCCGACCAGATGGTCGTACGTCCCCAGTCGATAAAGACATTATGACTGTTCAGTACGGGAAATCGCAGGGTAAACCGTCCTAGCGAGTCGATGTCAGTCTGGTATTTTTCTTCTTTGCCTGTAATCATGTCAGGTATGCTAACGTCGAAAGGGCGTGAAGAAGGAGGATTGCGCAGGTATCCGGTGAGGGTGACGCTGTCTGTCCGGTACCCGTTGTCGATGAACGGTGTAGTATCGGTTAACGGGTAGTCCGGTAGATGTTTGCCGTTACAGAGGATATATTTTTGTGGATTATCTTTTCCGAATGCAATGTTGCAAGAAGCTCTGTTCTTATGTTTCAGAGATAGAGTCAGGCGGGTTGTATTGTTTTTTAGTTTGACGACGGTTTCATCCTTTTTAATTTGTATGGATTCGTAGTCCCAGAACCGGCATTGGTATACGGCGAAGTTTTCAAAGAAACCAATAGTCCATTCGCCGGTTGCCTGATTTACCCAACATCCGGTGATGGTATATACTTCAGGGCGGGAAGTTGCGATGGGAAATACTGTCTCATTCTGTAATTCGGCTGCAACCTTCATTGAGTTGGGAAAAGGAAAGCTAAGGTAAAGCAGTTTGTACCGTTCTCCGTTTTTGGCGAGCAGACGATACTCTTTATTAAGGAAATGTCCGGCAGATACGATATCCCATGTTTTTCCGTCATATATAAATTTACCATCGCGTGTAAATTCGTATATAACATTGCCGGACAATCCTTCCACCCATTTCTTGTAAATGATGTCAGGCAGTGTAGTGGGAGTAAGCATTTCCGTGTGGTCGGGAATTTGCTTGCGGACACAGTGTTTAGGTTCTTTCCAGCCTTGATAGAAGATGATAGCACTATCTTCGCTGATAGGGGTGAAACGGAAATCCATTTTATTTCCATTTTGGTTCCGCAGGTGGAAGAGATAGCTTCCATCGGTTTTCTTTTCCATTTGTTCGACCTGGAAAACGGTATAGAGAGCTTCTACAAAATTCTCTCCAATGAGAGGTCCGTTCCAGTCGGATACGTTCTCTGTTTTGTATTGCCAATAACCCCGCAAAGATTCGGGTATTGTCTGGTAACTGTCGGATTGGGCGAATGTGATAACTCGTGTACAGCATAGTAATAAAAAGACGAAAAGACGGAATGGATGAATGTGTGTCATAAGTATGTCTGATTTAAAGTGATACTAGTTACAGTAAATACCCCCTAAAGATAGTCATCCCCACATCTAATATATGTAATTTATAGTTGTTTAACGGTAATTTTTCTATTTCGCGGCTCTCGTGTATGAAGATGTTGAACTTGTGATTATCTTTGTGCCTTGAATGATAGCATTTGTATTATGGGAATGAATCACTAATATTATATATTTATGAACGTGAAAAGGTTTGTATGTTGTCTGTTAGCCAGTGTGTTGCTGTTGGGAGTGTCTTTGATTTCTTGCGGTAATAGTTCCAGGGCCAAAGCGAAGAATGAGATAGCACAGTCCGGCGAGGATTTTAAATCATTCCTTGATAAGTTTACGTCCAGTGCAGCATTCCAATATACCCGTATCAAGTTTCCATTAAAGACACCGATTACTTTATTGGCCGATGACGGAGAAACTGAGAAAACGTTTCCGTTCACCAAAGAAAAATGGCCGTTGCTGGATAGTGAAACGATGAAGGAGGAACGCATTGAGCAGGAAGAAGGTGGTATTTATGTTTCTAAGTTCACTCTCAATGAGCCGGTTCATAAAGTGTTCGAAGCAGGTTATGAGGAATCAGAAATCGACTTGCGTGTCGAATTTGAACAGGCTGCCGATGGGAAATGGTATGTAGTGGACTGTTATACAGGCTGGTATGGATATGATTTGCCGATCGGGGAATTGAAGCAGACCATTCAGCAAGTAAAAGAGGAAAATGCAGCTTTCAAAGAGATACATCCTTGAAAAAGCTTACTACTCTCTTAAGGTTCTCCTACATAGTATCCTAGTTCTGACTCTTTTCCATCTACCATTTCTCTGACGATACATTATTTGAGATATTTTGTACAATTTGAACCCCTCTTTTTGAAAAAAGAGGGGTTTCTTTGTATCCGAAAAGAATGTCTTTAAACTAATGCCATTGATGATGAAACGATTCTCTACAAGCTGCTGTCTGATTACTTTTTTTCTTTTGAATAGTGTCATGCTGTATGCACAACATGAAAACACCTCTGTGCAACAGTGGAAGATTGAAGATGAATCCCGTGCCTTGCAGATGATAGAGCGTGCGGATACAGTAGAACTAATCGTGCCCGGTGGGCTAACGATGTGGTATCAGCAACGCCTGACGGGTGATTATGAGATAAACTATCGCATTTGTATGGTGATGAAAGGCGGGAAATATGACCGCCTGAGTGATTTAAACTGCTTTTGGGCTGCCAATGATCCTAAAAACCCTGATAATCTTTTTGCCCGTAGCGAGTGGCGTAATGGTGTCTTTAAAAACTATAATACATTAGATCTTTTTTACGTTGGATACGGGGGAAATGATAATTCCACCACCCGTTTCCGCCGGTATAACGGCAAGTACTACGGAGTAGCGGATGATAAAGTGAAACCATTACTTCGAGAATATACGGATACCCCGCATTTACTTGTTCCGAATCAATGGTATCAGATTAGTATTCGTGTACAAAAAGGAGTGACCACTTATTCCGTTAACGGTGAAGAACTGTTCCGTTATTCTATTACCGGCAGTGAGGGAGACGGGCATTTTGGTTTGCGCCTTTTACAGAATCATGTGCTGTTTACAGATTTCAAGGTGAGGATATTTTAAAACCGAATTAATAGAAATAAATCTAACTAAGACCATAAATCCATGATGAAACAAGCTTTTACGAAATTAGGAGTATTCACTCTGCTATCTCTCTTATGTCCGGCATTTCTTTATGCGCAAGTTGTGACGGACGAGCGGATGTTCTCTTTTGAAGATCCGCAAGTACCGGAATGTATTTCCGCCACCCGGTCTCAATTATCTATCTCCGATACACATTATAAAGACGGAAAACATTCGATGGAATGGGCGTTTAATCCCGGTGCCGTATTGGAGCTTAAGAAAGATCTGAAGTTTGAAAAGAAAGACCCTACGGGCAAGGACTTGTATCTTTCGGCATTTATCGTGTGGATATACAATGAAGAACCGCAGAAAGCAACCATTGAATTTGAATTTTTGAAAGACGGAAAGAAATGCACCTCCTTCCCTTTCGGAATCAACTTTAAAGGTTGGCGTGCCGCATGGGTTTGTTATGAGCGTGATATGCAAGGCACACCGGAAGAAGGTATGAATGAACTCCGTATTGTCGCCCCAAATGCAAAAGGACGCCTTTTCATCGATCATTTGATTACTGCAACGAAGGTTGATGCACGTCAGCAGACAGCCGATTTGCAAGTACCTTTTGTTAATCCCGAAACAAAAAATCACTGGCTGGTTATTTATAAGCACTCTCTTCTGAAGCCGGATATCGAATTGACTCCTGTCAGCGACAAGCAAAAAGAAGAAATGCAACTGTTGGAGAAACGTTTCCGCGACATGAATTATACAAAAGGCAAGCTCTCGGACAAGGAAGTGGAGACTATCCGCAAGAAATATGATTTCTACCAGATTACTTACAAGAACGGGCAGGTATCGGGCGTACCTATTTATATGGTACGTGCTGCCGAGGCCTATGAACGGATTATTCCGAATTGGAATAAAGATATGCTGACTAAACTCGGCATAGAAATCCGTGCTTACTTTGATTTGATGCGGCGGATTGCCGTAGCCTATAATAATAGTGCTGCAAAGTCGGAAATCCGGGAAGAAATGAAGCAGAAGTTTCTGGCGATGTATGACCATATAACCGACCAGGGAGTGGCTTATGGTAGCTGTTGGGGGAATATTCACCATTACGGATATAGTGTTCGCGGGTTATACCTGGCTTATTTCCTGATGAAAGACGTACTTCGGGAAGCCGGAAAGTTGCCGGAAGCCGAACAGACATTGCGTTGGTATGCGATAACCAACGAGGTGTATCCCAAACCTGAGGGCAACGGAATTGATATGGATTCCTTTAACACGCAAACTACCGGTCGCATTGCAAGTATCCTGATGATGGAAGATACCCCGGAGAAGCTGCAATACCTGAAATCCTTCTCCCGTTGGATTGATTACGGTTGCCGTCCGGCTCCCGGATTGTTTGGGTCGTTCAAGAGCGATGGCGGCGTTTTTCATCACCGCAATCACTACCCGGCTTATGCTGTCGGCGGTTTGGACGGAGCAACAAATATGATCTACCTCTTTAATCATACAGAGTTTGCCGTATCCGAGTTGGCGCACGAAACAGTGAAAAATGCATTACTTGCCATGCGTTTCTATTGTAATAAGTTGAACTTCCCGTTGTCGATGTCCGGCCGTCATCCCGATGGAAAGGGGAAATTAGTCCCGATGCATTATGCAGTGATGGCTATGGCGGGAACTCCGGACGGAAAATCGGAGTTTGACAAGGAAATGGCGTCCGCTTACCTGCGTCTTGTTTCAGACACTTCCGCTGATGGGCAGGAACCGGAATATATGCCGAAAGTATCGAATGCACAGGAGCGGAAGATGGCAAAACGGCTTGTGGAGAAAGGATTCCGTGCCGAACCTGACCCACAGGGAAATCTGTCATTGGGCTATGGCTGTGCATCCGTTCAGCGTCGTGGCAACTGGTCGGCGGTGGCCCGCGGTCACTCCCGCTATCTTTGGGCGGCGGAACATTATTTGGGACATAACCTTTATGGCCGTTATCTGGCGCATGGCAGTTTACAGATTCTGACGGCTGCTCCGGGGCAAATGGTGACTCCCGCAACAAGCGGCTGGCAACAGGAAGGCTTCGATTGGAACCGTATCCCGGGTGTAACTTCCATACATCTTCCGTTGGAACAGTTGAAAGCTAAAGTCATGAATGTAGATACATTCTCCGGCATGGAAGAAATGCTTTACTCCGATGAAGCATTTGCCGGCGGATTGTCACAAAAGAGAGAAAACGGCAATTTTGGAATGAAACTGCATGAGCATGATAAATATAACGGTTCTCACCGGGCGCGAAAATCCTTTCATTTCATCGATGGAATGATTGTTTGCCTGGGCTCCGATATTGAAAATACCAATGCCGCTTACCCGACGGAAACAACGATTTTCCAGTTGGCAGTAACGGATAAGGCGGGACATGATTATTGGAACGACTACCGTGGCGAAGGTAAGATATGGATCGATCATTTGAATACCGGTTATTATGTACCCGTTTTCGCCAGATTTGAGAAGAACTTCCCGCAGTATTCCCGTTTGCAGGATACGGGCAAAGAAACGAAAGGGGACTGGGTCTCATTGGTAGTCGATCATGGCAAAGCCCCCAAGAACGGCAGCTATGAATACGCTGTGTTGCCGCAGACAACTGAATCTGCCATGAAGGCCTTTGCCAAGAAACCGGGATATAAGGTTTTGAAGCAGGACCGTAATGCTCATATTGTGCAGTCGTTAACTGACAACTTATATTCTTATGTACTTTTTGAAACCCCACAAACGTTACTTCCCGGTGATTTGTTGCAGCGTGCGGATACTTCCTGTCTGGTGATGATTCGTAAAGAATCGTCCGACAAGTTGTTGCTTACCGTAGCTCAACCGGACTTGGCACTATATCGCGGACCGAGTGACGAAGCCTTTGATGAAGACGGAAAACGAGTGGAACGCAGCATTTATTCCCGTCCGTGGATTAATGACGAAAGTAAAGAGATTCCGGTGACGGTAACTGTGAAAGGATATTGGAAGATTAAGGAGACTCCTTTCTGTAAAGTGGTTTCAGCAGATAAAAAGCAGACTGTACTTTGCTTTACTTGTAAGGACGGAGCTAGTTTTGAAGTGGAGTTAAGGAGGTAAGAAGCGAATAAGCCGCTGCATATTTTATTCTTGTATTGACGGTTTTAGATGGTTCCACCTGCTTGAAACTACAGTTTCCCCATAGAGAAACTTTGGTTTCATCGGTAAGAAACCAATGGTTCCAAGCCTTTGAAACTTTAGTTTCAAGCTGATGAAACTATAGTTTCGCATGGGTAAACCAAAAGTTTCAAGGCGCGAAACTTTTAATCTTATTACTTCTGTTGTCTTTTAGCTCCGGTGACAGCAAAATTGCCTTCACAATGCTGTCACCTGTTGCCGTCACAGCCTTATCCGTTTATAACCAAAACGTTAAACTGCAATCGGTGACAGGTGGCAGATATATGATTAAAATAAATTAGTGGGAGAGATTAGAACATAAACATGGCAACTGCAACAATGCGGTTGTTGCATACGGCATGAGTATCTTTGATTTTACCGCTGGATGTATTAAGAGAACCATACCATGCAGAGCTTAGCGTATATTCTAAACCGAATTTCCAATGAGGGACATTATAAGTAAGTTCTGCTCCGGCAGTGACAAGTTGGTCGAGATTTGTACCTGTACCATATAATTGTGCTTTTCCATCAGGGGCATATAATTCGTCACTTGTCCCCAAGTTTTTAGCATAACCGACAAAAACGCCCGGTTTCCATTTCTGTCCATAAACAACGTTCAGCCAAGAACTGGAAAAGCGTATCGGGGTGTACTTTTGTTCTCCGGTACGTTCGTTGACAGACTTCACTCCGAATCCGCCCAGACCGGAAGCCTGTGTGAGATTGGAACCCAGAACACTTTTTGCTCCAACAAACCAGTCTTTATTGGTATATTTAACGTGAGCTTCATAGGAAAGAGTGGTGATACGCTCGTCTACTTGAAATTTCTTATTGTTTTCTCCGGTAGCTTCTGTCCGTGGCTTCAATGATAACATTTCGATTCCTACACCAGCCAATAAACCTCCGTTCTTATAATCGGCACCGATGTAGATTTCGGGAATACAGCTTTTCTTTATGTATTCTTGGCTCTTTCCGGCAGGACCTTGCGACAGATATTGCGACTGCCATACGGCAGCTCCCGTAAGTTGGAAGTTCTTTTCAGTGTAGCGATAGCGGATTTGCGGTGCACGGCTGAACGGTTGGAAAGGCGCTCCCACGGAAAGGTTCAGAATCTGAGGGGAGACATTTCCGAACAGCGGATGCCATGTCTGTCCCAGCAATAAGGCGGACTTGCCCCAATCCAGATTCAAATAAGCATGGCGGAGGCGGATTACCGAGTATGAGGTACCTGTACCGCGAAAATCAATTTCTACTTTGGCGGAAGTTTTGGCGGTTCCCAGTTTCGGACCGGCCACATCTACGCCCAAGCGTGAATACAAGGTATAAAAGTTGCTGTTCGGCGTTGAGTTCAAGTCGTTTCCGTCCTCATCGCGTACCTTATCTTTGGGGTACATATAAAATAATCCGTCTACGGTTTCTTCGTTAGCACGACTATTATAATAGAAGTCGGTACGGATCTGCCCATAGAATTTAAACTTGAAATCCTTGTTCTGTGCGAAGCTGCCTGCGGCCGTTAGCAGGCAAAGCGAGATTAAAATGTATTTTTTCATAATGTGCTTGTTTATAAACGGGCGCAAAATTACACAAAATAACTGGTAATCAGTTTATCGTTGGCTAAAAAAGGCTTGGATAGCCTGATTATATTTGCTGAGGCTTGTGCTTTTATGGATTGCTTTCATTAGTTTTCTGTCCGCATTCGGTGCGAGATATTCCCAAAACGTTTTCATCTTGTTCAGAAGCTGCCCGTCGCCTCCTTCCAGTTGTGCGGTGTACTGATTGTAGACGGAAGTATGCATGATATGCAGTTTCTCTTTCATCTCGTCGGGTGTCAGCGTACGGTTTTCCTTATACTCCAAAGCTAATGCCGGGTTTGCGAGCAGTCCGCGTCCGATCATCACTCCTGCCAATGCGGGGAATTGTTGCCGGATGCGGTGAACGTCATCCGGGCAATTAATGTCGCCATTATATATGAGCGGATGTTGGCAGACATTCAGGAAAGCGTCGAACCCATTGAGGTCTACACTTCCTTTATATTGCTGTTTTCCCAGACGGGGATGCATCGTGATGTGGCGTAGCGGCAGGTCATTTAATATAGGAGCGAGTTGCAGGCATTCGTCGGGATTCTCCCAGCCCAGTCTCATCTTTACGGAAAAACTGATTTGCGGATATTTCAGAGTCAGTCCCAATAATGTTTTCACTTCGTCCGGATAAGGCAGAATGCCGGAACCGTTGTGCCGTTTAGCCAGAAGCGGAAACGGGCAGCCCAGATTAATATCCGCCTCCTTATATCCTTTTTCTATAAAAAGGGATAAGATTGTCTCCGCCTTTTCTATGGACGGAGCTATGAGTTGAGGAACTAAATGAGGCACCTGATTACTTTCCGGAGCGATCTCACGGACATCTTTATTCCGGAAACCGTCTTTTTCCAGTCGTACGAACGGAGTATAATAACTGTCTATGCCACCGAAACAGGCAGCGTGTGCATTACGGTAAAAAGCCTCCGTATAGCCTTGCAATGGAGCGAAGTGAATGGGTAGAATGTCTTGCATTACGTTATTTTTGTGCAAAGATACATCGAATATACTTTGGTATATGTATGTTTTTGTATCATAATTGAATAATTTTGGCCTGTAAATTAGGGTATCAGTACTTAATTTTGCGCATTGACAAATCTAATTAAAAATGTAAAACTAATAGTATGCAAACCGGATTCCGAACAAATTTTTCATGGAAGAGAGGCTTCAGTATGATGCTGTTAACCTTATTTTCTTTCTCTGTGGCAGTAGCCCAAGTACTTGTACGGGGTACAGTCGTTGATCAAACCGGGGAGTCGGTCCCAGGTGCCAGTATTCAGATCAAGGGCGGTACTCAGGGTACGATAACAGATCTTGATGGTAAGTTCTCGTTGAATGCTCCTAATAAGAAGTCTATTCTTATAGTCTCTTTTATCGGTTATGTAACCCAGGAATTGCCGGTCGAGACGGCCAAGCCCATGTCTATCATCTTGAAGGAAGATACGAAGACATTGGACGAAGTCGTTATCGTAGGCTATCAGGAGGTGAAGAAGAAAGACCTGACCGGTGCAGTGGCGAAAGTAAATATGGAAGATTTGCTGAAAACGCCTGCTTCTTCATTCGACCAGACTTTGGGTGGACGTATTGCCGGAGTAAACGTAAGTTCGGGCGAGGGTATGCCGGGCGGAACGATGAATATCGTTATCCGTGGTAACAACTCTCTGACCCAGGATAATTCACCTTTATATGTTATTGACGGGTTTCCGGTAGAAGATCCTGCTATTGCGGCTACCATTAACCCTTCCGACGCTGAATCCGTTGAAGTGTTGAAAGATGCTTCGGCCACTGCCATTTATGGTGCCCGTGGTGCTAACGGTGTCGTTATTATCACGACCAAGAAAGGAAAGGTTGGAAAACCTCAACTCAAGTATGACGGAAGTTTCGGATTTCAGCAGGTCACCAATACAATTCCAATGCTGGATGCGTATGAGTTTGTGAAGTTGCAGAATGAACTGTTTCCGGCAGATACCCAAAAGAACTACCTGATTGAGCATGAAGGCAAGCAGTGGACGGTGGAAGATTACCGGGGTGTTCCGCAGTATGACTGGCAGGACGAGATTTTCCGCACAGCTTGGCAGCAAAGCCATAACGTCAGCCTGATGGGCGGAACGGAAGGGGTACGTTACAATGCGTCGGCTTCTTATTTCGATCAGGACGGTATCGTGCTCAACTCCAACTACAAACGTTTCCAGACTCGTATGAATACCGTTGTCCGCCGTGGCAAACTGAATATGAGTGTTACTGCCAACTATGCACGTGCCATTCAGACCGGTAGCTCTACCTCTTTATATTCATCCAGCGGTATGAATAACTTATTTTATAGTGTATGGGGTTACCGCCCTGTTACCGAACCGGATGTTCCGTTGAGCACCTTAATGGACAATGCGCTGGATTCATCAGTAGAACCGACTAATGACTATCGTTTCAACCCGATTATGTCATTGAAGAACGAATATCGTAAGAACTATACGAATAACCTTCAGTTGAACGGTTTTGTAGAATATGAATTTATCAAGGGATTGAAGCTGAAGGTATCCGGCGGTTACACGTACGATGCCCGTAGCAATGATACGTTTAATAACTCAAAGACCCGTTATGGTAGCCCGATCTCAACGGATAAGGTGAATGCACAGGTAGTCCGCCAGCAACGTCTGACCTGGTTGAACGAAAATGTATTGACCTATCAGGTTAACATTAACAAGAAGCATTTCTTTAATTCGTTGCTTGGTATTACTTTGCAGAATTCCGACTATGAATACTATTCTTTCAAGACCACCAATATCCCCAATGAATCTTTGGGCATGGCCGGCATGAGCGAAGGTATCCCAAGTACGACAAGCTCTGAAAAGTCCTCATGGTCTATGATGTCTTATCTCGGACGTGTGAACTATAATTATATGTCAAAGTACTATGCAACGGCTTCTTTCCGTGTCGACGGTTCTTCCAAGTTTGCCAAAAAGAATCGGTATGGGTTATTCCCTTCGGCTTCTCTGGCGTGGAACTTCAGCGAAGAAGACTTCATGAAGGAATATAAGTCCATTCTTTCCAATGGTAAGTTGCGTGCCAGTTGGGGGTTGACTGGTAACAACCGTGTAGGGGAATATGAAGCCTATGCTTTGTTGAAAATGGCGAAAGCGGCATCGAACAATCTTCCTTCGGGAGTTTATCCGTTCGAGAACAATCAGAACAGCATCGGTATGGTACCTATCTCGCTAGCGAATAAAGATTTGAAGTGGGAAACGACGGAACAGTGGAACGTCGGTCTTGACCTGGGCTTCTTTGACGAACGAATTGGCATTAATGTAGACTGGTACATGAAAACGACCCGCGATCTGCTTCTTGATGCAAGCTTGCCTTATTCTACCGGTTATTATAGCGCAATGAAGAATGTAGGTAAAGTGCGTAACTCCGGTTTGGAATTTACCCTGAATACAATAAATATAAATAGAAACGGTTTCCGTTGGAGCACAAATTTCAATATTGCCTTTAATAAGAATAAGGTATTGGAGTTGGCGGAGAATCAGACTTCCTTGTTGACCTCCGCTTATTTCGACCAGACGTACAATTCACAGCCTACTTACATTGCGAAGAAAGGCTATTCAATGGGTATGATGTACGGCTATATGTATGAAGGTACTTACAAATACGAAGATTTTTATAAGTCCGGTGATACGTATGTGTTGCGTCCGGGAGTTCCTTACTTCTCCAGCGAGAACAACACTCAGCCGGGTATGCCTAAATATAAAGACCTGAATGGCGACGGTATAATCGACACGAACGACCGCACGATGATCGGACGTGGCTTGCCTATCCATACAGGTGGTTTCACGAATGATTTTGAATATAAAGGATTTGATTTGAGTATCTTCTTCCAATGGTCTTACGGAAATGATGTGTTGAATGCGAACCGCTTGTTCTTTGAAAACGTCAACAATTCACGTAACCTGAACCAGTATGCGACTTATGCCGACCGTTGGACACCGGAAAACCCGACAAGCAATATACCGGTAGCCAAGAACTCAAGTTCCAACAAGGTTGTATCTTCACGTGTGATCGAAGATGGTTCTTTCCTGCGTCTGAAGACATTGACGCTGGGTTATACTTTGCCGAAGAAAGCGCTTAGGAAATGGGGAATCTCTACTGCCCGTGTTTACGTAGCAGGACAGAATCTCTGGACAATATCCGGCTATTCCGGCTATGATCCTGAAGTGTCTATCCGTAACAGTGCCCTGACACCGGGACTTGACTATTCCGCTTATCCGAGGGCTTATGCTGTCAACTTCGGAATTAATCTTGGGTTTTAGTATTTAGTTGAAATCATATAAAAATAGAGAAGATATGAAAAAGATAAAAATATTTTCTTCTTTATTCAAGGTGAATTACCGATGGTTGATACAGAAGGTAAAATACTTGCATCAACATTTAAGGATGTCGATGACTGCGAAGAGGCAGTGCTTGCGTTTGTGGAT
>ERZ773114.2926-NODE-2926-length-14922-cov-14.582229_pt1 | contig 14922 bp, 15 predicted proteins | sample MGYA00580564_ERZ773114 | MGnify/ENA primary metagenome ERZ773114 (study PRJEB29015, sample SAMEA2737836) | human gut metagenome | biome: human gut; feature: human-associated habitat; material: faeces | place: China | collected 2012 ... | reverse complement strand
AAAAGCACCCCTGCGGAGCGTCCAGCTTCGAGGTGCTGCGGGTGGGCATGGATTTCAAGATCCGCTGCACGGGCTGCGGCCGCGAGGTCATGCTGCCCCGCGCAAAGATCGAAAAAAACATCAAAAAGGTCCAGAAGCCCGGTGCCGCCGAGTGACGAACCGTTACATCCCATGAGAACGATAAGGAGAACTGCACAAGTATGTCAAAACTGTTTTCTCAGATGGATGCGGTCTGCCACCGGTTCGAGGAGCTTTCGGTCCGCCTGAACCAGCCCGAAACAGCGGCGGACCCGGCACTGTTTCGCCGCCTGATGCAGGAATACCATGAGGCCGAGCCAGTGGTGCAGGCCTATCAGGCCCTGACAACGGCGCAGGATCATCTCGCTCAGGCAAAAGCCCTGCTCGAAGGGGAGACCCTCGACCCGGACTTTAAGGAAATGGTACAACAGGAGATCGGCGAAAAAAGTCAGGATGTGGAAGAACTGGAAAATTCTCTCAAAATTCTGCTCCTGCCCAAGGATGTGAACGATGGCAAAAGCGTCATCGTGGAGATCCGCGGCGGGGCAGGCGGCGAGGAAGCTGCCCTGTTTGCCCACAGCCTGATGCGGATGTACACGATGTATGTGCAGAGCCGTGGGTGGGAGCTGGAGGTGCTCAACCTCAACGAGACGGAGCTTGGCGGCGTGAAGGAGGCCATCTTCGCGGTGAACGGCGCAGGGGCCTACAACCGCCTCAAGTACGAGAGCGGCGTCCACCGGGTGCAGCGGGTGCCGGAAACGGAGACGCAGGGCCGCATCCATACCTCCACGGCCACGGTGGCCGTGATGCCGCAGGCGGAAGAGGTGGACTTTGCGCTGGACCCGAAAGACCTCCGCATCGACACCTTCCGCTCCTCCGGCGCAGGCGGTCAGCACATCAACAAGACGTCCAGCGCCATCCGGGTGACGCACCTGCCTACCGGCATGGTGGTCGAATGCCAGAACGAGCGCAGCCAGTTCCAGAACAAGGATAAGGCGCTGGAGATCCTCCGCAGCCGCCTGCTGGCCCAGAAGCAGAAGGAACAGCAGGATGCCATCAATGCCGATCGTCAGGGTCAGGTGGGCACCGGAGACCGCAGCGAGAAGATCCGCACCTACAACTTCCCGCAGGACCGCTGCACCGACCACCGCATCGGCCTGACCGTGCACAATCTGGATAAGATTTTAGACGGCAATCTGGACGAGATCATTGATGCGCTGGCGACCCATGAGCAGGCCGAAAAACTCCGCCAGCTTAGCACACAAAGCGACAAATAATGCACCTGAAATGGTGTAAAGAATATATACTTTACGGATAGAAAGAACGATGATTCGCATGGAAATGAAAACTGAGATACTACCCGCCAAGGGCGAGGGCATCGCGAAAGCGGCTGCGCTGCTGCAGCGCGGCGAGCTGGTGGCCCTGCCCACGGAGACAGTCTACGGCATCGCAGCCGATGCCCGCAATGGGGAAGCTGTGGCAAAGATTTTTGTGGCCAAGGGCCGCCCGCAGGATAACCCCCTGATCGTCCACATCACCGGCCCGGAGATGCTGCCCGGCCTCGTCAGCGAGGTGCCGGAGCGGGCACAGCTGCTCATGGCGGCGTTCTGCCCCGGCCCGCTGACCATCATCATGCCGCGCGGCCCGGAGGTGGCGGCGGAGTGCTGCGCCGGTCTGGACACCGTCGGCATCCGGATGCCCAGCCACCCGGTGGCCCGTGCGGTCATCGAGGCCAGCGGCTGCGCCTTTGCGGCCCCTTCGGCCAACCTGTCCGGCAAACCCAGCCCCACCAACGCACAGGACGTCTTCACCGATATGAACGGCCGTCTGCCTCTGATCCTGGACGGCGGCGAGTGCGACTGGGGCGTGGAGTCTACGGTCGTGTCGGTCGTGGGCGATAAGCCCACCCTCTTCCGCCCCGGCCACATTACATTGGAAGACCTGGAACGCGCCCTCGGCGAAGAGGTCGAAGTCTCCAAGGCCATCCTCGAAAAGCTCCCGGAGGGCGCGGTCGTCCGCAGCCCCGGCATGAAGTATAAGCACTACGCCCCCAAGGCGGATGTCACCCTGTTGGACGGCACCTTCGAGCAGTTCAAGGCTTACGTGGAGGCCCACATGGACCAGAATCCCAGCTGCCTCTGCTTCACGGGCGAGGCCGAAAAACTCGGTGTGCCCTGTGTGGAGTATGGCCGCGAGGGCGATGGTGCCGACCAGGCAAAGCACATCTTCCGCAGCCTCCGCGCACTGGATGAGCAGGGCGACGGCGTCGTCTATGCCCGCTGCCCGCAGAAAGACGGCCTGTCCATGGCGGTGTACAACCGCCTCATCCGGGCAGCGGCTTTCCGGGTGATCACGCTATGATCACGCTTGGCATCACGGGCCGCAGCGGCTGCGGAAAATCCACCGTGACCGCGGTGTTTTCGGCCCATGGGGTCCCGCTGGCCGACGCAGACCAGATCTCGCGGGAGATGCTGCTGCCGTCTTCGCCGCTGCTGCCGGTGCTGGCCCGGCGGTTCGGGGCAAACATCCTCCGGGCGGACGGCTCACTGGACCGCCGCCTGCTGGCAGACCGTGCCTTTGCGGCACCGGAGGGCAAAGCGGCGCTGGATGCCATCACCCACCCGGAGATCGTCCGCCGCATCCGGCTGGCAAAACACGCTGCCGAAGAGGCGGGGGCGTCACTTTTTGTTCTGGACGGTGCGGTCATCGTCGGGACAGAGGCCGAAGCCGAGTGCGACCGTCTGGCTGTGGTGACGGCTCCATTTGAAACGAGCGTGGCCCGCATCGCAAAGCGGGACGGCATCACGCCCGAAATGGCAGCGCGCCGCCTGAACGCCCAGACGCCCGAAGAAGCCCTGCTGGCCCGCGCCGATTACGTTCTGCGCAACGACGCAGACCTTGCCGCACTGGAAGCAGCTGCGAACGCGCTTTGCGAGCAACTGCTGGCGGAAGGCGGCACGAAAGGTGGTGCGCGACCCTCGATTTGAATGCGAAGAGATTTTTGAACGGCTTCGTTCTGGTGTTTCTGGTGACGCTGGGCATCCTCTGCCTGCCGCCGGTGCGGACGCGGGTGGAAAAAACGCTCTATCCCTGCAAGTATTCCGCCCTTGTGGAGCAGTACGCTGCCGAGTACGACCTCGACCCGCTGCTGGTCTACTCCTTTGTCCGTACGGAGAGCGGCTTTGACCCGGATGCTACATCCAGCGTCGAGGCCCGCGGCCTGATGCAGATGACCGAGGAGACCTTCCTCTGGCTGCGCAGCAAGATCGCGGAAGGGAAAAACGTCACCTTCGGGGATCTGTATGACCCCGCCGTCAGCCTGCGGTTCGGCTGCTACTACCTCCATCTCTGCATGGAGCGCTACGGCGGCGATGTCGCCACAGCGGCTGCGGCCTACCACAGCGGCTGGGGCACGGTGGATGCGCTGCTGCAAAAGGAAGAACACTCCGCCGACGGCATCACGCTGCAGGGCTTTCCCTACAACCAGATGCACCACTACGTGGAAAAGATCACCGCCTGCTATGCAGTGTATCAGAATCTGTATGGCACTTGATCCGCTTGAACCGGGTCTCCCGGTTTGAAATATTTAGGAATATAGAAACAGAAAGGCAGGAGAAATTTTATGGCAGAAAAAACTCCGACCCAGCAGCTGGCCGAAAAGCTGCTCTATAAGCCTGCTTACGTTGCCGACAAGGATGCAGACGTCAAGCAGAAGGCACACGCTTTTGCCGAGGGCTACAAGAAGTTCCTCGACAACGGCAAGACCGAGCGCGAAGTCGCCGCCGAGAGCGAGCAGATGCTCAAGGATGCCGGCTACGTGGAGTTCGACCCCAAAAAGACCTATCAGCCCGGCGATAAGGTCTACTTTGTCCAGTTCAAGAAGGCCGTCGTGGCTTCCACCATCGGCACCCGCAGCTTTGAGGACGGCTTCCGTCTGGTCATCGCGCATACCGACAGCCCCCGTCTGGACCTGCGCCCGACCCCGCTGTATGAGTCCGACCACCTGAGCTACTTCAAGACCCATTACTACGGCGGCATCCGCAAGTATCAGTGGGGCACCATGCCGCTGTCCATCCACGGCGTCTTCACCCGCGACGACGGCACCACCGTCACCGTCCGCGTCGGCGAGGACGAGGGCGACCCCGTCTTCTGCATCACCGACCTGCTGCCCCATCTGAGCGCCGAGCAGAACACTCGCACCCTGAAGGACGGCATCAAGGCTGAGGAGCTGAACATCCTCATCGGTTCCGATGCTGTGGAGGATGAGGACGTCAAGGAAGCCGTCAAGCTGAACACCATGATCCTCCTCCACGAGAAGTACGGCATCACCGAGAAGGAGTTCATGCGGGCCGAGATCGAGATCACCCCGGCTTACAAGTGCCGTGACGTCGGTTTTGACCGCTCCATGGTGGGCGGCTACGGCCACGATGACCGTGTGGACGCTTACCCCGCACTGATGGCTGAGATCGAGACCAAGGCCCCGGCCTACACCACCGTTTGCGTCCTCACCGATAAGGAAGAGATCGGTTCCGACGGTGTGACCGGTATGCAGAGCATGTATGCCTTCCACTTCATGCAGGAGCTGTGCCGCACGGCCGGTCAGGATGACATCCTGGCCTTCCGCAACAGCGTCTGCCTGTCCGCAGACGTCACCGCTGCCTACGACCCGTCCTGGGCCAGCGCCTTCGAGCCGATGAACGGCACCTATGCAGGCCGTGGCGTGGCGATCTTCAAGTACACCGGCGGCGGCAGCAAGGGCTCCGCAAGCGATGCCTGCGCAGAGCTGGTCAGTGATGTCACCCGGATGCTCGACAAGGGCAACGTGGCATGGCAGATCGGTGAGCTGGGCCGTCTGGACCTGGGCGGTGGCGGCACCATTGCCAAGTATGTGGCCAACCGCGGCATCCCTGTGCTGGACATCGGTGTGCCCGTGCTGTCCATGCACTCTCCCTTCGAGGTCATCCACAAGAGTGACCTGTACATGGCATATCGCGCCTTCAGCCTCTTCAACAACGCACAGTAAGCGCCATTGAAAAACCAGTGCCCCGGCAGGTTTTGTGCCCGCCGGGGCATTTTTGCGCTTTTTTGAGGAAAATACTTGACCTTCCACCGACTTTATGGTGTAGTGTAAGGGCGGAGGTGAAGCAAATGAACATCAAACAGGCTTCGGAACAGAGCGGGGTCTCCAGCCCCAACATCCGCTTTTACGAAAAAGAAGGGCTGCTGACGCCTGCCCGCAACCGGAGCAATGCCTACCGGGATTATACCGCCGAAGATGTCCGGACTCTGAAACTGATCCGGATGCTTCGGATGCTGGATCTGCCGCTGCCCACCATTCAAAGCGTTCTCCGTGGAGAACAGCCGCTGGCCGAAGCAATCCAAGCACAGCAGGCAGTGCTGGAACAACAGGCCGCTCAGCTGGCGGGTGCGATCCGCTTTTGCGCGGAGCTGACCCGGCAGGCACCCCGGATGGAGCAGCTGGATGTGGACGACTGCCTGAAACGGATGCAGGACCCGCAGGAGCCGGGCGGATTCTTCACCGGCTGGCTCAAGGATTACCGCACGGTGGCAGAAAACGAACAGAAAAAGCGCTTTTATATCGTATCGGAGCAGTCCATCAACACCCCGGAGGACTTTGCAGAAGCGTTGCAGCGCTATGCCGAAGCGCAGGGAAGCCCCCTGCGCATCACAAAAGGCGGGATGTATCCGGAGTTTGAGTGGAACGGCATCCGCTACAAAGCATGGCGGGGGCAGGGCCGCTATTGCGATTCCATCTGCTGCGAAGCGGTCTTCCCGGAATCGCTTCAAACAGGGCTGCCGCCCAGACGGGAGCGCCTGCTTCGATGGCTTTGGCGGCTGCTCCCTGCGGCGGTGGCCGCTATGGTGTTGGCAGCACTTGCTCTACGCGGCAGAATGTGAACCCCTGATCCCGATACCACTGGATGATGTCCGGCAGGGCCTCGGCGGTGGTGTGGGTGGTAGCGGAATCGTGCATCAGAACGATGCACTGGGTCTGTTCACCGGTCTCCCGCACCACATTGCGGTAGATGGTGGATGCGCTGGGTTTGCCGCCCACAGCATCCTCGGCGCAGACGTTCCAGTCCACAGAGGTGAAGCCTTTTTCAGCGGCCTGCGCTTTCAGTTCGCTCATGATGCCTTTGCCGCCGTAGCGTCGGCTGACGGTGTTGGTGCTCCCGCCCGGAAAGCGCAGATAGTGGATGCCCTCCGTGTGGACATAGGGTGCGATGCGCTCCTTCAGCAGGGCAAGGTCCTGCCAGTAGGCATCCGGGCTCCGGTAGATGTCGCTGTACTCGTGCGAGGCAGAGTGGAATGCGATCTGGTGCCCGGCGGCTTCTGCCTCAGCGAGAAGCGGCAGATACTTCTCGTTGTACCCGGTCGCCACCACAAAAAAGGTGGCCCGGACTCCGGCAGCGTTCAGCGCGGCCAGAACGTCCGGCGTCGTCTTGCTGGGGCCGTCGTCGAAGGTCAGACAGACCCATTTGTCCGGTGGTGCGGGCGGCGTTTCCGGCACCGACCCGGCCGGCACTTCGCTTGCGGCAGGGGAGACGAAACCTTCGTCCGGGATGGGCGTCAGGTCATTTTCCCGGCACCCGATGACCGGCGCAGAAGCATAGAAACTCCCAAGCCCAAAACCTAAGCCCAGCCCCAGAAATAGAAGGATCGCGCCCTGTAATAAAAACTTTTTCTGCACCTTCACACCAAAAACCTCCTCATGCTGTGAATTTATGAAAAAGCGTCTCCGTACAAGATATGAGAGTCGAAAAATTCTATGAAAAACGCTTGACTTTCCCAGGAGATTATGGTACTATACTTGAGCAGTCCGCACCACGGTTTCAGACCTCAGGAATCGGAGATTGCACCAAAACAGTATGCGAAGGTGGCGGAACTGGCAGACGCGCACGTTTGAGGTGCGTGTGGTTTATCCTTGGGGGTTCAAATCCCCTCCTTCGCACCAGATGAGAAACCCGCATGAATGCTTGAAAATCAAGCGCTCATGCGGGTTTCTGCTTGTTTTGAAATGTGCAGATGCGAACGAATGCCAGCGATTTTAACGGCTTCTGACGCTCCCAAAGTCGTCAAAAAGTGGTAGAAAAGTGGTAAAAAACAAGAACAGAGGCAAACGTAAAAAGGCTCCACCAAACGGGAAACCGTTCGATGGAGCCTTTTCTTATGCGGAAGAAGGGACTTGAACCCTCACTCCGATGGAACTGGTGCCTAAAACCAGCGCGTCTGCCGTTCCGCCACTTCCGCACGGAGCTTACTAAGTGTATCAAGTTTGCACCCAAAAGTCAATTCCTGCAGCACAATTTTATAATCACATCCCGCGCGGCGCATACTAGCAAAAAAGATTCCGGGGAGATGGCGAACGTGAAACAGCAGGACCGAGCGCACCGAAAGGGCTGGAAGCGGGCAAGGCAGGCGGCAGCATGGCTGGCACTGCTGCCGGTCGCTGCGCTGGGGTGGCTGTACAGCCGCCTGCCGGACCGCGTCTATTTGACGCCGGGCGAGGTTCTGGCGCTGCCCCGCTTTTCTTATGTGGAGCCGCTGGGGGCGCACGGAAGCCAGAATGTCGCCAGCACCCGCGCGGTGGGAAGCTACCAGACTACCCTCTCGCTGGGCGGCTGGCTGCCGATCAAGACCATCCGGACCATCGTTACCGAGCGGATGCAGGTGACGGTCTGCGGGACGCCGTTCGGGGTGAAGATGTTCTCGGAGGGGGCGCTGGTGGTCGGCTTTTCGGACGTGGAACGCCCCAGCGGCGGCACGGCCAATCCGGCAAAGGAAGCCGGGCTGCGCCTGGGCGACCGGGTCATCCGCATTGGCACGACCATGACGGAGGACAATGACGCCGTCAAAGCGGCGCTGGAAGCAGCGCAGGGGCAGGCGGTGGAGGTCGTGTATATCCGGAACGGAGAGCAGCTCCGCACGACGCTTGTGCCGGTCTGGGATGCGGCGGCAGGGCAGTGGCGGGCCGGGATGTGGGTGCGCGACTCCTCGGCCGGTGTCGGGACGCTGACCTTCGCAGACGATGCACGGGGCATTTTTGCGGGGCTTGGCCACCCCATCAGCGACAGCGACACCGGCGAGAGCATTGCACTGCGCACAGGGGAGATCGTCCCCTGCGAGATCACCGGCTGCAGCAAAGGAACAGCAGGAAGCCCCGGCGAACTGAAAGGGCACTTTCTGGGCAGCCGGGCCATCGGGAGCATCCGCATCAATGGGGAAAACGGCGTATACGGCACAACCCGCACACAATTCGCCGGGCAGCGCATGGAGGTCGCCTTTGCGCAGGAGGTCACAACGGGCAGTGCAGAGATCTGGTCTACGGTGTCCGGTGAGACGCCGCGCCCTTATCAGGTCCGGATCGAACGGATCAGCGACGCAGACCCCAAACGGAACATGGTCCTGCGGGTGACAGACCCGGCGCTTCTGGCGCAGACGGGCGGCATCGTGCAGGGGATGAGCGGGAGCCCCATCGTGCAGAACGGGCGGCTGGTGGGAGCTGTGACCCATGTTCTGGTCAACGACCCGACACGCGGCTACGGAATTTTTGCCCAGACCATGTTGGAACAGGCCGAAATCGCGGCGCAGAGGGCGCAGGATACAGAATCGTCAAAATGAATAAGCATCATTCGACAATGGATGCCATAATATGGCAAAAATAACCGTTGAAATCAATGGAAAAATATGGTAAAATCAAAAGCGTTAAGGGAACTGCACACTTTGGAGGAATGAACGATGGATAAAATTCGGTTTTTGATGTCGGATACCAGCGCAGAGATCACGGAAGCCTGCCGCGAGGCGCTGGAACAAAAAGGCGTGGAAGTTACGGTCGTCGAAAAGGACGGACAGAAGGTGCTTCAGAAAATGCTCTCGGTGCGGCCGCAGGTGGTGCTACTGGACGCTTTTATGCCGGGGCTGGATGCACTGGCCGTCAAGCAGAAGTACAACGCCGCAGGCGAGCGGCACACCTCGTTTTTTGTGACGGGTGCGTTCCAGAGCGAGGAAATGGTCCAGGAATTGCTGGATGAGGGATTTGCGTACTATTTCGTCAAACCGTTTGACGAAAATGTCCTCGCCAGCCGGGTCGTGAAGGTGGCAATGGGCAAGGAAAAGCATCACCTGCCCACCAGCGTGGACAGCGATGAGCTGACCGTGACGGAGATCCTGCACCAGATCGGCGTCCCCGCCCACATCAAGGGCTACCAGTTCCTGCGGGATGCCATCCTGCTCACCATGAACGAGCCGGAGTACATCAACGCCGTGACCAAGCGGCTCTACCCAGAAATCGCCAAGAAAAACGGCACCACTGCCAGCCGCGTGGAGCGCGCCATCCGCCACGCCATCGAGGTGGCATGGGACAGGGGAGACGTGGACACCCTCAACAGCTACTTCGGCTATACCATCCACAACCTGCGGGGAAAACCTACGAACAGCGAGTTCATTGCGATGATCGCTGATAAAATGCGGCTGGATAAGCGGCAGCGGGTGGGGTGACGGTTGAGAAAAGTTACTTTTATTTTGATGTGCAGTTTTGATTGAACGGATACCTTAACAGCTGCATTTCGCTGCCCGGAGGGCTTTGCGGTTCAAAGGCGGCAGATGAAGAGAAACATGTGCAGACCTTCTGGTTTCGTCGGGCATCAAGCCCCGCGCGGCCGGAAGGTCTTTTTATGGGAAAAAGACGAATTTAGCACTTTCTTTTGAAAAGAAGAAAGATTCACAGCATTTTTTCATAAAATTGCTCCTAAAAATGGAAAATACGATATTGAACTGCTGCGGAATTCATGATAAAATAAGATGAGTTATGATAGAAACATCCTATAAAACATATTCGAAGATAGGAAGATGTTTTGAAATGGTCGGCCAGAGAAGGGTCGATGGGAAAGGAACCGGAGCTTCAATGCCATTGGAAACGATCACAGACATGCACACCCACATCCTTCCCGAAATGGATGACGGAAGCAAAAGTGTGGATATGTCGGTTGCAATGCTGCGCAAGATGGCCGAAATGGGCATCACAACAGTCTGCGCAACTTCACATTATTACGCGGATCAGAACGACACGGCCACGTACTGTGTCCGGCGGAGCAAAGCGCTGGAAGCATTGCACGGTATCTTGGAAAGCGACAGCAGCCTGCCGCGCATCCGGCCCGCCGCCGAGGTGGCGTATTTCCGGAACATGGAAGAACACCATCTGGAGCGGCTGTGCATCGAGGGCACCCGCACACTGATGCTGGAGATGCCGTTCACCGAGTGGACAGACCAGCAGGTGGAGACTGTCACGACGCTCTCGCTGGATCAGCACTATCAGGTGGTGTTGGTGCACCCGGAACGCTTCTGCTTCAGCAAGGGCAACCGCCAGAAGTTGGAACAGATGGTGGAACTGCCCATCGGTCTGCAGGTGAACGCCGGAAGCCTTATCTCCTGGAGCACCCGCAGGCTTGCGCTGGAGCTGCTCCGCCTGACGGATACGCCGCTGCTGGGCAGCGACAGCCACAACTTGACGAGCCGTGCACCGAATCTGAAAGGGGGGCGGGATGTCATCCGGCGGAAGCTGGGCGAAGGCTTCTTGGCCCGGATGGACGAAAATGCTACCCGTCTTACTGCACAGGGCTGAAGATGCTTTTCCACAGTGGGCAGATCTGCCCACTGCGTCGAATAAGAACGAATCCATAACCGCTACAGCATTGACAAATCAAAAGAGGAGAAAAATCAATCAAGATGGAACAGCAAACGATCAATAAGATGCCCGACCAGCAGCTGCAGATCGCCCTCAATCAGAACGATCACGAAGAAGAGATCGATCTGCTGGAACTGGCGTACATGCTTTGGAGCCACATTCTGCAGATCCTTGCCTGCCTGCTTGCAGGTGCCATTCTGGCATGGGGCGTGACCTATTTCTTCATGACCCCGATGTTCAAGGCTTCTGCCAGCATGTATGTGGTGTCCGCGTCGAACAACTCGCTCGTCAACCTGACCGATCTGCAGATCGGTTCTCAGTTAACGGCCGATTATCAGGAACTCCTGCTCAGCCGCCCGCTGCTGGAAAGCGTCATCGACAACCTGGACCTGGATATGACCACGAAGGAGCTGAAGGGGAAAATCAGTATTACCAATACCAGTGGCACCCGGTTGATGACGGTCACCGTCACCGACGCAGACCCCCTGCAGGCAGCTGATATTGCCAATGAGCTGATCGATCAGGCCTGCATTTACCTGCCACAGGTCATGGAGACTGAGACTCCGAACAAGGTCGAAGATGCCATTGTCCCCACCAGGCCGTTCAGCCCCAGCTATTCGAAGAATACGCTGCTGGGTGCTCTGCTGGGTGCTGTGCTCTGCTGCGGCGTTCTGGTGGTGAAGTTCCTGCTGAACGATACCTTCGAGACCCCGGAGGATGTGACTAAGTACCTCGGTGTTCAGCCTCTGGCAACCATCCCGGAAGCAAATCTGGATGGCAAGCATCCGAACAAAAAGAATGCGTTCGCGCGGTTCAAGAAGGGCTAAGGGGAGGATACCATGAATAAGATCGAGATCAATAAACTGCCCGAACTCTCCTGGGAAGTGAGCGAGGCGGTCAACCAGCTGCGCGTCAATCTGAGCTTCTGCGGCAGCGATGTCAAGACCATCATGGTCACCAGCAGTACTCCAAACGAGGGCAAAAGCTTTGTGGCCATGCAGTTGTGGAAGAGCATTGCAGAGATGGGTACCCCGGCGCTGTTTATCGACTGTGACTTCCGCAAGTCCGTTCTGCGCACCCGCTATGGGTTCTCCTGCAGTGGCCACATGAAGGGTGCTCCCCACTATTTGGCCGGTCAGGCTGAGCTGGAGGATGTTATCTACGAAACCAACATCAAAAATGGCTATATTATCCCGGTAGCAAAGACCGTTGCAAACCCGGCTATCCTGCTGGAGAGCCCCAAGTTTGCTCAGATGATCGCAGAGTGCCGTAAGCGCTTCGGTATCATTCTCATCGACACCCCGCCGCTGGGCAGTGTGGCCGATTCACTGAACATTGCCACGCACTGCGATGGCACGGTCCTGATGATCATGTGCGGCCAGACTCCCCGCAAGCTGGTGGCAAACTCTGTGGAACAGCTCAAGCGTACCGGCACGCCGCTGCTCGGTGTGGTGCTGAATGCTGCAAAGACCAATGGCTCCAACCTTTACTATAAGAAATATTACGGTAAAACGGGATATTATTATGGGGGGGGGTCCGCTTTGGGCGCGGAAGAGAATAAAAAAGGCTGATCTCCCGCTGTGACAGTACCAAAACTCAAAAATTCCCCCTTGCATTTTTCAAAAGTTGTGCTATAATATTTAAGCAATCGTTTCCAAGGCCGCTCGTGGGGGTAGCCGATATTGAAGGTTGTGATGGGCACATACATTGATAATATGGCCCCAATACGTCAGAACCAGAAATGAGGTGAAAAAGAATGAAGCAGGGTATCCATCCGAATTACGTTGACTGCACCATCACCTGTGCATGCGGCAACGTCATCAAGACCCGTTCCACCAAGCCTGAGATCCACGTCGAAGTTTGCTCCAAGTGCCATCCTTTCTACACTGGTAAGCAGAAGCTGGTCGACACCGGCGGACGTGTTGAGCGCTTCAACAAGCGCTTCGGCCGTAAGTAATTTTACTGGTCTTTTCCAAAGCGCCGTCTCCCTTGCGGAGGCGGCGCTTTTTTGCGTGTTGGGGCAGAAAAGCACGAACGGCGGAACCTTTCGGAACTTACACGACTTTATCTTATTTTCATCACATTTGCAGACTAAAATAAACCAGCAACGAAATCCATCGCGTTCTGCGCGGCCTTTGAGAGGAGCGTTATTTGTGATCGAAGTTTCTCATCTTACCAAAAAATACGGGAGCCGTCTGGCGGTAGAAGATGTTTCCTTTGCAGTGGCAGACGGCGGCATCTGCGGCCTGCTGGGGCCGAATGGTGCGGGCAAGTCCACCATTATGAACATCCTGACCGGATATCTGTCCGCTACCAGCGGGCAGGTCACGGTGGCGGGGCACCCGCTGCCGGAGGAGGCCGATGCGGCAAAGATGTGCGTCGGCTATCTGCCGGAGCAGCCGCCCCTTTACCCGGAGATGACGGTGCAGGAATATCTGGACTTTGCGGCCGAGCTCAAGGGCGTCAAGAAGGCCGAGCGGAAAGAGCAGGTGCGCAGCGCAGCCCGCCGCACCGGGCTGGAAAAGGTCCTGCCCCGGCTCATCCGCAGCCTCTCCAAGGGCTACCGGCAGCGGGTGGGCATCGCGCAGGCGCTGCTGGGCAGCCCGAAGCTCATCATCCTTGATGAGCCTACCGCCGTCCTCACCGAAAAGGAAGCGGAAGCTCTGCTCGATTCCATAAGAAGCATGTCCGAAAAGGGCATCGCCGTTATCTTCATCACGCACAGACTGCATGAGATCTTGTCCGTGTGCGATACCGTTGTTGTCATGCGCGACGGCTACGTTGTCAAGAACGTCCCCGCGAAGGACACCAACGTCTCCGATATCACGAAATGGATGGTCGGCCGCAATGTAAGCAGCGCCGCCAATAATGATATAAGGGCCCTGCCGGATGCAAAGACCATCATGAGCATACGCAAGCTCTGGGTCGATATGCCCGGTGAAATAGTCCGCAACGTTGACCTTGACATCAAGGAGGGCGAGATCCTCGGCATCGGCGGCCTTGCCGGTCAGGGCAAGCTCGGCATCCCCAACGGCGTCATGGGTCTGTATGAAGCCGGCGGCACCGTCGAGTTCGAGGGCAAGCCCATTCCCCTCAACAGCCCGCGCAGCTGCCTTGATGCGAACATCGCTTTCGTATCTGAGGACAGGCGCGGCGTTGGACTCCTGCTTGATGAAACGCTTGAATGGAGCGTCGCTTTCCCTGCGATGCAGGTGCAGGATAAGTTCCTCAAAAAGCTCCTCGGCGGGCTTATCAAGTGGAGAAAAGGCCATAGGCGAAGTCACCGATAAATACATAGAAGAGCTTATGATCAAGTGCACCGGCTCCAAGCAGAAGGCGCGCGAGCTCTCCGGCGGCAACCAGCAGAAGATCTGCCTTGCCAAGGCTTTCGCTCTTGAACCGAAGTTCCTCTTCGTTTCCGAGCCTACGCGCGGTATCGACGTCGGCGCAAAGTCGCTGGTGCTCGAAGCGCTCAAGAAATTCAACCGTGAGTCCGGCGTCACCGTCGTCATGATCTCCTCCGAGCTTGAGGAGCTGCGTCAGGTGTGCGACCGTATCGCCATCGTGTCCGGCGGCCGCATCGCGGGAATACTCCCCGCGTCGGATTCCTCCGAGGACTTCGGTATGCTCATGGTCAGTCAGGTAAAGTGAGGTGGAAGGATGAACAGACAATTATCCGGCGAGAACGCCACATTCATGGACAGGCTCAAAGCTGCTGTCAACTCCTTCGGCCTGCCGAGACTCATCATCGCATGCTTCCTCCTGCTCCTGTTTATTGCCGCTCCCTTTGTCGGCGCGGACTTTGCGACCCAGATCACCAACACCGTTAACCGCTTCAGCTGGAACGCGATCCTCGTGCTCGCGATGGTGCCGATGATCCACTCCGGATGCGGCCTCAACTTCGGCCTGCCCCTCGGCATTATCTCCGGTCTTCTCGGCGCGACGCTCTCTATAGAGTTCGGCTTCACCGGAGCCATGAGCTTTGTCATGGCCATTGTCATTGCCACTCCCTTTGCCCTGATCCTCGGCGCAGGCTACGGCTGGCTGCTCAATAAGATCAAGGGCGGCGAGATGATGATCGCGACTTACGTCGGCTTCTCGTCCGTCTCTTTCATGTGCATGATGTGGCTGCTGCTGCCGTATAAAAGCCCGACAATGGTCTGGGGCTTTGCCGGCAAGGGCCTGAGGACCACGATCTC
>ERZ773114.2916-NODE-2916-length-14978-cov-3.518193_pt1 | contig 14978 bp, 10 predicted proteins | sample MGYA00580564_ERZ773114 | MGnify/ENA primary metagenome ERZ773114 (study PRJEB29015, sample SAMEA2737836) | human gut metagenome | biome: human gut; feature: human-associated habitat; material: faeces | place: China | collected 2012 ... | reverse complement strand
AATAATATCATTACCGTTTTCAAACTGGTCCTGATACTTGCTTATGAAGTCTGTTGCCCCTGAAAAGGCAATCTGAGTAATATATTCTTTGACTTCATCTTCAGTCATACCAATACCATTATCCTCTATTTCAATTAAGCTGTTTTTCTCATCAAGTCTAACAGTAACCTTATATGGACTATTGCTTTCTTCAGCCTCGCCCATAGAAACTAATTTCTTATACTTAGCAATAGCATCACAACCATTACTTACAAGTTCTCTAAGAAAAATATCTGTATCAGAATAAAGCCACTTTTTTATAATTGGAAAAATATTTTCGCTGTTAATTGATAAATTACCTTTTTGCATTTTATAAACATCTCCTAAAAGTATATCATTCTAAAATCTTCTACTATAATAATATTATAGTTACTGCACTATAAAATGTCAAGATTTTTTTAGCACTCATTTAATGTGAGTGCTGACAATTAATAATTTTGTAATAAATATTGACTCGTTTATGTCCTTTTTATTGTATGATTTATATATTGCACAATATTTTTCTATTTTACCCCTTTTTATTGACACTTTTTATGGTATATGTTAGACTTATTTACAGGATATTAAATATCTTTAAATTTTATCAAAAAAAGGAGGTTGTATATTATGAAAAAGAAATTAAAAATGACATTTGCAGTTTCTCTCCTCGTTCCAACTATGGCTGTACCTAGCTTTGGTGCTACTTTGGGCGATGTAAACAACGATGGACAAATAACAGCTGATGACTCTTCCGCAGCACTTCAAATTTGTTTAACTGGTATTGTTCCTGAAAATTGTTTATTTGAAATGGCCGATGTAAACGGTGATGGTATTGTTGATTCCAGAGATTCAACACACATCTTACAGAAAGCCCTTGATAACAACTATGAATTTAATAAGGGTGAAACAAGTAATGTTATTACAGTAAATGGTTCACTTTCACAAGATGACCCTGCTAATAATACATATGCTACTATTGAAGCAGCCTATGAAGCAGCTCCGGCTGGTACCGCTGAAAATCCTACTATAATTTCAATTATGCCTGGTGTATATAAACTCAACGGCGATGAAACAAAGAACGGTCTTTCTATTACTAAGGACTATCTTACATTTGTAGGTCTTTCTGATGACCCTAACGATGTAGTTATTGCTGATAACAGAGGTAATAATCAAGGTGCATCCGGTAATTATAACAGTGCTACCGTTGTTTCTAACTGTACAGGTCTTACATTAAAGAATATATCTATCTATAATTACTGTAACATAGATGTACCATACGCAAAAGACCCATCTCAGGCTCTTACAAAGCGTTCAGACCTTGAAACTCAAGCCTTTGCTTATTTTGGTGGTGGCGATAAGCACTACTATGATAATTGTCAATTTATTTCAATACTTGATACATTTGAAAACGATGTAAAGCGTGGATACTATAAGAATTGCTATATTCAGGGTACTAACGACTTTATTATGGGTTGGGGTGGCATACAGGTATTAGACGGCTGTACTATTAATTCCCTCAGCAACCACATTGTTGGTGGTGGTGAAAAATACCTTTTCAAAGATTGTACATTCCAGCTTAATAAACCTGAAGGTACTTTACCTACTTACCTTTGCAAAAGTTGGGCTGATATTACTCTTTTAGATTGTCAAATTCCAACTGATAAGGGTACATACCAGTGGACACCTAGTCTTCCTGGACAGTATACATTCCAATATCGTAATTTAACTGACTCTACTGGAGCAAAAGCAAATATTGTAGATGATAGCTGTGCTATTGAACTTACAGAAGAACAGGCTGATGCCTATAATCTTTGGAATGTTCTTCGTGGCAACGATGATTGGGACCCTGCAAATTGCAAAACTCAGTATGAAAACAAAGGTAATGAACCTATGCGAGTAGTTACTAATGATGCTATTACTGTAAAAACTGGTGAAGCAGCTGGTACAATTACAGCCTCTGTTTATCCTGCCAGAGCAAACCAGAATGTAACATTTACTGCTGAAGGTGATGTTACTATTGAACAAAACGGAAATAAATGTACAGTAACTGCTAATAATCACACTCTTAATCCAACTACGGCTATTGTTACAGCAACAGCCTCTAATGGTATTAAGAATAAAACTGTAGTAACTGTTGAACCAAAAATAGAAGATGCTCCTACATTTACTAAAGAACCTACTGTAAATGTTAGCAACGGCACTATAAATGTAGATTACGCTCTTGATTTAGGCGTAGCAAGTAAAGATACTTCACTTATTACTTGGTATAGATGCGACGATGCAGAAGGTAATGGTGCTATTGCTATTGCTGACTCTAAGATGGATACTCCTACTAAGTCTTACACTCTTTGTGAGGGTGATATTGGCAAGTATATTAAAATGGTAATTGCTCCAGATAGCGAACTTAGTAAAGTTGGAGATACTGTTACTGTAATGTATACAACTCCAATTACTGCTGATGATGTTACTTCTGCAAATATTAATACTAACTTCCAGAGTGTTCCTACTCACCCACCTTTTATTACAACTGATGTATTAAATTCTGTACTTGAAGACGGTGCAACTCCTTACAGAACTCTCTTAGAAAAGAGTATTCCTAATACTGTAAAGGGTAAGTGGAACTTTATTGGTGATTGGTACTATAACTATGGTTCTGGTACATACGCATCTAATGTAAAGGGTGCTATTACTGGTACTAGATACTGTCGTGCTATTTACGCTCAGCCAACTAATGACTATGGCGATATGTCTGCTGTTGTAGACTTAACTCCAGAAAAAACTGCTGGTCAAGGTTTTGGTAGTGCTGGTCAGTACGAAGAATTATTAATTAAGTATGACCCAGATACTCAGACTGGCTGTGGTATTCAATATATGAGAAGTAAATCTATGACAAACACTATTGAATTCCAGCTTATGGAATATAAAGATGGTGTTGGTACTCCAATAGGAGATATGCAATATATTCAAGCTGGTTTCAGAGATAGATGTAGAATTACTCTTGATTTAACTGGTACTACACTTACTGCTAATGTTTCTAGTCAGTATGTTGACGCTTTAACAGGCGAAGGTGTAACACCTATTACACTTACTGGTACAATTACAAATGTTACTAACTTTGGCGGCTTTGAAATTTATCATCAAGGCTCTACAGGTGGTAGATATGTATTTGAAAATGTATCTTTAAACTATGGTGACAGAACTAAATAATTTCTAAAAGAAAAGTCCTTGGAAATAAATTTTTTCAAGGACTTTCTTTTTATTCATTTTGATTATTCCAGTATTCTAACAACTGATTTTTAACCTTTTTTATTGTATTTATGCTTATAGGTAAACTTTGCATATTTTTCATCATTAAGTTATACCCCTCAACATATTTTGTATTTTTCATATTTATAATAGTACCTTTATTTATGAAAATAAAATCTTCTGACTTTACATTATCCATAAAAGTATGTAAATGCTTTCTTTCTCTCTTAACTTCTCCATTTTTCATATGATAACTTATGTACTTAGCCTTATAATCAATATACATAATATCTGACAATAAAATCTTATCTTTTTTAACATTAGACATTTCATAGAAATCTTTATCTTGACTTAACTCTTTTACATATTCTTCAATTGTGGATAAAATTTTATCTTTCATATTTTCTTTTGGTATAAACCTAAAAGCCTCTACTTCAAAGGCATTATAAACATAATCCGTATAACTTGTCAAAAAGATAATAACAGGATTTTTTATATGTTCTTTTATAACTTTAGCTAACTCCATACCATCTAAATTTGGCATTTCTATGTCAAGTATAAACAAATCGTAATATTCGCCATTTTTAATTTCTTCAGCCAACTTTGTGCTATCATCAAATAAAGAAATCTCTAAATAAGATAAACTTTTGACTTCATTATAAACTGCTTTTAAAAATATATCTTGGTCATCACAAACTGCTACTTTCATAAATCCTCCAAATTCTAAAAAAAGCCCCTAAATTGAAAACAATTTAAGGACTTTGAGCTATGCCGGTGGCGGGACTCGAACCCGCACGTAGTCACCTACAACAGATTTTGAGTCTGCCTCGTCTGCCAGTTCCGACACACCGGCTCATAACAGATTTATTTTAATATATTTTCATAAATTTGTCAAGATATTTTTAGACTATTCTCCCTTTAAAACAGCCTCTCCACATTTTAAACCATCTGTAGCAGCAGACATTATTCCTCCGGCATAACCACAGCCCTCTCCACAAGGATACAAGCCTTTTATAGATACAGAATTAAAATCTGTATTTCTTACTATTCTAACAGGAGATGATGAACGGCTTTCCACCGCTGTCATAATAGCATTATCCTGTGCAAAACCTTTAATTTGCTTATCAAAAGTCTTTATACCCTCCTGTAAAGCCTCATACATATAATCAGGGAATATATTTTTAAAATCTGATGGCGTAACAGCAGGTTTATAACTAGGTTTAATATCTCCTAATTCTAAAGTCTTTTGTGATTTAAGAAAATCTCCTACTTTCTGAACCGGAGCATTATAGTTTTCTCCACCCTCTACATATGCACTATGTTCAATTTTTCTCTGTAACTCTACGCCACCTAATACATCATCAGTTCCAAAATCCTCTGGTTGTATAGATACCAAAAGTGCAGAATTTGCATTTTCCTTATCTCTTGCGAAATAACTCATACCATTTACAGCTAATCTTTCTTCTTCTGACGATGCTGCTACTACAACACCACCTGGGCACATACAAAATGTGTAAACATTTCTTCCATTAGGCAAATGGGCTACCAATTTATAACTTGCTGGTGGCAAATATTTTGCAAATTTTCCATACTGACTTTCACTAATAAAGTCCTGTTTATGTTCAATTCTCACACCCATAGCAAAAGGCTTTTGTTCCATTTTTATATTCTGTTCCTTTAAAGAATAAAAAGTATCTCTTGCTGAATGTCCTATAGCTAGAATAAGGGAATTAGTTTTTATCTCTTTTTCAACACCATTATTTACATATTTAACTCCAGTTAATGTGCCATTTTCAGAAATCACTTCTGTCATTTTGCTATCAAAGAGTACAGTACCACCTAATCTTATAATTTCTTCCCTTATATTTTTTACAACTTTTATAAGATAATCTGTACCAATATGAGCTTTTGCCTCATAAAGTATTTCTTCCGGTGCTCCAAATTCTACAAATGTTTTTAATATAAAGCTATGACGAAAATCCTTAGTATTAGTAGTCAATTTTCCGTCTGAAAAAGTACCTGCTCCACCTTCTCCAAATTGAACATTAGATTCAGTATCCAGTACCCCTGTTTCAAAGAACTTATCAATATCAGCCTGTCTTTCTTCAACAGCCTTACCTCTTTCAAGTACAATAGGATTTGCTCCCGCTCTAGCCAATAAAAGTGATGCAAACATACCTGCCGGACCAAAGCCAACTACAATAGGAGGATTGATACATTTATTTTCAGGAATTGTGTATAAAACTTCCTTATACTTAGAAACATCTTTTAATTTCAAATATTTATCCTCATTTTCAACATCAAATTTTAAAGAGAATAAATAAAACACATTTTCCTTATCTCTTGCATCAATAGATTTTTTTACAATACTTAAATCTTTAATAGCATTAAAAGATACTCTTAATATCTTCCCTACTTTTTTAGCCAAAATCTCTTTATTAACTTTTACATCAGCCTTAATTTTAACATTTGAAATTTTAAGCATATTAACCCTTTCTAAAACTCTCTACAGCACTTCTGCCAGCAAGTCTACCACTACTCCATGCCCATTGTAAGTTGTAGCCACCGCAGTCGCCATAAATATCTAAAACTTCGCCACAGGCATAAAGTCCATCTACAATATAAGATTCCATAGTTCTGTCATTAAAATCTTCTGTAAGTATGCCACCGGCTGTAACCTGTGCATTTGTAAAGCCTTTTGTACCAGTAACCTGAATTTGATAATCTTTAATATATGATGCCATAGCCCATAAAAGCTGATTATCTAACTTGCTAACAGGAAATGACAATTTTTCAATGCCAGCTCGTCTAGCAATTAAATTTCCTATTCGCTTATTTAAAAGACCTACAAAATAATTTTCCATAGTCAAGTGACCTAAAGCATCTTTTCTGCTTTCCAATATGTCAAATATTTCCTTAGGAGAATACTCAACCATAAAATCCAAAGCAATAGTTAAGTTCTTTTTAAAAGCAACTTTTGTGGAAATCTGGAATATAGGTGGACCTGAAAGTCCATAATCTGTAAACAAAACTTCACCATATTCACTGGCAATCTCCCTATCTTTGTGGATAAGTGACACCCCACCAGTAAATTTTATACCTTGTAAACTTTTAACTTCTCTTGGTTCTGTTTTAATTTGCACTAAAGCCGGTGCAGTATTAGTCATACTATGCCCTAAGTTTTTGAGCAAATCAAAAGCTGAACCGTCAGAGCCAAGAGCTGGCTGTGCACAGCCACCACCGGCAACTATAACTCTATCTCCTCTTACAACTTCTCCATCTTTTGATATAATTTTAAAAGACTTCTTATTTCTTGAAATATCGGCAACATAGAAACCTGTTTTTATTTCTATACCAAGTCTAGCAATTTCATTTCTTAAAGCATCAGAAATTGCACTTGCCTGTTCGGAAAACGGATATAACTTTCCCTCATTTTCCTCTTTTGGAAAAACTCCCATTTGATTAAAAAAGTTTACCGTATCATTTACGGTAAACTCCTTTAAACTATAGGCTGTGAAACTGCTGTCTTTTCCATAATAATTTTTAACAGAGGCATTGAGATTGCTATAATTGCATCTACCATTGCCTGTGGCAAGAATTTTCTTACCTACTCTGTCCAGTCTTTCTAATATTAAAATTTCAACTTTTTCATCAGTGTGTGCTGCCTCAATAGCCGCAGCCATTCCGGCAGCACCGCCTCCTATAATAATTATTTTCATTACTCACCTGTACCAATAACAACAACAATATCGTATTCAGAAGCAACTGTTGGGTCTGTAACAACTTCACAGCCATCAAAAGACTTTTTAAGCTGTTGTCCCATACCATCTTCTTTTACATAAATTCTTGTTTTACTTATTTTTTCGCCACTATATGTTCCAATAGAAGATACATTATAGCCTTCCCCTTCAAGTTCCTGCTTAACCTTAGTAGCCATACCATTTGCATAACCACCATTAAGAACCTGAATAGTTAACTCGGCATCATTGTAATTTCCAGCATTTGCCTCTGCATTCTGCTGTGACTCTCTTTCAGCAATTATTTCATTACTTGGTCTTGAGAATATGTCATAAGCAAGTTTATTTGTTTCTTCCTCGTCCATAACATATCCGCCTACAAAACCGTACATTGAGCCGATTTCACCCGGTAAAGTATATGTATTTACCTTATTGCTATCAAACTGCTTTAATACGTTTATATACTTTATAGCATCAGTAATCTTCATATCTGTTGTAATATATTTAAAGAAAGTATTAATATAAGCAGATGGATTAGAGAATATAGTATCTGCATTCATAACTTGCTTTAAGAACTCTTTAATAAAGTTCTGCTGTGTTTCAACACGACCTATATCCTGATTGTCATAACCCTTTCTGAATCTTACAAGACCTTCTGCCTGTTTACCATTAAGTTTCTGAGGACCAGCTTTTAAGTGAATTGCAAGGTTCTGACCAGGGTCATCATAGTCCATATCAATTGGAACATTGTACTCAATACCACCAATGGAATCAACAAGGTAATCAAATGCCTCAAAACTAACTTTAACATAAAAGTCAATATTAGTATCAAACATAGTATTAAGCTGTTTTTCCAAAAGCTCCATACCATATTTATCGCCACCATAGTGATGAATAGCATTTATCTTCATACCATGCTGTCCAGGTTCAGGGAATTCTTCATTCATCTTATTAAAAGTATCATCATCAACTCTTACAAGAGTATCTCTCGGTACTGAAATAAGATTTAATTCTCCTAAAACCGAATTATAACAACCTACAATAATTGTATCCGTTCTTGTTCCGTCATCATCAACACCGACAATAAGGAAAGTTGTTCTTTCTGGAAGCTTTGGTGTTACCATTTCAGAAATCTTTGTAACTGGTGTTTCCACCATACCGTCATCATCAGGATTATCATTGATGTATGTCCAGCCAAAATAGCCGAGAACGGCAACACAATAAAGACCTAAAACAGCCGCCAAAATCATAAAGAATTTGGCCTTTAAAGTTCTCTTTTTCTTAGGTTTATTTGGCTTATTTTTCGTAGCCTTCACCTTTTCTTTTACAACTTTTGCCTTTTTTTCCTTCTTTTTTCTTCGCCCGCTGTTTCTACTTCTTCTGCGGCTTGGAGTTTCCTCGAAGTCGTAGTCGTCGTAATCGTCATATCTGTTTTTACTCATTTCTTCCTCCTAAATAAGCCTACAAATTATTTGTTTGGCTTAAAAGAACTCTTAAGTGAAACAATACGGTTAAACACAAGATGTTCTTCTGTACAATGCTTGCTATCAGCAACAAAATATCCGTTTCTCATAAACTGGAATCTATCCATAGGCTTAACACCCTTTATAGATGGCTCAATATAAGCCTTTACAGTAGTAAGTGAATTAGGATTCATACTGTATCCGTTTTCTGAATTTTCATCTGGTACTACAAGATTTTCGTATAAGTTTACATCAGCAGTAACAGCGGTTGCTGCATTTACCCAATGAACTGTACCCTTAACTTTTCTTGCTGTAAAATCAAGACCGCTCTTTGTAGCTGGGTCATAAGTACCATGAATTTCAACTACCTTACCGTTTTCGTCTTTTACAAAATCAGTACAAGTAACAAAGTATGCACCCTTTAATCTTACTTCATTACCAACAGCAAATCTAAAGTATTTCTTAGGAGGTTCTTCCATAAAGTCAGAAGCCTCAATATAAAGTTCTCTTGAGAAAGGAACTTCTCTTTTACCCATTTCTTCATTCTTAGGATGATTTTCAACTTCAAGCATTTCAGTCTGACCCTCTGGATAATTTGTAATAACCAACTTAATAGGGTCTAAAACTGCCATAACTACAGGAACTTTTGGCTGTAAATCTTCTCTGATACAATATTCAAGCTGTGCTAAATCAACAACTGAATTAGCCTTTGAAACACCAACCATATTACAGAAATTTCTTATTGATTCTGGAGTATAGCCTCGTCTTCTGATACCAGAAAGTGTTACAAGTCTAGGGTCGTCCCAACCATCAACCTGCTTTGTTTCAACAAGGTTTCTTAAATATCTCTTACCCATAATAGTGTCTGCAAGATTAAGTTTAGCAAACTCTACCTGTCTAGGCTTTGTAGCCTTAGGAAGTGTAATATTATTTACAACCCAGTCATATAAAGGTCTGTGGTCTTCAAATTCCATTGTACAAATAGAATGTGTAATACCTTCAATAGCATCTTCAACAGGATGTGCAAAATCGTACATCGGATAAATGCACCACTTATCTCCTGTAGTATGATGATGTATATGAGCAATTCTGTAAATAACAGGGTCACGCATATTAATATTAGGTGATGCCATATCAATTTTAGCTCTTAAAGTCTTTTCGCCATCTCCAAATTCGCCATTTCTCATTCTCTGGAAAAGGTCAAGGTTTTCTTCAATACTTCTGTTTCTGTAAGGACTTTCCTTACCAGGTTCAGTAAGTGTACCTCTTGCCTGACGAATTTCCTCTGCATTCATATCACAAACGAAGGCAAGACCTTTCTTAATAAGTTCTACGGCAAAATCGTACATCTGTTCAAAGTAGCTTGAAGCAAAAAACAATCTATCTTCCCAATCAAAACCAAGCCACTTAATGTCATTTTTAATTGATTCAACAAATTCTGTATCCTCTTTAGCAGGATTTGTATCATCAAATCTTAAATTGCACTTACCACCGTAATATTCTGCTAATCCAAAGTTAAGGCAAACGCTTTTTGCATGACCTATGTGAAGATAGCCATTAGGCTCTGGTGGGAATCGTGTAATTATTTTTGAGCAATCATCGCCTAAATCTTCCTGAATAAGGCTGTGAATAAAATTGCCTGTACCACCTAAGCCATTTTCTTTGTTATTATCTTCCATTATTTTGTCCTCCTAAAAATTCTTAGTTTGGAAATCTCTGTGGCAAAAACCTTTTCCACAGTGGGGACAAACCCCTATTTTCAATATTTCATCCCCTGTTTCCACAGAAAGTGTATAGTCAAGCATTACCTTCGTATGCTCTCCCTTTTCAGGGCAATTATGAAAAGTGTAATAGAAACTTGTTGTTTCCTCAAAGTCCTTTACACCTTGAAAACTTTTTAGTGTTTGAAGTAAATCCAAATATATCACCCACATTTTGCATTACTAATTCATTTATTATAATATATCTTGTTGAAATATGCAAGTTATGTTATTATTAATTGTGAATATTTTTCTAATTTAGGAGATGTAAAAGTGTATAATTTCAATATAGAACCCTCACAAATTAAGCTTTTTATGAACAAATTGCTTATTGAAAATAGCTTTGATGATTTTGAACTAAGAGAATGTACTATTGCAACAAAGGCTACATTTTCAATAGACGGCAAATTTAACAAGGATTGGAACGAAAATGAAAATAAAGTTTTCTGTAACTGGAGTGAAATTCGTCCTCTTGCTTTTGAAATTATAAAAGGAAAACAAAAACCCCTTTATATGAAATATGTCTTTGCATATTCTGACGAAAAAGCTCTTACATTCCACCCTAACGCAAAAGCTTGTTTTGTAAATATAGTTTTCAAAAACGATGTTGTAACTGTAAGCACAGGTACAGCACAAATTGAATTTTCAATGAACCACGACCTTGACCAAGTTTGGGATAGTTTTGTGTCTGAGTTTTTCAAGGCTTTAGGTATTACTGAAGTAAAGTAAATTTATTTTTCTTACACTTAACTATACCATCTTTTTGCAGTTTCCCTATTTCAGTTGACAAGGCACTTCTGTCAACTGAAAGATAATCTGCAAGCTGTTGGCGATTAAATGGTATTTCAAAAGTTAGTGAATTATTTTTCATTGACTCCCCTGATAGATAGGAAAGCAACTTATCCCTTATAGTTTTCTTTTTAATATGCTCTATTTTTCTTGTAAAATTCAAATTTGTTCTTGCAATCGCGGTTTTCAGCGTTTATAATGCATTCATACGAAAGATATTTCCTGCGGCTTGCAAATTTCGCGGTTTTGTGGGAAATGCATCCGTCAGAATGAAAAGGAGGAAATGAAAATGAAAATGAAAAAGATTCTGGCTCTGGTTTTGGCTCTGTGCATGGTGTTCGCGCTGTGCGCCTGCGGCAGCAGCTCGGGTGATTCCGACACCCCGGCGGCAAGCACCGTTTCGCTGAACGTCGGCACCGGCGGTGAGAGCGGCACCTATTACGGCTACACCGGCATCCTCGGCACCGTGATCGGACAGAAGACCGATGTTAAGCTCACGGTCGTTGCGACCGGCGGCTCCAAGGATAACCTTGTGAGCATGCAGGACGGCATGTACGATCTTGCGACCGTCCAGTCCGACGTTATGACCTACGCCTACAACGGCACGAACTCCTTTGCCGACTCCGGCAAGATCGACGGCTTCCGCGTTCTGTGCGCTCTGTATCCCGAAACGGTGCAGATCGTCACGACCGATCCCTCGCTCAAGACCGTGGAAGACCTGCGCGGCAAGCGCGTGTGCGTCGGCGACGTCGGCAGCGGCACGTACTTCAACGCCGTCGATGTGTTCGCCGCCTACGACATGACCATCGACGATGTTTCCCCCGTGTACCAGTCCTTCGGCGACAGCACCGAGAGCCTCAAGGACGGCAAGATCGACGCCGCGTTCCTCTGCGCCGGCGCTCCGACCCCGTCCGTTACCGAGCTCGCGACCTCCAAGACCGTGTACATGATCGGCTTTGACGACGCGCATATGGAAAAGCTGCTCGCTTCCTGCCCGTGGTACGCCAAGCTCGTTCTGCCCGCCGGTACCTATACCGGGTTTGACGAGGACTGCGCCACCGTCACCGTGAAGGCTACGCTCGTCTGCCGCGCCGATCTTGACGACGACACCGCTTACACCATCGTCAAGACCATCATGGAGAGCAAGGACGACATCGCCGCCCTGCACGAGAAAGGCAACAGCATCGATCTGACCTTCGCCACCGAGGGCATCGCTGTTCCGTTCGCCGCGGGCGCCGCGAAGTACTTTGCCGAAAACGGCATCACCGTTGAGACCGCCGGCTGATCCTCCCGGCCGTCTCCTCTCACCGGGGGCGCAAGGCCCCCCGGGCGGAGCAGATCCCGCCCCTACAGGATAACCTGGATTTCCCGTAGGGGAGGGGCTCTGCTCCTCCCCTTTGCGTATGTAAAAGATTCTTTTTTTCGGGAGGTAGCCCCATGTCTCACGACGCGACAAAAAATCTCAACGAAGTCATGCGCAAGTATGACCGCGAATCGAATACCCGTGCCTGGGAGGGCAAGCCGAAGATCGCTGTGCAGGCGTATCTCGCGGCATTCGCCATTTTCGAGGTGTATGTCACGCTGTTTGGCACGATGCTCGACGAGGTGCGGCTCACGTCGTTCGTCGGCGGGCTGCTGATCGCAGGCTTTCTCATTTTTCCCAGCCACAAGCACGAGTTCCGCGTGAACTATGTCCCCTGGTACGACTGGGTCATCATGGCGCTCGGCGCAGTATCGTTCTTCTATTTCTGCTTCAACGCCAACACCATCGTGCAGCAGCTCCCGGCGCTCAAGACGTACGAGGTCGTGCTCGGCGTGATCGGCATTCTCGCGCTCTTTGAGCTCTGCCGCCGGAGCACCGGTGTGCCCATCATGATCGTGGCAGGCATCTTCATTGCGTACGCGCTCTACTATTACGGCGTCAAGCGCGGGCTCGGCGCAGGGGCGTTCAAGTCGCTCGTCTGCTCGCTCTTCTATAAAAAGACGGGCATTCTCTCCACGCCGATCAACGTCTGCTCCAAGTACATCGCCGTATTCATCATCTTCGGCGCGTTTCTTGAGCGCACCGGCATTTCCGATTTCTTCATCCAGCTCGCAAACTCGCTGGCCGGCTCGTCCGCCGGCGGCCCGGCGAAGGTCGCCGTTATCTCGAGCGCGCTGTGCGGCATGGTGTCCGGTTCGTCCGTCGGAAACACCGTAACGACCGGCAGCGTCACGATCCCGATGATGAAAAAGACCGGGTATAAAGGCGAATTTGCCGGTGCGGTCGAAGCGGCGGCATCTACCGGCGGGCAGATCATGCCCCCGATCATGGGCGCGGCGGCGTTCCTGATGGTAGACTACGTAAGTCTCCCGTATTCAAACATCGTCGTCCGGGCGATCCTCCCGGCGGTGCTGTATTTTACCGGCATTTTCATCTGCGTGCATCTCGAGGCGAAGAAATCCGGGCTGCAGGGTGTGCCCCGCCGCGAGCTGCCTCCCGTGATGCCGCTTCTGAAAAAGACGTATCTGCTGCTGCCGCTCGTGATCCTTGTGTATCTCGTCTCGTCCGGCAGCCGGACAATGGCCTTTGCCGCCGCGGTAGCAACCGTCACCGCGATCGTCGTAAGCATGTTTTCCAAAGAAACACGCATGACTCCGAAGAAATTCTTTGAAGCTTTGGCCGGCGGTACGCAGGGGTGCATCTCGGTCGGCGTCGCCTGCTGCGTGGCGGGCATCGTCGCGGGCTGTCTCACGATGACCGGTCTCGCCAACCAGATCCTGCACGCCATCATCGGCGTTAGCGGCAACGCGAAGCTCCTCGCGCTCTTCCTCACAATGCTCTGCTGCATCGTGCTCGGCATGGGCGTTCCGACGACCGCCAATTACTGCATCATGGCCACGACCTGCGCGCCCATTCTCGTACAGATGGGCATCCCGACGGTCGCGGCGCACTTCTTTGTGTTCTACTTCGGCATCGTCGCCGACATCACCCCGCCTGTCGCGCTGGCAGCTTACGCCGGCTCTGCGATAGCGAAGTCGAACCCGATGAAGACCGGCATCAACGCAACGAAGCTTGCTATCGGCGCATTCATCGTGCCGTACATCTTCTGCCTGAACCCGGCAATGCTGCTCATTGACGTTACGGCGTTCGGCATAATCCAGATCGTTATAACCTCTCTCGTCGGCATCTTCGGCGTCGCCGCGGCAATGAACGGCTTCCTGTTCAAGAAGCTCGAATGGCCGTGCAGAGTGCTTATCTGCATAGGCGGTCTGCTGATGATGGATCCGACCGCGATCACTGACGTTATCGGCATTGTGCTCTTCGCGGCAGTCTTTGCATGGCAGTACTTCGGCGCAAAGAAAGAGCGCGCCGCTGCCTGAGTCTGACATACTGAAAAACGAAAACCGGAGCCCGGCATATCTGCCGGATTCCGGTTTTATTATTTCCTTTATTTTTTACACAAGATACACCCTGTGGCAGCTGCTCGCGCCGGATACGTTCTCCATCGCGGTCTTGTATTCTGCGAAGTATTCATCCGGCATGAGTGCCTGCACGCAGCCGGCAAAGCCGCCGCCGTGGACGCGCCATGCTCCCTTGCCGTCAAGCAGCTTCTTTGAAAGCTCAAGCCCCTGCGCAAGCTTGGTATCTCCGGTGGCGCTGGTAATAATATTATTGAGCAGCTCCTCCGAGCTGCGGCCCGATTCGTTCATCAGGCGCATGTATTCCGCTCCGTCCCCAGCGACGAGCGCGTCACGCATTCTCGGGACGCGGTCATTCTCATCGAAGAAATGCATCGCGCGGCGCACCGGACGATCCGAGGGATCCCAGCCCTTGTCGCGGAACTCCGCCGGGTCGACATCCGCAAGCACGCCCTTGTCGAAAAGGTTCGCGATATAGACCATGTCGCCGGGGATGCGGGCATAGGAGGTGTCGAGCCCCGCATGGCTGCCGCCCGTATCGGTCAGGCACAGCGTCAGCCCCA
>ERZ773114.2909-NODE-2909-length-15015-cov-3.694452_pt1 | contig 15015 bp, 8 predicted proteins | sample MGYA00580564_ERZ773114 | MGnify/ENA primary metagenome ERZ773114 (study PRJEB29015, sample SAMEA2737836) | human gut metagenome | biome: human gut; feature: human-associated habitat; material: faeces | place: China | collected 2012 ... | reverse complement strand
ATCACTGGCGTCGCCAGCAAACTGTCCATCGCCTACGGTATTGCGCAGGCAATGCACCGCGAAGGCGCGGAACTGGCATTCACCTATCAGAATGAGAAACTGAAAGGTCGCGTAGAAGAGTTTGCTGCCGCGCTGGGTTCTGACATTGTGCTGCCGTGCGACGTTGCTGAAGATGAGAGCATCACCGCGCTGTTCACCGAGCTGGAAAAAGTCTGGCCAAAATTCGATGGTTTCGTCCACTCAATCGGTTTTGCCCCGGCTGACCAGTTAGACGGCGACTACGTTGACGTTGTCACTCGCGACGGCTTTAAAATCGCGCACGACATCAGCGCTTACAGCTTCGTGGCAATGGCCAAAGCCTGCCGCGGCATGCTGAACCCGGGTTCGGCTCTGCTGACGCTCTCCTACCTGGGCGCAGAGCGCGCGATCCCGAACTATAACGTGATGGGTCTGGCCAAAGCCTCTCTGGAAGCTAACGTCCGCTATATGGCTAACGCCATGGGTCCGGAAGGCGTTCGCGTCAATGCCATCTCTGCCGGTCCTATCCGTACGCTGGCCGCGTCCGGTATTAAAGATTTCCGTAAAATGCTGGCGCACTGCGAAGCGGTCACCCCGATCCGTCGCACCGTCACCATTGAAGATGTGGGTAACAGCGCAGCCTTCCTGTGCTCCAACCTGTCTGCGGGGATCTCCGGTGAAGTCGTTCACGTTGACGGCGGGTTCAATATCGCCGCCATGAACGAGCTGGAACTGAAATAAGTTCCTTCCCCTCCTCGCCCCGGTGAGGAGGGTTCTTCCATCCCCCACGCCTTACGCCCCACCTGTTATTCCAATCGGCTATTTGTTAGCACGTATCAATATTTTCTCCTGCTTCCGGGTTACGCCAGGATAGTTCTGCATAAACGATCCGCGGAACGGCGGTTCGCCACATACCGAACAAGGAAAGCCCATGGAGCCACGCCGCGTGAATGGCAAAAATCACTGGTATCACGAAACCCAGTCAACAATCTGCCCGGTGGATGTCCTGCCGCTCGTCCCTGAAGCCGCCCATGTTGAAGACCGCTTTTTGCTGGACCTGACGCTGCCGGCCGCCTGGCTACGTGCCCACGCTGACTGGCTACACCCCGCACGCCAGCTGGCCGAACTGCTGTTTCCCGACCAGGTGGCGGTGAGTCGCCTGCAGACCTTTACCGCTTACGATCGACTCAGCACCGCGCTCACCGTCGCCCAGGTCTACGGCGTCCAGCGGCTGTGTAACCACTACGCCGCCCGCCTTGCTCCCCTGCCAGGCCCCGACTCCTCGCGCGAGAGCAACCGTCGTCTGGCGCAAATCACGCAATATGCTCGTCAGCTTGCCGGTTCGCCCTCGGTTATTAACGCTCTCTCCCGTAGCCAGCTGGACGAAGTGGGCTTAACCAGTCGGGACATTATTCTGTTCAACCAGATTATCGGATTCGTCGGCTTCCAGGCGCGGGCGATTGCCGTCCTGCAGGCGGCCCAGGGCTTTCCGGTGCGCTGGATCCCCGGTATGCCCCAGCAAGAGGAGGCACCCGCGGAGCTGTTCGCCCCGCCGCCGGGAGCATGGCAGGCAGACATTGCGGATCCCGACCTGCAGTATGCCGATGATGAGCGTCAGCGGCGCATCGCCGGCTGGCAGTCGCTGCCCGGTCTGGGCGAGCTGGCGCCGCTGCTGGCCTGCGACCCACAGTTATTCGCGCCTCTGGAGATCTTGATCCGCCAGTTCAGCACGGATGATACCTTTGGCCCGCAGGTCGCCTTACTCACGGCGCGCACCAATGGCAGCCCCACCTGCTTTGACGCCTGGCTCCCCCACTGGCAGGGTGAAGAGGAGTTCGCCAGCCATCTGCGGGAGGGCGACCAGGCCCTCCATCACTGGCTCCAGCAGCATCCTCAGGCCCGGTCTCTCGTGACCGCGGTGCAGCTGTTAACCCGCTCGCCTGACCGGTTTAGCGCCGCCCAGTTAACGCCCCTCGCGGAATATCGACTCTCTGAGCAACAAGCAATCGATCTGTTGATCTGGAGCGGGCTGTGCGGATGGATGAATCGTCTGAAAATCGCCCTCGGCAATGTGCGTCAGCAGACGTAAATTGCTGAAACAGCGCTTGCTGCGGCAGGCATATTCGCGTAAAAATGTCAGCCGCTCTTTTAGCCACGAAAATACCTAATTATGTTTCAGGATAACCCGCTGCTAGCGCAGCTTAAACAGCAACTGCATTCCCAGACGCCGCGCGCGGAAGGGGTCGTTAAGGGCACGGAAAAGGGCTTTGGCTTCCTCGAAGTGGACGCTCAGAAGAGCTACTTCATTCCGCCGCCGCAGATGAAAAAAGTGATGCATGGCGACCGTATCGTCGCGGTGATCCATTCTGAAAAAGAACGCGAAAGCGCCGAGCCGGAATCGCTGGTTGAGCCCTTCCTGACTCGTTTTGTCGGTAAAGTCCAGAAGAAAGACGATCGCCTCGCTATCGTTCCTGACCATCCGCTGCTGAAAGACGCCATTCCCTGCCGCGCCGCCCGTGGCGTTGAGCATGATTTCAAACAGGGTGACTGGGCCGTCGCCGAGATGCGCCGTCATCCATTAAAAGGCGACCGCGGATTTTACGCCGAGTTGACCCAGTTCATCACTTTTAGCGACGACCACTTCGTCCCATGGTGGGTAACCCTGGCGCGCCATAATCTTGAGAAAGAGGCACCGGACGGCGTCGCCACCGAGATGCTCGACGAGGGGCTGACGCGCCGCGACCTAACCGCCCTCGACTTCGTCACCATTGACAGCGCCAGCACCGAAGATATGGACGATGCGCTGTATGTCGAAGCCGCCGCCGACGGCAAGCTGCATTTGACCGTCGCTATCGCCGATCCGACCATTAAAATCCTGGTAGTCAAAACGCATGCGGTTTTTCTGCTTAAAGTCGGCGCGCAGGCGGCCGTCGGTGGAGAATGACGGCGTCTCCGGCAGCAGCACGCCGGTCAGGTCGTAGAGATCGCGCAGCGAGTCGCCGGCGAATTTTAGCCGCAGGTCAATGCCGCCGACGTTGAGCGGGTCGCTGACCGTGCCGCTGAACGCTACCCGGGTGTTACCGGAGTGGAAGTCGCCCTGCAATGGGAAGGGGGCGCTTGCGCTGCGCAGGGCCAGCATGCCGCCGATTTTCCCGTTGCCGGTGACCGGCTGGCCCTTGTAGCGGCCCTTCAGCGACAGACCAAAGACATAGTCGCCTGGTTTCGCCGCGCTATGGCGATCCTTTGTGCCGGTCACTTCGCTGAACGGCAGCGGTTTGCCGAGGGGATCGACGAGGATGGTGATATCGCTGCGGGTGATCTTGTCGTCAATGGCGATAGTCCCGCGATCAAAGAGAATATTATCGAGGCGAAAGGACCAGCTGGAGGGCGCGCTGTCGCCCGAAGTACGCTTATCGCCTGCCAGCTGAAAGGTCCAGTTATTGTTGTCTTCCGCCAGGCGGATCAACCGTACGTCGGGCTGCTCCAGCTTGATCCACGGCAGGTACACCGTTTTGCTCAGCAGCGCCAGCGGGGCAAGGGTCGCCTCCACCCGCGGCAGATGGATCATGGTCACCTGGGGAATGGCCGGCGGGTTGCCCAGCACGATATCCTCCGCGTGTACGTGGGGCCACGGGATCCAGCTGCGCCAGCCGCGCTCGTCCGGCTGCCGCTCCCAGACCACGCCGAGATCGCCGCGGATGGCGAACGGGCGGTTAAGTTCGGCGGACACTTTCTGATTGATCGTCGGCTTCAGCCGGTTCCAGTCAAAGGTGGCCAGCACGATAAAGAAAAGAACGATCAGCAATAGTATCGTTCCTGTGATGATAACCAACGTTTTACGGGTTCTGCTCATCCCTACTCCGCTCCTTTTGCATCACGTCAGTCCTGAATATAGTCAAAAAGCGGCGTTTATCCTGGAAATGCGCTTTTCGTCACATTACGCGCGTCAGGTCAAAAAAATAATGGAACGATGTTTTAATATGATTGACCAGCAAAACAGCGCAGCGCACACTAGCGCTTATATCGATTCCATTGCAGGTTCTGGCTATGTCTAAAAAAATTGCCGTTATTGGCGAATGCATGATTGAGCTGTCAGAGAAGAACGGGGCCGTTAACCGCGGCTTTGGCGGCGATACCTTAAACACCTCGGTCTATATCGCGCGGCAGACGGATGCCAGCGCATTGAGCGTCCACTACGTCACCGCCCTGGGAACCGATGCGTTCAGCCAGCAGATGCTCGACAGCTGGCAACAGGAAAACGTCAACACCGATCTTATCCAGCGGATGGCCGACCGCCTGCCGGGGCTGTATTACATTGAAACCGATGACACCGGCGAGCGCACCTTCTACTACTGGCGCAACGAGGCGGCGGCAAAGTTCTGGCTGGAGAGCGATCGCGCGGCGGCGATTTGCGAAGAGCTGGCCACTTTCGACTATCTCTATCTGAGCGGCATCAGTCTCGCCATTCTCAGCCCGGCCAGCCGCGACAAGCTGTTCACGCTGCTGCGTGAGTGCCGCGCCAACGGCGGCAAGGTGATCTTCGACAACAACTATCGTCCGCGCCTGTGGGCCAGCCAGGCGGAAACGCAGCAGGTCTATCAGGAGATGCTCGCCTGCACCGATATCGCGTTTCTGACCCTCGATGATGAAGACGCGCTGTGGGGAGAAAAACCGGTTGCTGAGGTGATCGCCCGCACCCACGCCGCCGGCGTGGAAGAGGTGGTGGTGAAGCGCGGCGCGGATGCCTGCCTGGTCTCGGTTAGCGGGCAACCGCTGCGGGAAGTGCCGGCCGTCAGGCTGGCCAAAGAGAAGGTGGTGGATACCACCGCCGCCGGAGACTCCTTCAGCGCCGGCTACCTGGCCGTTCGCCTGACCGGCGGCGATGCCGAATCCGCCGCCAGACGCGGACACCTGACCGCCAGCACGGTGATCCAGTATCGCGGGGCGATCATCCCGCGGGAAGCGATGCCGCAGTAATTCTCCGCACAAAGCGCTCTCCGGCCGCCGCTGGCGCGCCGGAGAGGCGTTAGGTTACTGCCCCGGCGGGATGTCGCTGGCCTCGCTGTGGGCGTCAACCGTATCGGCGCTGCCGCTAGCCGCCGTGGCCGCCGGATTCGGCGCCATCAGTTTTTCCCAGGTGGCCTGCAGCTCCTTCATATTGTATTCCGGTTCGCCCTTCGGCTGTTGCAGCACCAGCGCCATGTCCTGCGAGAGCTGCTGGCGCAGATACTGGTTCAGCATGTCCACCGTCAGGGAGTTGAGGAACTCCTGACGCAGCTTCTGGTACTGCTCCGGCGCGATGTCCACCACCTGATTCTGCAGGGAGCGCATGCGCTGGCTCATCAGAATGTCGGTGTCAGTGCGCGCATAGGTGGCAAACAGCTTCTGCAGCTCGAGGCTTTTCTGGGCGATAAGCGCGTCAAACTCCTCCTGCGGCAGGCCGTTGTCCCGCACTTTCGCCAGCTCGCGCGAAACCACGCTCAGGTTGTTGTTCAGGCGCTCGCCCGGGGAATCGATGTTGATGGCGCACTGCGCGCGCTGATATAGCACCCGGCAGTCAAAGCCAAGGCCAATATCCTTCACGTTATTTTTGCTCAGGCTCTGCTGCACGTGCCAGAACAGCGCTTCACGGGCGAGATCGTCACGCCAGTAGCGCTGCAGCGCCGCGGAGTCGCGGATCGGCTGCCATGGCGCATCCCACATGATGGACAGTTTGTCCTGACGCACCGCGTTGGTCATGATGCTGACCGGCACGGTAGGCAGCGGCGATAAGGTCGGCACCGCTGCGGGGGTTTCCCGCTTGCCCTTCAGATCGCCAAAGGTCTTATTGATTTGCTCGGCAACGCTGCGGCTGTCGACATTCCCCACCACGATCAGCGTCATGGCGTCGGGGGTGTACCATTTTTGATAAAAGTCTTTCAGCTGCGCCACGTCGATCGGCTGCTTCAGCGGCGCGGCGGGGTCATGGCCCAGCATGGTGGACCCTTTCAGGCGATAGCGCCACCAACCCTCTTTGGTATCCAGTGGCCAGGTCGCCACCATGTCGCTGCCCTGCAGCGCATGATTGATCGATTCAGGCGTAATGGCCAGTTTACCGCTGGCGTCCGCCAGCCAGCTCAGCGCCTCTTTCAACAGATCGTTGCGGTTATTGGGCAGGCTGAGATTAAACATCGTGTAATCGTAGGAGACGATGGCCGGCGGCAGAGGACGCTTCGGGTCAATACTCTGCTGCCATAAAGAGCGCGCCTGCATCGTCGGCAGGCTGCCGCTTTGCGTCAACGCCAGGCGGGGAATAAAGCGGCTGAAACCGCTCTGCTGAGTGCTTTCGCTCAGCGAGCCAATATTGACGGACAAACGGACTTCGATACGGTCGCTGGGACGTTGCGGCGTGGCCAATACCTGCCACGACAAACCATTCGCTAAGGTCCCTTGTTGCCAGGCCGGATCAGGCTGGAGCGCTTCTGCCTGCACATAACCGGCCGCCGCTACCATCAGCAAACCGCCCGTTAAGAGTTTAATTGTTGTGCCCTGCATGTGAACCCCTGATGAACATTCCTGGTTACAACAGCACCCCACTGACGGGCTGCCGAAAAAAGTGAGAGTGAAATACGTCGGTTAGACCACACGGAGACGAAAATGTCGCATGACAACGTAAAATAATCATTTCGTGTCATTCCCGCCGGGCGGGAATGACCTCTAATTATGCGCAGGAGGCCGTACTCCAGCAAGGGAGTACGGGCCTAAGAGGAGGATTTAAGAGGATAATTCGTGCGTTTTGTTCGCCGGAACACGGTTATTCAGAACGTCATCCATCTGTTTGGCATCCAGTTCTTTCACCCATTTCGCCACCACCACCGTGGCAACGCCGTTACCCACCAGGTTAGTCAGCGCGCGGGCTTCGGACATAAAGCGGTCGATACCGAGGATCAGCGCCAGACCAGCCACCGGTAAATGCCCGACGGCCGAGATGGTCGCCGCCAGCACGATGAAGCCGCTGCCGGTCACCCCTGCCGCCCCTTTCGAGGAGAGCAACAGCACCACCAGCAGGGTGATCTGATGGAAAATATCCATATGGCTGTTGGTCGCCTGGGCGATAAAGACTGCGGCCATCGTCAGATAGATAGAGGTGCCATCGAGGTTGAACGAATAGCCGGTCGGGATCACCAGGCCTACCACCGATTTACGGCAGCCCAGCTTCTCCATCTTGTCGAGCATTCTCGGCAGCGCCGATTCTGATGAGGAGGTCCCCAGCACAATCAGCAGCTCTTCCCGGATATAGCGGATAAATTTGAAGATGCTGAAGCCGGTGGCCCGGGCGATGCTCCCCAGCACCACCACCACGAACAGGATACAAGTGATATAGAAGCAGATAATCAGCTGCCCCAGCTGCACCAGGGTGCCGACGCCATATTTACCGATGGTAAAGGCCATGGCTCCGAAGGCGCCGATCGGCGCCAGGCGCATGATCATATTGATAATGCCGAAGATAACCTGGGAGAAGCTTTCAATGACGTTGAAAATCAGCTGGCCCTTGCTGCCCAGACGGTGCAGGGCAAAACCAAACAGGACGGCGAACAGCAGAACCTGCAGAATGTTGCCGCTGGCGAAGGCGCCAATGACGCTGCCCGGGATCACATCCAGTAAAAAGGCCACTACCCCTTGATCTTTAGCCTGCTCAGCGTACACCGCCACCGCTTTCGCATCGAGCGTCGACGGGTCGACGTTCATCCCGGCGCCCGGCTGCACCACGTTGACGATAATCAGACCGATAATCAGCGCGATGGTGCTGACCACTTCGAAATAGAGCAACGCCACCGCCCCGGTACGGCCAACGGCTTTCATGCTTTCCATCCCGGCGATCCCCGTCACGACGGTACAGAAGATCACCGGAGCAATCACCATTTTAATCAGCTTAACGAAGGCGTCGCCGAAGGGTTTCATTTGCGCGCCCAGTTCCGGGTAAAAATGGCCCAGCAGAATACCGATCGCTATGGCCGTCAGCACCTGGACATAGAGGCTTTTAAAGATAGAGGTTTTCATAGGGTGTCCTTTGGGAATAACCACAGAGCAAGAAGGGATATTTGACGTCTGTGGCTTAAAAATAACACCCTGGAAACATTTCAGAAATAACTAACGCCGAAAGTGCAACGCAATTGTTAAAATCTTTGAGCTGACTCGCACAAGTCAACAAAACATTTACAAATTTTCATCCTCCCGAACCGGGGAGAGATAGCGCGCGCTGAATGCCTCCTGCGGCAAAGCGCAACCGAACAGATGGCCCTGGAGCACCTCGACGCCGGCGGCTTGCAACCAGCGGCGCTGGGCGTCGTTCTCCACCCCTTCCGCCACGATACGCAGCGACAGGCCGCGCGCGAGCTGGATCATCGCCGGCACCATGCTGACATCCTCCGGCAGCATATCGATGAATACTTTATCGATTTTCAGAATATCCACCGGCAGAGCTTTCATCTGCTGCAGCTGGTGCAACCCGGCATAACCCATGCCAAAATCATCCAGCGCAATCTGCACCCCGGCCTCGCGCAGCGGGCGCAACCGGGCCATCACATCCTGCGGATCGTCCATCCGGCAGCTCTCCGTCACCTCGAGGATGAGGGTGCCCGGGGCGATGCGGTAGCGGGCGATCAGCTTCAGCATCTCCTCGCCGCGGTCGTGTTCCAGCAGCTGGAGCAGGGAAACATTGACCGACAGCGGCAGCATAATCCCCTGGCTTTGCCAGGCCGCAAGCTGGCGGCAGGCCTCTTCCATTACCCAGTAGCCGACCGGGATAATCAGCCCGCAGGACTCAATGCGCTCAATCAGCGACGGCGGTAGCGACCAGCTGCCATCCGCCTGCCGCTGGCGCAGCAGTACCTCGGCGCCGCAGATCTCGCCGCTGGCGCAGGCCACCTGCGGCTGCAGCCAGATCGCGAACTGCTGGTTATCGAGCGCGGTCATAATGTCGTGCTCTTCCATCAGGCGGCGCTGAGCCTTTTCCATCTGCTCGGGATCGAAGAACTCGATCTGGTTTTTGCCTTTACGTCGTGCGGTGACGGCGGCCGACACCGCGCGCCGGTAAAACTGCTCGGCGCTGAGCCCGGCGTGGAACATGGCGATCCCGACGCTGGCGTAGGGCCGCAGCTGCAGCCCATGCAGCGGTAAACGCTCATTAATAATAGTGAGCACTTGCTTACTTAACGTTACCGCCTGCCACGGTTCGGCGAGGCCATCGGCGAGAATCGCGAAGTCATACCCGCTCACCTGAGCCAGCACCATCTGCGGCGGGATCGCGGCCCGCAGCTTCTCCACCAGCGTCAGGAGCAGCATTTCGCGCTGACTCTCCTTGAGGACCCCGGCGGCGTCCTGCAGGGTTTCACAGGCGACGACGATCAGCGCGGCGCTCTGCGGGCGGGCCACCGTCTGCTCCAGCATCGCCAGCAAAAAGGCTTTATTCGGCAGCTCGGAGACCGGGAAGCGGGTCGACTGGATGGACAGCTCATCATGCTGGCGGACCAGGCTCTGCTGGTTGCGGTTATAGCTGCGCACCAGCATACCGATCTCGTCGTCATGGTGCAGGCGCGGGAGGGTCAGCTGATGGCCAAGACGCTCCTGCTGGGAGAGATCGTTCAGCTCGCGGGCGATACGCCGCAGAGGGCGAACCATCAGCCGGTTGATGCACCAGGTGAGCGCCACCGTCAGCATCAGCACCAGAAGTAAGTAAGCAGTCACTAACGTAGCAAGGGCGCTCATGACGAATTTATACATGCGATAGGAGTCGGCCTGCAGCACCAGATAGGCCAGCGGCTGCGGGTTGGCCGGCCGCTCCAGCGAATAAATGGGCAGCGAAATCTGCACCGGCAGCTCAAACAGCCGGGTGACGGTTACCGGCACCGGCCGCTCGGGGATAAATCGCATCCGCAGCGCCTGGAACTGGTTCGGCAATACCACATCCGCCCGGCTGACGATGCCAGCAGGCTGGATACGGCTTAAAATGGCTTCCGCTTCCGGAATATCGGCTTTCAGAATAGCCGCAGACAGCGGTTCGCGAACGGATCGCGCGATACTTTCTAACTGCGTGGCCGTGGTAAAGCGACTCTGTTGCACAAAGTGAAACAGCAAAATAGTGCAAAAAACCAATACAAAGGCCATGGACACGCTCGCGACCATCGCCATCTGTTTGATTGTAAGTGAACGGCTGACGCGCAACGGTGTTCTCCACTGATACTGAATACATACCCGGTATCAATCCTTCAATCCCGGTCGTTTCAGGCTGATTATATACTTAAATCCTTCGCCCACGCCCGCGAGGGATGAAGTGACGGGATATTTCCGCGCGGTGGCGCGGACGCCGGGATACATCCCCGACGGCCAACGGTGGGCAACGCCTCACGAGTATACGCGAAGCGCGTCGCGGAGTGGCGCTCTGTAACGTAATTCAGCCTATTCTGCTACCAGTCGGCGTAGGGCACCAGCGGCTGGGGCGGCATATCCAGATCCCCCTGCCAGCCGGCCGCCGAGTAGCGGACGTAAAGCAGCGCATGGCTCGGGGTGTAATCCTTCGCCTGCTGAATATCGACCGCGGCGCCGACGAACCAGTTGCTGGTCACCCGCCGCTCCACCAGCGCTCTGGCGGTGTAACCGAATCCATGGCTGCTGCTCCCCTCCTCCGTCAGCTCGCTGGCGCGCTGCCGGTAGTCGGACGGGATCAGGTTCAGCAGCGGATAGCGGGCTTGCGTCTGGGTGCGCGAATGGGACCATGACACCGACCCGCCGAGCTCCCAGGACCAGTTCTCGGTGCGCTGACGCCAGGTCACCGGCACGGCGAACGAGAGATACTCCTGTGGGCTGTAATAGCCGCCCTGGCCGAGGGTGTAGCCGCTGAGATCTTTGTCGTAGTGCCAGATCATATTGTTGAGGCCGACGGTGACGCGACGATTATTCTCGTTGATGACCTTGTAGTAGTACCCGGTCATCCAGCGCACGCGCCAGTTATCCGCCACGTTTTTACCGGTCAGCGAGTCGGCGCCCAGCGAGGACCAGATGCCGTGAGCCTCCCCGCGATCGTAGCTCAGGCTCAGGCCGCCGCCGTCGGCGCGGACGCCGCCCCAGGTGGCGCCGGTATGGCTGCTGCTGTCCTTCTGCCCGCCAAAGGAGAGCAGCGAGCTGGAGATAGGCCGCCGGTGGACGTTGACCGTGTACCCCACCGGCCCGACGTCGCTGCTGTAGCTCAGCCCCCCCACCACATCGACGACATTGAAGCCCATCGGCGTGGTGCCGATATCCCCGCTCCAGGTGTCATTCTTCCAGCCGACCGCCACGCTGGCCCCGCTGTCGGTCTGATTTTTACTGCCGCTGGTACAGGCGATCTCCCCGCAGGTGCCCCAGCTGGGCGAGTAGCTCCCGTCGCTGTGGGTGGAAAAGCTGCCGGCATCCATATTGACCAGGTCGGTGCGGAAGAACATCCGGCCATCCGCCAGCGGAGCATCCACCTGCAGCATGGTGGTATGCGCCTTCAGGTCGGAATAGCCGCCGGTGCCGCTGGAACCCCAGAAGTCATGTTCCAGGGTGACGTTCAGATCCTGCTGACGATAAAGGTCGGCGGCATCGCTGCGGATCCCGCGCTTCAGCCAGTCATCATGGCTGTCGTTGCGCGTCAGCCGCGTAAAAGTATCGTTATCCTGCGGCTGCGCGGGGGTAATGCCGGAGGCCACCATCGCTTCCCGGTAGTGCGTCAGCGCCTGCTGCGGCGCCCCGCTCTGGGTGGCAAAGCGCGCGGCATCGCGCAGCACCAGCGCGCTCTCCATCGAGGGCGGCTGCGCCTTCGCCTGCGGCACAATCTGATTAAAAATCCGTTGCGCGTCAGCGGTATCGCCAAGGCCAGCTCGCGCCAGCGCCACCCGCCGCTGCATGTTCATGGATTCGGTCTCTGCGCCTTTCAGCTGCATGACCTGCGCCCGGGCGGCCGGTTTATCGCCCTCGGCCAGGTAGACTTCCGCAAGGCCGAGGCGCGCATCGCCGTTGTCGGCCTCCTGACGCAGCACCCGCTGATAGTCGGCAATCGCCGTCTGGCTGTCGCCGCGCTGCTGCGCCCAGTCGGCCAGCGTCAGATCATAGCGCACCGAGGCGGGCTGCCGTTTGATGAGGGCGATCGCCTGCGCTTCGTCGCCGCTGTCGCGCAGCTGGTTGGCCTGGCGCAGCACCCGGTCGCTTTGCAGGCGCGCTTCGAGTTCACGAATGTTATCCGTCCACGCGCTGCGCGGCAGAGCGGCGATTTGCGCCAGAGCCAGATCGTCCTGGTCGTTCCCCGACAGGTAGAGTCCCGAGGCGTAGACCCGTTCGGCGTCCTGCGGCTGGCGGTTGACCATCGTCCGCATCAGCGCGTCGGCCTCCTGGCGTTCGCCGGCGCTGACCAGATCCCGCGCCAGACGGTAGGTTATCCAGACGCTGTCCGGATCCAGCGCCAGGCGCCGACGCTGAACTTCCGCCGCCTGCGCCCAGTTGCCCTGGCTCTCCAGAGCCTGCGCCTGTTTCTCCAGCCGGTCGTTGGTCAGACTGCGCTCAATATCATCGATGCTCCGCCGCTGAGCGGGAGGGAGGCCGGCGATCCAGGCGCTGGCTTTCTCCGGCGATTCGGCGCGATAGAGGTTGGCCAGGCCGCGCACCGCCAGGTTATTGCCGCGATCCAGGCGCAACGCCTGCTGGTAATAGCGCTCCGCCGCCGCCGCCTCTTTGCGCGCCGCCGCGACATCCCCCAGCCCCAGCACGGCATAGCTGTCGGTGCGATCGACCCGCTGCGCCTGGGCATAATAGTTCTGCGCCTGCGAAAGCTGGCCGGCTTTCAGGGCGTTATCCCCCTGCTTTATCAGCAGCCAGTAGCGGTTAGTTTGCAGCAGGCTGTCCCACTTGCCGCGGTTCGGGCTGTCAGGGTCCATGGCAATCGCTTTACTGAGCTGCGCCACTGCCCGCGCGCGGTCGCCGCGCTGGGAATAGGCCTGGCCGAGAGCGCCCACCGCGTCGCTGTCGCGGCTGTCGGCCTGAACGGCTTTCTGCAGATCCGCGACCGCCTGCGTGGTATTCCCGGACTTGACCGCCGCCAGCCCTTCCGAGCGGGCGCGGAAAGTCGGATCCTGCAGCTGCGCCTGCTGTTGGTCGAGCAGAACGCGGGCGTTCGCCGCCACCGAGCCGGTGGGAAACTGCAGAAGAAATTGCTGCAACGCCTGCACGCTGGCCTTACTCACCGGCATGCTTTTCACCTCACTGAACCACATATCGGCGGCGATACCGCGTCCCGAGGCCGATCGGGCCATCTCCGCCAGATAGGCGAACCCCTCCTGCGGTTTGTTATCGGCGAACATCTGCTTCGCCAGCGAAGTCAGCAGGCTGACGTTGCCCGGCGCGCTGGCGTTCAGTTTTTTCAACTGGCTGACGCCTTCGCTATGGCGGGCCGGCAGGCGCGCCACCAGCGTCCAGTATTCAATGGCGACGTCAACGTCATCCGGCACCCCGCCGTACAGTTTTTCATAGGCGGCGATGGCTTCATCGACCTTCCCGGCCACGCCCAGCAGTCGCGCCTGCTGCAGCGCCTGGCGGCCCTCGCCGGTGTTGCTTTTCATCTCATTGCGCGACGCCTTCAGCTCCGGGGAGTCCGGCGCCAGCTTCGTCAGTCGTTCCAGCTCTTTTTGCGCCCCGGCGGCATCCCCCTGACGCAGCAGATAGCGCATCCGCGCGGCAATCAGCTCCGGGTTGTTGGGATCAATCAGCTCCAGACGGTACAGCGACTGGCGCACCAGGTCTTCACGATTGCTGGCCTCGCCGAGGCGCACCTGCTCCAGCAGATGCTCCTGGGCAGGCGTCGTCGCCGCCTGCGCTAACGGCAGCAGCGCAACGCCGAGGGACAGCGTGAGTAAACTTAGTGAGAGCTTGCGCATTCCTGGTTCCAGTCAGGTTGTAATTCGCCACTCGCCGTGAAACGAAAACGGTGTTGATCCCAACCCTGGCCGAACAGCGTCAGAACTGCGCTGTAGTAGGCATCCGCGCCGGGATAGTTATCGGCGACGCGCTGGCGTTGCACCGACCGGGCCTCGTCGTCCTGTAAAAACGGCAGCATTGCCGCGGAGAAGCCCACTGGCCCCTGACCGCTGGTTTTGCCGGTGGCGATATTCACTTTCTCCGGGGGTACCCCATGCTCCGTGGTCTGCGCCGCCATCGGCGCGAAGCGTTGCAGCAGACGCGCTTTCTGCTTATCGCCATCATGGAGCATGCCCACCCACAGGTAGACGCGAATCGCGTCATAGCTGCCGATCGGCGGCTTTTCGGTTTTCAGCTGCCAGCCTTTCCCTTTCTCATAGCGCACCCAGTCCGGGGTAAAGCCTTTCGGCGCGGTCTCCAGCAGCAGGCGCAGGTTACTGTCGCGCAGAGCGGGCCACGGCGCGCCAAAACGCACAAAGTAGGTGGCCAGCTGCGGCGGAAGATAGCTGGGGTTAAACCGCCAGCCGCTGTCATCGGCAAAACCGACTTTTCCCGGCAGCAGCATCGTGCCAAGACCGGGCACCGCCACCGTCTCTTCCTCGACAATCCGCGCCAGCAGTGCTTTGCCGGTCTCGGTGTACTGCGGCTGTTGCCACAGGCGGCCCGCCTCCAGCAGCGCCCAGGCTATCCACAGATCCGAGTCGGACGCCGAGTTGCTGTCCAGCAGGGTCCACTGCTCATCGTCCTTTTTGCCCCACAGCCAGCCCGGCAAATGTTGTTTCAGATCGCCTTCCGCCAGGTTGTTCTGCGTCCAGGTCAGCAGTTTGTCGAACCCTGCGCGATCGTTGGCCGCCAGGGCGAAAAACAGGCCATAGCTCTGTCCTTCCGAGGTGGAGATTTTGCGCGCATCGCTGGGGTCAATCACCCGTCCCTCGGGGCTGACGTACGCTTGTTTAAACTGCTCCCAGGCGGGCCACTGGCAGGCGGCGCCCACCTGGCCCGCCGCCAGCAGCAGCGCCAAAATTCTCTTGT
>ERZ773114.2905-NODE-2905-length-15038-cov-8.512981_pt1 | contig 15038 bp, 9 predicted proteins | sample MGYA00580564_ERZ773114 | MGnify/ENA primary metagenome ERZ773114 (study PRJEB29015, sample SAMEA2737836) | human gut metagenome | biome: human gut; feature: human-associated habitat; material: faeces | place: China | collected 2012 ... | reverse complement strand
ATTCGGGCAACCGCACCAAGGCCGAGGACAACCAGGAGCAGACCGCCATGGACGTCAATCTGGCGGCTGCGAAGGAGATCGCCCGCCAGCTGCGCCTGCGCGATCTGGGGGGCATCGTCATCATCGACTTCATCGACCTGCACAAGGCGCAGAACAAACAGGCGCTCTTCGACGAGATGGTCAAGCTGATGTCCACCGACAAGGCCAAGCATACGGTGCTGCCGCTCACCAAGTTCGGGCTGATGCAGATCACCCGCCAGCGGGTGCGTCCCGTGGCCGTGGAGGAGGTGTCGGACGTCTGCCCGACCTGCAACGGCACGGGCAAGATCGAGCCTACGGTACTGCTGGACAAGAAGATCGAGAACCAGATATCGTTCCTCACGCAAGACCGGGGACACAAGTATATCAAGCTGGTGGTCAGCCCCTATGTGGCTGCTTTCCTGCGGAAGGGCATCTGGTCGCTGCGCCGCCGCTGGGAGTGGAAATACAAACTCCGCCTGCATGTCGTCGAAGACCAGAGCCTCGGCATCGTCGAGGTGCATTACCACGACGACAAGGATAACGACCTGATTAACAAGTAACGCTATGACTGCCAGCGAGCAGCTGGCGCAGTTCGCCGCCGGGTCGAAGGCCCTGCCGAAGTTGTGCCGCGAATATAAGAAGGAGCGCGCAACCGTCCACCTGAAAGAGCTGGTCGGCGGTGCTCTTTCGTTTTATGCGGCGGCAGCAGTGGCGAAAACGGGGGGCGTGCATATCTTCGTGGCCGAAGACCGGGATGCCGCGGCCTACCTGCTGAACGATTTTTACAACCTGCTGGACGAGAAGCAGGTCTATTTCTTCCCGTCGTCCTACAAGCGTTCGGCGGCCTACGGCGCCGAGGATGCCCAGGGCGTGGTGCAGCGCACCGCGGCGATGAACGCCGTGCGGGGCTTTACGAAGGGATACCTGGTGGTCTGCACCTATCCCGAAGCGCTGGCCGAACGGGTCGTCGACGCCGCGACGTTGCAGCGCGACACGATTGCCGTGAAGCTCGGCGACAAGATTTCGATCGCCGTGCTGGAAGACGCCCTTGCGGATGCGAACTTCACGCGTGTCGATTTCGTCTACGAACCGGGGCAGTACTCCGTGCGCGGAGGTATCGTCGATGTCTTTTCCTATTCGGAAAGCAAGCCTTACCGGATCGACTTTTCCGGCGCCGAGGTCGACTCCATCCGCCGTTTCAATATTTCGAGCCAGCTTTCGGCCGACAAGCTCGACCGGGTGGAGATCATCCCTAACCTCAATGCCGGCGAGGCACCCCGGGTGTCGTTCGTGCAGTTCGCGGGCTCTTCGGCGGCCTGCTGGTTCTACGATGCCGACTATGTGCTGCGCCGTGTCAACGACCTGCGCCGCAAGGTGCTCGCGGACATGGAGAATCCCGGGCAGATCGACCGCCTGCTGACCAGCCGCAACGTGTTGTTGCGCGACATGGCCGGCAACAGCGTGGTGGCGCTGCGCGACAACCTGCCGGAACGCCCCGCCACGGCGGCCGTGGTGTTCGACACGGCCCCGCAGCCCAAGTTCAACAAGAATTTCGAGATGCTGGCCGACGACATGATCCGCAATTCGCTGCGGGGTTATGCGACCTACATCCTCTCGGAGAACAAGGTGCAGGTCGAACGCCTCGAAAACATCTTCCACCAGATAGGCCGGGGGCAGGCCGCCGTGCGGTCGCTCTCCGTTACGCTGCACGAGGGGTTCGTGGACAACGACCTGAAACTGTGCCTCTATACCGACCACCAGATTTTCGACCGTTACCAGCGTTACCGCATCAACGGCGAGATCCGGCGCGACGAGCAGATGACCGTCGCCGAGCTGAACCAGCTGCGCCCGGGCGACTACGTGGTGCATATCGACCACGGCGTGGGCCGTTTCGACGGGCTGGTGAAGATCGCCGCGGGCGATGGACGCATGCAGGAGGCGATCAAGCTGGTCTACAAGGACGGCGACGTGCTGTTCGTCAACGTGCACTCGCTCCACCGCATTTCGCGCTACAAGTCGGGCGACGGCGAGCCGCCGAAGGTCTACAAACTGGGCAACGGCGCCTGGCAGAAGCTGAAGAACGCCACCAAGAAAGCCGTCAAGGACATTTCGCGCGAACTGATCGCCCTCTACGCCAAACGCAAGGCCTCGAAGGGCTACGCCTTCTCGCACGACAGCTATTTGCAGCACGAGCTGGAGGCGTCGTTCCGCTGGGAGGACACTCCCGACCAGCAGTCGGCCACGGCGGCCATCAAGAAGGACATGGAGTCGGATCAGCCGATGGACCGGCTGGTGTGCGGCGACGTGGGCTTCGGAAAGACCGAGGTGGCGATCCGCGCGGCGTTCAAGGCCGCTGTCGACGGCAAGCAGGTCGCCGTGCTGGTTCCGACGACGATCCTCGCCTTGCAGCACTACCGCTCGTTCACTGAGCGTCTGCGCGATTTCCCGGTGAGGGTGGAGTACATCAACCGCACCAAATCCACGAAGGAGGTCAGCCAGATCCGCGAGGACCTCGCCTCGGGGAAGATCGACATTCTGATCGGCACGCACAAGATGCTGGGCAAGCAGATCGTGTTCCGCGACCTGGGGCTGCTGATCATCGACGAGGAGCAGAAATTCGGCGTCGCCGCCAAGGAAAAGCTCACCGAGATGAGCGTTTCGGTCGATACGCTGACGCTCACCGCCACACCGATTCCGCGCACGCTGCAATTCTCGCTGATGGGTTCGCGGGACTTGTCCGTCATTTCGACCCCGCCGCCCAACCGCCAGCCGATCCTCACCGAGTCGCACGTATTCTCGGAGGAGATCATCCGCGATGCCGTCGAGGCGGAACTCGCCCGCGGCGGCCAGGTCTATTTCGTCCACAACCGCGTCGAGGACCTGCTGGCCCTCCAGGGGCTGATCACGCGCCTCTGCCCGAAGGCCCGTGTGGCCGTCGGGCACGGCAAGATGCCGGCCGAGCAGCTGGAGAAACTCATCATGGACTTCATCTACGGGGAATTCGACGTGCTGGTGTCGACGACCATCGTCGAGAACGGCATCGACATTCCCAACGCCAATACGATCATCGTCGACAATGCCCAGAACTTCGGTTTGAGCGACCTGCACCAGCTGCGCGGTCGCGTGGGGCGTTCGAACCAGAAGGGCTACTGCTACCTGCTTTCGCCGCCCGACGAACTGCTGTCGTCCGACGCGCGGCGGCGTCTGCGGGCCATCGAGGAGTTTTCCGACCTGGGTTCGGGGTTCAACATCGCCATGCAGGACCTCGACATTCGCGGCGCGGGCAACCTGCTGGGCGCCGAGCAGAGCGGGTTCATCGCCGACATCGGTTTCGAGACCTACCAGAAGATTATGAACGAGGCGGTGGCCGAACTGCGTGCCGAGGGGCTTCATGTCCCGGGCCTGAGCGACGGGGAGCAGGAGGTCGTGGAGCAGATGCGTTTCATCGACGACGCGCACATCGACATCGAGGTCGAGGCCGCGCTGCCCGACGCCTACGTTTCGCAGCAGGCCGAACGCCTGAAACTCTACCGCGAACTCGACTCGACGAAGGACGAGGAGGCTTTGCAGGCCTTCGAGAGCCGTCTTGCGGACCGTTTCGGTCCCCTGCCGCGCGCCGCGAAGGAGCTGTTGAACGTCGTGCGCCTGCGCTGGGAGGCCATTCGTCTGGGCATGGAGCGCGTGAAGGTCAAGAACGGGCTGATGATCGTGCATTTCGTGGGCGAGGAGAACTCGCCTTTCTACAAGAGCGAGGCCTTTATGACCCTGTTGCAGCGGGTTACGCAGCGGCCCGACCGATTTGTGCTCAAACAGCACAATAATCGGTTGGCGATGACCGTTAGGAATGTCAAAGACGTGGAAGACGCATACAAAACGCTGCAGCAGCTTTGAATCTGATCGTAGACATAGGCAACACCCTTGTCAAGTTGGCCGTTTTTGACGGCGGACGGATCGTCGCCCAGCGCTGCGTGGAGCGGCTGCATCCGTCGATGCTCGGCGAGTTGCTGGAGGGCCGCAGGGCCGCGAAGGCCGTCGTCGCTTCGACGCGCGGCGAAGCGGACGACGTGGTCGAAACGGTCAGGCCCTATGCGGATTACCTGCTGGAATTCACCTCGCAGACCCCCGTGCCGGTTGCCAACGCTTACCATACGCCCGAGACGCTGGGCCGCGACCGGCTGGCCGCCGCCGTGGGCGCCACGGTGCTTTACCCGGGGCGCAACGTGCTGATCGTCGATTTCGGCACGGCCGTCACGATCGACCTGGTGACGGCCGACAACACGTTCCGCGGCGGGTGCATTTCGCCGGGGATGAAAACCCGTTTTCGGGCGCTCCACGACTACACGGCCTGCCTGCCGCTGTGCGGTCCGACCGAAAGCGGGGAGTTGCAGGGGCTCACCACCGAAGAGGCCATCCGCCTGGGGGTGATGAACTCGCTGACCTTCGAAATTGAGGGCTATATGGCCCGGATGGAGAAAAAAATCGACGATTTATGCGTAATTTTTACCGGCGGGGACGCGAAATACTTTGCGAAAAGAATTAAAAACACGATATTTGCAAATTGTAATCTGGTCTTTTGCGGATTGGATCGAATTTTAGAGTACAATGCAAGTGAAGAACACCTTGATTAAGCTGGTTGTCGCGGCTGCAGCGATGTTTCCTTTTGCCGTTTCGGCCCAGACAAGCAGTATTAACGCATTCTCGCCCTATACGATGTACGGCATCGGCGAACAGAATACCCCCGGTACGCTGCAGATGCGCTCGATGGGCGGTGCGGGTGTGGCCATGCGTTCGGTGAGTACGGTCAACCTGCTCAACCCCGCGGCTTACAGCGCGGCTCCGCAGAAGACTTTCCTTTTCAACTTCGGGTTGGAGGGGCAGAACTACTACAACGCCCAGACGGTCGGAGGCGTCGGGAAACGGACGGCCTACAACACGTTCAACTTTCACGACATCGCTTTCCAGATGCCGGTGGCGAAGCGGCTGGGACTCGGTTTCAGCCTCACGCCTTACAGTTCGGTGGGTTACAGGACCAAGTATTATCACGAATACGATCCCGAAGACCCCATTTACGCCAACGTCGGCAATATTCAGTACAACTACCAGGGCGAGGGCGACGTGACGGAGGTCAAGGTCGGCCTGGGCTGGGAGCCGTTCAAGAATTTTTCGGTGGGTATCGCCGCACAGTATTACTGGGGCGACATCGACCGTACGTTCGTGATGACCCCGACCGCCATTACGGGCGAGGGAACCTTCACCTCGACGGTGGGGCAGGACAATTACAGCATTTCGAGCATCAAGGGGCAGGTCGGCGTGCAGTGGAACGCGATTCTGAACGCGAAGCGCATCCTGACCTTCGGCGCGACGTACGACTTCGGCGGCGACCTGAACCCGGAGGTGACGAAAAAACTCTATATCGGCGACCTGTACAACACGGTCGTCAAGGGCGATACGACGCACCTGAAGCTGGTGCTGCCCCGGCAGCTGGCCGTGGGGGCCTATTACCAGACCGGCAGGTGGGCCGTCGGCGTGGATTATGTGTTCCAGAACTGGGGCGGTCGCAACTCGGGCTACGAGATGACGGGAACCAGCGGCAGCGGGGAGAACAAGACGGAATACAAGGTGGCCTACACCAATACGAGCACGATCAAGATGGGTGTGGAATACACCCCGAACCGTTACGATGCGCGTCACTTCCTCAAACGCTGGTCCTACCGTGCGGGTTTCCGCTACGGGGCCTACAACCAGACGTTCAACGGGGACAAGCTCGCGCAGTACGCCGTGACGGCGGGCATCGGCATTCCGGTGAGGCGCGGTGCCTTCTCGGCCATCGACATCGGTGTCGAGTACGGTCGCCGCGGTTACAACATCGCCGACCGCCTGGGGCTGGTCCGGCAGCAGTATTTCAAGTTTGCGATCGGCTTCACGCTCTTCGCGGGACAGATGGAGAACGGCGAATATTGGTTCATGCGCTCCAAGTTCGATTGATGTGACAGGCAAGCAAAAATAAAAGATAGAAACACAAAAATTAATCTGACCGATGAAAAACGTTAAATTCCTGCTTTCTGCTGCGTGTGCGCTTTTTGCAGTCGCAGCGATGGCACAGCAAGATTTCAGTGATCCGAAGTACGCGGTCTGGGGTGACACTCCTCAGGAGCGGGAGCAGAACATTCTGAACAGCAACTTCCTCAAGGAGTCGCTCGACAACAAGGATTACAACGCTGCCGCGCATTACCTCAAGGAGCTGCTCGACAAATGTCCGAAGGCTTCGCAGAATACCTTTGTGCGCGGCATCACGCTTTATAAGAACAAGATCGCGCGCGCCAAGAGCATCGCCGAGAAAAACACCTACACCGACTCGCTGATGATCGTTTACGACCTGCGCAACGAGTATTTCGGCGACCATCCCAAGTACGGCACGCCCTATATCCTCGACCGCAAGGCCCGTGAGTATCTGATGTACAAACCCGCCGACCGCAAGGGTATCCGCGAAGCGTTCCGCGCAGCCATCGAGGCCGGCGGCGACAACACCGATCCCGAGACCGTCGTGGCCTATTTCTCGAACCTCTGCGACGATTACAGGAATACCGACGAGGTGATGCCCGACGAGATCATCGCCGAGTACGACCGTCTGACGCCATTCTTCGAGAAGAACCCCGCTGCCGCCGAGTACAAGAGCCAGTTCGACGCTGCGTTCGGATTGAGCGGCGCCGCAAGCTGCGAGAATCTCGAAAGACTCTTCAAGGGCAAGCTGGCCGCCGCTCCCGACGACGAGGCGCTGCTTTCGCAGGCCGTGGCTCTGATGTCGCGCGCTAAGTGCGACGGTGATTTCTACTTCTCGATCGCCGAGAAATACTATCAGGTGAAGCCTTCGTCGGAGACGGCCATGTTCCTGGCCCAGGCTTTCCAGAACAAGAAGGACTATGTAAAGGCGAAGACCTACCTGAACGAGGCGCTGGATGTCGAGAAAGACCCCGCCGAGCGTCAGAAACTGCTCGTGCGCATCGCGCTGGTGGGCCTCGTGTCCAACGACATTCCGGGCGCTGCCGCCGCTGCGCGCCAGGCCCGCGACCTGGATCCCGAGGACGGCGTTCCGTACTTCATCCTGGCGCAGTGCTATGCTTCGTCGGCAGGTTCGTGCGGCGGTTTCGCCGGTCTGGCGACCTATTGGGCCGCTTACGATACGATGGCCAAGGCGGTCGAGCTGCTCCCGGCCGATTCGGAGTACATGGAGCACGCCAAGAGTTCCCTCGGCAAGTTCCGTTCGGTTTTCCCCAGCTCGGAGGAGTGCTTCTTCAACGAGTTGCAGGAGGGTGCGCGCTATACGGTGACCTGCGGAACGGCCGCCGGTATCACCACCACCGTCCGTGCCCGCTAAAAAACACGCTCCCGACAGGCTTCGATGGGAAAACGCATGACAAGAACGATCAGGGTAGCACTCTCCGTGACGGGGAGTGCTATCTTGCTATTCTCGTGTGCGGACAAGGATGCGGGCCGCGCGTCGGCTTCCGAGGAGACGATGATGACCGAATACAGCGAGGACCTTTCGGTCGTGATGTCGCAGAACGGCCGCCGGTCGTACCATTTCGTCACGCCGCTGCTCGAAGGTTATTCGCTGGCCCGCGAACCTTACCGCGAATTCCGCAAGGGCGTGAAGATCACTACCTACCAGAACGATTCGCTGACCACGGTGGACGCCGTGCTGACGGCCAACTACGCCATCTATTACGAGAACCGCGAACTGTGGGAGGCCAAGGGCAACGTCGTCGTCGAGAAATCCGACGGCAAGACCCTCTACACCCAGCAGTTGTTCTGGAATGCGCGGACCAAGAAAATCTATTCGAACGTCGATTCGAAGATCGTGCAGAACAACGGCCGCGATGTCTTCATCGGCGAAGGTTTCGAATCGGACGAGGAGTTCAAGGACTGGCGTTTTCGCCGCATGAAGGGCCGTATGGAGGTCGAGATGAAGCAGAGCGCCGACTCTGCGGCCACGGATTCCACGTCCGTGCGCCCGGTTCCGAAACCCTCCGACAGCCGGCCCTCCGACAGTCGGTCCGCCGTCCGGACGTCCGAATCCGGGAGGGCCGCTCCGGCCCGGGAGATTCCCGCCGGACCGGCTGAAAGGCAGGTCGGAAGACCCGAGGCGGAAGTTGAGCGCCGGCCGCTGAAAATGCTGGACGGCTCCCGGGAGGAGCAGGTTTCCGTCGAACCCAAACTCAAAAACTGAAAGCGATGCTCACCACCGTCGTCCTGATTGTCGTAATGCTGTTGCTGTCGGCTTTTTTCTCGGGGATGGAGATTGCCTTTACGAGCAAGAACCGTCTCAAGCTGGAGATCGACCGCAAGCAGAACCGCATGTTCGACCAGATTGCCGAGGTTTTCGCCCGCCATCCGGGGCAGTATATCACCACGATCCTCGTGGGCAACAACATCGCACTGGTCGTCTATTCGCTGGCGATGTCGCTGCTTCTGCGCAGCATCTATGCCTCGCTGGGGTGGGAGCAGCTCGCCCGGAGCGGCTCGGTCGCCGTGGACACCGCCGTTTCGACGGTCATCATCATCTTCTTCGCCGAGTTTCTCCCCAAGTCGATTTTCAGGAACAATCCCAATTTCTATTACCGCGCGCTGGCGCCGGTGATCTATTTTTTCTACATCGTACTCTATCCGGTGGCGCGTTTCACGACGCTGCTTTCCCACGGCATTCTGCACCTTCTGGGCCGCCGCGTCGAGGAGCGGAACATCACTCCGAGTTTCGACCGCGAGGACCTTGCGGCGCTGCTCGACACGAACAGCCCGGAGCAGCATTCGGAACCGGACAACGAGCTGAAACTCTTCCAGAACGCGCTGGATTTCGCCGACCTGCGCGTCAGGGACTGCATGGTTCCGCGTGTGGACGTCGAGGCCGTGGACATCGACGACACCTCGATCGAACAGCTCACGGCGCGTTTCGTCGACTCGAAATATTCGCGTATCTTCGTCTGGCGCAAGTCGATCGACAACATCGTGGGCTACGTCAATTCGAAAAGCCTTTTCACGCGGCCCCGGCAGATCGCCGACGTGATGATGGAGGTCAATTTCGTGCCCGAGACCATGCCTTTGCAGCTGATGCTGGAGAATTTTATCAAGCACCGTTCGAACATCGCCGTTGTGATCGACGAATTCGGCGGCACGGCGGGCGTCATTTCGCTCGAAGACGTGCTGGAGCAGATTTTCGGCGAGATCGAGGACGAGCACGACATTCCGGACCTCACCGAAAAGCAGGTCGGCCCCGACGAGTATGTTCTCTCGTGCCGCCTGGAGGTGAAATACCTGAATGAAAAATACAACCTCGGCATCGAGGAGAGCAAGGAATACGACACGCTGGCCGGTTTCATCATCTTCAATTACGAGGGTATTCCCACCGCCGGGGAGACGGTTTTCATCGGCGGCCTGCAATTGCGGATTCTCCGTACGACGCGTTCGCGCATCGAACTGGCGCGGGTGAAGAAATTGTAGCGTGGGCCGGATTCCGCCGCCTTTCCGGTAAATTCCCGTCCCGGCGGGGATTAGGGGGGGGGCGAAGCGTGCGTATATTTTTACTTTTATTCTGTTCTTTTTACAATTAATTTTACTACCTTTGGCTGATAATTCGAAACAATACGAATAATTAACAATTTATATGGCAAGTTTAAACACTTTACGAACCAAGTTCGGCATCGTGCTTTCGATCATCATCGCACTGGCCCTCTTGGCATTCATCCTCTCTCTGAAGACTGAAATGGGCTTCTCGGGCAACGACCCGCGTGTCGGTGTGATCGACGGCGAGAAGATCAACTATTCGGAGTACTACGACCAGTACGAGACGATCAAGTCGCAGAACAACATGCCGGAGAGCGACGAGCAGCAGTCGGCCATGCTGGCCAATGCCGCCTGGCAGGCGCTGATCGCCAAGCACGTGCTGACGCCCGGTTTCGACCGGATGGGACTTCGCGTCACCGAGCCGGAGCGTCTGGCGATGGTCAGCGGACAGCATCCTTCGCAGGCTTTCTACAATGCTTTCGCCGATCCCCGCACGGGCGAGTACAGCGTGGCTGCCATCAGCCAGTTCCTCGCGCAGGCCGAGACCAACCCCGAGGCGGCCAATGCCTGGGCGCAGCTCAACGAGCAGGCCCGTCTGGAGCGCGAGGTGCAGAAGTACTTCGGACTGGTGAAGGGCGGCGTTTACGTCAATTCGCTGGAGGTCGCCCGCGGTGTCGAGGCCGCCAACAAGTCTTTCTCGGGCAAGTGGGCCGGCAAGAAGTTCTCGGCCGTTCCCGATTCGCTCGTCAAGGTGTCGTCGGGTGATGTGAAGGCTTACTACAACAGCCATAAGAACCAGTTCAAGCAGACCCCGTCGCGTACGATTTCGTATGTCGTATTCGAGGTCTCCCCCACGGACGACGACCTGCTGGCGCTTGAGAAGAGCGTGACGGAGGTGGGCCGGGAGTTCGCCGCCGCCGAGGAGGTGAAGACCTTCGTCCGCGCCAACCGCAACGGCAAGATCGCCGACAGCTACGTTTCCGCCGCACAGCTCTCCGACGAGGAGGCCAAGGCGCTGATGGCGGGCGAGATGTACGGTCCCGTGCTGAAGAACAACGAGTGGACGATGTCCCGCGCGCTCGATTCGAAGATGGTTCCCGACTCGGTGGGCGTACGTCATATCGTGCTGCCCTATGCGCAGGAGGCGCTTGCCGACAGCCTGCTGACGGTGCTGAAGAAGGGGGGCGATTTCGCGCAGACCGCTGCCCGTTATTCGGTTTACGACGCTACGGCCGCCAACGGCGGTGAAGTGGGAGTGCTGCCTTTCTCGGCCTTCACGGGCGAGTTCGCCGCCGCTTTGGCCAATGCCAGACAGGGCGACATCGTGAAGATCGCTTCGGGCGACGCCATCCAGCTGATGCAGGTATACCGTGCCGACAAACCTTCGAAACACGTGCAGGTGGCTACGATCACCTATCCCGTGGAGGCTTCGGCCGCCACGCGCCGCGACGTGCACAACCAGGCCGGTTCGTTCATGGTCAACGCCAAGGGTTCGGCCGCCGCATTCGCAGATGCCGCTTCGACGGCTGCCGTGACGCCCCGCGTGGCTGCGATTGCCCAGGGCGACCGTACGATCCGCGGCCTTGAGGATTCGCGCGAGGTGGCCCGCTGGGCCTACGGAGCGAAGGAGGGCGACCTTTCGGCGATCTTCAATGTAGGCAAGGACTACGTGATTGCCACGCTGACCGAGATCGACGACAATGAGTACGCACCGCTGAATAAGGTTTCGGCCCAGATCCGTTCGCAGCTTCTTCGCGACAAAAAATACGATTATATCGTCAAGAGCCTTTCGGGTTCGACCCTCGCCGAACAGGCTGCAAGTCTCGGCTCGGAGGTGGAGGACTTCTCCGATGTGACTTTCGGTTCGTTCTACGTGAACGGCGTGGGCATGGAGCCTCGTCTGGTGGGCGCCATCGCATCGGCCGAGAAGGGTGCCCTGTCGGCTCCCGTGAAGGGACTTTCGGGCGTCTATGTCTTCGAGGTCGGGGATGTCAAGACCGACGACAAGCAGACCGCCGAAGGCGAGAAAGTTCGCGCCCAGGCCATGGCCGAGGGCATGGCCCAGCAGTTCGCCATCCCGGCTATCCAGCAGATGGCCAAGATTCAGGACCTGCGCGGCAAGTACTTCTAAACGATTGATTTTACGGTGCATCTTTGCACTTGCTCCTGCAGGGCGCGAATGGGACGTACTTCGGTACACCCATCCGCGCTCTGCTTCGTTTAAGCACAAACCGGCAGCTCTCACCGCAAAGATTGAAAATTAGCGGAGAATTCTCTGCGCAGTCCGGCTTTTTTCGTATCTTTAGAGGCGTAACGGCTCTTTTAACAGCCGGAGGCCCTGTCAAACCAGGTGCAATCCGGTTTCGGAGCCGTCCGGTCATTCATTCTCTTCGTAATAGGATAAATAAATATTCGCCATGAACAACTTCATCTATCACAATCCGACCAAACTGGTTTTCGGCAAGGGCCAGATCGCCCGTCTGCCGAAGCTCATTCCCGCCGGAAAACGCATCATGCTGACCTTCGGCGGCGGAAGCGTCAAGCGTAACGGCGTCTACGATCAGGTCGTCGCCGCACTCGAAGGCCGCGACCTGGTCGAGTTCTGGGGCATCGAGGCGAATCCGTCGGTCGAGACCCTGCGCGAAGCCATTGCGCTGGGCAAAGAGCGGAAGGTGGACTTCCTGCTGGCTGTCGGCGGCGGGTCGGTCATCGACGGTACGAAACTCATCGCTGCGGGCCTTCTCTACGACGGCGATGCATGGGACATCGTGCTCAAGGGGCAGGCCGGCAAGACCGTGCCGCTGGCTACGGTCCTCACCATGTCGGCCACGGGTTCCGAGATGAACTCCGGGGCGGTCATTTCGCGCTACGAGACCAAGGAAAAATATGCTTTCTACGGCGATTATCCGGTCTTCTCGATCCTCGATCCCGAGACGCTCTATTCGCTGCCGAAGCGTCAGGTAGCCTGCGGACTTGCGGATACTTTCGTGCATGTGCTGGAGCAGTATATGACTACGCCCCATCAGTCGCGGCTGATGGACCGCTGGGCCGAAGGCATCCTGCATACGGTGGTCGAAATCGCTCCCAAAGCGCTGGCGGACGAGCGCGATTACGACACGATGTCGGAATACATGCTTTCGGCGACGCTGGCCCTGAACGACATGATCCGTATGGGCGTGACGCAGGACTGGGCGACGCACATGATCGGCCACGAGCTGACGGCGCTGCACGGCTTGACGCACGGTGCGACGCTGGCCATTGTCATCAACGGTACGCTGCGCGTGCTGCGCGGGCAGAAACGCGGCAAACTGCTGCAATACGGCGAGCGTATCTGGGGCATTGCCGGCGGTTCGGAGGAGGAGCGCATCGACCGCACGATTGCGGCCAACGAGGCGTTCTTCCGTTCGCTGGGCCTCTCGACACGCCTTTCGGAGGAGGGTATCGGCGAAGAGACCATCGCCGAGATCGAACGCCGCTTCACGGCTGCGGGCGATCGGTTCGGCGAGGCGCAGAACGTCGACGGCGCCATGGCCCGCCGGATTCTGGAGGCCTGCCTGTGATCCCATTGCCGGCTGCCGAAAGAACAATCCCCGCAACCGAGGTTGCGGGGATTGTTTGTCATGGAACGCGGGTTTATTCGTCCACCCCGAATGTCGAAACGTTGAGACTGCCCAGCGCATCGACCGTGATGCCGTATTCTCCGGTCTCGACGCCTTTCAGGATGATGAGGTAGGAGCTGCTTCCGAACCGGCGCGAGGTGAAGGGCTGCCGTTCCAGCGTGTTGCGCTGCTGGTCGCCGAAGGTTCCGACCGACGCGTATTCGGCGATCCGCATCTTCTTCTTGACCTTGAACCGGAAGACGCTGATCACCGACATCGGGTCGATCAGGTTGTCCGGAACGCGGATGATAAAGGCGATGCCGTCGCTCTTCCGGAGCCGGACGGGGGACTGCGCGCCTTTCAGCGTCATTTCGTCGATGTGGTTCTTTCCGATGCCGAACAGTTTCTGCCCGGTGGACGAACGGTGGCGGGGAGCCAGGCTCTCCTGAACGAGCTGCTCGGTTCTGTTGTCGGGCCGGATAGCCAATGCCTGGCCGATGAATTCAGGTTCGGGGAATGTCAGGGTGCTGTCGGTCCGGGTTACGGAGGGTTCCGGTGCGGCGGCTGCCTCCGGAGTCTGCGCCTGCGACCGGATGCAGGCACAGCAGGCAAGCAACAGAATGAGGGTTTTCTTCATGCGAATGGAACGTTGGAATGAATGAATTTGTGTATTTCAGTCGTAAAGATAATGCAAAAACTCCCGTTCCGGTCTTTGGCGGGTGAAAAAAGTCCCTCCCGAAGTGCTCCGGAACAAAAAACGCCCCGGTCTTGCGACCGCGGCGTTTCTCTTGTCGGAGCCGGGAATTTACTCGGCGAGCAGGATTTCGAGGATCTTGATGGCTGCCGTGGCGATCGGCGTACCGGGGCCGAAGATGGCGGCGGCGCCGTCGCGGTAGAGTTCATCGTAGTCCTGCGCGGGGATCACGCCGCCGACGATGACGATGATGTCCTCGCGGCCCAGCTTCTTCAGCTCGGCGATGATCTGCGGCACGAGCGTCAGATGGCCGGCGGCCAGCGACGATACGCCGACTACGTGCACGTCGTTTTCGACGGCCTGCTTGGCGGCCTCCTCCGGAGTCTGGAACAGCGGACCCATGTCGACGTCGAAGCCGATGTCGGCATAACCCGTAGCGACCACCTTGGCGCCGCGGTCGTGTCCGTCCTGGCCGAGCTTGGCGATCATCACGCGCGGCTGACGGCCCTCTTTCTTGGCGAATTCGGCGCACAGCTCCTTGGCGCGCTCGAAGGATTTGTCGTTTTTCACTTCTGAAGAGTAAACACCTGAAATGGAACGGATAACAGCTTTGTAGCGGCCTACGACCACTTCGCAGGCATCGGAGATTTCGCCCAGCGAGGCGCGGACCTTGGCGGCCTCGACGGCCAGTTCGAGCAGGTTGCCCTGCTTGGTCTTCACGCACTCGGTGATGGCGGCCAGCGCCTTCTTCACGGCAGCTTCGTCGCGGTTGGCGCGCAGCTCCTTGAGTCGCTTGATCTGGCTCTCGCGCACGGCCGTGTTGTCCACGGCAAGAATGTCGATCGGGGCCTCCTTCTCCAGACGGTATTCGTTGATGCCGATGATCTTCTCCTCGCCGGAGTCGATGCGGGCCTGCTTGCGGGCCGAAGCCTCCTCGATGCGCATCTTCGGAATGCCGGTCTCGATGGCCTTGGCCATACCGCCCAGCTTCTCGACCTCCTCGATGCGCTCCCAGGCTTTATGGGCGATCTCGTTGGTCAGCGTCTCGATGTAGTAGGAACCTGCCCACGGGTCGACCTCGCGGCAGATGTTGGTCTCCTCCTGAATGTAGATCTGCGTGTTACGCGCAATACGCGCCGAGAAGTCGGTCGGCAGGGCGATCGCCT
>ERZ773114.2890-NODE-2890-length-15106-cov-5.519500_pt1 | contig 15106 bp, 14 predicted proteins | sample MGYA00580564_ERZ773114 | MGnify/ENA primary metagenome ERZ773114 (study PRJEB29015, sample SAMEA2737836) | human gut metagenome | biome: human gut; feature: human-associated habitat; material: faeces | place: China | collected 2012 ... | reverse complement strand
ATAATATATTTATTAATAATAAATATAATTGCATTTTTGGCTATGTTTATAGACAAGAAAAAAGCAGAAAAAGATAGATGGAGAATAAAAGAATCTACACTATTAACCTTAGCTTTAATCGGTGGGAGCATAGGGGCAATTGCAGGAATGTATACTTTTCACCATAAAACAAAGAAGCCAAGATTCTTTATTGGAATACCAGTAATAATTGTGTTACAGACAATGCTTATTATTGCGATATCCATAAAATGATATTTATACATACAGCAAATTTGCATGATTTTGGTCTTGTAAAAAAATACTAGATAGCAAGGATATAAGAAAATACATAAATAAAGAGGCTGAATGGAAATCAGTCTCTTTTAATCATATTTTTATAACTCATGTTATTTTGTTATAGCGTAAGATGTCAAGTATATTAAGCAAAAGAGAATAAAATGTAAGTAATATTGGATTAACTAAAAACGCTGTGTATAATTAAGTTAATATAACGATAAGAGTTTAAAAGCATAAGAAAAAGTTCACCAAAATAATGTTTAGGATATATACATAATAAATTGTACTGTGAAAAATATATGCTTTTATAAATTGATTAACAATAATATATGTGTATAACTTTAAAATGAAAACCTAGAAAATAGATTATCCACAAAGTTATCCACATTATCCACAACTATGTAAATAACTAAAAAATGTAAAATCACCATAAAAAAAGTAAACATAATATAAGACATAAAACGACAAATTATTTTATTATAAATATTGATTTTTTTACATTTTTGTTATAAAATAGAATACATATCTAAAAGAAAGGAAACAAGCAAGAAGATATGAGTAAATTTTTAGAAAGAATTAAGCAAATGGCTAGTGAAAATGAAAAAGTTGCAATGTTTGTAGATATGGATGGAACTATTACAGTATATGATGTATATCCAGAATCAGATGTAAATAAAAATATGGCAGACAATTATCAAACATTGGAACCTGTTAATTATGTTATAGATATATTAAAAAAAATAAATGAACTTCCAAATGTTGATGTGTATATATTAACATTATCAAGAGACAGAAGCATTACAGAGAAAAAGAAAGTTTGGTTAAATAAATACGTTAATTTTATAGATGAAGATAAATGGATTATAATTACAAAAGAATTAGGAGAGTATAATAAAGAAAACAGAGATATAATAAAAGCTGAAAAGATGAAGGAAAAATTAGATAAATATAATTATGAAATATTACTAGATGACGACCACAAAATATTAAAAGAAACTCAAAAAATATTAGGAAATAGTGCTTCAGTTTTTCATATTTCTTCAGCGATTATATAGTAAAGTATATTTGAAAAACATAGGAATGGGGTAGGTATGGACGAATTAAAGGTTGAAATTGCATTAGAGATAATACAAAGGAAAATAGTTAGTTTATTAAAAAGTAACAAAGATGTTGATGTTGATACAGCTAAGGAAACTTTAAAAACATTAGTTGAAGAAAGAGAAAAAATATATAATTTAGATGAAGAAACAATTGAAAAGGTTTATAATATATATTTAGACGAAGTAAAGAAAGGAAAATAAAAATGTCAATAAGTACAAACGATTTTAAGTTGGGAATAACCAGAGTATTAACAGATGCGTTTGCCTCTTCAACAGTATCGGAAAATCCAAAAGTAATTTATATTGTTTCAGGGCAAGGAGGAGGAAAAACGTCTGTAATAAGACATAAAAAGAATGAATTAAAAGAAGAGGGAATAAGAGCATATGTAATTGATTCTGATAAGATAGCAGAATATCATCCTTATTATGACGAATTGATATTTAATGAGTTACCTGATGATGTATACAAAATAACAAGAAGTGAGTTTGTAAGACCTGCTGGACCAATTATATATGGAGAATTAATGAGAAGCAAAATAACAGTAATAAGAGAAACTGTTTTAAATAAGTGGGAAGCAGATTTAAAACAAATACAAAATTTTAGAGAAAATGGATATGGCACAGAAATAAATGTTATTGCTACGGATTTGCTAGAAAGTATGTTGTCATGTTATGAAAGAGAATCAGCAATGCTTCTTGCAGGACTACCGCCAAGAGGCAGTACAAGTAGAGAAAAACATTTAGAGCTACATAATTCTTTTATTGAAGAAATTGAAAAAATGCAAAGAATGGGATTGTGTGATGTAATAAATGTTTATGTTAGGGGTGAGAACATAAATAAACCACCAGTATTAAAATATTCAACTACAAGTAAAACTAATAAATACCGAAACTTTAAAGAAGCGATAATTACAGAAAGAAAACTTCAAAGAGAAGCTTTACTAGCAAATCCAACAGCTTATTTAGTAAGAATTGAAAATGCTAAAAAAATAATTAAGGATAATGAGGTTAATCCAGAACTCACTGCAAATGAATTAAAAGGATTGGATGAATTGCAACAAGAATTTATTGCTGAATTGGGGAAAAAAATCGATATGGATTCAAAAGAATATGAGTAAAATATTGAAATGTGTCACGGAATATGTTAAAATTATTAACATAATGTTCCAAAGGAGGAATATGTATGCAAAGAAAGTTGGAAGTTTGTTTCGACGAAAGGAATCAGTTCTCTTTTGAGCTGAAGCTCATGAATAACTATGAACGTGCTACAAGAGTTCTGAAAAATCTTTCTACCAGGGAAGTGGACGGAAGATTTTTTGTTCCAAACAGAAGAGCATATGCTCAGGCAGTTGTTGAATGCTCAACATTGTTGGGTCTCGAAAACGAATAACTTACAATCAAATTGCAAAAAGCGGAGGGCAAATTGCTCTCCGCAACTTTTATATAATTGAATGCAATATATTGAAAAATTTTAATAGTAAGAAAATAAAAAAAGAATAAAATGTTAAATGACGCTGTTTTAATTGACTTTTTTGTTTAATTTGCTATAATGTGTAAAGAATAAATATAGAAAAACTTAAGAAAATTGGAGGAATAAAAATATGTTGAAAAAAGTTGCAATACTAGCAAATGGTGGAGATGTTTCAGGATTTAATGCCGTTATTAGAGCAATTATAAAAACAGCAGAGAAAAACAATATAGAATGTTATGGATTTATAGATGGTTATAGAGGATTACTTAATAACGATTTTGTAAGATTAAGTACAAGCGAAAGCAGTAATGCATCAGGAATTTTGCCAAAAGGTGGATCTATAATTGGTTCATCTACAAATGCAAATGTATTTAATTATAAGGTAGTACTTCCAAATGGAGAGATTGAATACCAAGATTTATCAGATAAATGTGTTAAAAATGTAAAAGATGATGGATTTGATTGTGTATTTACACTCGGAGGAGATGGAACTCAAAAGTCTGCAAGGGACTTCAGCTTGAAGGGAATCAATGTTATAGGCGTTCCGAAGACAATAGATAATGATGTTGCATGTACAGATATCACATTTGGATATAATACAGCTGTATCTGTTGCAGCAGAAGCGTTAGATAGGTTACATACCACAGGAGAAACACATCATAGAATAATGGTTCTTGAAGTTATGGGAAGATATGCCGGCTGGATTGCATTAGAGTCTGCAATAGCTGGAGGGGCTGATATAGCTTTAATACCAGAAATACCATATGATATAAATTCAGCAGTAAGAAAAATTCAACAAAGATCAAAAGTTGGAAAGCAATTTAGCATTGTAGTTGTTGCAGAAGGCGCAGTTCCAAAGGGAGGAACAATAACAGTGGAAGGAGTTAGAAACAACGGAAAAGGCGTTGATAATAACAAATTAGGAGGAGCTGGACAAAAAGTTGCAAAGCAACTAGAAGAACTTACTGGATTTGAAGCTAGATGCACTGTTTTAGGATATATGCAAAGAGGTGGAACCCCAACTGCATTTGATAGAGTTCTATCTACAAAATATGGAGCAAAAGCAATGGAACTTGCAATGGAAGGAAAATTTGGAACAATTGCAGTTATGAAAAACGGAAGACTAGATTATGCAACACTAGAAGACGTTGTAGGAAACAATAAAGAGATTGGTGCTGTATCTGGAAATACACCAGAAAGTAACCTACGTAAAGTGACAATGGATGATGATTTGGTAAAAACAGCCAGAGATATAGGAATTTGCCTAGGAGACTAAAACTTTGCCAAAAAGGGGCGTCCCTATTGGGTGAAAAGGAGAAATAGAAGTGAAGGATTTTAAGGAGATTATAGCTGAACAAATAGCTAAAGCAACAAATATTGAAAAAGATAAGATAATAACAAATATTGAAGTGCCAAAAGATACAAACAATGGAGATTTTGCTTTTCCATGCTTTATTTTAGCAAAAGAGCTTAGAAAATCACCCATGATGATTGCAAATGATTTGCAGGAAAGTATTAGAGAGCAAATTAATGCGAATAATGTAGACGAAATTAGCAAAGTGAATGCTGTGAATGGCTTTTTAAACTTCAAATTAAATCAAAATAAAATAGCAGAAGAAGTTATAAAGAACTTTAATAAAATGCAAGATAAATATGGAAGTGAAACCCAAGAGAATTCTAAAAATGTTGTAATAGATTATTCGTCTCCAAATATTGCAAAGCCTTTCCACATAGGACATTTGCGCTCTACTGTTATTGGGGGAGCTTTGTACAACATATATAAATATTTAGGATATAATGTTACTGGAATTAACCATTTAGGAGATTATGGTACTCAGTTTGGAAAGCTTATAGAAGGATACAAACTTTGGGGTGAAGAATATAACATAGAAGAAAAGCCGATAGATTCACTTACAGAAATTTATGTAAGAATAAATAATTTATGCAAAGAAGACGAGAGTGTTTTAGAAGCCTGCAGAAATAACTTTAAAAAGTTAGAAGACGGAGATAAATATTGTGTCGATTTATGGCAAAAGTTTAGAGATTTAAGCCTAAAAGAATTTCAAAAAATTTATGATATGCTAGGCTCAAAATTTGACTCTTTAAATGGTGAAGCGTTTTATTCAGATAAGATGCCAGAGGTAGTTGATATACTTGAAAATGCGGGAAAACTTGAAGAGTCTGAGGGTGCAAAAGTTGTAAAACTTGATGAATACAACATGCCTCCATGCTTAATAATAAAATCTAATGGTTCTAGTACATATGCAACAAGAGACTTGGCTGCAATACTTTATAGGGCAAGAACATACGATTTTGATAAAGCCTTGTATTTAACTTCATACGAGCAAGCTTTACATTTTAAACAAGTATTTGCAACAGCTAAATACCTTGGAATAGACGAGAAATATACAAATGGATTAAAACATGTTCCGTTTGGAATGGTTCAATTAAAAACAGGAAAAATGTCTACAAGGGAAGGAAATATAATTAAGCTCGAAGATCTATTGAACGAGGCAATCGAAAAGAGCAAAAAGATAATAGAAGAAAAAAATCCAAACTTGGAAAATAAAGAAGAAGTTGCAAAAATGGTAGGTGTTGGAGCAGTAATATTCAACGATTTATCGAACAATAGAATAAAAGATGAGATATTCGACTGGGATATAATGCTTAACTTCAATGGAGAAACAGGACCATATGTACAATATATCTGTGTACGTACGAAGAGTGTATTAGAAAAAGCTGGATACATTCCAAATATACAAGATGTAGATGTATCTAAACTAAATGATGAAGATTCTAAGAATATAATCACAACATTGTATAACTTTAACCAAACTCTAAACAATGTAACAGAAAAAGAAGAACCTTCTATACTTGCAAGATATTTAGTAACACTTGCTGAACAATACAGTAGTTTTTATAACAATTGCCATATATTAGACCAAGAAAAAGAAATTAAGGATGCACGTTTGTACTTAACATATATGGTAAAAACAGTACTAGAAAAAGGACTAAATTTATTAGGAATAAAAGTACCAAATAAAATGTAATTGGACGGTTGAAAAATGATTACAATTTTGGCTACGTCAAATATTATTTACAAATAGTTGACATATAATACCGTATGTGTCATTGCTTTGTAAATAATATTTCCAGCCAAATTAAAATGATTTTGCATTGAGAAGGGAATATTAAATGAATAAAAATATTTTAAAACATATAATTAGATATTTATTAATGATTTGCATTGTGATTGTGTGCTGTACAATATTTAGGTTTTCGTCAGAGCAATCAACAGAATCTTCTAGAACAAGCGTGGGAGTTACAAAATTTATAGTAAGCATAATATGGCAAGATAATCCAGAAGTTAATACAGATACACTAATAAATACAATACATCCCATAATAAGAAAAGTTGCACATTTTTCAATTTATTTATTGTTAGGAACGCTTGTAATGTGTTGTGCACAAACATTTAAAGGCTGTAAAGAATATAAATTTGATGCAAGCGTAATGCTATGTTTCTTTTATGCATGCACAGATGAATTCCATCAGCTATTTGTGCCAGGAAGAAGCGGAGAATTTACAGATGTATGTTTAGATACAGTTGGTGCAACGTTTGGAATACTATTAGTAATGATAATAGTATGGATTGTAGAGAAAATAAAAAATAGAAATTCGAATAAACCAAAACAATTAGCAGAAAAAAATGAGGAGACCGGATTAAAAAGGAAAGTAATGTTTATTGCAAGTACTGGCGGACATTTAAATGAATTAATGCAAATAAAACCATTATTCAAAAAATTTGACTATCATATAGTTACAGAAAAAACTAAGGTAGATGACAGTTTTAAAGAAGAATACAAAGATAAAATAAGCTTTTTAATATATGGAACAAAAAAATATCCATTCATATATATATTTAAATTTATAGCAAATTGCTTCATAAGCTTGTATTATTTCTTTAGATATCAACCAGAAGTAGTTGTAACTACTGGTACACATACGGCAGTGCCAATGTGTTATATTGCCAAGTTATTTGGAAGCAAAGTAATATTTATAGAAACCTTTGCAAATAGAACATCTGGAACAGTTGCTGGAAGGCTAGTTTATCCAATTGCAGACACATTTGTAGTACAATGGGAAGAAATGCACAAAGTATATCCAAAATCTGTATGTTGGGGGTGGATTTACTAATGATATTCGTAATATTGGGAACTCAAGATAAAAAATTTCCTAGACTATTAGAGGCTTTGCAGAAAAAAATAGATGAGGGAAAAATAAGCAAAAAAGAGGAAATAATAGTACAAGCTGGAAGTACAAAATATGAATCTAAAAATATGAAAATAATAGACTATATGTCTGTTAGAAAATTCGAAGAGTGCATAGATAGAGCCGATTTAATAATATGCCATGCCGGAGTTGGAACTATACTTACAGCATTAAAAAAAGGTAAAAAAATAATAGCTGCAGCAAGACTAAAACAGTATGGTGAGCACGTAAATGACCATCAATTACAAATACTAGATAATTTTACAGCTGAGGGCTATATATTAGCTTTAGAAGATTTTGATAAGATAGACTTGTTAATAAAACAAGCAAAACGCTTTACTCCAGCAAAATTTAAATCAAACAAGAGATATTTTTTAAGACAACTAGAAAAAGAAATAAATATATTAGGATAAAAAACTTCTCGTGGTAGAAATATCATGAGAAGTTTTTTGTATAAACAAGGTAAATATTCTTAAAGTAATCTACTTAATGATTAACATTTACAATGTACATTATATCAAATAGTAGCAAAAAATCAAGAATAAAAAGAAAAATTGTAGCAATATGTGAAATAGAAACTTATACAAAAAAATTAAATAATAAAGCTTCAAATATGCTGTAGTGGTAAGAAATAAATTTATTAAATTTATCATTAAGTAGATTACTTAATAAAATAAGTAAAAAAGTCGAAAAAGGTATTGAACTTTTGCTATAAAATTGATATGATAAGGAAGAAAGCTAAAAAATAAAGGAGAGTTAAAATGTCAACAAAAGGAAAAAGAATGGCTAATAATTCCGATAATAAGAAGAATATAAATTCAGAAGAATTATATGATAATGCAAATTCAGAAAATTATAAATATGGAGCATATGAAAGAAATAAAGAAAGAGAAGAAGAATTTAATGAGAGAAAGAAGAAAAAAATGAATAAAGGATTAAAAATATTTTTAATAATACTACTTATACTTTTTATAATTGTTGCAGGGCTTGGAGTGGCTGGTTATACATTTGTAAATGGTAAAATAGGAAAAATGCAAAAAGAAAATATAGATACAACAGCAGTGGGAATTAACGAAGAAACAAAACAAGAATTAAAAGGATACAGAAACATAGCCTTACTTGGAATTGATAGTAGAGCAGATGATTATGGACTAGGAAACAGAAGTGACTGTATGATGATTGCTAGTATAAATCAAGAAACAAACGAAATAAAGTTGATTTCTGTATATAGAGATACTTATGTATATGTAATGGAAAATGGAACCAAAAGATTAGATAAAATAACACATGCTTATTCATATGGTGGTGCCCAAAATACGCTAAAATCATTAAACGAAGCAATGGATTTGAATATAACAGAATTTGTGACAGTAAACTTTGATGCAGTAATAGCTGCTGTTGATAGTTTGGGTGGAGTATACATAGATATAGACAAATCAGAAATTAAATATGTAAACGACTATATAGATGCAACTTCTGAAAGTTCTGGAGTTAAATCATCACATATAACACATGCTGGCAGGCAGAAATTAGATGGGGTGCAAGCAGTTTCATATACAAGAGTTAGATACACCGCTGGTGGAGACTATAAGAGAACAGAAAGAATGAGAACTGTTGTAGAAGCAATGCTAAGCAAAGCAAAAACACTTAATGTAGGACAATTAAATAGCTTTGCAGACACAATTCTACCAAAAATAAGAACAAACATATCTACATCAGAAATATGGGGACTAATTCCAAAATTAGCTTCATTTAAGGTAACGGAAAGCATAGGTTGGCCATACGATACAAAAGGAATAACATTGGACAGATGGTATGGAGTACCTGTAACATTACAAAGCAATGTAGAAAGATTACATAAAGAAGCATTTGAACAAGAAGATTATGAGGCATCAGATACAGTAAAAGAAATGAGTGCTGCAATAGTGAAGAAAACAGGATATTCGAAATAAGTTTTTAAATAAAAATAGGTTCTAAAACATTAATATGTAAGAACAAAAGTATAAACAATAAGATAGAAGGGAATGTTTTGCCATGAGTAAAAGCAACTTGGCGGTGAAAGAAGAACTTAACGATGTTGTTGGTGAAGAAGCAATTCTTCAAGAGACAACAATTAATAATATCAACATTATGAAAAAAGAGAAAACCAATAAAAAAGTTTTATATAAGTTTACAAAAAGGATTATAGATATAATAGGCTCTATAATTGGAATATTAATTTTAATACCAACAACATTAATTATTTATTTAGCAAGAAAAGTCTTAAAAGAAGACAAAGGACCATTATTTTACGAACAATTAAGATATGGGAAAAATGGAAAAGTATTTAGACTGTATAAATTCAGATCTATGTGTATTGGTGCAGATAAAAAATTAAAAGAATATTTAGAAAATAATGATGAAGCAAGAGAAGAATTTGAAAAAACACACAAATTACAAAATGATCCAAGAATAACGAAAATAGGTAACTTTTTAAGAAAGTCAAGCTTAGATGAGCTTCCTCAAATGATAAACATTTTAAAGGGAGACATGAGTTTTGTTGGACCAAGACCTGTTGTAGAAAAAGAAGTTGAAGAATATGGAACGAATAAAGATAAATTTTTAAGTGTAAGGCCTGGACTTACAGGATATTGGCAAGTAAATGGAAGAAGCAACACAACTTATGAAGAAAGAATGAAAATGGAACTTTACTATGTAGATAACTGTTCAATGTGTTTAGATATAAGAATATTTTTTAAAACTTTCATAACAGTATTCAAGAAAGAGGGGGCAGTTTAATGATAGTAACCAAAATCCAAAAGATATTTATGAAATTATATAATATTTTTATGCAAAAACCATGCATTTGGATTTTAAAAAAATGGGGACTGAGTGTTGGAAAAAATTTAAATGTTCAAAATTATTCTTCTATAGATATAAGTCATTGTTGGCTTATATCTATAGGTGATAATGTTACTTTAGCACCATATTCTCAAATAATTGCACATGATGCAAGTACAAAAAAATTCATTGGATATACCAAGGTTTCAAATGTGAAAATAGGAAACAATGTTTTTATAGGAGCTGGTGCAATTATATTACCAAATGTAAAAATAGGAGATAACGTTGTAATAGGAGCTGGCTCTGTTGTTACAAAAGATATGCCAAGCAATAGTGTGTGTGCTGGGGTTCCATGTAAGAAAATTAAGGATTTAGATGAGTATATTAAGGAAATGGCACAAGAAAACAAATACGATGAGAGTTATCTTTGGAATAATATAACCGAAAGTAAGAAAAGAAAAATGAAGGAAGAATTAAATGGGAAGATAGGACTAATCGTATAGAAAAAATGGAGTACAAAATGAGTGAAGAAAAGAAAAAAATTTTATTTTTAATTCATACATTACAGGTTGGTGGAGCAGAAAAGGTATTAGTGAATTTAGTAAATAAAATGGATAAAAAAAAATTCGATGTAACGGTCATGACTGTTATAAATACTGGAGCATTTAGGAGTGAACTAGATAAAGATATAACTTATAAAACTATATTTGATATAAAGCTATTAAATAAAAAACAAAAAAGTAAAAGTAAGGAAAAGTCAGGTAATCTACTAGATAACCCAAACTTGATAAAGAAAATTGCAGTAAAGTTATATCAATTCTTTTGGAGAAACATAGATTGCAAAAAAATATATAAAAAATATATAACAGAAGATTATGATGTTGAAGTTGCCTTTTTAGAAGGTATATCTGCTAAAATAATTGCTAATTCAACAAATAAAAAATCGAAGAAAATTTCGTGGATTCATGTCGATCTATTAAATGAAACAAAAACAGAAAGATTTTTCAAAAATATTGAAGAAGAAAAGAATATATATCAAAAGTTTAATAAAATTGTAGCAGTATCAGAACATGTAAAAGAACAATTTATAAAAAAATTCAATATAAATAAAGACAAGGTATTGATACGATATAACCCAATAGACAGTGAATATATAATAAAAAAAGCATTGGAACCAATAGATGATGTAAAGAAAGAAAATTTTACTCTATGCACAGTAGGTAGATTATCAAAACAAAAGGGATATGATAGACTGCTTAGAATTGTAAAAAAACTTAATGAGGAAAAATTGAAGTATGAATTATGGATTATAGGAGTAGGTGCTGAGGAAGAAAGCCTAAGGGAATATATATTAAAAAATAATTTAAGTAATGTTAAACTATTAGGGTATAAAAGTAATCCATATAAATATATAAAAGCTTCAGATTTATTTGTGTGTTCATCAAGAGCTGAAGGATTTAGTACTGTTGTATCAGAAGCAATCGTATTGGAAAAACCGATTATTGCTACAAAATGTTCTGGCATGAAAGAACTTTTAGGGGAAAATGAGGAATATGGAATTGTTTGCGAAAATAGTACAAAGGCACTATATGCTTCAATAAAAAAAATTCTTGAAGAAAAAAATGAATATGATTTACTAAAGGAGAAAATAAAAGAGAGAAAAGAAATATTTGATATAGATAAATCTATTAAAAGAATTGAACAATTATTATTAAATTGAGAGAGAGAATTATGAGTAAAGAAAAAATCGTAAATATTTTATATAGCATATATGCTTTTTTATTTATTTTTACTATGATAAATAAAGAATTTTTATTATTTGGAATTGATTTAAGGTTTATATTATTACCGATAGGTGCTATTTTAATAATACTAAGTTGTACTGAAAAAAATAAGAAAATAGAAGATTATGATGATAAAATTGGAAGACTATTAATAGCGTTTTATATATATGCATTTGTTGCAAATATATCGTGGATATGGAATGGACTGAAAATTGATGAAGGAAAATTTATAAATGAAATAATATTATTAAGTAATATATTTATTTCCTTGCTTGTTTTTTACAGATATAAAAGTAGAGTAAATCAGAGCAAATTGAATAAATTCATAATAATTTCAACAGTAGTACTACTGATTAGCATGATTCTTGTGAGTTGTGGATTACCACTAAGTAAAATATCTGGATCAGCAGATGTACATTATATTTATACTGTATCTGAACGAGCACCTGATAATAAAAATCTATTTGGAGGAAATTTTAGAGCTGCTGGTTATGCGTCTGATCCAAACTATGCTACTTTGTTGTTAGTAATAGCATGTGTTGCTACTTTGAAATTAGAAACTGAAAAAAAATATAAAGCTATTTTAATGATTATATTTATTGCTGGAATAGGACTTGCCTGTTCAAAAACAATATTAACTGCAATAATTTTTTCGGCGGTTGTAGTAATTATAGATAAGTATGCTAAACCGAAAAAAGAAATAATAAATGCATTTAATTTGTTGTTCGTAGTCGGAATAATTTTGGCTAACATAATTATTATAAATATTCCTAATATTAACCAATACATGCCTTCAACGCTGACCACGAGATTTAGCATGTGGAACTGTGCAAGAAAATTATTTTTAAAAAGTCCTATAATAGGTAATGGAATAACAAGCTTTAGAAGCTATTTTTCAATAAATCATTGGTATGTACAGTGTCATAGTACTTATTGGCAGATACTATCAGAACTGGGAGTAGTTGGAATTGTTTTGTTTGCACTAATTGCATATAAAGTTTTAAAAAAGAATCAAGATGATAAAATAAAATATTGTATGATTTTAATATATCTAATTTATGCAATTACATGTGAGACAATAGCTCTGCAATTCATTATATATATCTTGTATATTGTTGGAATTGACAACAATAAAAGAAAAATTGGTAAAAAAGCTTTATTTATGGTAAATTCATTAAGTAATGGTGGAGCGGAACGTGTATGTATCAATATGGCCAATGAGCTAATAGCTGAAGGATATAATATTGATTTTATATTATTGGGAAATAATAAAGAAAACAGAAAAAGCTATGAACTGAATAAAGATGTTAAAATATTTAATCTAGAAATAAACGAGAAAAGTAAAATTAAAAAAACATTAAAAATTATTAGCAGTGTAAATAAAGTAGATGACTTTATATTACAACAAGAAAAAGATGAAAAATATTCACTAATTACATCACATTTACCTATGTCAAATATAATGACAAGATTGTCTATAGTAAACAAAAGAAGCTTATATGTATTTCATACAAGTTTGTCTAATTATGATAAATTAGGTAGTAAAAAGCTGTTTAGAGTATTGATTCATTATATGTTTGATAACAGAAAAATTGTAGCTGTTTCTGAAGGAGTAAAAAAAGAATGTATAGATGAATATCATCTACAGAAAAGCAATATAAAAACTATATATAATCCTATAGATGAGAATGAAGTTACTAAAAAAGAACAAGAACCAATAGATGAAATAGATTACAAATATTTATTACTAGTAGGTAGATTTAACGAAGCTAAAAGACAAGATAGAATGGTAGAAATCTTTTATAAAGGGGAATTTTATAAAAATTATAAACTTGTTTTTTGTGGAACTGGAATACTAGAAAATAAAATAAAAAATCAAGTAAAAGAACTTGGAATATCAGATAGAGTTATATTTCTTGGATGGCAAAGTAATGTTTACAAGTGGATGAAAAATGCAGAAGTACTGGTATCAACGTCAGATACTGAAGCTTTTCCAATGAATCTAATTGAAGCAATAATATGTGGTACTAGAATTGTTGCTTCAAATTGTAAGTTTGGTCCAGATGAAATATTAAAAGGTAATTTCTCAAAGTTTTTGGTTGAAACTGACAATATAGAGCAATACATAGAAAAAATTAATCTTGCATTAAGAGAATATCCAAATGAAGAAAATCCAATTATCAGTGAATGTAACCCAAAAAACATAATAAAAAAATATTTAGAATTCATGAAATAGGGAGAATATGTTGCAATGGTAAGTATTGTGATTCCAATGTATAATGTAGAAAGAGTTATATTAAGGACAATAAAAAGTATATTAGAACAAGAAATTGATAATATGGAAATTCTATTAGTAGATGACTGTTCAACAGATTCCACATATAGCATTTGTAAAAAATATATAGCAGACAATAAAATCAGCAATATTTCTGTAATAAAAAATGAAAAAAATGCAGGTCCTTCATATACAAGAAACAGAGGTATGAAAATTGCAAAAGGAAATTATTTAGTAATGCTAGATGCAGATGACTATTATGAAAAAAATACAATAAAAAAAATGCTAGAAACAATGCAAGGTAAATCGCTAGTAATAACAGGAATAAAATATAAAAAGAATAATAATGAAAAAATAATAATAAATAATATGATCCAATGTAATGAAGAAATACAAAAAAACAAAATTGTGAAAATTTATTTAGAGGGCTTATTAAATCAGCCATCCAATAAAATGTATGATTTGCAATTAATTAAAGAAAATAATATAGAATTTAATGAAAATTCTAAATATGGAGAAGATTTGGAATTTAATTTGAAATATTTACAATATGTTGAAAAAATCTTTATGATAAATGAGCCTTTATATGTGTACCATGAAACAAAATCTGGCTTAAATAGTACATACAAAAGTGATGAACTTGAAATTGATAGAAAAAACTTTGAATATCGACTTGAAAGATTTGAAGAGTATTGCTCAATTTCTGAAAGTGAAAAAAAGGAATTATACACAAGATATATCAGAGATAGAGCAAGGCTATATTATCGATATGAAAAATATGATAAAAGACATAACAAAAAAGAATTTATGAATGAACAGATTGAGAAGGATGATTTTAATAAGATATTAAACGAATCAAATTTTAACAATAAACAACAGAGAATAATAAAACAGCTAACCAAAAAAAAGATGTTCTTTATTTTGAGAATATATATGAAATTAGCAAAATAGAAAAACTGGCTAAAATGTTTGCATTGAGCGATGAAGGAAAGGAAAAATTACTATGAAAAAAGCAGCAATAATTACGATTGTTGATAAAGATAACTATGGAAATAGATTACAAAATTATGCAGTACAAGAAACTTTAAGAAAATATAAATTTGATACA
>ERZ773114.2875-NODE-2875-length-15172-cov-3.931534_pt1 | contig 15172 bp, 9 predicted proteins | sample MGYA00580564_ERZ773114 | MGnify/ENA primary metagenome ERZ773114 (study PRJEB29015, sample SAMEA2737836) | human gut metagenome | biome: human gut; feature: human-associated habitat; material: faeces | place: China | collected 2012 ... | reverse complement strand
CGCTTTCAGCTGGCGGATCGCCGCCATATCACGCACGCCGTGAATAAGGTTAACAACCGACTTACCGACGCTCTCACGCAGCACATCTTCGCTAACTACGTTGGCATCAGCCAGAGGGAACAGCAGCGCCGCCCGCAGCGTGTCAATGTCCATACTTAATGTCGAGAGGATCTCCACCATCTCAACACCACGCCACAATAACAGACTGGCATCCGGATGCCCCTGCGTCTGTTGCAGACAATACGCCCAGGTTTCGGCTAAGCACTCACACGACTTCTGGCTGGTAATACCCAGACTTGCGATCCATTTTTCCGGATCAAATTCACCAGCCTTATTGATATGTGCACTTCTTACCGCAACCATCGTCCTCTCCTTTAGGGACCAGACCTGCCGAAATCGGCAAATCGTAACTATTTAACGCGCGAGAAAAGTACCATCGATTCCAGATGTCCCGTGTGTGGGAACATATCCAGCATCGCCAGTCGCGCAATGGTATATCCTGCTTTTAATAACGCTTCGCTATCCCGAGCCAGCGTTGCAGGGTTACAGGATACATAAACTATACGAATAGGTTCCAGTTTTATAATTTGCTGCATAACACCTGCGGCACCTGCTCGCGCCGGGTCCAGCAACACTTTATCGAAGCCGTTTTTCGCCCACGGCTGCTTTGTGACATCTTCTTCAAGATTTTCGTGATAAAACGTCACATTCTGTAAGCCATTAAGACGCGCATTCTGCTGGCCTTTTTCCACCAGCGCCGGAACACCTTCTACACCGACCACACTGGCAGCTTGTGTCGCCAATGGCAGTGTAAAGTTGCCCATACCGCAGAACAGATCCAGTACGCGATCTTCAGGTTGCACATCCAGCCATTCCAACGCACGCGCTACCATTTTTTGGTTCACACCCGCATTGACCTGAATAAAATCGCGCGGGCTAAAAGTTAAGCGCAACCCGTTTGAGTCATACCAGGGCATCTCACCAGAGACGGTTTCGAGTATCTCACTATCGGGGGCGAGATACAGATCCAGGCCTTCAGAATGCGAAAAGCGTTCCAGTTTTTCGCGATCTGCCGAACTTAGCGGTGCGGTATGGCGCAAAATCATCAGCGTGCCGCTGGTTGCCTGTACCAGTTCAACATGACCAAGATGGCGCATAGCTTGTAAGCTGCCCAGACATGCCCTGACTTTGGGCAGCAATGCTTCAAGTTGGGGCGCTAAAATGGGGCATTGTTTGACGTCGACAATGTCACTGGAGCCCGCTTTGCGAAACCCCATCTGAAGTTGCTGTGTTTTCGGTAAGTAGTTCAGACTTAAACGCGCGCGACGGCGATAGCCCCAGGGAACATCGGCGATCACTTCAGAGACTTCGTGTTTCATTAATCGGGCGAGTGCCGCACTTTTGCTTCGCTGCTGTAAATCCACGCTGGCGTGTTGTTGCTGACAGCCACCGCATACGCCAAAATGAGGACAGCGTGGCGTTTCGCGTTCCGGGCTATCGCTTAACCGGCGTACGACTTTAGCGCGGGCATACTGTTTTTTATCTTCAGTAACAGTAACTTCCGCGTTTTCCTGCGGCAATAATCCGGGGATAAATAGCGTTTTGCCGTTATGTCGCGCCACGCCCTGACCAAAAGAGTCGAGGTCGTTGACTGAAACGGTTATGATCTGACGCGTCGTCGTGCGTCGTTTTGCAGAGTAGAATTGCGCCATTGGCGAGACTTTCTCAATTTAACAGTGTGACCTTAATTGTCCCATAACGGAACTCCATGACCAACTACAGCCTGCGCGCACGCATGATGATTCTGATCCTGGCACCGACCGTCCTTATTGGTTTATTGCTGAGTATCTTTTTCGTCGTGCATCGCTATAACGACTTGCAGCGTCAACTGGAAGATGCCGGTGCCAGCATTATTGAGCCGCTTGCAGTTTCTACTGAATATGGCATGAGCCTGCAAAATCGCGAATCTATCGGTCAGTTAATAAGCGTACTGCATCGTCGCCATTCCGATATTGTTCGCGCGATTTCGGTTTATGATGAAAATAACCGACTCTTTGTCACCTCCAATTTTCATCTTGATCCCTCATCAATGCAGCTCGGCAGCAACGTGCCGTTTCCTCGCCAGCTCACTGTCACTCGTGACGGCGATATTATGATCCTCCGCACGCCGATTATTTCTGAGAGTTACTCCCCCGACGAATCGCCCAGTAGCGATGCCAAAAATAGTCAAAATATGTTGGGATATATTGCGCTGGAGCTGGATCTTAAATCGGTTCGCTTGCAGCAATATAAAGAGATCTTTATTTCCAGCGTGATGATGCTGTTTTGTATCGGTATTGCGCTTATTTTTGGCTGGCGCTTAATGCGCGATGTAACCGGTCCGATTCGCAACATGGTGAATACCGTCGACCGCATCCGTCGCGGGCAACTCGACAGCCGGGTGGAAGGATTTATGCTCGGCGAGCTGGATATGCTGAAAAACGGTATCAACTCGATGGCAATGTCGCTGGCTGCTTATCACGAAGAGATGCAGCACAATATCGACCAGGCGACGTCCGATCTGCGTGAAACGCTGGAGCAGATGGAAATTCAGAACGTTGAGTTAGATCTGGCGAAAAAGCGCGCCCAGGAAGCGGCGCGTATTAAATCCGAGTTTCTGGCAAATATGTCACACGAGCTGCGTACACCACTGAATGGTGTTATTGGCTTTACCCGCCTGACGCTGAAAACAGAATTAACACCAACGCAGCGCGATCACCTGAATACGATTGAACGTTCGGCAAATAATTTGCTGGCAATTATTAATGATGTTCTCGACTTCTCGAAACTGGAAGCAGGTAAGCTGATTCTGGAAAGTATTCCATTCCCACTACGCAGCACGCTGGATGAAGTCGTTACTCTGCTGGCACATTCTTCTCACGATAAAGGGTTGGAACTGACGCTCAATATTAAAAGCGACGTGCCTGATAACGTGATCGGCGACCCGCTGCGATTACAGCAAATCATCACTAACCTGGTGGGGAATGCAATTAAATTCACCGAGAATGGCAACATTGATATTCTGGTAGAAAAACGTGCGCTGAGTAATACCAAAGTGCAGATTGAAGTGCAGATTCGGGATACCGGCATTGGTATTCCTGAACGCGATCAATCGCGCTTATTCCAGGCCTTCCGACAGGCTGATGCCAGTATTTCCCGCCGTCATGGTGGCACCGGGCTGGGGCTGGTGATTACACAAAAACTGGTTAATGAAATGGGCGGCGATATTTCGTTCCATAGCCAGCCGAATCGCGGTTCAACTTTCTGGTTCCACATTAATCTCGATCTGAACCCGAACATTATTATCGAAGGGCCATCCACCCAGTGCCTCGCAGGTAAGCGCCTGGCCTATGTCGAACCAAACTCCGCAGCAGCGCAATGCACGCTGGATATTTTAAGTGAAACGCCGCTGGAAGTGGTTTATAGCCCAACGTTCTCCGCGCTGCCTCCCGCGCATTACGACATGATGTTGTTAGGCATCGCGGTGACCTTCCGCGAGCCGCTAACAATGCAACATGAGCGATTAGCGAAAGCGGTATCGATGACCGATTTCCTGATGCTGGCACTTCCTTGCCATGCACAAGTCAATGCTGAAAAACTCAAGCAAGATGGTATCGGCGCGTGTCTGCTGAAACCATTAACACCTACGCGCCTGTTGCCTGCCCTGACGGAATTTTGTCATCACAAACAAAACACGCTTTTGCCTGTAACCGATGAAAGTAAGCTGGCAATGACAGTCATGGCGGTTGATGACAACCCCGCTAACCTGAAACTTATCGGCGCATTGCTGGAAGATATGGTGCAACATGTGGAACTTTGCGATAGCGGGCATCAGGCGGTTGAACGGGCGAAACAGATGCCGTTCGATTTGATCTTAATGGATATTCAAATGCCGGACATGGATGGCATTCGGGCCTGCGAACTCATCCACCAACTCCCGCATCAGCAACAAACGCCGGTTATCGCGGTAACGGCGCATGCAATGGCCGGGCAAAAAGAGAAGCTGCTTGGCGCAGGGATGAGCGATTATCTGGCGAAACCGATTGAAGAAGAGCGATTGCATAATTTGTTGTTGCGCTACAAGCCTGGCAGCGGTATTTCCTCTCGCGTCGTGACGCCCGAAGTCAACGAAATTGTGGTGAACCCGAATGCGACCCTCGACTGGCAACTGGCACTACGCCAGGCAGCAGGAAAAACCGATTTAGCGCGCGATATGCTGCAAATGTTACTCGATTTCCTGCCTGAAGTTCGCAACAAAGTTGAGGAACAGCTGGTTGGAGAAAACCCGGAAGGCCTGGTTGATTTGATTCATAAACTGCATGGCAGTTGCGGCTATAGCGGTGTGCCACGTATGAAGAATCTCTGCCAACTGATCGAACAACAGCTACGTAGCGGTACTAAAGAAGAAGATTTGGAGCCGGAGCTGCTGGAACTGTTAGACGAGATGGATAACGTCGCCCGCGAAGCGTGCAAGATGGGAGTGTAAACCCCGGATAGCGGCGCTACGCGCCTCATCCGGGCTACGCCCTACGGTCCGGTATTCGGTTGGTAGCCCCGGTAAGCGTAAGCGCCACCGGGGATGGTTCCCGGATCGCGGTGCTACGCACCTTATCCGGGCTACAAATACCACTGCGCCAGCCGGGTTACCGCCTGTCGCCCATCTGCAAAACCGCGGCTACGTTACGCGCCGTCATTCGCAGGTTGGCGGCGGCATTGGCCAACGCTTCATCAAGGGTACAGATGGTATACAACACGCTGAATACCGCATCCAGCCCGTGCTGATGCACGACGCCAACATCGGCGGTAAGACTGCCGGCAATCCCGATCACCGGGACGTTAAAACGCTTCGCCACCCTCGCCACCCCCACCGGCACTTTGCCGTGGATCGTCTGGCTATCGATACGCCCTTCGCCGGTGATCACTAAATCGGCATCCGCCACCCGCTCAGCCAGCTGTAGCGCATCGGTGACAATCTCAATGCCCGGACGCAACTGAGCACCACAGAACGCATACAGCGCCGCACCCATGCCGCCCGCCGCGCCGCCGCCCTCAAGGCTCAGCACGTCGATATCTAAATCGCGGGCGATAATCCGGGCATAGTGCCGTAGGCCGCTATCGAGCCGGTCGATCATCTGCGCCGTCGCCCCTTTTTGCGGGCCGAACACCGCGCTGGCGCCCTGCGGGCCGGTCAACGGGTTGGTGACGTCGCAGGCAACGTCAATCCGGCAATCTGCCAGCCGCGAATCGAGTTCGCTGAGATCGATTCGCGCCAGCGTCTCCAGCGCGCCGCCCCCGGAGGCGATTTGCTGGCCCTCGGCGGTCAGCAGTTTCGCCCCCAGCGCCTGCGCCATCCCGGCGCCGCCGTCATTGGTCGCACTGCCGCCAATACCAATAATGATCTGTCTTACCCCGGCGTCCAGCGCATGGCGGATAAGCTCCCCGGTACCCCAGGAAGTGGTCAGCAGCGGGTTACGCTGCGCCGGCGGGACGCTCTCCAGGCCGCTGGCCGCCGCCATTTCGATAAAGGCGCACTGGCGATCGCCGGACAGCCCGTAAAATGCCTCAACCGGCTCGCCCAGCGGCCCGGTGACCGTCAGCGGAACCAGAAGCCCGCCGGTCGCCGCCACCATGGCTTCCACCGTCCCTTCCCCACCATCGGCAACCGGCAGCTTGACGTACTCGGCGTCAGGATAAATCTCGCGAAAGCCTTGCTCTATCGCACTGGCCACTTCCAGCGCGCTCAGGCTCTCCTTCCAGGAATCCGGTGCGATCACTATTTTCATCTGCTGTCCTTACTCTGAGCCAACCCCTGGCGCTGTCGCGCAATGCCGGCCCCCGCAGAGGCCGGCGGACTTTTAGCGCACCATGCATGGACGCTTGTTGTCAAAGGTCCAGCCCGGGATCAGATACTGCATCGCCATCGCATCGTCGCGGGCGCCAAGACCATGTTTCTTATATAGCTCATTTGCCTGCATCACGCGGTCCATATCCAGCTCAACCCCCAGGCCCGGGGTACTCGGTACCTGCACCATGCCGCCTTTGATTTCAAAAGGTTGTTTGGTCAGACGCTGGTTGCCCTCCTGCCAGATCCAGTGGGTATCGATAGCGGTGATCTTGCCCGGCGCCGCTGCCGCGACGTGGGTGAACATCGCCAGCGACACGTCGAAGTGATTATTAGAGTGCGAACCCCAGGTCAGGCCGAACTCATGGCACATCTGCGCTACGCGCACCGACCCCTGCATGGTCCAGAAGTGCGGGTCCGCCAGCGGGATATCCACCGATTGTAGCGACAGCGTATGGCCCATCTGCCGCCAGTCGGTGGCGATCATATTGGTGGCGGTCGGCAGGCCCGTCGCGCGGCGGAACTCGGCCATCACTTCGCGGCCGGAGAAGCCCTGTTCGGCGCCGCACGGATCTTCCGCATAGGCCAGCACGCCCTTCAGCTGTTTACCAATCTGAATGGCCTCCTCAAGCAGCCAGGCGCCATTCGGGTCGAGAGTGACGCGAGCATTCGGGAAGCGCTTCGCCAGGGCGCTGATCGCTTCGGCTTCTTCAAAACCGGCCAGCACGCCGCCCTTCAGCTTAAAGTCGTTGAAACCATATTTTTCATACGCCGCTTCCGCCAGGCGGACCACCGCATCCGGCGTCATCGCCTCTTCATGGCGCAGGCGATACCACTCGCACTGCTCATCCGGCTGGCTCTGATAGGCCAGCGGCGTCGCATGGCGATTACCGACAAAGAACAGATAGCCCAGCATTTCGACTTCGCTGCGCTGCTGGCCATCGCCTAGCAGCGAGGCGACGTTGACCCCAAGGTGCTGGCCCAGCAGATCCAGCAGTGCCGCTTCGATGCCGGTCACCACGTGAATGGTGGTGCGCAGGTCAAAGGTCTGCAGGCCGCGGCCCCCGGCGTCGCGGTCGGCAAACTGATTGCGCACCGCGCCCAGCACGTTTTTATACTCGCCCAGCGTTTTGCCCACCACCAGCGGAATGGCATCCTCCAGGGTCTGGCGAATTTTTTCACCGCCCGGGATTTCACCGACGCCGGTATGGCCGGCGTTATCTTTGATAATTACGATATTGCGGGTGAAGTACGGGGCGTGCGCGCCGCTCAGGTTCATCAGCATGCTGTCATGGCCGGCAACCGGGATCACCTGCATGGTGGTGACAACGGGCGTTGAAGAGAAAGTCGTCATAGCATCATCCTTTTTAATTAGTGGCGGCCGAAAACGGGACGTTTGCGGTCGAATGTCCAGCCGGGGATCAGGTACTGCATCGGGCCCGCGTCGTTGCGCGCGCCGCCCGGCAGCGCTTTATAGGCCTCATGGGCTCTGCGCACCTGCTCCCAGTCAAGTTCCACGCCGAGTCCCGGCGCGTCTGGCACGGCAATGCTGCCGTTAATAATCTGCAGCGGATTTTTGGTCAGGCGCGCGTCGCCCTCCTGCCAGATCCAGTGGGTATCGATGGCGGTGGGGTTGCCCGGCGCGGCGGCGCCGACGTGGGTAAACATCGCCAGGGAAATATCAAAGTGGTTGTTGGAATGGCAGCCCCAGGTGAGCCCCCAGTCGTCGCACAGCTGCGCCACCCGCACCGCGCCGGAGAGCGTCCAGAAGTGCGGGTCCGCCAGCGGGATATCGACGGCGTTGAGCATCACCGCATGGCCCATTTCGCGCCAGTTAGTGGCTATCATATTGGTGGCGACCGGCAGCCCGGTGGCGCGGCGGAACTCGGCCATCACCTCCCGGCCGGAGAAACCCTGCTCGGCGCCGCACGGATCTTCGGCGTAGGTCAGAACATCCTGCAGCCCTTTACACAGCGCGATGGCCTCATCCAGCAGCCAGGCGCCGTTAGGGTCGACGGTGATGCGCGCATCCGGGAAACGCTTTTTCAGCGCCCGCGCGGTGTCAATCTCCTGCTCGCCGGGCAGCACGCCGCCTTTGAGCTTAAAGTCTTTGAAACCGTAGCGATCCTGGGCGGCTTCCGCCAGACGCACTACCGCCTCGCTGCTCAACGCCTGCTGGTGGCGCAGGCGGTACCATTCGTGATCGCCCGGCGTATGGTCCAGATAGCCAAGGTCGGTTTTCTGCCGATCGCCGATATAGAACAGGTAGCCCAGCACGGTGACGGCATCACGCTGCTTACCCGGGCCCAGCAGCTCGCAGACCGGCACATTAAGCACCTGGCCGAGCAGGTCCAGCAGCGCCGCTTCCAGCGCCGCCACCGCGTTAACCTTCAGTTCGAAGGTCCACGCCCCTTTGCCGAAGGTGTCGAAATCCGCCGCCTGATTGCCTTTGTGCACCTGCTGCACCACGCGATTGAGTCGGGCGACCTCCTGGCCCACCACCTGCGGGATCGCCGCCAGCAGCGTCTGGTAGATGACCTCTCCGCCGGGCGCTTCGCCGACGCCGGTATGGCCGGCGTTATCGGTTAACACCACGATATTGCGGGTAAACCAGGCGTTATGCGCTCCGCCGATGTTCAGCAGCATGCTGTCGTGCCCGGCCACCGGAATGACCTTCATCTCTGTGATAATCGGGCTGGATTGAGTAGTCATGATTAACGTCCCGCTACAGGTTTCAGTTCGATACGTTTGATATCGCCCACCAGCACCAGATAGCTCAGCACCGCCACCAGGGCATGGATACCGACGTAGATCAGCGCGCCGTTGAACGAGCCGGTGGTGCCGACGATATAGCCGATGGCGATCGGGGTGACGATGCCGGAGATATTGCCGAACATATTGAACAGACCGCCGGAGAGACCGCTAATCTCTTTCGGCGCGGTATCCGCCATCACCGCCCAGCCGAGGGCGCCGATCCCTTTGCCGAAGAAGGCCATTGCCATAAAGCCGATCACCATCCACTCCACGTTGACATAGTTACACATCAGCATGGTCATGGAGAGCAGCATCCCCAGCACAATCGGCGTTTTGCGCGCAATGTTCAGCGAGCCGGTGCGGCGCATTAACCAGTCGGAGATCACCCCGCCCAGCACCCCGCCGACAAAGCCGCACACCGCCGGAATGGAGGCGACAAAGCCGGCTTTGAGGATCGACATGCCGCGCGCCTGCACCAGATAAACCGGGAACCAGGTGATAAAGAAGTAGGTTAAGGCGTTGATGCAGTACTGACCGATATAGATGCCGATCATCATCCGCGAGCCGATCAGTTGCTTGATCTGCCCCATTTTGACGCTAAACGGCACTTTCTGCGCGCTGCTCTTCTGATCCATGTTGATCAGCGCCCCGCCTTCGGCGATATAGTCCAGCTCTTTCTGGTTCACGCCCGGGTGGTTGTTCGGATCGTGGATCACTTTCAGCCACACAAAGCTGATCACAATCCCCAGCCCGCCCATAAAGAAGAACACATGCGACCAACCCACCTCATGCGTCAGCCAGCCCATGATCGGCGCGAAAATAACGGTGGCAAAGTACTGGGCGGAGTTAAAAATCGATACCGCTGTCCCCCTCTCCTGCGCCGGGAACCAGGCGGCGACGATCCGGCTGTTGCCGGGGAATGACGGCGACTCGGCAAGGCCGACGAGGAAGCGCAGGGTAAACAGCGCAACGATAATGCCAAAGCCGCTGAAGATATCGACGAAGCCCTGCAGCAGGGTAAACATCGACCAGATGAAGATCGACCAGAAATAGACGCGCTTCGAGCCGAAGCGGTCGAGCAGCCAGCCGCCCGGGATCTGGCCGATGACATAAGCCCATGAGAAGGCGGAGAACACATACCCCATCCCCACCGGATCAAGGCCGATATCCCTGGCCATTTCCGAACCGGCGATCGACAGCGTCGCCCGGTCGCCATAGTTAAAAGAGGTGACGATAAACAGCATCACCACTATCCAGTAGCGGGCGTTGGTGCGCTTTTCAGCCGCCGTCGCCGCCTGACTTAATGAACTCATTGTTGTACTCCTGAATCATAGCGTTTAGCTACGTTCATTCTGAACAGCACAACCTGTAGGGTAATCAGAATGACGTGGTCGTGTTTTGATAGTTGTCGTTATATCTGGCACTGCATTTATCACTGGCTGGAGCAGTATATGAAGAGGCACACCGCGGCTCACCGTGCATCCACACAGCTTTTACGCCGCTATTGCAGGTGGTTTGTGGCGAATGCCTGAAAGAATGGGGGGAAGTTCACGGAAATGAAAAGCCAGCGCCGCTGGCGCCGCATAGCGCAGCAAAAAGGGCCGGAGTGTGAAATACCTCACTTGACCCGGTGAAACTGGCTGGCTTAAGCCATGATATTGCTAAGGATATTGTGGCGTTTGCCTAAAGGCGTGGCGCCTGGAAAGCGCTACTATTTTGACGTCCGCGTATCTGGCCGCGACGTATTGAAAGAGCGCCCTCTGCGTAGGGAGAGGGCAGCGCTTTTATGCGAGCAGGGTGGCCCACTGCTCAACCCACGGATTGGAGACGCTCTCCGGCTCCGGGTCTTCGCTGGCGTCAATCTTCAGCATCTCGCCGATGCGCTTCGCGCCCTGCTCCTGCAGCAGCTGATCGAACTTCAGGCCGCCGCCGCAAAAGTTGGCATAGGTGCTGTCGCCGAGCGCGATAATGCCGTACCGCAGGTGAGGCTGATACATATCTTTGATGCCCTCATACAGCGGGACGATGCTGTCCGGCAGATCGCCCTGCCCGGTGGTGGAGGTGACCACCAGCACATACTTACCCGTGTAGGATTCCCAGTCGTTGACCTGCGGATCCTCATACACGGTAGCCTTGTGTCCCAGTCCGCTGAGGATCGCTTCCGCTTCTTCCGCGACCAGCAGCGAGTTGCCGTACATGGTGCCGACAAAAATTCCGACTTCCGCCATGCTATTATCTCCCTGGATTGACCTTATTCTCTTCATCCTGACCGCTGTCGTCGGCAAACTCAACCCTTTCATTTAGCGGGAGAAGCCCGCGCCAGCCAAACTGCGACAGCGCGCGCATCCAGACGTCGTCAAAACCGGCGCGCAGGGTCAGCGGCTCGCCGGTAAAAGGATGGGTTAACGACAGCTCGCTGGCGTGCAGCATCAAGCGGTGACAGCCGAAATGTTCCGCGGCGCTGCGGTTTTGCCGCAGATCGCCGTGCTTGCTGTCGCCGAGGATCGGATGACGGAGGTGGGCCAGATGACGGCGCAGCTGGTGCTTGCGGCCGGTTTTCGGCTCCAGTTCCACCAGCCCATAGCGCGAGGTGGGATAGCGCCCAGTCGCCACTGGCATCTCCACTGTCGCCAGACCGCGGTAGTGGGTTACCGCTGGCTGCGGCCCTTTATCTTCGCGGGCGAACTTATCGGCGATTCTATCCAGCTCCTCCACCAGCGGGTAATCCAGCAGCGCCTCTTCCATCAGCCAGCCGCGGACGATCGCATGGTAGCGCTTCCGGATCTGGTGCTGCTCGAACTGTTGCGCCAGCAGCCGGCCCGCCTCGCTCGACAATCCCATCAGCAGCACGCCGGAGGTGGGCCGGTCGAGACGATGAGCGGTAAAAACGTGCTGACCAATCTGGTCGCGCACGGTCTGCATCACCACCACTTTCTCGTCGCGATCGAGCCAGCTGCGATGCCCCAGCCAGCCCGAGGGTTTGTTGACCGCCACCAGCCAGTCGTCCTGGTAGATAATCTCCAGCATCAGGCCTGCTCACCGGCAAACAGCGCGTCTAACAGCAGAAGTTCCGCCAGCATGGATTCGCGGACCGGGTGGGCCTGATCCAGAGCCATTTCGTAATAAGGCGCAACGGCAAAATTTTGCGGCAGCGGCTGGCCGCTCTCCAGCAGCTGGTGCATACGCGGGATCAGGACCCACTGCAGCCACTCCAGCGGCTCCAGGGTATCCAGGCAAAACGGCTTATCGCTGGCGAAGGCGCTGCTGTCCGGCGCCGTCTCCTGCCAGTGCTCCGTTTCGCGCAGCAGGGCTTCAATGGCGCGCAGGCGATCGCGCACGCTATCGTGAAGAGTCATGGGGAAACCTCGATGAGTTAAAAACCGGGCGCAGGATAGCAAATCCGCAGGAGAAATAAAAAAAGGGAGCACTGTATAAACAGTGCTCCCGGTTCGTTTTGCAGCAGTCCCGCTACATTGGTGCTCCCTGCTCGTCCTTGAAAACTTTTCCTGAGGTCTCCTGACCATGTTCATCCATAAACACGTGCATCCTGCTTTCACACCACCCCGATGCGAAATGACTTATCCATAAGTTTGTCCCGATCTTCCTGATCCACCGTTCATCCTGAGCGGCTCTCGTTCTCCATCCTGGAGGTGTCCATTACGCGATCCTGCGTTATCCTTGCTTCATCCTGAAGCCTGTCCCTGCAACGCCGTCCTGGCGGGTCCTGCAGAAGCGCCATCATCCTGATGTTCGCTTCATTTCGCGACGTCCTGTCGACAGACATAGGATCACTGATTCTGCCCCTTCTTACAACCCTTCTTGAGACAATCTCTTAAGATTAGTCCCCACTCAAAAGGACGAAAAAATTAAGATCTGATTTAATACCAACAACTTATATAAAAAAGTATGGATTAAATTTACCTTAAATGATGACGATCTCTTACAGGTTTTGTAAGAGATCTCTCACAAGATTGAGGGCAAACTGGATTACAGAACAGGCTTAAGTTGAGTGAGAAATTCCGCAAGCGAGGCCGCCAGAACCGTCCGTTTACGGGTTCCCAGCGTTTCCTTGCAGACTTCCCCAGACAAGTTGCACACTGAAATAACATCAAGTTCATTGTCCAGTGTGGCAATAAAAAGCGTAGGAGAGAGCTTAAGGCGTTTTTGCGTGACCAGATGACCAATCAGGTTTTCCTGAACGCGCCTGAAGTCATCTTCACTCCAGGTCTGCAGCAGCGTCAAGGTTTCGCCGGCAAACCGGCCGGACATATCGCCGGCAAACTGAGTGGTATAATAAGAATGAAGCGGCTGTTGTACCACAATGTCGAGGGCGCGTTCAACCGCGCTGATATTTTGCGCCAGCGAAAACGGCTGCGGCTGCCAGAAAACGGCCTCGCCCTGGGTGTCGACAACGCAAGGCGACGGGACGCCGTAAAGCTCTTCACTGCGCGGCAGGCTGTGGCGCTGCTGCTGCCAGACGGCGCAATATCGTTGGGTAAAAGCGCGTAGCGCTTCTGCTGTCTGATGGTCCACCGGTTTCTCTCTTCACGTTAGACAGGATACACTGGAGCAATAGTGTACCCGCTTTACTATGGTGAAACATGTCTTCTTACGATAATCATCAGGCGCTGGCCGGCCTGACGCTCGGTAAATCAACCGATTACCGCGATACCTATGACGCCTCGCTGCTGCAGGGCGTGCCGCGCAGTTTAAACCGCGACCCGCTGGGCCTGCATGCCGATAATCTGCCGTTTCACGGCGCCGATATCTGGACGCTGTACGAACTCTCCTGGCTGAACGGCAAAGGTCTGCCGCAGGTAGCTGTCGGCCACGTCGAGCTGCCCGATACCAGCCTCAATCTGGTGGAGTCGAAAAGCTTTAAGCTCTATCTCAACAGCTTTAACCAGACCCGTTTCGCCAGCTGGCAGGACGTTGCAGAGACCCTGACTCGCGATCTCAGCGCCTGCGCGCAGGGGAAGGTGAAGGTATCGCTCTACCGCCTGGATGAACTGGAAGGCCAGCCGATTGCCCGCCTGCACGGCACCTGCATCGACGATCAGGATATCGAGATCGATAACTATCAGTTCAGCGCCGATTACCTGCAGGGCGCCGCCAGCGGCAAAATCGTGGAGGAGACGCTGGTCAGCCACCTGCTGAAGTCTAATTGCCTTATCACTCATCAGCCGGACTGGGGCTCGGTGCAGATCCAGTATCGGGGGGCGAAAATCGACCGCGAGCAGCTCCTGCGCTATCTGGTTTCGTTCCGCCACCATAACGAATTCCATGAGCAGTGCGTCGAACGTATCTTTAACGATATTCTCCGTTTCTGCCAGCCGGAATCGCTTTCCGTTTACGCCCGCTATACGCGACGCGGCGGTCTGGATATCAACCCCTGGCGCAGCAATGGCGACTTTTCCCCCGCCACCGGCCGCCTCGCCCGTCAATAATAAACAATTTCACAATTTGCGTGCGTTTAGGCGCGCGCAAGGTTGTGGAAACGCCGTTCGCAGGGCTATTGTAATCACAGGAAGACCATAAGCGTCCTGTAAGGAGTTCACTTGATTACACATGTTAGCCCGCTTGGTTCAATGGATATGCTGTCGCAGCTGGAAGTGGATATGCTTAAGCGCACCGCCAGCAGCGACCTGTACCAACTCTTTCGCAACTGCTCGCTTGCTGTGCTCAATTCGGGGAGCCTGACCGATAACAGCAAGGAGCTCCTGTCCCGTTTCGAAAATTTCGAGATTAACGTGCTGCGGCGCGAACGCGGCGTGAAGCTGGAACTGATCAACCCGCCGGAAGACGCCTTCGTTGACGGGCGGATTATCCGCTCCCTGCAGGCCAACCTGTTCGCCGTGCTGCGCGATATCCTGTTCGTTTACGGCCAGATCCACAATACCGTTCGCTTCCCGAACCTCGATCTCGAAAGTTCGGTTCATATCACTAACCTGGTGTTCTCGATCCTGCGCAACGCCCGCGCGCTGCACGTCGGCGAGGCGCCGAACATGATCGTCTGCTGGGGCGGCCACTCCATCAACGAAAACGAATATCTCTACGCCCGCCGCGTCGGTACGCAGCTGGGCCTGCGGGAACTGAATATCTGCACCGGCTGCGGGCCTGGCGCAATGGAGGCGCCGATGAAAGGCGCCGCCGTCGGCCATGCGCAGCAGCGCTACAAAGACAGCCGCTTTATCGGCATGACCGAACCATCCATTATCGCTGCGGAACCACCGAACCCGCTGGTCAATGAACTGATCATCATGCCGGATATCGAAAAGCGTCTGGAGGCCTTCGTACGTATCGCCCACGGGATCATTATTTTCCCGGGCGGCGTCGGCACTGCCGAAGAGCTGCTCTACCTGCTGGGTATTCTGATGCACCCCGACAACAAAGCGCAGGTGCTGCCGCTGATCCTCACCGGACCGAAAGAGAGCGCTGACTACTTCCGCGTGCTGGACGAATTTATCACCCATACCCTGGGCGAATCCGCCCGTCGCCACTACCGGATCATCATCGACGACCCGGCGGAAGTGGCGC